>Ga0315294_10004015_pt1 | contig 16037 bp, 14 predicted proteins | sample YL17G13_40_MG_FD_203626 | JGI IMG/M metagenome (GOLD analysis project Ga0315294, IMG submission 203626) | Sediment microbial communities from Yellowstone Lake, YNP, Wyoming, USA - YL17G13_40 | ecosystem: Environmental > Aquatic > Freshwater > Lake > Sediment | place: USA: Wyoming | collected... | reverse complement strand
CTTGCCACAGCGTCGGCAGATGGGGACCTTGATTTCTCTCAAATGATCTGGATATATTGCGTTCCAAAACAAAGGATATTTCGGTGAGACGAGGACTCGCACATCTTCCATTTCTCGGCTCCTTGATGAGGGGAGATGGACGTCTCATTGCATTGATTCCGCCCATCCGTCTCCCGTTGTATCGGGAGACCTCATCATGATTCCTTATGAGAAATCATATCCGACCTGATAGGTGAACCCCGTATGCTCGCCATCGTACGCACTGACATGCGGCTTGATGGACAGGAACGCATACTTGCTCACGCTCGATGTGCTGACTCCGACGCTCGTTCCATACCCCATCGCCTTCCCTGCTCCGACGGAGTTGTTCGGGGCGGCCTTGAAGTCGGCGGCGAGGCTCGTCGCAGCGCCCCATGCCCCACCCTTGCTGGCGAAGAACGAGGTCGTCCCGGCGAGCGTGGTGGTCGTCGTCCCCCTGATTCCCCACGTCTTGGTCGCACTTCCGAGGCTGACCGCCGTGCCGTTGACGATTGCCGTGCTGTCGTTCATCCACAATCTGAAGTTCTGCACGGCATTGGCTGCGACTTCGATGTTGTAGCAGACGGCCGTCGACCAGGCGTTGGCCGTCACGGTCCCCATCGTGATCTCGGTCTTCGTCGCCCCTCCGCTGGTGGGACTCGTGTGCTTCTTCCAAGTCAAACTTGGTGATGCCATGTGATATCACCTCCTCTCAAGGTTCTTATACCACATGGCAAAACCAAACACCTTGTTTCATGCGAGAGATCTCATGCGGACCATCGTCTCCTCATCATACTGATGGCAGCAGTCCCGATCGATCTGATTCTGGATCGCCCCGAATCTCATGGCCAGATCCTCCGCCGCATCGTGATGCTGGGAGAACTCCTCGATCCATCCCTCCAGTGGCATCTGGACGATGTTCTCACCATACAGGATGCCACATCCCGTCGAGTTGTGGATGTAGAGCCCCCCACTCTGGAGGAGCCTGTTCACCCAGTCCGTGAAGACGAAGAAGTTGATCTCGGTCGTCACACGATCTCCGTGGATGTCGGGGATGATCAGGACATCCTTCCCCGCCATCTTGTTGGCTCTCTGCCACTCTATCTTGGCCGGGGCGATGCCCTCTGCATAGCCATCCCCATTCACGTCGTACCAGCACAGGTCATGTCCGACGAATGTGATCGGCCAACATCCCATGTACATAGCAACCTGAAGGGCCATCCCCGTCGTGAGGACGCCGGGGATGAGCCCTCCCTTCTGTCCCACCACCTTGGGTATGAGGCGACAGATGAGCGAACCATCCTGGATGATGTTGTACCAGATGGTGTGACAATCCGACTTCCTGCTCTCGTGGAAGACCATCGGATGAACGATGGTCGGCATCACCGTCAGGAACCCCGAGCAATCCGTCCCATGGAAGTTGGCGATCTGCCTCTCGGTCGGATCCGCCACGACGACGATGTGTGGTGCGATGCCATTCCTGGTGAGGACGGGGATGGCGGCATCGCAGGAGATGATCACGACATCATCCTGGTGCCGTTCGATGAGCGGGAGCTGTCCCGTGAGGCTCGGGCCGACACCGACGATGATGGCCGGTTTCTTTCGGAGGATGTTGGCGAAGTGTTTGAGTCCGATCCCCCTCTTGCAGTAGTCCATCATGTTCATGAAGTTCTCGAGGTACAGATCCGGCAGTGAGGAATCCGCCCTCTGGTGGAACGTGTCCTCGATCTTCTCCTTCTCGTCCAGGTTCAGGTGATCCAGGAAGAACTGCTTCCCCTCCATCTCGGCCGCCATCTCTCGGTAGATGCGCTGGAACCGCCTGGACCAGTTCTCCCAGGAGTACGGATACTCGTCAGGGAACTCCTCGCCGTGGCTCATCGATGGGGCGACTCCGGGGTCCACGAGGACTTGAGACACCCTCTTCCTGATCTCCACGGATCTCCTGAATTCGGGATTCAGGATGTGCTCCTCGATGGCGTCGACGAATCCGTGAACATCGTTATGGGAGATGACGGCCCCGATCTTATCTTTGGTCCCCCTCGTCCTCCTCATCCTCCTCGTGAGGAACTCGTTGGCCATCCCCCCAGGTGTCGAGATGATGGGAAGACCTTTCGCCAGCGCCTCGAGGATGCAGGCGGGGCCGGACTCCGTCTTGGAGGTCACGACGATGCCGTCCAGGGTCTCATAGAGATCTGGGTAGTCCTCGTAGGTGCATGTCTCATCGATGATGTGCTCATCGTATTCGACTCTTGGGAAGGTGTCGTAAAGTGATGCCTTCTCGATGATGGCTTTCCCGTTCCATTCTCCGATGAACACCATACAAATCGAATCCTTGGCCGAGCCCGTGTCACCGTTCCTCATCGACAGCTCTGTGAGGATGTTGGAGAGGAACTCCTCACCCTTCCTCCCATCCGGATACGACCTCCCGACGAGCCCGATCCTCACCTGTCCATCGATGAATGTCCCGCCACGGCGAACGAGGACGGCCTCCCTATCCTCACCGGTCGGTGCGAATGCCTCCAGATCCACGCCGATGGGGGTGTACTCTATCAGGCCCTCTGGGGCCCCTTGATAGATGAGGGAATCCCTCACATCCCTGCAGATGGTGCTCATCCTGCGGCATTTCTGGAGGGTCTCCCTCTTGCTGGCGAACGTCCTGTGTTCTGCGATGTCATCCAGGGCGACGACGGTCACCAGCGCCCTGTGGAGCTTCTCCTGATGATTCACGGCCAGCGTGGAGTGCAGGTAGTGGTAGATGTCATATGGGCGAGACAAGTCGGGACCCTCGGTCAGGACGATCTCGAACTCGTTCGGGTCTGCGAACTGTACGATGCGTCGTGCCATCCCAGAGAAGATCCATGATCCCCTTCCCTGGTGGGCACCGCTTCCGGATATCAGGTTGATGCTGATGGGCATCCTCTTTCACCTCTTCTGAAGAAGGACAAACATAGTCTCTCTCGGAATCATCTTATCCAACTACTCGGAGGTGCCATATCATGAACGAGGAGATCAAGAGGCTGAATGTCATCGCAAGAAGGCTCGACGCCGAAGGTCATCACGACATCGTAGACGAGCTGGATGATGTCATGGCGAAGATGGCGGCATCGTCGCAGTGGTGGGATACTTCCGATCCTCAGGCTGGCGGCTTCCATGGCAGGATGCTCGGCAAGGATGCCAACACCGGTGGGGACTGGTTCCTAGATCCCCGTGGCAACTTCTTCTACCGAGGGAGTGAGGGACAGGAGTGGAAGCAGTATATCAAGAAAGGTGGGGAGTGGGCGGAAACCGGCAAGGGGGAGGGTTACGAGGAGAAGGGCAAGTTCCTCCCGGAAGATGCCTCGATCAAGGGCAAGATGTATCAGGACGAGGTTGGCAACTACTGGCATCAGGATCCTGGGACGGACGACTGGGTCCAGTACAGAAAGGGCGAGAGAGGGTGGTCCCCGGTATCGAAGGATGACTCGTCGGCATGGAAGCCGTACAAGGGAAAGATGCTCGGACAGGATGCCGGTGGGAACGCATGGTACAAAGACGAGGCCGGGAGGCACTGGGCTCAGGAGGGACCTGGAGATCCGTGGGTGGAGTACGCCAGGGGAGAGGGAGGATGGAATCCCGTGGGCGGAGCATCTTCTCAAGTTGCTCCATCCACGCAGAAGACTCAACCAATGGGACAGTCCCAGACCGTGACCACACCGGGTGGGAACAGGATACTCATCGGTCCAGATGGACAAGCCCACTCCGAGGACGGCCGTCCCGTCATCTACTACAACGGAAACTGGTATCATCTCGGGACGACCGAGGCGGTGGACAAGGGAGCGGCACCACTGTTCAAGGATGATGCCGCCGCCTCGTCCGCCACATCAACCGTTTCGAAACCAGCTTCGCAAATGGAGACCGGTGGGTCTCGCTGAGATTCACGGTTGCGAACAACGAGCTCCCCTCCATGACCCACGGGGCAGAGCATCGATGTGCTGACCATTCCAGATGTGCAATTCGGTTTCAGAAGATCCCGCATCCGACGGGAACAGAACGAGGGAGGTCGATCAGACATGGTAGACGACAAGGGATGTTGCGGATGTACCGAGGAGGTCGTCGAGGTTGCCGCCGTGGACGATGAGGGCTGTTGCGAGGAGCCGGTGGAGATCGAGGCTGACGATGATGTGTGCTGCGAGGAGCCTGTCGAGACATGCTGTTGTGACGAGGCCTGACATCGATGTCATTCGAGCAAGAGGGACAGGATCGTCCACACGGCCCTGTCCCTCTCCTCATCGCCCATCATGAGAGATCGACCACGTGGCAAGCCCCTCTCGCTTCGCTCGAACTCCGCACGGCACTCGCTGACGCTCGTGCCTCCGAGAGCGGAATTTGCGGAGCCGCTCGAATTCCATCACGACTCCGAGATCTTCACGATCGGTTCTTCCTCCGGTTTCAGGTGCGATCCCGGCCTCAGCCTGTCATGGTCGGGATGCTCCTCCTCACGCCATCTCCGTCTCGACAGCGAGACCAGATCCTGGAGATGTTTCTGTTCGACCCTGTGTTGCTCGTACGGATCGACGAGCTTCGCACTCTCCGGTTCAGCTGAATTGCGTTTCGGCGTGGGTTCCTCGTAGGTACCGGACGCATAGCGCCCGAGTGCCGACTCGAGGTCACCATCGGTGATGAATCTCCTCGCCTCATCGTGGTCGGTCGTGCTGAGGAAGTTGATGTCCCTGAACTCCGCACCGGAGAACTTCCCCCTCACCACACCCTGGATGCCGTCTGGATCCGTGACCACGCTGTCCTGCTTGCGGACGAAGACCATCCTCACATTGGGGATGTAGATGTAGATCTTGAACGGCATGATCTCGTCGGAGATGTTCTGTCCATCCGTCAACTTCAGGACCTCGTCCTCGTCGTCGACGATGGACAGGATGATGTTCTTGTCGATGCCCGGGACCGAGAACTCCCACGAGTAGTTGTCGAACTCCGGGTCGTTGGGTGCGAACCTGGGGGCGATGTTGGGAATGCCGGACCTCTCCATGATCATCAGGAAGAGCGTCGTTCCCTCCTGGTCGGCCAGGCTTCCCCTTCTGTACTTCCCGAGCTTGGTCCAGTCGATCTTCATCCCCAGCTCGAGTCCATCCAGTGGGGCCTCGCCCTTGTCGTAGATGTCTCGCAGGATCGGGTCGCCCAGGATGGTGTGCGCCCTGACGACGGCCTTGAATGCTTCGGGGCTCCCTCCCCTATCGGGGTGGACCTCGAACACCTTCTCACGATAGGCCGTGTGGAGCACGATCCTGAGGAACTTCCGGGACTCGACATCCCTCCCCCTGGGGAGGTCCTCCCTCTTCACATCGAGGATGGCATAGTAGTCCTCATCGAAGTCTATGATCGAGAGTGGGTTCTGTTGCGGCATTCCATAATCTCCATGTTGATATGTGTAGGAGGCCGTCCCAGATCGCTGCCGATTCCTCCATGTCGTTCCCTTATACCTGAGAAGGTGTTTGGCGGCTATTGCGAGAAGAGGACATCCGGTGATTCTAATGTGGTATGAGCGAGCGAAATCAGAATTTGGCGAGATGCGCCGAGAAGCCATGGTCAGAATGGCGGGGGCAGTCGACAGCCTTTGGCATTCCCTGTCTCAAGCCGGGATCGCCGACAGACTCGGACTCACGGGGCCGCAGGATCTCCGACCATTCCTCGGGGATCAGAGGTTCCTCCAAGAGATGGGAAGGGAGACATCCAATGTCCCCAACGAGGCTCTGAAGCGGCGCATCCAGGATTCCTACTCCAACTTCAAGGCGGGGCGGATCCTCGGTGAGGAGATCAGGAGGGCGAACGATGCGGCCATGATGGCGAGAGGACAGGGGGCGACACCAACCGTCGCCGAGATGAGGGCGGCAAGACAGACCGCCAACCAGCGCATCTCCGAGGAGGCGGCCATCGAGGGACTGGGACTCCCCAAGGAGTTCGTCGTCGGGCAGAGGGGAAGACTTCGTGAGTTGAAGCCTGCGACTCAGAGGAGGACGCCTCTTCTCAGAGACATCGCAATGGCTCCCAAGCCACTCGAGGATCAGGATCTCGCAGAGGTCGTCGGTCAGATCTACAGGGATGAGGTCTCGAAGATCAGGATGGGGTTGGAGGAGAGGTTCAGGGCAGGACTCGTCCCGTCACCGGAGCCGACCGCTGCCGACATGCGACAGGCGGTCAGGAATGCCAACGATCGTGTCACCCAGATGGGTCTCGATCACATCGTGTTCGAGGTCGGATCGAGGGGAAGATTCCCATCGGCCGGCCCGAGGGTGTCGGAGAGGATCGAGAACGAGAAGCATTACTGGGCCAGGAGGAAGGCGGTGGAGAAGGCCGAGAATCTCGGGCTCCAGCCTCCGGTGGACGTGAATCCGGAGACCCCCGTCGTCCTCCCCAATCCCTTCACGCTCGATCCGAACGACAACAGACTTCCTCAGGAGGATCAGATCGAGGATAGAGAGCGACAGAGATTCGAGCAGAAGGCCACCGGCAAGAGGGCGCAGATGTCCTATCAGCCGAGGCCACCCCTACATGCCAAGTGCAGGTGCAGTATCGTCGATCTCGGAATGGGACAGCAGTGGCTGACTGCGGGAGATGACAGGGTGTGCGAGAACTGCATCGCCCACTCGGGGGCCTTCAATTCCATGAGGCCCATCTGATGGTAAGAGCAGGAATTACGGGGCGACAGAAATAACAAACAACGCAGCGATTGCGAAGTGACAGGGAGGTCCAGATCATGGCGAACATCAGCAATAGCACACTCCTCGACATCATCGACCAGATGGCGGCCGTGAGCAAGTCACAGGCGGAATCCTACACGACCACGGTCGATCTTTTCGACTATGTGACGAGGGAGCACAATCCTGCGGACATCGACAACGGGGCCGCTGCGGCGGATGCGGCGGACATTGCGTTGGATGCCGGCACGAGCCTCTATGCTCAGTGGTCCAGCATGCAGACATGGCTGAGCACGAGGGCGACTGCTGCCGGGTCCACCAGCGTCGTCGGCTTGATCGGAGATCGCTACCTGAGGGTCCCACAATCCTACGACAGCTACATCTACTACCCGTCCAGTGGGAGTCACGTCACGGCAGGCCTCGTGTTCCCGGATGGTGACGAGTCCTGGGGAACACTCGTCGATGCCACCTCCTCCTGGACCGCAGCGTCGGGAGCGATGCCATCGAACTGCAGCTATGCGGCCTTCTGCGTAGAATGCATGACGACGGGATCGGGGACCTACAGCATCGCAATGGCCGTCGAGTACAGCGACGCCACCACGGCGACCGAGACCACCACGGCAACCGGGATGCTCAAGAATGTCGCCGAGCTGATCGGTTACAACATGGCATCCGGTCTCTGCTCGCTCGGGACTGCGACCGTCACGATGGGGGTGACCGCAGGGATGGTTGCTGGACAGCACGTCCTGTTGATCGACAAGACATACCCGACCAAGATGATCGCAGACACGCCACTCTCCCAGCCCTACGCCTACTTCACTCCGGCACAGATCGGATGGTACGACACGGGAGATGCGGTCTACCTGAAGAAGGTGGGAGGGACCGACAGGTCATACACCATCGAGGACATCGACTATCGAGAGGGCAAGATAAAGTTCACAAGCAACATCGCCACCGACGCCTACGTCGTGGCGGATGCCGCATTCATGAGATTGCAGTCGGAGAAGGGAGATGGTTGGAATGAGGTACATGCCATCGCCTCGGCCGGCGTCACCGCCAACACGTCGCTGCTCCTGACTGGCAACCTGCAGCACACCTACTACACTGCAGCCAAGGTCGTCAGGTTGATGAAGGAGATCACGCTCGCAACCGCATCCGGTGGGGGAACCGGCGTGTACGATGTGAGGACGTACTCCGAGAGGGCCATCGCCCAGGTGTGATGAGTGACGGGGACGAATGAAGAGGGCCACCCTGCGGGGTGGCCCTCTCTCGTGCTCACTGCCCGAGCAGTTCGTGGACGACGGAGCGGGCTATCTCCATCGCCCTCTCCCGATCGTGGGAGTCTGGATTCTCGAGCCTGTCGTCTCTCATCCTCCTGTGGGCCTCTCCGATCCACGGGCCGGGGATGATGCCGAAGATGTCCCTCAGCTCGTCTCCGCCGATGAGCGGCCTGTTGGCCCGAATGGACTCGGCCTCCTCCTTCCTGAGCATCTGGATCTCGGAAGCCCTGGCCCTCAGCCTGGCGACGATCTCGACGATCTCCCTCCTCTCGCCGGATGCGTCGGACGAGAGGACATGCCACCTCACGAGTTCGTTCACCTTGCCCCACCTCGGGTCGTACTCACCCTTCGATGAGGCGAACCTGTTGATCAGCCTCTCGATCGGGATCTTCGGACTCGGAACATGTTTCGTGTCACCTTCCATCGGAGTCTCGACGGTCCCCTCTTCGAGGAACCTGTCATCCAGCGTGTGCTGGAAACAGTCCTCGGAGACCCAATCGATCATCTGGTTCTCGAACTTCAGACCTGCCAGGATGTTCCTCGCCATCCTCGCCGATGCCTTGTGGTGGTCGTGGAAAGTGACGGCATCCCTGATGAATTTGACGGTCTCGCCACATCTGCATCGGCGTTCCGGCCTGTTCAACATCTTGACCTTGTGATCGCACTTCGTGCAGGTGGAGACACCATAGTCCCTCGTGACCATCTTGCCGATGTCATGTAGCATGGCGGAGAGGGCGATCCTCAGTCTCGTCACGGTGAAGGCGTCGTCGCCGATCTCATCACAGGCCGACCTGATGTCGTCCGGGATGTCGATGGCGTTCGCCATCACGATCATGGTGTGATCCCAGATGTCCTTGTGGCCGACATGCCCGATCTCCCTGAATTTCTGGACCTCCGGGATGATGATGCCGAGCAGGCCGATCTTGGACATCGTCTTGATGGCCCCGACCGGGTCCCTGCTGAGCAGCATCTTGGAGATCTCGTCCCTGATCCGCTCGGAGGACACGAACCCACCCTGGGAGAAGAACTTGCGCCCCTTCTTCCTGGTCATCCTCTCGATGCAGCCGAGCGTGTCCTTCTCGATCCGGTAGCCGAGCTGCGACGAGAAACGGATCGCCCTCAGGATCCTGAGTGGGTCATCATCGAAGACGACATCCGGCTCGTCGGGCCTCGTGACCCTGATGAGGCTCCTGTTGATGTCCTTGACGCCCATGCCCGTCGGATCGACCAGCTTCCAGTCGGACAGGTCCACGAAGAGGGCGTTGATGGTGAAGTCCCTCCTGCGAGCGTCGGACCTCTCGTCGGCAGGGGTCACGGCGATCGGGTTCCTGGACCTGGATCCGCCACCCTCACGCTTGCCATAGTCGTCCCTCCTCGCACCGGTGAACTCGACCTGCATCCCGTCGATGTTCATCATCGAGGTCAGGAACCTGGTGTAGACGATCGGATGGGTTCCGCCACCGTTCAGGAAGATCTCGATGGACAGAGCGATGGATCCACCCGCCTCCGACAGGAACCTCTCGAGATCCCTGTCATCACCGGCCCTCCTCAGATCGTGGACGATGTCGTTCCTGATCTCTTCCGGGAGGGACGAGATCATCCTCTTTGCGATGTCGTGATTCGGGTGCCCGACGACGCAGATGTCGACATCCTTGTTCGTGCGGCCGATTATGGCATCTCGCACCAGACCGCCGACGAAAAGCGCCTGCACCCCGATCCTCTCGGCGGCGGCCTGGACGACATCCCTGATCGGCTCGGCCCACATCATCCTCTCTCTCATGATCTCGCTTCCTCCTTCCGTCAGCAGGTGTGAGACTATTCTGCTCATAACTACCTTATCGGAGATGATGCCGATGCTGCTTGCGAAACCAGGCTATCAAAAACTGGTCGCTCTCAACGACTGCCCGATCTACCTCCAGGGGACATTCGATGGCTTCCCACGGCAGGAGGTCAAGCCGGAGCCGTTCGTTCAGGGTGGACCGAGGACCAACATCTGGTCCATTCAGGAAAAGGTGGTCCGGGGCAGCTTGATGACGCCGATGTACATCGACTCCAGCGGGAACATAGACGAGGCCATCAAGGAGCTGTTGCTGTGTGCGGAGTATCCCATGAGGGACCTGAAGATCAGCACGAACTCCGTGATGGGAACATCGAACATCACGGATTTTCAGTCCGGTGTTCCCGACGCCAAGAGGGGATTCGGCAAGTACCTCAGGATGGCATTCGTGAACTGTGGGATCACGCAGTTGACGATGGAGGTGCCGCACAAATCTCCCGTCATCATTCGGGCGGATTTCGTTGGTTTCGTCGCACCGAACGAGTCGGCCGTCGTGCCGGATCCTTCGGCATCCGGGATGATGAGGAGGAATCTGACCTTCGCAGATTGCGATCTGTACCTCGAGAGCCCCGAGAGCGAGTGGGACACCACTCGGTCGTTCGAGGTCAAGATCGTCAACGATCTGAGGCCTTTTCTTGCGGTGCGCAACTACATCAGCACGACCGATCATCCCGAGGGCATAGCCATGAATACCTCCGACATCTGGGCCACCATCAAGCAGTCCGTTGATAGGGCCAACATCTACGGAGAGATCGACTCCATGATCTCTGGAGGATACGCCGGTCTCAATATGGTATTCGATTTCGGAGGGGTTGTCAAGATCGAGTTCCCGCATTGCGTGATGGAACCGACCGAGCAGCCGATCGAGGGGACGACACTGTTGGAGAGAACGACCAAGGTGCTGTGCGTCTTCGGATCGCCAAAACTGGATGAGACAGAAGGACATTTGATCTCCTTCCCCTAACTGGGAGATCAGAACTGTGGAGGTGCCAATCCATGCCTATCTACAACAATCTCTTCGGAGTGTGGAAGCTGCTGGTCTACGAAGACCCTGGAGTTGCCCCGAATCCGGTAACCGGAGACCCAGGGAGGCAACCGAATCCTCAATTCAACATCGCCTACATCGTCAAGTCGGCCAAGGAGAGTGTCCAGCAGGAGGTCAATCCGGAGTTCTTTGTTCAGGGGACTGCATTGCCCCTGATCCAGAACATCGGGGGAGGTACCGCCGAGCTCGACATCAGCGCACCGCTCCTGGTGAAAGCCCATCCCTGGAACATATCTCCCGTCAGCTTCCTGAGGCAGAACTCCGGTGCCATAGGTGATGATCTTCACGATGGGTTCACCCTGTGGTGCAGGCTTCTGGGAGGGGCGACGGGTCTCGACACGGACTTCTTCAATGGCCTCTACAGCGCAGACCCCGGTTTCGTCATCAAGAATGCCGGGCTCGAAATCTCCACTACCGGAGCCACATACAGCATCGGTTTCCGTGGCGACACCAACTTCTTGGGTAGCGAGAATGGTCTCGGCAAGGGATGGAAGGTCGTTGATGCGTCGGATGTCAACTGGAACTACTGGACCACGACTCCGGGCATCAAGCCATTCCCAACGAACCCACTGGCTCCGACTGAGCTGTGCCCGTTGAGGGTCGCAACCTTCTACGACATCATAGCCTCGGCTCAGGTCGCAGGGATGACCCTGTCGGGATACGTCGAGAGCCTGAATATCAAACTCGCCGTGCAGACCAAGCAGACCAATGTTGTCGGTCAGCAGACCCAGAGGCCGATCATGGGAATCTCCGGCGTCGACATCTCGTTCGGCGGGACACTCATCTGGAACACCCGTCAGCCACTCGGTTACCTGTTCCCCTGGCAGTCCATGAACAACGGGACGCCAGCGGCCACGATCCCCCGAGTCCCGACGACACCGATCAACTACCAGTCATACGGCGGAACGGGCAAGTACTCGTCGTTCTCGCTCGCTGTCGCTCTGAGGAATGGAGCAGCCAACGAGGGAGCTCTCCCGATCCTGCCATACCTGTTCGTCGACAAGGCCATCTTCAGCATGTCCTCGCTCGATGTCTCAAACGACTTCATCAGGACGACATTCGAGGGCAAGGGATGGGTGTCCAACCCCGACTTCATCCAGACGGGAAGTGGAACTATCCCATCAGGATCGGGAGTGCCGATGTAGGCCAGGTGATCACATGCCGATCGGCAATACCTATCTCTCAGAGTATCACCTGGCATCCGTCAACTATCCCGAGGTTGGTATTCTGCCAGCATCTCCAACATACGAGACCACGCTCACCGAGGGGACTGCGATCTCCTCGGCGAGTCCGGTCTTCCCATTGATTTTCTCCACACAATCCATAGACCCACCTTCCGTTCAGGTCAATGTCGCCTTCAGATCGTTCTCCAGAACGGTGAGTCGGCCCATCATCCAACAATCTCTGATCCAGGGATGGCCGCTCGGCAAGATATCCGACATGCAGATGGCGACATACACATACCAGATCGATGTTCCCGTGATCCTGCTACCACACACGACATCCGGACCGGGCAAGTACCGCATCAGGGCCCTCGAGCTGGAGTTCTTCAGCGCCTGGTTCTCGTATGCGGCGAGTGCGATGGATAGGATCACATGGCCAGACGGTTCCACGTGGTCCGTCGTCGTCGAGAAGCTGTCGGTTCAGGTCTCTCCAGATGACATCAGCCTGCAGATGACGATCAAGAGCAATGCCGACATCGGGTGGAACCTGATCAGGGACAAGGACAACATCGTGATGGGGAGGACGGCGAGGGGATACGACACGTTCATGGGGTGGAAGAACACGTCCGGAGGCCTCACCCCTTCCCCCCTCCCGGCATGGGGATGGCAGGACAGGTTCGGGATCTCGTCGTTCTCGATGAACCTGTCCAGCGAGACGGAGGAGATCTCGGCGACGAATCATCTTCTCCTGAAGGCATCCGGGACGAAGCCCGCAGTGTACAACACGGGACACTCTCCGGACATGTTGAACTGCCAGCTCGTGAGGTACGGCGGGGGACTCTCGGTCTTCGGTCTCACGGAACAGAACACTCCAGATATCAGGAAGAGCATACAGTTTCAGACATCGAACGAGTACAACACGCAATTCGGGAACGACGGGGTGACCATACCGACATCACCCACGATCGACGAGGATGTGTTCGACATCAACATGACGAGTGGGGGGATGTATGTCGTGATCGGAGCCTCGAATGGAATCGTGCCGGGGACGGTGGTGGGTCAACCATTCGTCTTCATCCCGACGGGGACATTGATCTCGAAGGCCTCGACCGAGGCGACCGGTGGGACCGTCAAGTTGAACCGAGAGTTCTCGGGCGTCACATCTCACATCCCATATGTCCCGAACACGAGTGGAGGAGTCGCATTCTCCTCCATCATAAGGTGATCAGATGCCCATCATCAACGGCTTCTTCTCGGTGTGGAGTCTGGCTCACATCTCCGTTCCCAACACGACGGCGAGCTCCGACAACAGGGTCTCGTGGTCCAGCCCATCCATCGCCATAGTCAAGAGCATAGAGTTTCAGCAGCTCGCCCCGATGAGCACGGCCGATGGTGTGAACAAGGGATCTCCGTATGGTCACCTCTGGAAATCGTTGGCGTCGGAGGATACCAAGTGGCAGACGGACATTGCGATGCCGTTCCTCGTCCCCGCCCATTCCATGTACACGGATCCCGCAGGGCAGGTCACGAACCCGAGTCTCCCGATGTGTGCCAATCTGCCCGTCGAGAGCACCGGACAGGGCTTCCTGTCTTCCGTCGTCACGACGAGGTTCATCTGGCGGGCGCTCGCATCGATGTGGGGACACAATCAGACAACCCGGTCCCTTCGCACGAGGGATTGGTCGGGTGGGTTCGATGGGGTGATCCAGCGATGCTCGATCATGGTCGATGGAGAGTCGTCCGTGTTGAACATCAAGATCGTCTCATCGAATGATCCGAGGCCATATTTCTACCTGACCACAACACTCCCACAGTACAACACCATCTCCACGATGAGGATGGCCAAGGCGTGGGACTTCTCGATCCCGAGTGACATCGAGGTCCTCGGTTCTCCGAATGCGAGGTATGTTCCGGTCGAGAACGATGTCCCGAACAGGATCGTGAATCCATCTGCGACGCTGGACGGATTGCCGATGGTATCTCCTCGTGGTGGCCCGACCTTCACGGCGGATGGCAGGTACACCGCCGTCAAGTCGTTCAGCCTCGATGTGGAATCCTCGATCGATATCATCCCATCCGTGGGAGTCGGATCGTCCCGCCCCATATTCGCAGTCAAGAGCATCAAGTGCTCCGGATCCGTCGACATGATTCCATATGTCGTCTGGACGAGCGGAAACGAGAAGGAGATCTCCCTGACCGTTCCAAACATCTCGTCCCCGAACAAGCCACCGGAAGGATGGGTCGTGGACTCGCAATCCCTGGAGGAGATCTCGAGGTATGGGGGTCAGTTCTTCGTCACGGGGAGGCCCGACTACAAGGGGAATGCGAAACCGCTCTACTTCGAGATCGGGATGAGAGATGGCAGGCCGCCGATCCCGTCGGAGCCGAAGTACATCATCGTGAACAGGGAGGTCCTCGGCCCCATCAACATCGCCCGCTTGTCGATGAAGCCGAATGTCGAAGACACCAACCTCCTCCACATCGAGTTCAACACATCTCCGAACGTGAACCTCGCCACCCACAACCCGTTCGGTGATGGTCGACATGGAACGACATTCCCGCCCGTCTGATCAGTCGGTGAGCCTGCTCACGAGGCCCCTGAGCATATACAGGGGCTTCCCCGTCGTCGCCGCAAACGCAATGGCATCTCCTGCCGACATCCCGTGATACAGAGTCTTCCCACCAGGGACCGTCATCTCCACCTTCCCCCATAGCAGATCCTCACGATTCGCATCGATGACGACGCAGTTGGTGCTCGCCCTGAACATGGTGACAAGGTTCTCGATGATCTGGTACGGAGATGGGTAGAGCATCATCCCATTCAGGTCCTTGATGGAGCAGATGATGTAGGAGGCCTGCATCGGAGTGACCTCGACATTCACGGACACGCCGAGGGATTCCGAGACGATGACGGCGGACCAGTCCATCTCGGAACCACCGATGCCCTCGATCTTCATCTCCTCCCACTCGTAATCCTCGGGAGAGAGCATCCCCTTGGCGAGCTCCTTGGCCGTCGTGCGGACCTTCTCCGGGTTGGCCTTTCTCGGGGCCTTGTTCAATCTCTTTCGTACAAGTTTCTCAGGAAGCATTTTCGGTGGACTCCTGGTATGATGCCATATCTCAAGATGGCATCGAAATGTTGCGTGGTCCCGTAGCCCATATGGCGTTCGAAACCATACTGTGGATACTTAGTTGCGAGATCGATCATTATCCTGTCTCGGCTGACCTTCGCCATCACGGATGCCGCCGCCACGCTCAGGCTCGATCCGTCCGCCTCCGGCTCCCACTCGCATGGGACGCCATCCACATCGCCCGTCCACAGGGGTTCCCCATCGAGGTAGATGACCGCATCCCTCTCGTTCCCGAGGGCGTCGAGTGCGGCCGTTCGCATCGCATAGGAGTTGGCCCAGGCGATCCCACGCTCGTCTATCTCGTCTGCCGATACCATGCAGATTCCGGACGAGATGACGTGGGGTTCGATCTCCCTCCAGGCCGCCTCCCTCTTCTCCCTCGACTGGTACTTCTTGCTGTCCCTGATGTCGAGCGTTCCAGCCGATGGCTTGAGGATCACGGCGGCGGCACAAAGGCAGGCCGCAAGGGGCCCTCGGCCCACTTCATCCGCTCCGCATACCAACCTCTTCCTGTGAAGAAGTCTGACCTCTTCATCCCTCGATCTCATCGGGTTCAGTTCCCCGATGATCTCATCAGAGAACAGTCTCATCTCGGTCTATTCCTTTGTGACCACACATTGGATGGCGCTGGTCTGGACGGCCCGTTCCGGCTTATCGGAGAGGAAGTGATCGACGGCCGTCTTGACACCGGGGAAGTATCCGAAATCGTAATCATCGAAGATCAGCTTCCCGCCAGGGACCATCCTGTGGTAGAAGGTCTCCATGAAGGAGATCGCAACATCGTGCAGATCGGCATCGAAGTGGACGAGACAGAACCTGTCATCATCGAACAACCACCTCGCCGTGGAGGGGAATTCCCCTCGATGAAGCCTGATGT
>Ga0315294_10004009_pt1 | contig 16051 bp, 18 predicted proteins | sample YL17G13_40_MG_FD_203626 | JGI IMG/M metagenome (GOLD analysis project Ga0315294, IMG submission 203626) | Sediment microbial communities from Yellowstone Lake, YNP, Wyoming, USA - YL17G13_40 | ecosystem: Environmental > Aquatic > Freshwater > Lake > Sediment | place: USA: Wyoming | collected... | reverse complement strand
ATGGCTCATAGAATACAACTTCAACCGCCCGCACCAATCCCTTGCCTATCTTACTCCCATAGGGTATATTGAAAAAGAGCTTGTTAAGATCCGCAGTCCAGTGTTACCTATGTGGTCAGCCAGCACAACGTATTGACATTATTGTGAAAAACTGTTATCCTTATGTTGCTAACTGCTCTATGAGTCCTTCTAACAAGCATTATTATCTGAAGTAAGAAAAGGGGGTGCCGGTCTGAAGGGGATAATGCTAACTAAGAACAAGGAACAACAGATATTTGATTTATGGGAGGAGAATGATGAAAGGACTAAAAGGACTGAGAGAACCGTGCCTAAGAGCCCTAACTATTATGTTAGTGGTTATCGTTGCGTTGACGTTAGTTGCACAGCCGGTGCTTGCTGCACAGCAACCTGATAATCCTCTGCCTGGCTCCAAGATCGAGCAGGAGTATACCGGAGCCATAGACAAGCTGGAGCCTTACTTATCAATCTCAGAGACCGGCAATATTGTGTTGAATGCACCGAAGAGGATCGTTGACAGTATCGACAGTGAAGTATATCAATCATTATTGGCAGCACTGAAACAAACAAACTCGATGATTGATAGTGGATACTTGGTATGCAACCCTGACCTTACACTTAGTGTTACGGAGAAATACCTGGGAGCTTGCAGTCAATACCTGGAACCTGGCACTGAACTGGTATCTGAAGGCAATGCCGTTTACTTGGTAAAAGAAGGTTTCCAAACTCTGTCCTCTTCAGGAGGTATAGATGCATTTTACCGCTACTGGTGGGGATGTTGGATTTATTTGTCTGATGCCACTTGCGACGAGATTGTCTTCCAAATGGGAATGGGCGCAACAGAAACGGGTCTTATGGCGATAATATTTTCCGCTCTGGGAGTCACAGCTCCAGCCGCCGTCGTTTGTGCGGTAGTTTCTCTTTTGTTAGGATTAGGTGCAACGGTTATCGGTCAAATCAATGTAAACAACACGGGCATTAAGATAAGGTTACACGGGTACGTCATACCTACCTATATAGGGCCCCAATCGATCGACCCCTGTGGCGTGAAGGGGCTTGTCGGTGACGCTGCGACAGGTTATCCTCTCCCATATTCAACGGTCACGGTCAAAGAATCCGGGCAAGTGGTCGGAGAGGTCGAGACCGATTACTACGGCCAATACGCAATCATTTTACCCCCGGGAACGTATGAGATTACAGCGAGCCATATTGGATTCTACGATAAGACCTACACCGTGGTAGTGTCAGAGGGCGCGTACACCACGCGAAACTTTCAGCTAACCCAACAGTCGCCGGGTCCCATCCCAATGCGTCAGTTGCCATGATAGCTGGCGAGCTGCCAGGGATGGGTGCCGCGACGATGGATTACTTGAATAGAAACGGCATGGGAATCGAAATATGCTTGTTCGAGTTCGTAACAGTCAGCTATGCAGGGACCCGACAATGGAAGAGTTTATGAGGGGGTTATTATTCGTCATGATAAACCCCTCACCTGGGCTAGATGAAACTAGCCAAGCAACTAGAATTGCAGGGATGATTAGAGGCTTTCCGCCTCCACTAACTCTGAGTTTGGTCAGACTATTAGACATCGAGTGAATACAAATTCCTGAAGAAAAACTGTGCCGAAGGTCACGCTTTGTTTTCTACTTGATTACTGAGTTGATGGAAGTCGGGATCTGTTTCTACTACGGATTTTGTGATTGGAGTGACGGATAGATGTGGACAGATATACTAATAATAGGTGCCTTCGTGCTTGCTGGGCTAACGTGCTTTGCACTAACCTCCAGACCGCTGTCTAAATATGCCGAACCTGCAAAGGGTGAAATGGCTAAGAGAAACCTCTCTCAGAAGACCGCCCTGTTTCTTATGGTTGCAGCAACTCTGTTTTACCTCTTCTCTCTCGTATGGGAGTTTGAGACTTTCGGATTGTCGAACTTTCTGATGTTCACGTCAATTCAGCTCTGTCTGTGGGGGAGCATCGCAGTTTGGCAATTATCAGAAAGGAAAGCGAGGGTAGTGAGGGTCGTAGCGTATTCAGCGCTGTTGCCCGTATTGGTCACTGGCATCATATTTAGTAATCTACTTTTGTGGGAGAAGCTTGTTTATTCTTTGGGTGGAGCTAGTATCGGATTCGGTCTTGGTTGGCTGACCGATTACGTAGATGTGAAACTCAAACGTAGACGCTCCTTGGAGGAAGGGGACAAATAACCCTGACAACAATGTCACGTAGATGAACCGCGGGACCACCTCCATTAATTAAGCTGACGCAGGTATCTTCGGGATGCCTTACAAGACCTTTAGTATCATTTTTATTTCGGTAATGGTTATACTGATAATTTCTGTTGTTTTCCCCTATCAAAGATTTAATATTGCCGATAAATACGTTAAGATTATTAAGATAATTGTAGCAATTGTAGTGATTGGCGTGGCTATCAGATATCTTTTGTACTCGTTTTAGTTGGCTACATCGATTCTCGTCACTAACTGGGCTTGACCTGAATGCTGGTGGCTCTATCAATTAAGCTGAAGGAGGTACCTTCAAATGTCTCGCAGCACTTTTCTCATCATTACTACGGCGATGCTTGTTATACTCGCTATTTCTCTTTCTTTCCCTTATCAAAGGTTTAATATTGCCATTGAACATGCTACGATTATTAGGGTAGCCATAGGAGTTGTAGTGCTTGGCATGGGTGTGACAGGTTTTTTTGAATAGACGTCATTCCAAAAAGTAGTTACTTTCTTAGCACTGACTTTGGTTGGCCATAGCCATGGTCCGAATTACCTGAAATGCCCGAATTCTTCCCTACTTTTCGATACCTAATAACAGCTATTCTTTCCGCTCGGACAAAGGAGGAAGTTGGGGACAAACTTGGTGTCATCCTCTTCACGACTCGCATCCCGCCCCTGACCTTGTTAGCAATTCGTCTCTGGCCAATTCCTCAATTTTGCTAGCTCACTAACTGGCTTGTACACAGCTTCAACGCTAAACCTGGAGCTCTTTGTTGCTTTCAATTGCTTAGTTTATAATTAACATGGGGGTAATGTGAGATGCTTAGAACCGGACTCAGGGTTTTCTTCGTCGCGTGGTTCGTGATACCCCTGGTTGCGGGTTTAGGAGGCAGTCTGATCGCTGCCGCCAGCCCCGCCACAGTAGAAGTCCTTTCCGTGGACGGCACTATTGTACCCGTGATAGCCGACTATATCGATCGGGGTATCAGCCAGGCGGAGGAGCATGGCGCTACTGTCTGCATAATTGAGCTAGACACTCCCGGCGGGCTTCTGGGCTCAACCGAGAAGATAGTTCAGAGCATTATGAATGCCGGCGTGCCTGTCGTGGTCTACGTTTCACCCAAAGGCGCCTGGGCTGCCTCAGCGGGAACTTTCATTACTCTATCAGCTCACATTGCGGCCATGACGCCGGGCACGACCATCGGCGCTGCCCATCCGGTAGCTGCTGGAGGCGAGGAAATACCAGAAGACCAGATGAAAAAAATAGTCGAATTCTCTGCCAAGTGGATGAGGACTATAGCTGAAGAACGCGGCCGCAATGTCGAAGAGGCTGAGTTAGCAGTTACACAAAGCAAATCGTTCACGGATGTTGATGCCCTGGAAAATAACCTCATCAACCTGCGAGCTGAGAATCTGGCAGACCTTATTTCCCAAATCAATGGCTGGAATGTCACCTTGGCGAGCGGCCAGGAGGTCATCATTGATACTACGAACTACGGTTCAACTAGAAATGAAATGAATGCCGTTGAGAGATTCCTGCACGCCATCAGTGACCCCAACATTGCCTACATCCTCCTTACCCTGGCTACCATAGGGTTGATTACGGAGGTTTCCAACCCGGGGATGGTCCTTCCCGGAGTGGTTGGGGGCATCAGTTTGTTCCTGGCGTTTTACTCACTGGGAGTGCTTAATGCTTACTGGGGAGGCATATTACTTATTTTACTTGCCGTGGGGCTCTTTATCGCCGAGTACTTCACCCATAGTTTTGGGCTATTGACTGCCGGAGGTATAGCCTCGCTGGTTATGGGTTCGCTCATATTGTTCAGCCATAGCCCGGAGGTAGAGTTAAATAGGGGATTAATTGCCGGGGTTACGGCGGGAATCACCGCTTTTGCTGCCTTTGTCATCGGGGCCATCGTCCGCGGGCAAAGACGACGCAAGGTTACCGGATCTGAGGGAATGATCGGGGAAATGGCCATAGCCAAAACACCCCTCGACCCCACAGGCACAGTTCTGGCCCAGGGAGAATTATGGACGGCGACATCGGAAGGCGGCAAAGTAGCAGCGGGTGAAGCGGTGACAATAAGCAAGGTGGAGGGACTGAAATTACGGGTGACCAAGAAGTCGAGAGGATAGGAAGACAGTAACATGGAAATGACTGGCCCAATCATCGTAGCCATAATATTCGCGGTCGCCTTCATCATTTTTGTTATCTACGCCATCGTGAAGGGTCAGAGGCGAAAACTTTCGGCTGGCATCGAGGAAATGATAGGGAAAGAAGCCGTGGTGCGAACGACCCTCAATCCGAAGGGCACGGTTCTAGCCGAAGGAGAGTTATGGACAGCCATAGCTGAAAATAGTACAATAGAATCGGGAGAGGAGGTGATAATAACCAGAACAGAAGGGTTGAAACTGTGGGTGACCAGAAAATCTAAAGAAAAGGAGAAGGAATGAGCATTTTTATCTATGGTCTTATCGCAGTAGTAGTAATAATACTTCTATCGGCGGCTATCAAGGTCGTTCGAGAGTACGAAAGAGTGACCGTTTTCCGACTGGGGAGATTCGTGGGGCTGAGAGGACCAGGTTTGGTCCTGATCATACCTTTCATTGAGACTGTGCGAAAAGTTGACCTTCGAGTAATCACCATGGACGTTCCCTCGCAAGAGTGCATCACAGTAGACAATGTCACTGTCAGGGTTGACGCCGTGGTTTATTTTCGGGTGGTCGATGCCTCAGAGGCTATTCTCAAGGTGCTCGACTATATCAAGGCAACCTCGCTGCTTGCTCAGACCACTTTGCGAAATGTTGTCGGACAATCTACGCTGGATGAGCTATTAGGCCAGCGGGACAGGCTCAACGAAAAGATAAAGACGGCAGTAGACGAAGGCACTGATCCCTGGGGTATAAAAGTGAGCATGGTAGAGGTCAAGGATGTGCAACTGCCACAAACAATGCAGAGGGCGATGGCCGCCCAAGCTGAGGCTGAGCGAGACAGAAGAGCTAAGGTAGTTCATGCCGAGGGTGAATACCAGGCGGCAGAGAAACTGGCCGAGGCTGCCAGAGTCATTTCCAGCCAGCCGTCAGCTCTTCAGCTTCGTTATTTACAGACCCTATCCAGCATTTCCACAGAAAAGACCACCATTATCGTATTCCCTCTGCCCGTGGATCTGCTGGCTCCAGTTCTGGAGAAGGCTGGCAAGTCAGAGAAAAGTAAATAGTAGGACAGAATCTGCGTCAGTCCTGATAAAACTGGGACATGCCGAATCTGGACGGCGGTCCCAGTGATAGATTAGGTCTTGATAGGGATGCTGAATCATCTGCTGTCCAGGGTTATGCCTGCACATAAGAAGGCTCCATCAGGCAAATCTTCTTACTCAGGGGGTAACTATGGCCAATAGGACTAAGCAAGAATGGCGTGAAACCATATTAACTCCGGCTTTAAAGCGCGCTGCCGAGCGTCAGGAGAAGTTCGAAACCAGTTCCGGTATGGAGATCGACACTGCCTACACACGGGAGGACCTGCCAGATTTTGACTATGATCGAGATTTAGGCTACCCCGGAGAGTATCCCTTTACCAGGGGCGTCCAGCCGAACATGTATCGCGGCAGAATATGGACGATACGCCAGTACTCCGGCTTTGGTACTGCTGAGGAAACTAACCAAAGGTACCGCTACCTCTTGGAGCAAGGCCAGACTGGCCTGAGCGTGGCCTTCGACCTCCCCACACAAATTGGCTATGACTCCGACCACCCCTTAGCTAGAGGCGAGGTGGGCAAGGTTGGTGTCGCCATAGACAGCCTCCGGGATATGGAGATTCTTTTCCGGGATATACCTCTGGATAAGGTAAGCACTTCCATGACTATAAATGCCACTGCGCCGATTCTCCTGGCTATGTACATCGCCCTGGGCAAGAAGCAGGGAGTTGAGCCCACCGAGTTAAATGGCACTACCCAAAATGACATACTTAAGGAGTACATCGCCCGGGGCACTCACATCTTCCCGCCCCGTCCTTCTATGAGGTTGGCCACTGATATATTTGCTTATTGTGCCAGGCATGTCCCTCGCTGGAATACCATCAGTATCAGTGGGTACCACATACGAGAAGCCGGTTCCACCGCGGGTCAAGAAATTGGCTTCACCCTGGCTAATGGTATTTCTTATGTTCAGGCAGCTATTGATGCCGGGCTTGATGTAGATGCATTCGCTCCCAGACTATCATTCTTCTTCAATAGCCACATCAACTTCCTCGAGGAAATTGCTAAGTTTAGAGCGGCACGGCGCCTCTGGGCGAAGATTATGAGAGAGAGGTTTGGAGCCAAGGACTCACGCTCCTGGATGCTTCGCTTCCACACTCAAACCGCGGGATGCAGCCTCACCGCACAGCAGCCGCATAATAACATCGTGCGGACAGCCTTGGAAGCCCTGGCGGCAACCTTGGGAGGTACTCAATCGCTGCACACTAACTCTTTCGACGAAGCCTATGCTCCGCCTTCCGAAGAAGCAGTGACCATAGCTGTGCGGACTCAGCAAATACTGGGCTACGAGAGTGACGTCGCCAATGTCGTTGATCCTCTTGGTGGTTCTTACTACATAGAACATCTAACCAACAGCCTGGAAAAGGAAGCCAGGGAGTATATCGCCAAAATTGATAGTCTGGGTGGTGCTGTAGCTGCCATAGAGCAAGGATATCAACAGAGGGAAATCCAGGACTCATCCTACCGGTACCAGAAAGAAATCGAAAGTGGAAAACGCACCGTGGTAGGGGTAAACAAATTCGTCTCCCCCTATCCCAAAATAGCGGGACTGCTGCGAGTTAAGCCCGAAGTGGAAAAAAGACAGAAGGAGAGAACTGCTCAGGTCAGGACAGATAGGGACAGCAACAAGGTCAAGCAGGCACTTCGGCGATTGGAGGATGTCGCCCGAAGCAAGGATAATACTATGCCGGCCTGCCTTGAATGTGTGGAGGCCTACGCTACGCTAGGGGAAATATGCGATGTGCTGCGCAAGGTTTTCTCTACTCAAAAAGAATTCCTGGTCTTTTGAGAAGAAGCCTTCAGGATCTGTGCACTAGTTTCAAAGGAGGAAAAATGGCCAGAAAAGTTGACCACATCGGTATCCTAGTCAGCAACATTGATGAAGCGATAAAGCTCTATAAGGATTGTTTCGACGCTAAGGTTGACAAGATTGAGACCCTCACAGAGAGGGGAGTAAAGGCAGCCATCCTTTCCTTAGGGCAGGGCGCTAATCTGGAGCTTCTGGAGCCGCTTCCCGACAGCAATATGGCTAAAATCCTGGAGAAAAGAGGAGAAGGACTTCATCACATAACGTTTGAAGTGGACAATATAGATAAGGAGCTTAGCCACCTCTCCGAAAGGGGGATAGAATTAATTGACAAGAAGGCTCGCCCTGGGTTTGAGGGCATGGTAGCTTTCATTCACCCCAAATCGCTTAGAGGGGTGCTGGTTGAGCTTTGTCAGAAAGCCTAGAAGGAGCGGACTATGAACAAAGGTAGGATTCGTGTTCTGTTGGCCAAGCCCGGCCTAGACGGGCATGACCGAGGTGCTAAGGTGGTAGCCAGGGCTTTGCGGGATGCTGGCATGGAGGTGATCTATACTGGCATCCGACAGACTCCCGCGATGATTGTCGAGGCAGCCATCCAGGAGGACGTGGATGTCATCGGGTTGAGCATCCTGTCGGGAGCTCATTTAGAGCTCTTCCCATCAATCATAGAGGGACTAAGGAAAAAAGGCAGGGAAGATGCCCTCGTGATCGCCGGAGGCATAGTACCCGAGGACGATATCCCCGCTTTACAGCAAATGGGCGTGAAAGCTATCTTTGGTCCGGGCACTTCCACAGAGGACATCGTCCGCTTCATCCAAAAAGAAACAGGCCAGCACTTAGCGTGCTGAGTGCTGGGCGACGCCAATAAGGTCAGTGAGGTTCTCCACACCTTTGTCCCGCATAAAATGCTCTATCCCCTCCAGTATAGTGAGACAGATGTCAGGACTGGTCAGGCAGGCTGTGCCAATCTGTATGGCGGTGGCTCCAGCCATGATAAACTCCAGGGCATCTTCAGCACAGGCGATGCCCCCGCATCCTATCAGCGGAATACGGACCGTTCTGGCCGCCGCGAACACCATATGAAGCGCCACAGGCTTGATAACAGGTCCAGAGACTCCACCCACAGTATTTCCCAGGCAAGGCTTTCTTTTGTTTATATCAATTGCCATGCCTTTCAGTGTATTAATCAGGCATATGGCATCGGCTCCAGCTTCTTCCACGGCTAAAGCGATTTCCCTGATGTCGGTTACATTGGGACTCAACTTGACGATAACCGGCAAACTGGTGGCAGCTTTGACTGCCGAAGTTACCTGAGCGGCGAGCTTGGGGGCGACACCGAATTCCATCCCACCTGCGGAAATATTGGGACAGCTGATATTCAGCTCAATGCCGCTGACACCAGGCACGCCTTCCAGTTTTCGGCTCACAGCCACATATTCTTCTGCTGTTTCCCCGGCAATATTAACGATAACCGGAACTCGCCACCTTGCCCATACGGGCGCTTTTTCCTCAATCAGGGCATCAACACCGATATTCTCCAAACCCACCGAGTTAAGCAGACCACCAACAGTCTCCACCAGTCGTGGTTGAGTATTACCTTTTCTGGGTCTAAGGGTTGTCCCTTTGCAGACAATGGCGCCTAGCTTTTGAATATCAACAATCTCAGCATACTCTGTGCCATAGCCAGCTATGCCTGCGGCTATCATCACAGGATTAGATAGAGCTAGTCCCTTAGCATTCCGCGGGGCTAATTGCACGTGCAGGTTGGGTGACTTTCTCATTGTCTAAAACTTTATCACTGCTCGGGGCAAAAAAGAAAGGACTACTCAAGGGGCACAAGCTTCACTTTTCCCCAGACACCCATTTTGTCGCCTACAATAATAACCAAGCCACGTAGCCCCTCGATACTCTGGGCTTTTTCGATTGCCCGAGGAATATCATCTGCTGCCTTAACCATATTGCCTAGGGCTGTAGCTGCGGCATCAGCTAGAGCTGTCGACGGTGAGAGGACAACAACCGCGTCGGCGCTGCCCAGGCTTAAGGAATGTCCTACGGTTCCGGAAGACGTACATACCCCCAGAGGTGTTTCTCGGGGCATGATTTCCAGAGCAATCTTCTTGGTAAAAGAGGATTGTCCGGCATAGATGCCCACCAGCCTCTTATTGGATATTTTCAGAAAAATATCGCCACCGTTCTCCACAATTACCTCCGGCGAGAAAGCGAGCAAATCCCTGCCTACCGCTTCAGCAATGGCGCCAGCTACCGCTGCCATAGGGCCAACACCTGTCAGCTGAGACACCCTGGCCATTTCTTTGACGATAGCCGGGGCTCCGGCTTCAGCCTGATAAGGGTCTAATGTGGTCAGGAAGATAGGATGACGCCCAATATATGCCTCTAGAGAGCCACGGTGCTTTAGCACAGAATCGAGAGTTTTGTCCTTCAGATTACGCCGGGAGCGGATGCATAAGTCTGTTTGCTTCACCGTAAGTTCAAAGGAAACCAAATCGTCTTCCTTAATCCAGTGGCGGTAGAAACGTGGCTCATACATGACCAGATACGAAACCGTAATCTCTAGTTTCTAAATCCTAGACAAATTCCCTAAGAACGCAAAAACAAAAAAAGCAAGGTGATCGCGGAAAAGTCAAAAATTATTGCGCTTTGATTTGCCATTTCTGTTCTTGACCTTTGGTTTTTGAATTTCTGCCGTCAGAAATACAATATCATCGCGCGAGGAGGACAAGCCTTGACACAGAGCCCGCAGACGACACATTTATTATGGTCAAAGAGCACCTTCCTGGTTTTTGGCTCCAGGGCAAAAGCCTCGGTGGGACAAATGGTAATGCACGCTCCACAATGAGTGCACTTGGCTTCGTCACGGACGACATCCTGGCTTAAGGACTGGATTTCTATCCCGGTCTCGGTGAGGTATTTGATGCCCTTGTCGTAGCTCTTTCGCTCACCGCTTAGCTCTAGGATCAGTAGTCCTTCTTGTCCCGGTGATATGGAAGCCCTAATGATATTGAAGGTGAGGCCGAAATCCTTAACCAGGCGGCAAACGACCGGCTGCCCCGTCATATTGGGCGGAAAGTGAAGCACTATTCTTCTAGAAACATTCATCTTCCCTAATTACTCCGCTATTGGTCTTTCCTTAAGCGGCTTATTACCTATGCCTGACTCCAGGCCGGGCAATGGAGCCACTGGCTCCGTAAGCAAGAACTCGCCATTCTCTATCCACTTTTTAAGGATACTGGCAATTTCCACAGCCTTAGGATAGCTAGACAAGGAAGACGTCGGCACATCCTTCCCCTGGACTTTTATGTGACCGCTCTTGAGTTCAGCGTAGCTGACTTCTCCTAGAATGTCAGGCTTTCTCTCGGGATATGCCTCGGAATAGTCCACTATGGGAGCCAGAATGCCAGCATCGCTCACCGTAGTGTAGCGGAGAATCTCCTCAGAAAGTATAGGGATGGGGACGCCTATGCCCACGGTCAATGTGCAGCCATAACCGAGCATGCTTGTCCCGACCAGCCATTCTGGCTTCATCTGCTTCAAATCTCCAATCACAGCCAGTGTCCCTGCACCCCGCCGCGGCACTCCATTGTCACCCCTGAGGGCAGTGGGGTTATGCTGAGTACCATGCCAGGCAACATAACCTATTCCACCACCCAAGAAAATCTTCGTCCCCACACCTATGGTCTTATAGTAAGGGTCATTCAGCAGTGGCGAGAGTTGCCCCGCCGAGCAGTAGTTGGCATTTCCCAGATTCGGCTTAAGCACGCCCATATAGGTATAGCGAACCTTGTCGGAGAGGTTGACTGCTACGTTGTAGTTCTGGTAGGCATTCCTGACATCAAATAGAATTGCCTCATTTATATCCCTAATGTTGATCAGGGTCTCGAGCTTCTTCCTTGGGTAGCAATCCGTTCCATAAGCGGCGGCGGTAAGCCTTATGTCTTTTCCAGCCACCAGCTCCTGTATTACAGATCCACCACCATAATTGAATTCCCCGGGATAGAACTTATTTCTGGGGTCGTCATCGGGAAGGGCAGTCGCCCCGATGAACACATCCACAGCAGCTATACCGGTATAGACCGGAACGTCGTTAAGGTAAACCTTGCCGCCGCCCAGTTTTATCCTGGGCTTGGAGTGTCCGATATTGAGAAAGGCGCCAGAACCACACATCGGGCTGAAAGTGCCGGTGGTGACGACATCAATTTCCTCGGCTGCCTTGCGTATGCCCTTTTCCTTAGCGATGTCGATCACTTCTTCCGCGGTCACCACCACAGCCTTACCTTTTCTGATTTTCTCGTTGATTTCAGCTATCGTCTTTGCCATGGCAAATCTAGCCCTGTTCAAGTAATTTTATAGCAACTCTAGCAGCTTTCTTACCGGATAGAAGCATGCCACCAAAAATTGCCCCCATCCTCGGGGAACCAAAAACGGCGTTCGCTGTCATTCCGGCAACCACTAATCCAGGATAAACTTCCCTGGTATTCTTCAATATCTCCTTTTCACCTCTTTCAGCCCACATAGGCTTCTCCCCCATCACCTCTCCCGTCTTCGTCCTTAACTTCGGGCCTATCTTCTTGACCACGATAGAGCAGATTTCGGCATCGTGCCCGGTGGCATCTACAGCCACCTTACACCTCACAGTTAGAGGGTCCACATGGAGCTTGGACCAGGAGACAGCGCTCCAATTCAAAACAAGCCCGGCTATCCTGTCACCTTCGCGAATCATCACGTCTTCAACGCTAATCAAATTGAAAACCTTCACCCCGGCTTTTATCGCCCTGGAGCAGATAGTGGAAATAGCCTCCAGCGAATCAGCGATGTAGTACCCTTTCTGGTACTCTTTTGTCGATACATCAAACTCATCTAATATCCGCTTGCCTTCCTCTTGAACGACGATGCGGTTGAACATCATTCCTCCGCCAGCCATACCGCCGCCAATCCGAAGCTGCCTCTCAAATACCACCACCTTCATTCCCTCTTTCGCCAGGTAGTATGCAGCAACGAGCCCAGCTGGTCCTGCCCCGGCTATGGCAACATCAGTCTCCATAGCTCCCATGAAGTCCTTCATGTAGCTTTCGACAATAGCACGGGAAATGGTAATCTCATCCATCCTCAGTCAGCCTCCTTTAGCTGCCGGAGCAGCGGCCTGGAAGACGTGCCAGCTAGTATACCCCCATCACCAGGCGATGTCTAGCCATTTGAGATTATTGTCATTGTCAGCCCTTTCCCGTTTGTTATTGGGAGCACCTGAAAGGGTCGTGGGAATCTCCGACATTGCGGACTCTGTTCGCAAGCGTAAGCGAGAAATCTTGCTCCTCGTGATCATAAGAGGCGGGTGGGGCAAAAGAGTGGTGCCGGGCTGACTCAGTAACAAGCCAAATCTACCATCGGACCGTTGCTCCCGGTGCTCTATGGCTTGTGGTGATCGATTATATTCTGTGGTATTACGAGGGCTACTGTGCCGTTGTACGCAAAGTTCCAGCAGCCGTACTGGTCGGTCAACGCCTCATCGTATTCATCTCCGAAATCCATTGGCCAGACGCCGACCTTCTTCCAAACACCAGTAGTCTCGTTCCCGAACCATTGCCACTGGGCGCCAATGCCAGTCACGAGGGCGGGACCGTAGGCCAGGTCGTGACTGGTATGTGCTGGCATTGTCCAGTCTTTCGCATCGTACGCATATGTGTAGTTATAGCTATCAAGATCATATAACGTGCGTACTTGAGCCTCAGTGAGTGCTGGCTTCCCGGCAGCCGTGGTCCCCGGTCTGGGATAACAGGTAGTGTTGCCAGTCGTGGTCATCTGGGCGTTGGCCGGGTCTTCAAGCCACTGAATAATGTCATCAGCCCAGGCATAGGCAACTCCTTCTTCGGCATCATACGACGCCACCGCCTCGATGGCGGCTTTCAGACCAAAAAGAGCATCATAGGTAGCCGCCGTGTTGAGGGGATACTCTTCCGAGGTAGAGTTCATGAAGGCAGCAAGAAAGGCCTCTGTCTTTGAGGTTTGGTTCAAGCCTTCCGCCCAGGTATCCAGCATAACCTCATAAGCACAAGCCGGGCCACCGGGGGGAGCTGTTGTAAGGTTGCCAGCACCCCAAGGGCTCTTAAGCTGGGCCATTACGTTAATGCCCACCGACATAGCGTTCGGTATGTAAGATGAACGGAGCATATCGTAGAGAACGCCAGCATTGCCAGAGAAGACAGGGATGACGAACTGGGGATCAAGGGCTCCTATCGAGGTCAGTACATTCTGCATTCCTGCTGTGTTTCCAGTTGAATCTACCCAATATGGGGTGTGGACAAGATTCACATTTATATCCTTCAGCAGTTCCGTCATAACCACTACTTGCTTATAGGCCCACGGCAGATTATCAGCAATGATGGTGGCATTCAGTGTATAATCAGGTAGTACTCCCATCTTTTCTCTGAGCTTCATTGCGACCGCTCCCAGTATCCTCACAACACTCTGCCCCATGAAATATTCATTGTGCGGCATTCCCTTGAACCAGAACCGGTAGCCGGCGTAATCGTCAACTACACTGTGCTGTAAAGTCTCTGCGGCAACACCGCAGCTGATGAAAATCACCTCACTGTCCATAGCCACCTCCCGGTAGACCTCAACAGCTTCCGTCCGGAAACCGCCAAGAATGAAGTCTACGCCGTCAATCGCTGCCGTAAGAGCGGATACGCCAGTGAGACCAGTGGGATCCTTGGTTTCCTCCCCGGTTTCTATGGGAACCACCTCCATGATATAAGAGACGCCGCCTATGTGTACGCCACCATTGCGGTTGATTGCCTCCTGCGCCAGCGTGGCACCTGTCAATTGCATCGCACCAGCTGTGGCGTTTAGTTCCGCGACTATGCCGATGCTAATCTTCCCATCTTCGAAGACATAGCGCACTGCCCTGGGTGTTACGTTAGCACAACCCGGCAGAAGCGACCCTATCACCAAAAGACTAAGCATAATCAGAAGGACAATTCTTTTCACTGCATATCAACCTTCTTCTCGTCTATAGCTGCTCCGATGAGAATATACACAAGAAAACAGATTATATCATAGCATCCAAATATTAAGATTCTGTTAACTCAAAGAAAACTAGAAACCGACTGCTGATGGCTGAAGCCCCATCCTCAGATTCGACGCTTGAAATTCGTCTTTTGCCCTGCCATTCTCTTTTGCTATGTTTGAGAGGCGAGTATCTTAAATGCTACAATTCCTTCAAGATGTATGAAGACGCGGCAATTCCATAGTGGGCCGGGCGCAGTAGAGGGGGAATACATCCTCCCCCGTCTCTCCATTCGAAAGAGAAGGATTCCCGTGGAGATTCTTGGTTGTAGTGCGATAGCTATTTCTTCTTGTATTCCCATCTTGTTGCTTGAGAGGTATCTTCAAGAGTTACCCCCAAATCGGCTAACCTACTTCTAATCTTATCGGCTAGCTGCCACTGCTGGTTTCGACGTAAATCATCCCTGGTAGATACCAATAGACTGATAAATGCTTCTAAGTCGGCTGTAGGTTGTGTCTCTCCCCTTAAAGTAAGACCTAAGACGTCTGCCAGCTTCAGCAGGGTATGCTGCGCTTCAGCTACATTTACACCTTGTTCGGCACCACGGTTTATTTCCTTCGTCAATTCGAAGAGGACTGCTATTGCCTGTGCAGTATTGAAGTCATCGTCCATGGCTTGGACAAATCTCTGCTCAAAGGACTCCGCGTTGAGTATGGCGACTGCCTCGTCTGTATTACTTCGATGGGTCAATGCCCAGCGTAATCTCTCAGCGCCCCTCTCGCTCGCTTCCAGAGCTTCTTCACTATAGGTAAGTGGATTCCGATAATTCGAGCTAAGGATGAAAAGGCGAATGGCATCAGAGCTAAAGCGGCTTAGTGCGTCTTTAATGCTTACTAAATTGCCGGTACTCTTACTCATTTTTTGCTTGTCCTGCTGCAATAACCCGTTATGTAGCCAGCATCGAGCAAAAGGAACCTCCTCGGTAAAGCTTTCTGATTGTGCTATCTCGTTCTCGTGATGAGGAAAGATAAGGTCTTGTCCACCGCCATGGATGTCTATGCTGCCACCGAGGTACTTCAACGCCATGGCACTGCACTCTATGTGCCACCCCGGTCTACCCCTCCCCCAAGGACTCTCCCAGGATGGCTCGCCAGGTTTTGACGCTTTCCATAAGGCGAAATCTAACGAATATTCCTTTTTTTCTTCGTAGGTACCCGCTTTGGAAATCATCTCCGATAGGTTCCGGTGGCTTAGCTTGCCATAGTCGAGGAAATTCCTGACGCGGAAATAGACACTTCCCTCAGAGTCGTAAGCACAACCCTTGACCACCAGACTTTGAATAACTTCAATAACTTTTGGTATTTCCTCACTTGCCTTGGGATAGATGGCAGCCCGCTGGATATTTAATGCATCCATATCGGCAAAATACTGATCAACGTATTTATTAGCTAGCTCTGCTGGTAGAATGCCTAGCCGGTTAGCACGCTCTATAATCTTATCGTCGATGTCGGTAAAGTTTTGCACGTGCTTGATCTTATAACCTTTGAATCCCAGATAACGCTTGATTACATCGAAGATTATGTAAGTCATAGCATGTCCGATATGGCTTTCGTCATAAGCAGTAATCCCGCAGACATACATCGTTACTGCTTCGTCGCGGGGATGAAAATCTTCCTTTTGTCCGGTTAGGGTATTAAATATCTTCATCTCTTTCCATCTGCA
>Ga0315294_10004007_pt1 | contig 16056 bp, 13 predicted proteins | sample YL17G13_40_MG_FD_203626 | JGI IMG/M metagenome (GOLD analysis project Ga0315294, IMG submission 203626) | Sediment microbial communities from Yellowstone Lake, YNP, Wyoming, USA - YL17G13_40 | ecosystem: Environmental > Aquatic > Freshwater > Lake > Sediment | place: USA: Wyoming | collected... | reverse complement strand
TAGCCGGCGGAAGTGCCGGTGGACCACGCCCCCTGCTCGGCATAGTCCGTGCCGCCGTCGTTGTTGACGATGCGTTCGACACCGTTCAAATCGCGCTCCCGCACCGGCCAGGCATCCGCTCCGGCGTTCCACAGGTATTGCAGCAGGTACTGGTCCACCGCCTCGGCATTGTTGTGATCCTCGATAATGGGACCGCTGTAAGGAGCCCCTGGATAGGGCGGGCGCTGGGTGCGCCAGGCATAACCATTCCATTGCCAGCCATGTCCTGCACTGACGTACACCGTCTTGCCGCTGAGCCCCCCCTGTGGCTGCGCTTGCCCGGGAGCCGGAGGCTGGCCCACGTAAGCCGCCGAAGGCGGGACCACGGCAAGCGGCACGCTCTGCTCGTCGCTGGGCATGGCTTCCTTACGCGGAGCCGGAATCTCCGGCAGGAAAGCCGCCAGGGGGACGTACGCTCCGGCGCTGGGGTCCCAGGTCTGGATGCGCAGGTCTCGCCAGCCCAGCGGCTCCAATGTCCAGCCGATTTGCTCCACGATGATCTCAAAGGTGCTGTGGTCCAGGGCCCGCAGCGGTTCCAGCGGCACCGCCAGGCGGACGAGCACCGTCCGGTCGGGCTGCACCTGTACTCCCCTCAGCACAGTTCCCTCTGGAATGGCAGACCACAGGCCCCGTGCCCGTTCCCGCGGGGTCGGGCCTGCCAGGAGCGCCGCCAGTGCCCCCTCGGCGTCCAGTCCAGACACCCCCACCCCAGCAGCACGCTCCACGCAAACCATCCCCTGCACGGACCAGAAACAGACGGGTGACGTCTCCTGAGCCACAACCGGCTGAGAGAAAGCAATCAGGGCGATGAACGCTACAAGAATCGGGAATAGATCCCTCACACTCTTTCGACTGAAATGCATCAATGTGGACTCTGTTGAGCATTCGTTCCAGGGCATCTCAAGGAAGCAATATCAGCCCTGCGATACTGAGCAACGTGTTGAGCAGACTCTTCAATTCCGGGCATTGGTCGGCCGCGACTGTCAGGTCCTGACTATGCAGGATCGTCGCCATTTCGATAGGCTTCACATACTTGCGCGGAGGCTTGGCAATGCGGTAGAGTTCATCCAGTCGCCTGGATGGAGGCCGCTCCAGGTTGACCTCCTCCGGATTGGCACCTGGCCTGGCCTGGTGGACACCCAGGCGCTTGCAGACAAAATCCCAATACGGCAGAAGCCAGGCCTCCACGTCGAACTGGGCCGCGTGGGCATAGAAGCGTGATCCCTCACCCACCGCATCCCGTAGAAACTGCCTGGCCTCCCTCGCAGATGTAAAGTTCGGATATACGTCAATGAGCCCTACCACTGCATTCACTTTGGGATCACTCAGCTCCAGACGCACACGGTGGCGCAGTTTGGCCTGGTTGAGCGTCATAATATCCTTCGTACGCAATGCTACCCTTGGCTTACCCTCCGCCTTGGCTCGCTCGTCCAGGAAGACCTTCAGTCTGTCCTTGAGTGCTGTTTCGGTATCGCCTTCCACCAGCAAGACAATGGTCATGGACGCCCTCCCAGAGTGCCCATCAACCAAAGATCACGCAAGGTGTACTCTTCGAGCCATTCTTGCAGATTCATCGTGTCAGCCCAAGTAAGATGAGTACGTCCTTCGATCTTGTCCAGCACCAATACTTCCTGTGGCTGCAACCAGCGCACCAGGTCAGGAGAATGGGTGGCCACAAATGTCTGACTGCGGGTGGACGCATCCTGAAGCAGGCCGGCGAGCAGTTTAACCAACTCTGGATGCAGACTAACCTCAGGCTCATCGAGAAGTACTATCGGCGGCGGGTCTGGCGCAAGAAGAATAGTAGTCAGCCAGAGAAAACGCAACGTCCCTTCGGAGAGCTGATTCGGGTATAGTGGTCCCGTCACTTCATCCTGATACCAGGCCAGGGTTACCTGGCCAGCTCCTACCAACGGAAATTCCAGCCGCGCAAAACCAGGGAAACCAACCCGCAACGTATCCTCGATCCGCGTGTACACTCCCAGATGGAGAGCGCGCAGGTTATAGAGAGCCGAATAGAGATTCTCCCCATTTGGACCCGGACGCAGAGCGGGGATGAGCGATTGGGGAAGCCGTGCCACAGAACGTTGACTTACGTCCAGAGAACTGTAGAACTGGATCTTGGACAGAGTACTTCGTAGAGTCTCTGGTTCCTCGTACATTCGGGGAACTTGCGCCAGTGCCAGTTCCAGTGTGTTATACTCCCAGGTTGGGTGCACAAACCCGGGGATATCCAGAGCTGCGTAATTCACGTTGTCATAGTGGGCATCAATATAGCGATAGGCTTTGTCAACCTCAGGGTCCCACCGCCACTCCAGGCGCTCAGAAGGAATAGCATAACTTACACCGCGCGGCAACAACTCAAAGCGATAGGCCATTGGCTCTTGACTGCGTTCACTCTCCACATTTATAGTCAGACCAATCTTCAGGCGGTCTGACACTGCTGGCACTTTGGACAGGATGGCATCCAAGCCGCCGTGTCCCTCCAAAGCCTTGGCCAACCTTTCCTGGGCAGCATTCTTCAGTAGCAGAAATACCTCTAACAAGGCCGTCTTGCCAGAGCCATTCGGGCCTATCATCACTGCAAGTGAACGCAATGGCAAGGATATGTCAATCAAACTGCGGTATCCATCCACGATGATTTCTGTAAATTTCATGTCTGGCTCCTTCGTCTGCCCAACCTTCAGACGGATGTCGCTTACCTCTATGTCGCCCAGGTCAGCACATCCTCCACGCTGCGTGTGTTGATCACGTCGGCCGGCTGTGCCCAGCCACGCCGGGCCGTCGCCACCCCCAGAGGCAGCAAGGCGAAACTGCTCACGTCGTGGGCGTCGGAATTGATCGCCAGTTTCACCCCCAACTCGATCGCCCGCCGCACGTGCACGTCGTCGAGGTCCAGCCGGCTGGGGTATGCGTTGACCTCCAGGGCAGTGCCCGTCTCGGCCGCAGCACGCATGATCGGCTCCATGTCCAGGTCCGCCCCCTCCCGCTCGCCGATCAGCCGCCCGGTCGGGTGAGCGATGACGTCCACGTGAGGGTTGCGGATTGCCGCCAGCATGCGCGCCGTGAATTGCTCTCGCCCCTGGCGCAGCCCGCTATGTACCGCTGCCACGACCAGATCGAGTCCGGCCAGCACCTCGTCGGGCAAGTCGAGCGTCCCATCCGCCCGCACTTCGACCTCGACCCCGGCCAGCAACCGGAAAGTGCCGCCCATCTTCCGGTTGACCTCTTCGACCTCCGCCCGCTGGCGGCGCAAGCCTTCGGCGCTGAGCCCGCGGGCGATGCCCAGGCTGAGAGAGTGATCAGTGACCAGCGCATATTCCAGCCCCCGTGCCCGCGCCGCCTGCGCCATCTCCAGCAACCCCTGCCGCCCGTCGGACCAGGTGGTGTGGAACTGCAGGTCGCCTTTCAGGTCCTCCAGTTCGATGAGGTCGGGCAGGCGGCCCGCCACTGCCGCTTCGATCTCGCCCCGATCCTCACGCAACTCCGGTGGAATGAGCGGCAGGCCCACGGCGGCGTAGACCTCCTCCTCGGTGGCACACAGGATCTCGCTACGGATGTAGCGGATGGGTACATCCGACTCATCCGCGCTGTCCTCCCGCTTGAGCGCATACTCGCTCAGCGAGAGGCCCCGCTCGAGCGCCAGCCCCCGCAACCGGATGTTGTGGGCCTGGCTGCCGGTAAAGTATTGGAGTGCCGTCCCCCAGCGCGCTGGCTCCAGCACGCGCAGGTCCACCTGCAACCCCTCGTCGGTACGGATGGAGGTCTTTGTAGGACCGGCGAGCAGCACTTCCGCCACCTGGGGCAGTTCCCGAAAGCGGGCCATCACCGGTTCCGGCTCCATGGCCGCCACGAGCAGGTCCAGGTCCCCCACCGTCTCCCGCATGCGGCGCAGACTACCCGCCGCCACAGCCTGCACCACCCCCGGCACCTCGCGCAGGGCCTCCAACGTGGCCAGGGCCAGCGGCCAGGCCACGCCCAACAGGGTGCGACCGGTCCGACGCTTGAGCGCCTCGATCCCGGCCAGCACCTTCTCCTCGCTTTTAGCCCCCATGCCGGGCAGGTCGCGCAGGCGACCTTCCCGCGTCGCCTGTTCCAGGGCTTCCACGCTCGTGATGCCCAATTCCTTCCAGAACAACGCCGCACGCTTGGGGCCGACGTCGGGCACCTGCAGCATGGCGACGACACCCGCAGGCACCTGGGCCTGCAGTTTCTCGTAGGCTCCCAACCGGCCCGTGCGCATCAGTTCGTCAATCTTGGTCGCCAGCGTCTCGCCGATGCCGGGAATCGCCTCCAGTTTCCCCGCCCGCCAAACCTCCTCCAACGGCCGGCCCAGCGCGGCCACGTTCTCGGCCGCGCGGCGATAGGCCATGATGCGGTGATAATTCTCCCCCTGAATGGCCAGCATGTCGGCCATCGCCGCGAAGATGGCGACCACTTCCTGATTCTTCATCTCCCCCTCCAACTCCTTCGCCCGATTATACCCCATCTTCATCGCTTGACAATGGCCCCGTCGTACTGTAAGATTACATTTGGCCATGGCATGGAACGGGAAGGCAGACAGATGGAAAACCCTGGAGCAGTTCTTGAGCAAGGGAGAGAAATGAACGCCATATTGACTGAAGCGGAATATCGCCTGCGCAGCCTGTCGCGCGAGCGGCTGCGAGTGGCCAATGATTTCCTGGCCTATCTGCAAGAACGTGAGGAGAATGAGGCAACTGCCGAATTGTTGAGAGTCCCCGGTTTTGAGGCAGCCTTCCTACGCGCTGTCGAGCAAGTTGCCGGTGGAAAGGTAGTATGCTTCGAGGACATCCGGCGCAATGTATGAAATTAGGCTCAGCCACGATGCGCAGAAATTCTACCAGGGCATATTAGCTGAGGACACATGCTGCAAGCCCTGACATTCGACTTTTGGGGAACTCTCTATCAGAACGTGGACGGCCGGGAGGAACGGCTATACCTCCTGGACCAGGCCCTGGCCCGTCACTCCCAGCCGCGCTCCTGGGCAGCGCTCGAAGCCGCCTACCGCCACGCCTGGTCCGTGATGACCCGCGTGTGGCGCGAGGAACACCGCACCGCCACCGTCGAGCATTGGTTGCGAAAAGTGCTGGCCTTCCTCGAGGCAGACCTGCCTGAAGACGTGCAAGCCGCCCTGCGCCGCCCGCTGGAGGAGGTCCACCTGTACAGCAATCCCCCTCAGCCCGTTCCGGGGGTGGCCGAGGTTCTGCCCCGCCTGGCCCAGCGCTACCGCCTGGGACTCATCTCCGACGTCGGGCTGACGCCAGGCCGGGTCCTGCGCGAACTGATGCGGCGCGACGGGCTGCTCCCTCACTTCCAGGCCCTGACCTTCTCCGATGAGACCGGGGCGACCAAGCCGCTGCCGGGGCAATTTCTATGCACGCTGGCGGCCCTGCAAGCCCGCCCCCAGGAGGCTGCCCACATCGGCGACCTGCCGGAAACTGACCTGGCCGGGGCCAGGGGAGTCGGCATGCGAGCGATTCTCTTTCTGGGCATCAGCCAGCGCCAGGACGGCCGGCCGCTGGCCGACGCGGCCTTTACACAATACGGCGAACTGGAGGAAATACTCGAGAGGTTAGCATGAGCATCTACGAATACGTCGGCAACACGCACGTACATACCCGCTACTCGGACGGGGAGGCCGTCCATGCCCAGATCGCGCAGGCGGCAGCCGAGGCCAGGCTCAACTTTGTCATCACCACCGACCACAACGTGTGGGTGGACGGCTGCGAGGGGTATTATGACGCCGGTGAGTACACCGGAGGTGAGCACACCGGAAAGGTCCTGCTCCTGGTGGGCGAAGAGGTGCACGACGTGCGCCGCCTGCCCCCGGTCAATCACCTCCTGGCCTACAACGCCGAGGCCGAGTTGGCGCCTCTGGCTTCAGACCCCCAGGGGCTGATTGACGAAGTGAACCAGCGGGGAGGCTTTTCCTTCCTGGCCCACCCCTACGAATACCCCAGCCCCATCAGCCCCGACCTGAACGCCATTCCCTGGGCCGACTGGGGCGTGACGGGGTACACGGGGCTCGAAATCTGGAATTATATGTCTGAATTCAAGTCGCTCTTGCGCAACAAGGTGGCGACGATTTTCTACGCCTACTTTCCAGCCCTCGGCATGCGAGGGCCGTTCCGGGCCACGCTGCGCCAGTGGGACCGCCTGCTCTCGCAGGGCCACCGCATCGCCGCCATCGGCGGGGCAGACGCGCACGGCACGCTTTTCTCGTTGGGTCCCCTGCGGCGCGCAGTGTTTCCGTATGCAACCCTCTTCCGCTGCGTCAATACCCACATCCTGACCGAACGTCCCCTCAATGGCCGCCTGGAGCACGACAAGCCGCTCGTAACCGATGCGCTGCGCGCTGGTCACACCTGGGTAGGCTACGACCTCCTGGCCCCCACGGCCGGCTTTCGCTTCAACGCCCGCAGCATCAACAACAAGGCGACAGTCGGGGACGAATTGAGGCGCACCGGGGCAACCGTCTTTGAAGTCCAGACCCCCTACGCCGGCGACATCCGTCTGATACTCAACGCGAGCAGTGGCGGTGGGTACACCGTACCCACCGCCGTCGTCGCCCGGGCCAGTGGCAGGGCCCTCAAGTACACGACCGCTCAGCCCGGCACGTATCGCGTCGAGGTCTACCGCACGTACCGCTTGGGCCGCCGGGGGTGGATCTTTAGCAGCCCGATCTACGTCGTGTAGGAAGACCTGGCAGGTCGCGGGTGAGTACACCCGGGCGACCTGCCAGGTCTGGATGGGCAGCGGGCAAAGCAAAGCCGGTTCCCCCGAGGGGCAGAACCGGCTCCTTGCCCGCCGTCCAGAATCTTGGACTAGGCGAGGTCCTTGCCTGGCCCAGTGCCGAAGAAATCGGCGTTCTTCTGGGTGTCGTGCGCATACTCTGCAGGCACATCGTCCTCGTGGAAGATCGCCTCGTTCGGGCACTCGGCCTCACAGGCCGCACACTCAATGCAAGTATCGGGGTTGATGTAATAGGTGGGCCAGTCTGGATCATCGTCCACAAAGTGGACCGAGTCGCTGGGACAGACGTCCACACACAGCCCGGCACGCTCACACTTGCTGGTAATCACATAAGCCATTTCTTCTTGCCTCCGTTTTGAGATATGATGTGGATTGTAGCAAGATTTGAATCTTTGTCAAGATGCCCCCGCGCTCTGGGGCTTCACGCACAGGAGTGCAACGATGGCCAACTCCTCCACTCGCAAGCAGAAGCGCCTGAGTACAAGCGAGCGCCCGAGTACAGGCGCGCGCCCCTACCTGGGCGTCGGACTCGGAGTGACGATCTCATCTACGGCTGCCATTCTCATTCGTCTGGCCCAGGCTGAGGCTCCCTCCCTGGCCATCGCCGCCTGGCGGCTGACGCTGGCCACCCTCATCCTGGCACCGGTCACACTGAGTGTCAGGCGTTCCGAGTTGCGAGGTCTGGCGCACCGCGAGTGGGCCAGCGCTGTAGCCTCAGGTCTGCTGCTGGCGATCCACTTCGGCACCTGGATCAGTTCCCTGGCCTACACCTCAGTGGCCGCGTCCGCAGTACTCGTTTCAGCCTATCCGATCTTCGTCGGGCTGGCCTCCCACCTGCTGCTGCACGAACGATTGTCCCGCGCAATGGTCGTCGCGCTCCTGGCCGCCATGGCCGGCAGCATACTCATCGGCCTGGGCGACCTGGGAGAGAGCCCGCACCGGCTGTTGGGTGACTTGCTGGCCCTGACGGGCGCCATCTCTGGCGCGGGATATTTTCTCATCGGGCGACGGCTGCGGGTGAGGCTCTCGCTCCTGGCCTACGTGTTTCCCGTCTATGGCACCGCCGCCGCAGCGTTGATAGTGGCGCTGCTCGTCTCCGGTCTCCCCACCATTCCCCACCGCCCGCAGACTTGGCTGTGGGTGCTCTTGATGGCGCTGGGTCCCCAGATCCTGGGCCACTCGTCGCTCAATTGGGCGCTGCGCTACCTTTCGGCAACCTACGTCACCATCGCCACCCTGGGAGAACCGATCGGCTCGACGCTATTGGCCTGGTGGCTGCTGGGGGAACAGCCATCCCTGTGGGCCGTGGCCGGCGGGGTGCTGATCATGGCAGGCATCGCCGTCGCCTCCCACGCCGAAGCGCCCGAGCACGGGCGGGCACCCCAGTCCGGGCCTCCGGCAGAGACCTGACGCGAGCGCATCCGCTCGCCTTGTCTATCCGGTGCAATCGCGCTACAATAGGTCAAGTTCAATCGAGCAGGAGGATAAGCCCATGCAAGTCCGATGCCAACGCTGCGGCACCATGCTCACGCTGAGCCGTGAGACCATAGCAGCCGCGCTAGAGGAAGCAGAGCAAACCCAGGCCAGGCACTATGCCGTGAACTGCCCCAAGTGCCGGCACCAGATCAAGGTGCCCATCAAGGACATCGAACGCTTCCGGCCTCGCGAGTCCCCACCACAATAACGTCGGGCAGGTTCGTAGTGGCGACTTTAGTCGCTCCCCCTCCCACACAACGGCTGAAGTCGTCACTACGGGGTCTCACCGGGTTCGTAGTGGCGACTTTAGTCGCTCCCCCTCCCACACAACGGCTGAAGTCGTCACTACGGGGTCTTATGGGCTCGCAGGTACCTCGAGCCGCAACGCCCGGTAGGGCGTGCCAGGCCACACCTCCAGCGCCAGGGCTGGATCGTCGAACCAGGTGGTGTAGAGAGCATCGAACTCCCCTTCCACTTTCATGGCCTGCAGCGTCAGGTTGACCAGGTCGCGGAAGGGGGAATCGCCCGGTGGAAGCCCCAAGGCCAACGGCACCTGGGTCAACCGCAGCGGGAGCAGGCTCAGGCCGGGCGTGGTATAGGCCGGCTTCAGCAGGATAGTCCGCTCACCGCCGACCGCCGCCACCCGCCCCTCCGCCAGCAGCGCGATGGCGGCCTCTATTGTCGGCTGCGGCAGCACCGCCAACGCAACGCCCGCACTTTGCGCGGCTGCCAGCAGTGCCTCCCGGCTGCCACTCCCTTCGACTACCGCCACCTGCTGCCCGCTGAGACCCGCCAGGTCCGCCACCGGCGAACCGGTCAACACCAACAACCCCTCCCCCGCCACGTAGATCGTCTGGCTAAAGTCTATCTCCATCTCGGCTGCGCGGGTGTGAGGGTTCGCGCCTACGAGCAGGTCGGCTCGACCAGTACGGAGCATCTCCCTCCCGGTGTCCTCACCGGCCCCGGCGTACTCACCAGCCCCCGCCTCGGCCGCCACGGGCACGAAATCCACCGCCGTGGCGTCCCCCAACCAGCGCCCGGCGATCCGTTGCACCAGGTTGATCTCGTAACCGGCCGGCGTCCCTGCTTCGTCCAGGTAAGCGAAGGGATACCGGTCAGACACGAATGCCACGGCCAGCCGCCCTCGGGATTGGATCGCCGCAATGGTATCAAGCATGCTCGCCACGGCGGGGCTATCCGCCAGGGAGGGCACTTCCTGCCCCGGCCAGCGCTCCACGGCGGGCGGCGGCTCCGGCGCAAACCAACGGGCAACCAGGTCCGCGTACGTACCATCCGCCACCATCTCCTGGAACGTCAGGTTGACCAGGTCGGCGAAAAAGGGATCGTTTTGCGAGAAGGCGAAGGCGACCGGGGCCGCCGTGTATTGCCCGGTAATGGCTGTCTCGGGTAGCATGTGCTTCCCCCAGAACAGGCGGCGACGCAGGTCCGCTACTGCGTCTACCTCGCCGCGTCCCAATCCTGCCACGGCCGCGTCGAAGCGATCGTAGGTCTGGAACGTGAGCGTGAACGGCACCGCAGCCTGCAACGCGTCCCTGGCATTTTCCCACGCCACCACTCCCACCCGTCGCCCTTCCAGATTCGCCGGACCGGTGATGGCGCCGATGGGACCATCGGGCGCGTCCGGGGCGCGCACCAGCAGCGCGTGGCCGTCTATAAAGTACGGCAGGCTAAAGTCGGCCCCCGCCTCCCAATCCTGCGTGTGGATGAACGCGGCGACGACGATGTCCACGTCGCCCGCCTGCAGGTGCTCGATGGCAGTGTCGGAGCGCACCTGGCGAAACTGGACCGCCCCGGCATCTCCCAGCCAGCGGCGGGCCAACTCGTGCCCCACGTCCACGCCCAGGCCGTTCACCTCCCCCTCGTCAGTAATAACCCCGAACGGCCACAGATCGTAGCGTATGCCGACGAGCAAGGTGCCCCGGGCACGGATGCGCGCGCCGGTCGTCGCGTTCCGTGGCAGGGGAGTCGCCGTTGGGGACGGAACCGTCGGCTTGGGAACGGGTGTACCGGCAAGTTGCCTGTCCTCGCCCCCCGCACAGCCGGTCAATATCAGCACCACGCTCAACAGGCAGACTATCGGGAAAAGCCCGCTCGTTCTCGAATCACGCCGGATGTACTCATCCGCTCTCATAAGGCGGCCTCCTGCCGCAACCCAATCTGCTTTAGCGCAGAGAGGGTTGCGACTCCTGTGAGTTGCCGTTCTCTGCGACTCCACGACTCTGCGTCTCCGCCTTGAAAAATCGCGCGACTGACACGAAACATATTATGGAATTATGGAATGGTGGCATAGAGACGATGTTCGTAGATGTAGGCTTCCACTGGCAGCGGGACCAGGTAACGGATCGGCAAGCCCTGGCCCACGCGCCGCTGTAAGTCCGATGCCGCAATACCCAGGTACGGCACGTCGAGCCAGGCCAACCGCTCCCCGACCCCCGGCACGGCCCGTTCCAACACCCCCAGGTCCGGCTCATAACCGGGGCGGGGCATCACTGCCAGCCGGGCCTGCCGCACGATGCCAACCGGATCGTACCAGGTGAGGAACTGAGCCAGGCTGTCTGCGCCCATCAAGAAGAACAGTTCTGCCCCCGCATACTCCTGCTGCAGCAAGGCCAGCATCTCGACCGTGTAGTGCGGGCCGGGGCGATCCAGGTCCACGCGAGAAAGCGCAAAGGCCGGGTTGCCGGCGATGGCCGCCTCGACCATCGCCACACGATGATGGGCTGGCGCAATTGGCCAGCCGGGCTTGTGGGGCGGCTGGCCGGCCAGGACAAACAGCACACGGTCGAGCCCGAGTTGCACCCGTGCGTTCTCCGCCAGGGCCAGATGCCCGAAATGCGGCGGGTCAAACGTGCCGCCCAGGACACCCAACCTGCAGATTGCGCCCGTGGGTACACGGGGTTGTGGAGCGGGGATTGGCCTCACTCCTCTTCCCACACCAGTTCTCTCTCGCCAATCCGCACCGTATCCCCCGGCTGGACACCGGCCTCCTCTAGCGCCGCCGTGATCCCCATGCGCTCCAGCGCCCGCTGGAAGCGGCGCACCGCCTCGTCCAGGTTCCACACCGTCATCGCCGCCATCCGTTCCACCCGCACGCCGCGCACCCGCCACCCGTCGCCCTCCCGCTGGACCGTGAAGGCCCCCTCATCCTCGGCGGGCCGTAGGATGGGGATCTCACGGGCCACCACCTCTTTGGGCAGTTCAGCCAGCATCTGTGCAGCGCGGTAGAGTAACTCCCGCGTGCCTTCCTTCGCCAACGCAGAGATTGCCATAGCCAGGTAGCCCTGCGCCTCAAGCGCCGCCTGGACCTGGGGCCAGCGCGCCCGCACCTCTGGATTGTCCATCTTGTTGAGCGCCACCAGTTGGGGTTTCTCTGCCAGGCCGTGGCCGAACGTGGCCAGTTCCCGGATGATGGCGGCGAAATCCGCCAGCGGATCGGGGGAGAGACCATCGAGAAGGTGGATCAACACGCGCGTGCGTTCGACGTGGCGCAGGAACTCGTGCCCCAACCCCTTGCCCTCCGATGCCCCTTCGATCAGACCGGGCAGGTCAGCCAGGACAAACTCGGTCCCCGGATCGAGCACGACCACGCCGAGGTTGGGTTCGAGGGTAGTGAAGGGATAATCCGCGATCTTGGGGCGCGCCGACGTCGTGGCCGCCAGCAACGTGGACTTGCCCGCGTTGGGCATCCCCACCAGCCCCACGTCGGCCAGCAACTTGAGTTCCAGCCGCAGCCAGCGTTCCTGGCCCGGCTCGCCGTGCTCGGCGATGCGCGGGGCCTGGTTGGTGGAAGAAGCGAAACGGGCGTTCCCACGCCCCCCGCGCCCACCCCGCGCCGCAACCAGTTCCTGGCCCGGCCCGGTCAGGTCACCCAGCAGATCGGCGGTGTCGGCGTCATAAATGATCGCACCTGGCGGTACCGGGACACGCAAGCCAGCGCCGGTCGCCCCGTGCTGATTCTTGCCCCGCCCGTGTTCGCCGCGCGTAGCCCTAAAGTGAACCTGCCTGCTGAAGCGATAGAGCGTGTTGAGGTGGGGGTCCACGTAGAGGATTACGTCGCCCCCTTTGCCGCCGTCACCACCCGCCGGCCCACCCAGGGGAACGTACTTCTCCCGCCGGAACGCCACGCAGCCGTCCCCGCCGTCGCCCGCTTTAACGTAGATCTTGGCCTCGTCGTAGAACATTGCCGGGATAGCATACCGCAAACTGAGAGGATGTCAAGCACGCAGGCCAAAGACCTGACAGGTCTCTCAGACCTGTCAGGTCTTCAATCATGTGCTTGACAAAGACCGTTCCCCATGGTATAGTATAGACGTCTGACGTCTACACACTAGACGTCAGACGTCTACTGACCCATCAGCTCCACCAGAGATACCATGGACACATTCGATCGCAGACCGCTCGCCGCGCAACTGCGCGACCGGATCTGGGCTTTGATCCAGGAGGAACACTACCGCACGGGCGAACAGCTGCCCTCAGAACAGGCGCTCGCGGCCCGCTTCGGCGTCAGCCGGGCTACCCTGCGCGAAGCGCTGAAAATCCTGGAAGAAGAACGGCTGATCTTGTGCCGGCACGGCGTAGGGCGTTTCGTGGCCTCCGGCCCCTCTGGCGTCCTCAGCGATGCGATTACCAATCTGAAGAGCGTGACCGAGATGGCCCGGGACCTGGCAATCCCTGTCAGCACCCAGGTAGTTTCGTTGCGGGAGGAACTCCCCGACAGCGTAGTGCGCACTCGCCTGAGCCTGGAGGCCGGCCTGGCCGTGGTCGTCCTGGAACGGGTGCGCCTGGCGCAGGGCCAGCCCGTGATCTACTCCATAGATACTTTTCCCAGAAACATCGTGGTGGGTGAATTGCGCGCCGAGGAGTTCGCTGGCTCCCTTCTCTCGGTCATGGAGGGAAGGTGGAATACCACGCTGGCCTACTCCAAGGCGGTGATCAGTGCAGTGCTCATGGACGCCGGGCTGAGCCAGCGCATCGGCGTGCCCGATTGCATGCCCTGGATCCTGTTGGAGCAGATTAACTACGACGCCCAGGACCACCCCGTCCTTTACTCCAGGGACTACCACCGGGGCGACAAGTTCCAGTTTCACGTTCTGCGCCGCAGGCGATAGCCTGCACCGCAGACAGCAGCCAGGCCAGTTCCCCAATCTGCGCTCCAATCGCGTTCTGTGGGGGTGGACCTCACGGCGCGTGTGGGCAATAGCCGATGGGCACATCGGTTCGAGAGGAGATCAAGTCATCATGAGTTCTACCATCCAGATCCCTGTTGAAGACATCACCCGCCAGTATCAGCGGATCAAGGACGAAGTGATGGCGGCCATCACCGAAGTGTTGCCCACGGGCAAGTACGTGCTTGGCCCCAACTTGCACGCCTTTGAAGAGGAGTTCGCCGCCTATTGTCAGACTAAGTATAGCGTGGGCATCGGCAACGGCACCGAGGCACTCCACCTCGCCCTGGCCGCTTGCGGCGTCGGCCCAGGCGACGAGGTCATCACCGTGCCCAATACCTACATCGCCACCGTGTTCGCCATCTCTTACGTGGGGGCAACCCCTGTCTTCGTGGACGTGGACCCGGTCACCTTCAACGTGGACGTCTCGCAGATCGAAGCCAGGATCACCCCACGCACCAAGGCCATCCTGCCTGTCCACCTGTACGGCCAGGTCGTAGATATGGACCCCCTCCTGGAGGCCGCTCGCCACCACAACTTGTGGGTGATCGAGGACGCCGCCCATGCCCACGGCGCGCTATACAAAGGGCGGCGGGCGGGCTCCCTGGGTCACGTGGGATGTTTCAGTTTCTACCCCAGAAAGGTGATGGGCTGCTACGGCGATGGCGGCGCAGTCACGCTCAACGACGACGCGCTCTACGACCGCATCCGGGTGCTCCGCTACATGGGACAGCATGAGAAATACCTGCACGAGGTCATCGGCTTCCAGCAACGCCTGGACGAACTGCAGGCCGCCATCCTGCGAGTGAAATTGCGGCACCTCGACGAATGGATCGAGGAACGCCGCCAGTGGGCCTGGATGTACGACGAACTGCTGACCGGGCTGCCGGTAGTCATACCCCAGGCAGTGGGCGATGTGCGGCACGTATATTACCAGTACACCATCCGCACGCCCCGTCGTGACAAACTGCTGCACTTCCTGGCAGAGCGCGGCATCGGCAGCCAGGTCATGTATCCGCTGGAGGTCCCCTACCAGCCCGCATATCAGCACCTGGGTCACCAGGAAGGGGATTTCCCCGTGGCCGACGCGCACGTCAAGGAGATCCTGTGCTTGCCCATGTTCCCCGAGTTGACCGAGGAGGAAGTGCGGCGGACGGCCAATGCGATCCGAGAGTTCTTCGCCCGATGAGTACACGAGTAAATGAGGAATGAGTAAGGAGGGTGTTGTGAAACCGGATGTACTCATCCGCGTCGTCGTCCTGGGAGGAAGCGGGGTCGCCACCCCAGAACTCGTGGATGCCATTGTCCAGAGCCCTAGCCGCACACGCCCGATCGAGTTGGTCCTGGTCGGTCGCACCCCCGACAAACTGGACAAGGTTGCTGCGGTCGCCCGCCGCCTGACCGGTGACGACCCGCTCCTGGCAGTGTCACACACCCTCGATACAGAAGCGGCCCTGTCGGGGGCCGCTTACGTAATCAACCAGATCCGCGTCGGGGGACTGGAGGCGCGCGCCTTCGACGAAACGTTCCCCCAAGAACTCGGCCTCCCAGGCGAGGAGACGGTCGGCCCCGGTGGGTTTGCCAATGCCTCGCGCACCATCCCGGTCGTCCTGGAGTACGCGCGCACAATGGAGCGTGTCTGCCCCGCGGCTACGTTGTTGACCTTTGCCAACCCCAGCAGCCTGGTCCAGTACGCGATCACCCGCTATACCCAGGTACATACCATCGGGCTCTGCGATAGCCCCATCAGCCTCATCAACAGCATCGCGGCCGCGCTGGACGCACCGGCGGATGAACTGACCGTGGACTATGTCGGTATGCATCACTTCGGCTGGGTCACCGGCGTGTGGTGGCGCGGCCGCGACGTGCTGCCGGAGGCGCTGGCGAAAGCGGCGGACGTGGCCAGGGACGTCGAGCCGGCCATCACCCAGGCCATTGGCGCCATACCCGGTGCCTATCTGAACTACGTCTTTCACCCGGACCGCATGTTGGCCAGGAAGAAGGGGAAGCGCCCGCGGGCTGAGGAACTCATCGAGTTGCAGGACGAGATCCTGGCAGATTACGAGCGATCGCTGGCGGCGCGGATGAGGGGGATGAGTACATCCCTTGCATCCGGCCAGAAACCTGTTGCACTGGTCCGGCGCAAAGCACACTGGTACGCAGCGATCGTTGCACCCGTGTTGCTGGCCCTGGTAGAGAGCGGTGGTCCGATGGTCCGATGGTCCGATGGTCCGATGTACCCATCGGCCCCCATCGGCCGCCATCGGCCCCCATCGGCGTACACCGGCTGCGACTCCCGGCGTACTCACCGCTTCATACTGAACGTCGTCAACGGCCACACGATCTCCTGGTTGCCGCCCGAGGCCGTGGTGGAGGTCCCCACCCTGCTGGAAGATGGCCGCGTGCGCCCTCTGGCCACCGGCCCTGTACCGCCGGACGTTCAGGCGCTTGTCCAGGCGAACTGCACCTACGAGATGCTGGCCGTGGAAGCCATCGTGGAGCGGGATCGGGCCAAGGCCCTGCGTGCGCTGCTCGCGAACCCGATCGTCCATACCTACGACCAGGCGGCGGGTGTGCTGGA
>Ga0315294_10004006_pt1 | contig 16058 bp, 15 predicted proteins | sample YL17G13_40_MG_FD_203626 | JGI IMG/M metagenome (GOLD analysis project Ga0315294, IMG submission 203626) | Sediment microbial communities from Yellowstone Lake, YNP, Wyoming, USA - YL17G13_40 | ecosystem: Environmental > Aquatic > Freshwater > Lake > Sediment | place: USA: Wyoming | collected... | reverse complement strand
GGGACCACAGGGGGAGTATCGGTTTGACTCCATTTCCACGTCGCGCTATAATCTTTAATCAGTCTTAATAAATATCGTTCTCGTCCGGTAGCCTTTCGGATCATACCGAGGGTTTGTGTTACCCGGAGGTGGAAGCACGAGCGATATCGGAGGAAAAAATGGGGGGCAGATGCAGGCGGACTCGTCCGAGGGATTGCGCTGCCTCGAATGCGGAGCCTCCCTTCCTGACGATGCCGTCCGGTGCGCTTCGTGCGGGAACGACAGACTGATTATGGCCGCAAGGTGGAGTCCACCGGGCGACGATCGGCCCCACGGGTCCGGGATCACAGGCCTTCTCAGGATATCGCGGGAAGCAAGGGTGCTGGTGGGCCTTTCTCTTGCCCTTTTCTGCGCTCTGTGGCTCCTGGGAGGGGCCAGGGACCGTACCACCGCCCATTTGAGGGCCGGACGTTCCACAGGCTTGCAGGTCGCTTCTGCAGGCCCCGGCGATCAGGTCCCCGAAATCATTGTCGATGGCGAGCCCGCCCAGCCAGGTTCCGGCATCGGCGCGGACAATATCGGCAACCTGCGTCTGGCTGCCGTCGCCGCAGATAACAGAGGGGAATGGCTGGACGCTATCGAAGCCTGGACCCTGGTGACGAACCATCCCGACGCTGCCCTGGAAGACTATCTTGAGCTCGCACAGACCCAGTTGAAAGCCGACGATCCGGTCGCGGCAGTTGACACTCTCAACCGCGCCTGCGTAAGATTCCCCGACCAGCCCGACGGCTTTATCGCCCTTGGTGCCTTGCGCGAGCGTCAGGGGAATCTGAACGCCGCGAGGTTTCAGTACGAGGTCGGCCTGGAAAACTGCCCGGACAGCAAAACCCTGCGGGACTCGCTTTCCAGGGTCGACAAGGCGCTCGCAAACGCCCCCGTGCTGACCGAGCCGTTGATTGGCGGAATAACCCCCCAGGGCGATTCCGGCTTGCCCGATGAACCCGAATCCCCGGGACAGAGTCAAACTCCAGGTGCCCCCGAGGCGAGATTGGAGACTGGGGCTGTCCAGCCGATCAATAACACTGAGGACTCTCAAGTTGAGAGCCCGACCGACAACATGGAAGAACCCCGGGAGACCGGGCCGGTCACTCTGATCGGCTCCGATCCCGGCGAAACCGATAACGATGAACTCAACCGTACGGAAGGAACGGAGAATGCGGAGGATCAAGAGGTTCGTGACGCCAATCCCGCCATTGAGGTCCTTGACCTCAAGGTGAGCGCTTCACAGGAACAGGTAAGGATTGAGATCGTAACCAACCAGCCTGCGGTGTTCAGCACGAGCAGGGGCGACGATCCGCCGAGACTGTTTGTAAGGATCCCCGACGCGCGAATCGCGGCGGGTGCGAGTTTCCTGAGAAGCGCGAACCTTAATGTGCCTTTGGTGGAACGAATCAACTTTATTGAAAACGCTGATAGTAATATGTACGTGAGCCTGGTCATCTATCTGGGAGCGGACACACGTCACTCCGTTGCCGCGGAATCGCGGTCGGTCATAATTACTATCAGCAGGGCCGCTACAGAGCAAGGTGGGTGATGGGTGAAAAATGGCGATCTCGCGCGTAAAAGACAAGCCCCAAGCCGGGCCGGCCCTGAGTGTCCACGACGAAGTGGACAGGGCTTGCGACACGGACGAAATCAGACTCCTTTTCGAGAAGGCAGGTCTGACGTCCCCTCGCGGGTTCACCGTCGGCGGTCAGAGCCTCATTTTCAGCGCAACAAAGCGCTCGATCGACATCTTCTACAGCCTGGTTTTCCTTCTCCTCGCAATCCCGTGGCTGCTTGTCTGCGGGCTTCTCATGAAGCGAGAGGCTCCGGGGCCATTCTTCTACAGGCAGAAGCGGGTGGGCAAGGACGGTCGCATCGTCATCGTCTACAAGCTCCGCAGCATGCCGGTCGACGCCGAGGAAAACGGTCCCCAGCTCACGCCGATCAACGGCGACCGGCGTTTGGGGCCCATCGGCCGATTCATCCGGAAGGCCAAGATCGACGAGCTTCCGCAGTTCTGGAACGTCCTTATCGGCGAGTTCAGCGTGGTCGGCCCCCGCGCCGAGCGGCCCTATTTCGTCCAGCAGTTCTCCGAGGAATTCCCTGACTTCCCCCTGAGGCACAAGGTCAAGCCCGGACTCACCGGCCTGGCCCAGGTAAACGAAAAAGACTCCCTCAACATGCACCACAAGCTTCGCTACGACCTTTTCTACGTCCAGAATCGCTCCGTCGGCCTCGATCTCAAGATTCTGTGGGCCACTGCGATGTACTGCTTCCGCTGCCTCTTCACAGGCTTCCGCGAGGTCAAGAACGGCGACTGAATGTGCCGCGCACGTGCCGAGCACGTCCCGTGCTTCGGACCCCGGAGCCGACTCGTCCCGAGTCGCGCCAGACGAACGCGGGACGCGTTCTCCTCCAAGTCCCGAAATGCGAGACGCATTCGGCACGCTACACCACCCAGAATAACGCCCCGTCACCGAATCTCTGCGCCCGCTCAACCGCCTTCGATACGTACTCTCCCGCTTTCTCTATGGCGGTCGGAAGGTCCTCTCCCAGCGCCAGGTATGCCGCGATCGCACTCGAAAGGACGCATCCGGTCCCGTGCACTTCCCCCACCTTTTGCTCGCGGTGCGAAAAATCCCTTGCGTCCACCTGCCCGCCCGGCATGGAAATCAGCCTGTCGACTATCACCCCCTCACCTCTCAGGCCGGTCACCAGCACATTCTTCACTCCCGCCTCGATCCAGCCGGACGCGCATTGAATCATCATCTCGTCATCCTCTTCACGAACAACGAGGCCTGCCGGCGCCCCGAGCTCGCTCAGGTTGGGCGTCGCGAGAAACACGTGCTCTAGAAGGTCCCGCGACATCGCTTTCATGCCGTCCCTGTCGAGAAACGCCGTGCCCAGCGACGGCGCGAAAACCGGGTCCAGCACGACGGGGACTTTGGGGACTCTCTTGAGCTCCCTGCACAGGATCTCGATCACCTTTCGCGACCCGAGCGCACCGATCTTGACCGCAGCGACATTGACATCGTCCATGATCGCCGACAACTGCTCATGGAAAAGCTCCGGATCGGTCGGACGAAACTCCGTCAGGCCTCTCGATGTCTGCACGGTCTCCAGAGTCACAACACCGCACGGGTGGCACCCGAGCGACTGAAGAACGCGCACATCCGCAAGCAGGCCCGCCGATCCTGTCGGATCCAATCCACTCGCAGCAAGGACCACCGGCGGCACCGAAGAATCGCCACGATCGTTCTGTCCGGTATTGCTGCCCATGGACGCGGATTATACCATCCGACGTGAAACCGTTCGCGACCCGCCCCGTCTGAAAATCGGGTACAATTAATGGAAGACTTGCCTGCAAGGAGGCGCATTACGAATGGACATCGCCCAGATCATCTTCGCGATACTCATGGGTTTCTCACTCGCAGCCACCTGCGGACTGAGAGCTTTCCTTCCCCTTCTCATAATCGGCATCGCCGCAAAGACGGGCTATGTAAGCCTTGCGCCGGGCTTTGAATGGATGATGTCGTGGCCGGCGATCATCTGCTTCGGCAGCGCGACCGTGCTCGAAATCCTGGGCGACAAATTCCCTGCGGTCGACCATGTGCTTGACGCGGCGGGGACCATTGTTCGTCCCGCCGCAGGCGCCCTCGCAGCCAGCAGCATGATTCAGGGCATGGACCCGCTCCTTGCGCTCGTGATCGGCATAATCATGGGCGCCACGATCGCGGCTGTCGTCCAGACAATCAAGGGAGGTCTGAGGATCTTCTCCACCGCGACGACGGGAGGAGTCGCCAATCCGATCATCAGCACCGCAGAGGACTCCGCAACGGCCGCCGCGGGTATCATGGGCATCCTGATCCCGGCACTGGCAGCCGCTTTGATTCTGACCGTCCTTCTCGTCGGCGGGTGGCTCATACTGGGACGGTTGAGGCGAAAGCAGCCCGCAAGGTCCACAGCCCCTGTCATGGGACCGGGCGAAACATAATCTCTCGTGGGGAGGTCTATAATTAGGCGCCCCCGCCTGGCGGCGGGGGCTTATAGGAGGTAGTGCAGGGAAAGGCCTAAGTTAGTACTTATCTGTGGGACGTCAACTTCTGCCCACCACGATGATCTTAGCAAGTAAACGCATACTTGTCAAGACCCTGAACAGAAAAATCGCCGTTTTTGGACATATTGACCCGATATCCCGGATCCTGGCTCATTGAACCCTGGGACCGGAGTCGCGTGCGATTCCATCAATGAATTCACTGAGCATTTCCGACGCTTTCTCGCAGGTCAGATGGTCCTGCAATCCCAGCATAACCACCACATTGGTGAACCACGAGAAGCTCCTCAGCCAGTATACGGTGCCCAGAACATCGAGGTCGGGTCTGACGCTTCCGTCCTCGATGCCTTTCTCGATAAGCGCCCTGACGAAATTGTGCGCCTCCAGAAACCACGATCTCCCCAGTTCCAGCATCCCCGGGTCCCGAGTGGTCATGGCGGCGCCGTGGATGACATTGGCGGCCATCGGCGGATTCGTATACACAACCTTCACACGCCCGACATAGATCGACCTGATCGCTTCGAGACAGTTCGGGGCTTCCTGGGCAATCTCATCCCATCTCCTCGACGATTCCTCGTGAGTTTGCGTCATCGCCTCGATGAACAGCGCTTCCTTGCTGGGAAAATGCTTGTAGAGAATCGCCTCGTTTACACCGCACGCTTCCGCGATCTGACGGGTCCTGGCTCCGTCGCAGCCGAACTTGGCAAAAACCTTCACCGCGCTCTCAATGATTCGCCGACGCCTTTCCGCTGCGGTCAGTCTCGCTCTGGGCATGATCGCCATCGCCTTCCCGAATCCGTTATCTAATCCGCAAGACCGGCACCGCTTCTCTGGCTTACTGAATCGTCAACTGACTCATCGCATCAATGTCATAATGCGATGCAATCATACCCCCGTTGACGCGAATATGAATACCTGGTTTCTTCAGTCAAATTCCTCCTTGTCCGCCTTGCCCCGGGGAGCCAGATACCTGATGATCTCCTCGTGCGTCCTGATGACCGACTCGGGGCTCGGGGAGCCCCCCACCTCGACAGCGCTTGCCAGGACACCGATCCAGCCCAGACCCCGGAACCACCACGCTATTAAGTCGGGATCGAGATCGGGCCGCAGACTGCCGTCCTCCATGCCTTTCCTCAGAACGTCGACCAGCAACCGCTGATGATTCGCAAACCAGCCGGCAATCATCACGCGCAGCCTTTCGTCGGACGTCGAAGCCGCCAACCCGTGCATTACCGCCCCGCAGATCATGGGATTTCCGAACGTGGCGGCTGTCTGAACCTCCACAATGCGCATCAGTGCCGTTCGACCGTCCGGCGCCTCGCTAAGAATTCTCCTCCATGAACCGATCATGCCTTCGTAGAGATGCGCCATTACCTGCGCGAAAAGGTCCTCTTTGCTCTTGAAATGACGGTAGATTATAGCCTCATTGATCCCGCACGCTTCGGCTATCTCTCGCGTTCGCGTACCCGCCAGACCCCTCTCGGCAAACACGGAGCAAGCGGCTTCGATGATCTGCTTCTGCCGTTCCTCTTTCTTGAGTCGTGTCATTCGCTGAGTGATCTGCCGGACTGCTTGATTGTGATTAAGTGCTTACTTTAGATAATCCCGCCTTTTCGGTCAAAAATCAACCCGATCACGGCTGTTGAGAAAGCCCTTATCGGAACGGTGTCAGTCTGAGCCCTTTTCAACGGGCGAAATTGCGGACCCTCTTCAGTCGATTGCGGGGCCTTCCCTGCCCTCAACTTCCCCAATGACCGCGTGCAGCGACGCCGGGTCTGCGGCATATCGTTCTGCGATCGCCCGGCAGAAACTAGCCGGATCGCCGGCGGTCTCACCTGCCTCCAGGTCCAACACGACCCTCAGGATGAACGTCCACACAATGCCTCTCACGAACCACGCGATGAGGTCCGGATCCAGGCCGGGCTTCACGCTCCCGTCCCTGATGCCCTCCGCTATCAGTTCCCTCAGGAACCGATGGTAGCGCTCAAAACGGTCCTTAATGAGATCGTGCATTATCGGGTCGTGAGTTGTCGAAGCCACGCCGTGCCACATGTTCGCGCACAGCTTCGGATTCTCGGAAAGGGTTGTCAACTGCGCCTTCAGAACTGCTACAAAGGCGTGCAGTCCATCGGGCTGATCTTTCGCGAGCTCGGGCCAGGAGCTTGCCGCCTCGTCATACGCCTGCACCATCGCCTCACGATACAGATCGTCTTTGCACTGGAAATGCTTGTACAGCAGCGCCTCGTTGATCCCGCACGCCTCGGCTATGTCGCGCGTCCTCGTCCCCTCAGCGCCGCGCAGAGAAAACACCTCGGCAGCTTTCCTAATTATCTGCAGTCGCCTGTCTTCCGAGGTAAGTCGGCCTTTAGACATTTCGTGTAGCTTTAGCCCCGGCAGGCAACCCTGTAGTGAAAGAACGCGCTCCCCACGTGCTGTAATCATATCTCAAATTGTGACAACGGTCAACCCGTTTTCTTGTTGTGACGGGCTCTCACGTGCCCGCCTTCCCATTTTCGACAGGTCCGATCGGATCCCGCCTTCCCTGTCAAACTTCGGGACAAATGGTATAATTCGATTGCTTTCATGGATAACACGAAGTGAACGGCCGGAGGCCCGGCCGGCGAGGAGTTCCGGATGGGCAGACCCCTTGACCCCACGCATTCCGCACTCAACCCTCTTCTGGAGGACCCGAAAACCGTCGGCGCGCCCGCCGGCAAGGATGCAGGCCAGATGGTGGCAATCGACCACCTGCTCGCCCACATGGTCGAGAACGAGGCCAGCGATCTTCACCTCACCGTCGGTATCCCGCCCGTGATACGCATCAACGGCGAGCTGAGACCCATCCCCGGCCTCCCCTCCCTTAATCCCGAAGACACCGGCTCTCTCGCCAGGGGACTCATGAGCGAAAAGCAGATGGCTAAATTCGAGCGCAACCGCGAAATCGACTTCGCAATAAGCCTCCGGAGGCTGGGGCGGTTCCGCGTGAATTGCTTCTTCCAGAAGGGGACCATCGGTCTTGTCGCCAGGGCCATCCCTGCAAAGATCCCGACCCTCGCCGACCTCAACCTGCCCTCCCTCATCGGAGAAATGGCCAAGCTCAGACAGGGTCTCGTTCTCTTCACAGGACCCACGGGCTCGGGCAAATCTTCGTCACTCGCTGCGCTCATCGACATCATCAACAAGCAGCGAAGATGCCACATCATGACCGTCGAGGACCCGATCGAGTTCGTGCACTTCCACAAGATGTCGGTCATCAACCAAAGGGAGCTTGGCGACGACACGTTCAGTTTCGCCGAAGCTCTGAAGCACGTGTTCAGGCAGGACCCCGATGTCATCCTCGTCGGCGAGATGCGAGACCTCGAAACAATCGGACTGGCCATCACTGCCGCAGAGACCGGACACCTTGTTTTCAGCACCCTCCACACAAACGACACGGCCCAGACGATCGACCGAATCATCGACGTCTTCCCGCCCCACCAGCAGACCCAGATAAGGTATCAGCTCGCCCTCGTCCTCAGGGCCATCTTCGCGCAGCAGCTCATCAAAAGAGCCGACGGGAAGGGCCGCGTTCCCTCCCTGGAAATCCTCATCAACACCGCAGCGGTCGCAAACCTCGTGCGGGAGGGTAAGGTCCATATGATCTACTCCGTCCTCCAGACAAACACCAAGGAGGGCATGACCACTATGGACAACTACATTAAGGAGCTCTTCCTGAAGGGGGTTATCACGAGGCAGGATGCTCTGGCCAACGTTCACAACCTAGTCGAGTTCGACCACCTGCTGCGAAGCTCCGGGGCGTCAGGCGCTCAGAATCAGCAAAAGGGATAGGGTCCCTCATCTCCTGCATTTCATCCGCTCTCTTCCTTTTCCTTCAGGCCCCGGAATTCCGGCGTGCGGATCTCGAGCAGCTCGAGATAAGCCTTGTACAGCGCCCATTCCTCCCTGTCCCTGCGAAGGATAGCGTTCCTCAGATTCGCCTGGGCAAGCTCTCTCGCCTGCGGCCAGAGCTCGAACTCGATTAGCTCATCAAGCTTCAGATCGCGCCGCCTGCTGAGGATTCCCATGATTCCGGCCACCTGAGCCGAATCCGGAGGATCGGGCGAGGGTCCGAAGGGAGTTACGGAGATGTTCACGCCGTCCGCGAACGGCCTCTCTTCGAGCCACGTGACTTTCGATCCGGGCCTGTCCATCACGTCCCTTCTCACCTTTCGACTCGCGTGAATGGCGGAGTCGCGAATCAACAGCAAAGCAAAAAACAGGTGGGACAAGCCGGGAAGAAGCATGAATAGCACGAACCAGATCGCAGGGCGTCCCAATACACGACCCGCGATCTCGCTGAGCAACGCGTTCAGCACGCAGTACAGGACAATGGCCGGGAACACCTCGAACGCATGCTGGCGAACGAACTGGTATGCGGTATGTCCGAAAGTCTCCATTGGAGGCGGCCTGGATCATCTAATCGGGGCATGGGATCTCAGAAGCTCGATGTAAGTCTCGTACACTTTCACAAGATTGACACGTCCTTTGCTCCGGGCGGTCTCAAGACGCTCGATTGCCAGGACGTTCGCCTTCTCCCATTGCCCAAACTCAATGAGCTGCTCGATCTGCGCGTCCCGCCATTTGTCCGGGATCGTCATGTCGTCGACCGCAGGCTGCCCCGACGGACTGGGACCGGTGTCCCCGAACGGCGTCACGGAGATTTCAGTTCCATGGCCCCCCGGCTCATCGTGCGTCCATTCCCTGACCCCGCGGCTGTTGTCCAGCGTTCTCCTCGCGACCCTCCAGCCCTCTTCGCTTCGCTCGGTTGAAAAATACAGAACAGTAAACACGATGTGAGACAATCCCGGAAGAATGAAAAACGCGGCGACCCAGAACCATTGTCCTCCGGGCATTTTCCCCGCGGATTGCGAAAGCTGAAAATTCAGCATGACAAACCCGGCGACCAAAGCCGCGATCAGCAGATACTGACCTATGAGATACGCCCATTCCAATGTGTCAACCCTGCCTTATGCGGTCGGGATCATCGTCCACGTGCGGTCCCGAACAACCCAATCACACTTTACCGCCGAGTGTCGGCGCCTCTGTCGCCGCCGGAATCGACGGACTCCCGCTCCGCGATCAACTCGAGATAGTCCTGGTACTTCACCGTGCCGGCATTATCAAAAGACTCCCTGGCTATCTCCATCATTTTCCAGGCATGCGCTCTAGCTTCCGGGTATCGGCCCTGCCGGAGCAGGGCGTCGATCTGGGGGTCCGTTCCATTGCTCATCCCCCTTGTCGCGACAGGCTTGTACGGACTCAGAGTCACCTCCCGGGCCCTGGCCTGCTCCCTGACCAGAAGTTTTCTCAGACTCACCGGGCCGTCCAGAAGGACCCGCTCCCAGAACGATTGTTTTCTCGACTCCATCACGCTCGCAGCCAGGGTCAGATGAACCATGAGAATCGTGACCGCCCCGATTACCGGCAGGCAGAACACAATCAGAAACCACAGGAACCAGTGACGATACGTGCGGCTCATCAGCTCGGTCAGAATCGTGGAGACTATCCCGTGCAGCGCAACGACCGACAGGACTATCATCCAGGTGAACTGATGAAGCGGCATGGCGAGGTAGTTGAACCATGAGTCGTTCGCCGGTTCAGTCGAGATTCCATGCTGCAGTCCGAGATCGACGAGCCACATAGGCGGAGTTAAATCCTTTGCTGCTTCCTGTCAGCCCCGGTCCCCGAAGAAGACCACGCGCAAGACCTCCCAAACGAAAATGACCGCGCCCGCCGCAACAAGCAGCCATAATAGTTTCCGTCTCAGAGCTTCCCCCGGCTCACGCTCAGCGTATCGCAGCGGGAGAAAATAGACGGCCACACCCACGATCAGGAAAATCCAGTTGACCATCGGGATGTCCAGTTCGCGAAGCACCCTGAGCAGCATGGAGCCGGACACGAGAATCCATCCGACCAACAGGAGCAACACAGCCGTTGTGCTTTCGTAGAGCTTCTTCATATCGTAAGGCCGATCTCCCGCGTTCTTCGGGCGCTTTCCGACCTCCGTAAAACTTACCACACATCGAATGACAAGGTCGACTGGCCGACGGGAGCCGTGACTGGTATCATAGGTCTGTGCTGGTTTTCGTCTTCGACATGGACGGGGTCATTTACAGGGGGACCGAAACTCTGCCGTTCGCCAGGGAGTGCGTCAAGCTGCTCAGAGAGCACGGGGCACGCACCGGCTTCCTAACCAACAACTCGACGCGTGCGCGGTCCGACTACGTGGAGATTCTCTCCAGGCATGGAATCGTGGCGCTGGAGAACGAGATCATGACGTCGGGCGAGGCGACTGCAAGACACCTGCTGGCGCAGGGTTTGGCGCATGACAGAATCTACGTGATCGGCGGGGATGGTCTTGTTCGCACCCTCTCCCGGGCCGGATTCACTGTGGATATCGCCGATGGCGGCGACCCGTGCAGGTTTGTGGTCGTCGGCTGGGACAAGACTTTCAATTTCAGGAAAATCGTGCGCGCTCAGACCGAGATCATTACCAACAAGGCGCACCTCATAGCCACGAACACCGACGCCATGTTTCCGGCCGCAGGGGGGAAACTCCTCCCCGGAGCGGGCGCGATGGTAGCCGCAGTCGAGACGGCATCGGGGACAAAGGCCGAGCTCATCGGCAAACCGAATGCAATCAGCCTGAGATACCTGTTACAGGGACTCGGCATCCCGGAAGACAACCCCCCGGACGATGTCTGGATGGTAGGCGATCGCATCGATACCGATATTGCGTGCGGAAAAGCCATCGGGGCACATACCGTGCTTATAACCAGCGGCATCTCGGACCGCGACCAGGCCGAGAAGACCCCGGAGAATCTGCGACCCGACTTCGTCATCGACTCACTCCTTCACCTGCCCGACCTGCTTCCGTTAACCGGCGGAATCTGATCGGGGCCCCATCGCTGGCTGGCGGGACAAATCCGGCATCAAAAATAGTGGGCTGAAATGATATAATTCCGCCCGGGTCCGAATCCCCGCCCTGTAGCGGGCAAGACGGTCCTGTCGGTCTGCAAGGTCACATGCCAGGGAGGTAACACGTAAATGTTTCGCATTCAACTACTCATTCCGGTTTTGCTTGCGGTTGCGTTCGTGCAGGCGTGCAGCGGGGGCGGTAACCCGATCGTCCCGTCGGACCGGGGGAACACACAGGGCGACCTTACGGCCGCGCGCGAGCCGGCTTCATCCGGCGGACGGGTCTTGTGGGGGATCTATCACGTGACGCTCGACCCGATCTCCGAAACCGCGGAAATAGTCCCGCTCAGGACCGCCGAGGTCGGCGTGAATGTGACTCGTTTCCTCCAGCCGCCATCGTCGCCGATACACATGATCTCCTTCAATTTCTATCCCGGCCTGAGCGATTATGCGCACGGTCTTTTCGTCCTTGACGTGACCCTCAAACACCCGTTCCCGGGCCTGGAGATGTACCGCGGATTCGACGTACGGGGCGTTTTCATGTCGAACGCGACCTCATTTCTCCCTGGGGACGGCAGCCTCACATACCCGGGCGGGGACGACAGCCGCATGCTGAATCCCGACGGCTTCACGCGATGGTGGAATTCAACCGAGTTCACGTCCAAATCGATCTTCGGTTACTCCCCGGGCAAACTCGGTCCGCCCGTTTACCCCGACGCCATTCTGAACCCATACAAGTACTTCTGCGATGACATCGAGGCCGAGAGCCCTCTGAGCGATGTCACACTGGAGAATCGGGGAACATTCAGCATCACAAGCGCGAATACGCGTCGATACGAAATACAATTCAGGATGGACGGCGACAAGGTCGTTTTCGATTTCAATTACGCCGTCGATGCGAGCTGGGAGGATTTGGGTCCAGACGCGCCGTCATATGAGCCCGGCGACTTCCCCGTCTCCGCCAATTGCCAGGAGGCATGGTGGGTCGAGATCGACTCGTCGCAAAGCTCCCTCTATTTCGTGGAGCCCGGCCTCACGGGCGGACAGCTCGTGCTCGATGTGACCGTGCATGACTGGCAGGCTGCGCTCGAGGACGGCGGGAGCGTCCCGGCTGAGATCGGCGGCATCACGATGTACTCTCCGATTCTGCCGGACTATTTCGCGGACATTATCGGCCTCGGCGCGACGATTACCTCCGAAGACATAGGCGCCGCCACATGGCGACTCGTCATGGACGCCGACCAGTTGCAGATAACGAGCCAGGGCGAACAGGAAATCTGGATCGCCGCGCTGTCCGCCGAGCCCGATACGTACGCTCCCCAGATTCCCGGCGGCGACTCGTATCCGCATCCGGACGGACCCCTGGCCGCGTACGCAAGAGGTTCAGTCAGCATCGGGGGCGTTGTCCCACAGGATGCTCCGAGTGTCCTGAACGTCGATCCCGACTCGGGATACCTGGACATGACCCTGAGCGATGTCCTCATCACCGGCTCGGACTTCATCATCGATGGACTCACAGTCGAATTCTCAAATGGCTCCTACCCCATACCTGTTTCCAACGTGAACCTTGTTTCCGATACGGAGATCACAGTCGATCTCGATCTCGCGTCGTCCGAGCTCGGCCTGTACGACGTGAAGGTGTCGGTCGACAATCTGAGCGGCCCGGGAAGCCTCGAGGGATCTCTGCCGGACGGATTCGAGGTGCTCGCGCCGATAGACGAGTACGGCTGGCCGAATCTGGGTCGCAGCCCGCTTCATAACAGCCTGAGCGAGGTCAACGGACCCCAGGGACTCAACAAGGAATATTCAGCCGCTGCCGACGTCGCGTCCGCCCCTGAAACCCTTCTTATCGGGGTAGATCCCGACAATCCCGGCGACTGGCTCATTTACATCGGCTACTACGGTCCCGGGAAATCGTTCAGCGCCTACAGGGCGTCCGACGGGAGCAAGAAATGGACGGTCAACGCCCCCAGCGGTTACAGCTCCCTGAGAGTGATGGCCGTCGCACCTCCGGGCGTGGCCTGTCCGGACAATGAGCAGGGCACTGTGTATGTCTGGGCTTACGCTTCAGTCTCAACCACTCCGGAGAAAATTCTGGCTCTGAGCGCGACCGACGGAGGCACCCTCTGGGAATACACCGCGCCGGGTAACGGAAGCTGGCTTCGGTTGGAGCGATACGGTCTCGTGCTCGATAACGGCGATTTCGTCTTCTGCCATGCCGAGTGGGGAACTTCCAGCTTCTACCTTCGCGCCCTCAATGTGAGCGACGGCACCTCCAAGTGGGTCGTAAACACCGGCTTCCATCAGACACCCGACCCCGTGCTGAGCCCCGACGGCAACACACTGTACATCAACGCGAACTCGTCGAACACCCTTCGCGCATACGACATGACAACAACTCCCCCGACGCAGAAATGGGGCCTCTATCTCGGAAGCTGGTGTCCGGCAGAGATGCAGTCGTCCCCGATCGTTGCATCCGACGGCTACATCTACGAGCTTGGCCGAACGAACTGCCTGGTCAAGATCTCAGATAATGGGTCAACCGGGTCGGTTGTGTGGGGCACAAACCCGGCAGGCACCGGCCAGACCGCATGGGCACAGCTCGCGGAGGGTCCGGATGGCAGCATCTATGCGCTCTTCCCTGAAAGCGGCGGTTGCGCCGTGCACAGGTACAACCCATCCAACGGCACAATGCTCAATCAGACCAGCGGTTTCGGCGCCGACTACTACACCGGCATGGCTATCGGCGACAATGGGAAGATCTACATCGGGGGCAGGTACGGCAGCGGAGTTTTCTGCTTCAACGCCGACTGCTCGCAGGTGTGGAACGATCCCGTGCCGGGCTGCAGGTTCACCGACGCCGCTTTGCTGGACGACGGCTCTCTGTTCGTTGCGGATGTGTTCGGCGGTTATCTCTACAAGTACAAGGACTGATGGACGAGCCGGGGCAGTCCCGCCAGTGATCTCGACCGGCGCCGGATTTCCCCGGCGCCGTTTTTGTCTGTCGGCTCTGCTATAATCCTTCTGCCATTGACCGCACGTGTGCCCCGGCAAATCGCCGACGCGTCGCGCGCATATGGAGTATGAGATGGAACATTCCGTTGAAAAGCAGCTCGAGCTCATACGGCGCAACACGATCGAGCTCATCCCCGAGGAAGCGTTAAGACAGAAGATCGAGCGATCGATCGCCACCAATACGCCCCTGAGAGTCAAGATCGGCCTCGATCCCAACAAGCCCGACATCCATCTCGGGCACACAGTGGCACTCCAGAAACTCCGCGACTTCCAGGACCTCGGCCACATCGCCGTGCTCATCGTCGGCGATTTCACCGGCTTCATCGGAGATCCCTCGGGGCGCGATTCGGAGCGGGAGGCCCTCGACTGGGACACGGTCCAGGCCAACGCCAGGACCTATTTCGACCAGGCATCCGGAATCATCGACTACACGAAGGCCGAGGTCCGGTACAACTCGGAATGGCTCGCCGAGCTCAACTTCAGAGACGTGCTCCAGCTTGCGCGATCCTTCACGGTGCACCGGATGCTCGAGCGGGACGATTTCGAGAAGCGTTACCGCGAGGGCACTCCGATCAGCATCATGGAGTTCCTCTACCCTCTCGCGCAGGCGTACGATTCGGTTGCGATCAGGGCCGATATCGAGCTTGGGGGGACCGATCAGCGTTTCAACCTCATGGTCGGCAGAATCATACAGGCGCGTTTCGGGCAGGAGCCGCAGTGCCTGGTCATCATGCCGCTGCTCGAGGGCACCGACGGGGTCAGGAAGATGTCCAAGAGCCTCGACAATTACATTGCCCTCAACGATAAGCCCCACGACATGTACGGCAAGGTCATGCGCATGCCGGACCATCTCATCGGAAAATGGCGCGAGCTCGTCACCCTCTGGCCGCACAACACGCGCGTCAAGCTGGAGGAAGAGCTCAAGGCAGGGTCCATCCATCCGATGGAATCCAAGAAATCGCTTGCGTTCGACATCGTCGCGAAATTCTACTCAAAGGACGCCGCCAAAGCCGCGCAGAACCACTTCACGAAGGTGTTCAGCGAGAGAGAGCTCCCCCCTGACGATTTCATTCCGGAGTTCGAGGTCACCCCGGATATGCTGGCAGCGGAAGGCGGCGCGCGGGTGATCGACCTCATGACCGCCGCAGGTCTGACGAAATCTAAGGGGGAAGCGAGACGTCTGATCGAGGGCGGCGGTGTCCATTGGAAGCCCCGAGACGGCGACGAGGTCAGAATCACCGACGTGCTCGACACTCTTCCCACACCGGTCTGCGGAATACTGAGAGCCGGCAAACGGAGAATAGTGAAGCTCATCGACAGAGAGAATATGTGATGTGAGGGCGCATTGCTCGGCCGAGTGCTGATGTTCAGGGGCCCGCGAGTCAGCAAGGGCGTACCTGATCACCGGACATCAGTCGGTTCAACTCCGGTTCCTGGATTCAGCACTTCCGCAAGGGGACGGAACTCTGCTATACTTTCCCCAGGGGGAAGTCCGGCTCAAGAGGGAGGTTAACCCATGAAAGGTATTCGGTCGTTGGTGAGAAGCGCCTCGATGAGCGCTGCATTTCTGTTGGCTGCATTTGGCTGTGTCGGAGGTGGACCCGCCAATCCCGTGTTGCCTTCAAACGGGCACGAGGGTTCCGGAGTACTTACTCAGCCCGCGAATCCTGAGACCTCGGGCCATTACTTGTGGGGCTACTACACGGTCCGCATCGATGAGAAGGACTACTCCGCAGAGATTATGCCCATCAGGGAGACAGCCGGTCACTGGAACGTCCTCCAGTTCCTCGAACAGTGGCCTTGCACTAATTGTTTCAAGCTGGCAGGCGTCTCTCCGAATCCGGACGGGACACTCAACGTGAATGTCTCGATCAAGCAACCGTTTGCGAATCTCAACCTCACCGGCTTCGATGTTCGCGGGATCGCGATGTTCAGCGGGAGCCACCTGTTCCCTGAATCGGGGCTGGTCATGTCGGATCGGACTTTGGGCGAAGGGGAGGTCGTCAAC
>Ga0315294_10004002_pt1 | contig 16062 bp, 15 predicted proteins | sample YL17G13_40_MG_FD_203626 | JGI IMG/M metagenome (GOLD analysis project Ga0315294, IMG submission 203626) | Sediment microbial communities from Yellowstone Lake, YNP, Wyoming, USA - YL17G13_40 | ecosystem: Environmental > Aquatic > Freshwater > Lake > Sediment | place: USA: Wyoming | collected... | reverse complement strand
ACAGATATTTTACAGCTTCAACATCATTAAATGATTCGAAATACCCGAAAAAGGCTGCTTTTTTATTCCATTTTGTCCAGTGCTGTCGGTTTATAACCATAATTGATCTTGAAACAGGCTTATTATCTGAATAGCATACATACAGCTTTAATGAGGCATTTTTAAAATAGGGATTCTTTGCAGAATTAAGAACACGCTTCACTTCAGAATTCAGTTGCGGTATCCAGTTAGGATCGTCCTTATAAATAGAATAAGGAAGGGAAAGGAAATCCTTCCATCCCACATTATCTGATATATTCCTGACATAATATGACATCAGTTCTTTTCTATTCGTTCGACTACGTATGCTTTATAAATAAAAGACAAGTCTCTGTCATGAAGTTCAGCAGATAGTTTTTCATCCGGGATTATCTGGTCTGCCATATTCTCGGGTCGATGTCTGGTTACCAGATGATTGCGATAAGTGATTATCGCTCCACTCTTTGCTACTCTGACCGTCTCTTTGAGAAGATCGCTGAATTCATCAAGTGACATCCATTCAAAAATATTCGTGAAATTGAATTTGGATATTGATCCGGGAGGCAGCAACCTGAAGTATTCGATGCATCCAGAAGTGATTGATTCAATTCGATTTATACGTGTGCGGATAAGGTCATAGTTTTCACTTTTCAAATATGGAGGAAAGTTATTTTCAAGATAATTTCCAAGTAAAATATATGCGAGAAAGTAATTTTCTTTCACAGGAAGTTCAGTCACTACTCTTCTTACAGCCGACCTGTAGTATTTTTCAAATGAGAAATCAGAATCCAGATATTTGTAAAATGCCTTATCGAAAAAGATGCTTGCAAAGTACCGGCTTAAAAATATCCGGCAAAATAGCCGCCATCTGAAATTCTCCCACTTTTTATTAAACAATTTCAGTCTCTCTTCGTTACTACCTGCATTAAATAAATCATTTATAATTGTTTTTCCAATTAGGATCCTGAAAACATTTTTAAGAAGATGCATATATCTCTCATAACGTCCACAATGGATAATTCCACGATTTATATCTCTGAGTTTGCTATCCCAGTATGATTGTTCTTCTTCAGAAAGACCAGACTTCAGCTTTTCATACAACTTTGAACGTCTTTCCGAAGGATATACTCCTAAGAATTCCAGTAGTTCATTATAAGTAAGAGATTTAAAAGCATTCATTTTGAGCGAAAGCAAATAATTCTGGTATTTACTCAAATCAAGACAGACTATCTTTCCCGGATCATCAACCAGGAATGAAAGCGCATTACATCCTCCTGATGTAATTGAAAATATTGTATCCCCTGGTTTGATCATAAATGCAATCCTGTCCACTTCAGGATCCTCCCAGCATTGTGCATATAATATATCCCTGAATACCTTTGAACCCTGGAATTGTTTTTTCTGAGATGATGAACTTTTTTTAGATGCAGTACCTTTGGATAATCCAATAATAGTATGAACAACTGCCCAATCGACTATCGCCGGAAGACCAATCAGTATTGCATGAATAAATTTTCCTGTATAAGCTGCTACTATTAATCCGGGGATAAAAAGAATATATTGAGCATTATGCCTGAATCCATCAAAATTTATATAAAAATTTAAAGGAGTTATGAAGAGTTTCTTGATTTGCCGGACACCCGGAAAAATAGCAGGGGTAGAGCTGATATATTTTTCATAGGTATTTCCAAATTCAGTTTTCAGCTTTTCTTCTTCATATTTAATAAGCTGATAATAATGTAAATAAATCAACAAGGGTATTAAAAGACCTATGGGTCTGAGACAAAATGACAAAGCAGTAAAAGCAATCAGGTCAACAAAATAAATGGGATTTCTGACAAATTTATATGGGCCTGAAATAAGAAATTTGTTGTTTTGAATCTTAAATGCCATGACGGTTCGGGAAGTAAGTATACTTCCTGCCCACATGCGGATCAGAGATGCGATAAGAACCAGAAAAGCTATAAAATAATATCCGTACCTTATTGATAATTTGCCCGATAATCCAAACCAGCTGCCTGCTATTTCAATACTGGTTGGCTGAGATTTAAATACGAGAAATGAAAGTAATGATATGATCAGAACTATGGAAAGAGAAATAAAAATTCTTACCTCAAACCATGATTTCCTTATCAGGATAAAAAATGGCTGCATATAATCATGACCTATTATTTACGGCCTTAATTCTGATTGCAGAAGGCAGATTTATTATTTCAAATGGAGAATATCCCAGCACTTCTCCATCAGCTTCCAATGTCACCTTCTGGTTAGATCCAATCTTAATTCTTTTGCACCTTTTTACTGAAAAATAAGGCGACAAAATATGTTTACCCGAATATACTTTTGAAAGATTCAACAGTCTTTGAGCTATACTCATATTATGCATTGACAGGACATCAAAAAAACCATCATTCAGTTTTGCATCCGGCGTCAGCTTCATACCACCTGCACATTCAATTCCGTTCCCAACAACCAACCCTATAAGGCTTGTTTTCTTAACAGGTTCATTGTCATACTCTAATTCCAATGTTACCGGTTTTATTAGTATTGCCTGAATGGTGGCCATTAAGCCGAAGGCCAGGGTACCACCAAATACTTTATAATTTTTCCCGACAACAGAAGCTACTTTACTGCCAATCCCCGTCTGACATTCGTTTACAAAAAGTCGACTTAAAGTATTGTTTGAAAAATCCTGATAAATAATGTATCCCAGATCAAGATTAATGCTCCCAGGCCGGAGAATTAATTCAATTTGTTGTTCAAGTTTCTGAGGGATACCTAGTGTTTTGGCATAACCGCCTCCGGTCCCACAGTTTATGATTCCGAGTTCGCAGAATGGATTTAATGGTTCATTATCTTTAAAAAATCCATTAACAACCTCGTTAATAGTTCCATCACCTCCAACTGCAACTATCATTCCTGCTCCTTTGATTATAGCTTCGCGGGTAATAAACGAAGCATCATTTTTCTTTTCAGTAAAAGTCAGGTTAATGACAGAATCAGAAAGACTCTTGATCTTTTGAAATATGACCATCGCAATTTTTCCTGCTTTCCCGCTTCCGGCAGTCGGATTAACTACTATTTGTATATTACTGATTTCCATAGTGAAAATCCGGAAATGTTAACTGTAAAGTTATGCAATTGGTTTAAATTGCCAGATGCTATTTGCTGAGTATTTTTAACGATTTTGTTTATAATATCTTAAGCAACATAAATGACAATCCTCATTACTGATAATTACTAATCTGACGAAACATCAACATCATGTGTCTCCAAACTTTTATCGTGGGGTGGTTCTCAAAATAGACACTTACTCCTTCTTTAAAGGTAGCCTCCAGTAACTTTTTCAGGTGATCAACAAACTCCGTTATCCAACCATTGTATTTGCTACCTTTCTGTGGCAGTATCTGATAATTCAGATTTGAAAGGTTAAGCTATATTATTGTTATAATTAAGCTATATTATAATTAAAAAAAGAATAGTGTTAACTCCCACCGACCATTACATAATGCAAAATCCACCTTTCTTTGACCACTTCAAAATCCGGTCAGATTACACTTAACATACATTATGAAACAACATGGATTTAACTCTGGCTTGGGTGGTCAATTTGAAACAGTTATATATTGGTAGGGTCACTGGCTTTTATAGTAACACCATACTAACCTTTCCGCGATTTCGGTATTCCTATCCATTTTGGAGTTCTATTCATATACTCACGATAAGCATCTCCATATTGACCGATCAGGAAACTTTCTTCTGTCGGGAGAATAATATGGAAAAACACTATCCATAAAATTGCGCAGAGCAAAATAATCCACGAAGCACAGATAATGCCTATACTGAGGTTAATTAAGAAGCCGCTAAAGTATATAGGGTGTCTTGAAATCCTGTAAATCCCATTGGTAACGGGCTTATCAACTGGTGTAGTAGCAAAGCTTATGGTTGTCATAAGGCTGATAACAAAAGCTAAGATAAAGATAAGAAGACCTATATAGAACCAGGCTGTACCTATTTTCAGAGGCAGGAAGATAGAGTAGATAATAGAAATGGGCATTATTACCATATGGGTTGAAAGGGCTAAAATCTTTACCATTTTTTTACTGATGGGTACTAATTGAGGTGCTCTTTTCGTTCTTGTTTTTGCTTCTTTACTCATAAAGAAATCAGGAATAATCATTGATACAAATATTAATGCCCAAAGTATCCAGGCATTCCATAAACCTATTTCAAAAGTTGGTGTAAAGGACATGATGTACCTCCTTTTTATTCATTTTTTAATAGTGTTTAAAAATGCTTTATACTTCAAAGTTCTCCCATTCGTATTTTACTCGTTCCATTAACTTTTTAAATCGTTCCTCACCACGGATGTTATTCAACAATTTGTCTTGTTCGCTTAATAATGGATAATTTATTACACCCTGTTTTACTGCATTTTCAAGATATTCAAGAGATTTTTCCTTTTCATCAAGATAAGAATAGAAAGTTGCCATATGATAAGAATCCTGATGAATTCGAGTAAATCTAATAAAATCAGAGGTCAGCAATGAGGTTAATTTTTCTTTATGCCCTTTTATTACGTATTTTAGAAATATTGTTAGCTGAGAATAAAGATCTTTTCCTGGTTCTTCAACAAATTTGCAGATGAATTCATAAGCTTCATTAGCACGATCATTGTAAAGGAGGACAAGAGCCTTCCAAAACTGAGCCATACCACTGTCGGGAGATAGATTATATGCTGCAAGTAGTGGATTAAGTGCCAGATCGAATCTGCCACCCCAAAAGTGATTATAGCCAATACTTGCGTCTATCATTCGATTAATCGGGTCGATTTTGACTAATCTGTCAATTAAAGACCTTGCAACGTCATTTTTACCTATAAGACTATAACCGAAAGCTAACCAAAACATTATTTCAGGATCGCCTGATTTACCTGTATGAGCTCGTGCCACATGCTCAATGCCATTGAGCAAATTACCATTAATTATGATTATTTGACCTATAACAATTTGTGCCTCTGCTAATTCAGGATCCAGATTGAGAGCTTTCTGTACGTATTCTTCTGCTTTTTTGATATACTTTTCATATTCAATACCAAGGTTACAGTACTGCCAATATGCAGATGCCATTCCAGCATATATAACAGCATTTTCACCTGAAATATCTAGTCCTTTTTGTAGTAGGTTTAATCCATAATCCACCCTCTCTTTTACATAAGAAATTATTTCAGGAGAGGCCTTTTTATAACAATCAAAAGCAAGAACATTATCTATCGGTCTTTCATGAATTTTCTCTTTTTCTCGGTAGCTTAACTTCAACTTCAATGCATCTGCTATAGATCGTGATACCTTCTCCTGAATATCAAATATATTTTCCAAAGTACCACTATACTTTTCGGCCCACAGGTGAGCATCAGTAATCGAATCAATAAGCTGAGCTGTAATTCTGAGGTTATTTCCAGCCTTACGGATACTACCTTCGAGGACATATCGGACTTTTACAGCTTGAGCTATTTCAGGAATTGTCTTTTTTGTTCCTTTAAAAGTCATTGCTGAACTTCTCGAAATAACCAGGAGGTCATGAATGTGAGAAAGATCAGTAATAACCTCCTCTGTTAGACCATCACTGAAGTACTCCTGCTCAGGATCGGAGCTCATATTTTCAAATGGCAGGACAATTATTGATTTTTCTACTGGAGAGATTACGGGGTGTTTGATTTCAAACTTTTCTTCTTCTGATTTTGATTTACCAAAAATTTGGGGACCCTTATATTTCAGATACCACTTGATAATTATATCAAGATTATTGAGAACTGGTTTCACTTGTTCAGGATCAAAATCTTTGGGATGTGTGCCAAATGTTGACAAACTGTTCAGGCTGTGCATTGATGCAACAATATGAGAAGGGATTTTTTCTTCTTTGTGCAGCTTATCTATGATACCCTTCAGTGGTTCGGTCTTTCGAGGTCTTTTCAGCTCACATTCACACAGGTCTGTAACCATGACTTCAAGGCATCTCCTTGAATACAGGAGAATCATGTTCTCATCATCAGCTTTAATCAACCGTTCCAGTTCCTTTTCCAGATCGGGTAACTGACCTTTGAAGGATTCATAAAGTCTCTCAAGCTCTTTTATTTCGGATGACCAGATTGCCATAAGGTTACCAAATAATTATCAATATGTACAAGTAAAGTTAAACCATCCTGAAACCAAAGTCAAGTAGTTATCATATTTGGAAGTATATTGAGTATGTTGTTAAGAAAAGAATGGTGGCAACTACCACCAACCTTCGTTTAAATTTAAGCGAATTATAGGGATGCCGACAATAGATTATTTACCTGAGATTCTTAAATAGAGTGCTCTTAGATGTTTATAATATCCCCTATAACTTTTTTTACTTTAAGTGCAATGCCCCGATATTGAGCAGTCTCGTCTTTGTCAGGCAGGTAAAAGTCATCTGGATACCTTATATTTACACCAAAGTCAGTTAAACTACCAAGATCAATATCGAAATCTTTAGCATCAATCTTTTTACACTCAAGAAGCAAGTAATCCAGATCAAGGGTTTTGGGAAAATCTATATTGTGAAAGACAAGGAATGCTTTAAAGAATTTTTCAACCGCTTGTTGTGCATGAAAACAAATAGTACTGGCATATAATTCCGGTTCTGATTCAAAAAGTTTCTCTATGACTGCAATATCTTCATTTGCACGGAATAGCCATGTTTTCAAGTAGTCATTCTGGTCTTTTGTCATAGTAGTATGGCTTCTCTTAATATTTTCCTTACTATATGCCCAGGTAGTTTTTTCTTTTTGTCTACCTCTGATTTGCTCTGTATCAAAATGTCAGAACGAATGCCGATCAATAATAGTGATTTTCTAATTTTGGTTCTGATTGGCAGCTTCTCCTTAGGTGAAAGTTTTGTTTTTGTAATCAGGAGAATATCATAATCACTTTCGGTAGATGCTTCATTTCTGGCATGAGATCCAAAGAGAAGTACTTCCGCATCAGGAAGATATTCGTGTGCAGTATTCTTAATTATTTCAACAATCTGATTGTTATTTTTCATACGTTTGTTCATCTATTTACAAAGATATAATTATTTATTATCTGACCTTTTAAGAAAATGATGGTGATAACTACCACCAACCGTTAGTTTTAAAATCCGTCCTTCTTCGACCACTTCAAAAGACGGTCTGATAACATCAAACCTACATTAAAAAACAACAAGGATTTAACTCTGGGTTTGGGTGGTCAATTTATACCAGCCAATTATAGTCAATCCTAATATCTCCTACGATCATGAAGCTGATAAATTGTTACAGAAAAAACCTCATCCAGCTGAATAATGCCAATAATGTCTCTATTAACCTTTGGTTAGATATTTCAAACGTCTTGCCTATAAAGTGGAGTGATAGAAGCCTGTATATCTATGGTTTACGGGTTCTATATGTTAAATTAGAAACTTTTAAGAAACATTTAAAACAAAAAAACCCCCGGAGGTGATTGCCGAGGGTTGAATATTTTATCCATTATAGGTCTCCTATTTTCTTTCCAAGTTGAATATGGTTGTGATGTGAGCTGGATTACTCATCAAGTGTAAGGACATAAGTCCATGAGCATTGTACAGGTCCGTTTACTGGTGTAGAAAATATGTTATTGTTTGGCCCCACAACATCGCATTTTGAATTGAAATGCGATGTAGCTACTAAGGTGGAGCTATCAAATTTCCCAAAAAATATTAAAGTGCCTCTATCAATGCCCGGCCCGTTGATAGTGCAACCCAGATGCCCCTGAATGATATCTGTGATTTTCAACCCTGTACCATCAGGTAGTGTTATTACTGGGACCGCATATTCAAATTTTGTAGTACCCGAAGGTGTAATTTGTCCATAAGCATAGAAACTTCTTCCTCCGCAACCTCCATTTTCAGTAATAAAAAGTTCGATTTCATGATTCTCAAGAAATGTTATTTTAACATTATTCGGACAATACATTTCAGCTAAAACATTATTGCCAATTACTTGCACATATTTATAAACCGTCTTGCCGGAAAAGGTCAGGATAGTCCCCGGAATGTATTTATTAGAGGTCATAGGACTATCATGGTTGTTTTTAGATCTGTTCCCAAAGGAATCATTACCCCAGAAGTCATCAGATTTCGAGCAGGCAATCATCAGGCAAATTCCTGCAATAAAAAACAATAATCTTTTTAGTGTTTTCATAAACGAGGGATTTAAGTTAATAAATCAAGTCTAATCTGTAAAATATTCCAAAGTGAGAAGTTCGGATAAATAACTGCAGGGTACATAGCAATATTGATCCAAAAAGTTTCAATTTTTGAAGCCGGATTTCAATTATGATGCTTAAACTTCTGATTTAGTAAATGCCGACAAACTTTTTTTAGAATGTATCTTTTCAGACAAAGGAAATTTTATTTGAATGAAGGACAAACTATAAAAAAAGAAAAAACTGTACTTAAAAAGGTAATTGATTTGAGCTGTGCAGATCTTACTGCTTATTTTTTGTTTGCAATAGCTCTTTTTACTTCTTCGATATGAAGGAATGTTGAACGGTCATAATTATAAATAGCATATTGTTTTCTCAATTCCCAACTTTTCAGAAGAATATCAAGAGCCTCCTGATATCTTCCCTGTTTATATAATCCCCATCCTTGTGTATGTAGATAATTATAGTTTTCCGGATTCAATTCCAAAGCTTTATCTGCGAGCTCCAATCCTGAATCGATGTCCCGTCCCTTATCTATCAGAAAATAAGCAAGATTATTTAGTCTTACTGCACTTGAGGATTCTAATGAGAGTGCTTTCCGATAGAAATACTCAGCTTTCTCTAATAACTCTGCTTTAGAGTAAATATCTGCCAAGGCTGTTGTTATGTCAGCTTCAGATGTTCCGCTCCCTTTACGTACAGATATGAATTTCTCAATATATTGATTTGCTGTAACCGTATCACCAGCAGATAATGCCAGGACAGCCTGCCTGTAAATCAGAACAGGTTTATCAGGAAAATCCTGCTCAGCTTTCTTATAAAGCTTTTTTTCTTCCTTAACCTTACCCGTCATATGGTATGCAATTCCAAGGTTAGTATAGTTTAAAACAAACATGGGCTTTATTCCCCATTTCTTGTAGATTTCCAGGGTTTTTTCATATTCAGGGATTGCTTTACTATATTGAAACAACTTACAATAAGCATTTCCTATTTGCCAGTAAACTACTGGCACCTGATCATCAAGTGTTTCGAATTGTCTTAAATATTTAATTTCGTCGTCTGGAGTTTCAAAATATCTGGCATGGTGCCATTCCGCCATTAGCCCGTCCTTATAAGGTGTCTGATCCCTTTTTTTATATGCTATGAGACACAACTTCCTGGCATCTTCGTATAAGCCGAGTTCCTCATAACGCATTGAAAGGAATATAATTGCTGGTATAAAGTTTGAGTCTTTGGCTACTGCTTTTGAATATAGATCTATTTGTCCCATTACATCATTTCTTTTAAAAGCATCTTCGGCTAAAATGAAATATCTGTATGCTTCCGGGGAGTTGGTATATTTATAAGGTTTAAGATCAGGAGATATTCCCTTTTCCATATCAGATATAACAAGGTAGTTTTTAACTAATACTGACACCGAATCGATAATTTTGAATATCTCATCTTCCGTTGAAGGTCCGTCTATCTGAAAGGATCTAAAAACCTTTCTTGATTTAGAGTTAATCAATTGAGCATTTACACGGACTTCAGATCCTGCTTTATCTATACTGCCATAGATAAAGACATTCGCATCGAGCTTATGTGATATTGCCCTCGCCACCGAAGGCGTGAATGACGCATAATCTTCATTACCCATTCTTTCAAGTAAATTGTCGATAGTTTCTTTTTGCCTTACTGTTAATTCTTCGTAGTTTGATAGATAGCTGATTAAATTAATCTGAACCCCGTCCCAGATCCTGTCATTGGTTATATTCTGAAATGGCATTACAGCAACAATAATTCTCCCGTCGGAAGATCTCAGATCATCTAATGTTTTTCGTTTGAAGATTTTAGGATATATAAGAATACCAACAATTACAATTAAAACAGAAAGAAACAGGATCCACAGCTTGCTAAAAGCAAAAGCTTGCCAGGCAGGTCTTTTTTGTTCCTGCCGGGCAGTGACATGAGTGAGTATGTCTTCTTCCGGACTCTCTAAACTTCTTTTTTTAACTTTTCCTGGTGGATAGCCGAAAAACTCATGAAAACAAGTATTGAAGTAAGCAGGGCTGCTGAATCCAACCTTGTATGCAACTTCAGAAGCAGTTACTGATTCATTTTGAAGCATTTCCAAAGCCTTCTGCAGACGCACTTCCCGAATGAACTGGCTGATCGTTTTTTTTATGATTTTGTTTAGCCGCCGGTTTAAACCCGAACGGCTCATACCTGATTCACGAGCAAGCTCTTTTACTCCAAAGTCTTTATTATTCAGGTTTGTCAGGATTATTTCGGTCAGCTTCCTGATAAAAATTTGATAAGTAGTAAAAGGCTCTGTCATAAAAGATATTTCTAACTAATAGCTTCTTAGGTAACAGCCTCTTTTTATAAAGTTACTAAACTACGGCCATTCCTCCAAATTATTTTTATAACCTTGTTTTCTTAATTTGTGAAAGAATCATTGAAACCAGAGAAGTGAATTATGATCAAATAAGGATGAAACTGAAGGATTTCCTCATCGCGGTGCCATGACGGCCCGATTGTCTCTCGCTGACGTCTGATAGGCAAGTCCAGAAGAATATCACTAATATTATCATTTTTAGATATTTTGGGATATGAAAGTAAAACTGCAAATATTAATATGCCAATAATTGCTATTCCGAAAATTAACTTGGGCTTATTTAATTTAGCACGTTTATCCGTTGCTTCCTGTCTCTCAGCTTTCTTGACCTCCTCCATTGGCTCCTCCTTCAGTTGAGCCCCCTCTTCTTCAAACTCTGTTTTATCAATCGCGACGATATTCTTATATTTCAAATACCACCTGATAATTATTGCAAGATTATTAAGGACCGGCTTTACCTGTTCTGGATCAAAGTCCTAAGGATGGGCACCATATGTGGATATTTCATTCAGTCCGTACATTGAAGAAATGATATGCGAAGGAACTTTTCCCTCCTTATGCAGCTTATCAATGATCCCTTTCAGAGGTTCGGTCTTTCGAGGTCTTTTTAATTCGCATTCACACAGGTCAGTTATTATTACCTCAAGACATCTTCTTGAATAGAGCATTAAAACATTCGGATCATCTGACTTTGTCAGCAGATCCAACTCCTTTCCCAGTTCTGGAATCTGGCCTTTGAAGGATTCAACAATTTTATTAAGCTCTTTTATTTCGGTGGTCCAAATTGACATTTAATTAAAAATTTACTCTTAACATGGATAATGTAATCCATCATTAAGATTCCCGATAATGTATATGTAAAGTTAAACTATGCTTATACCAAAGTCAAGAGAGGGCCAGATTCCCAAGGTGTTAATAGTGCTTTTATTTCAGCTGTTATTGCTTGTATTATTTGTGTTTGGATAGTAGAATAGCAAGAACTTTTTCAAACTGTTTTTCAGATTATAATAGTCCTGGAATGAAAATTAAACCAATGACTATCAGTACCAGAGCTATGATTAATATTGCAATGACTTTAAAATTAAAGATTTCTCCGAATGCAGGTTTTCCACCAAAGACTTTGTCTTCAACATCCGCATCTTCCTGAACATCTTTTTTCATTGCAGTTATTATTTCATGAATTTTATATACAAATTTATTAAATGCACAAAATTCCTGCTTCAATTTTAGACTTTACTACTTTAATAATGTGCTTGCATCTAATTCAAATTTAAACCTAAGTATGTGAAAAGCTAAAATTTAATTTCTCAATCCTCACCATTATGTGATTGAAAAGGAACCAGAAAGAAAAATAAATTAATTTGACTTTCATCTTTTTGTGGCATACCTTAGTAATTAGTTCTTTCATCAGCGAATTAATTTCGTAAAGAATTTAATTCTTCACCTGCAACTGAAGTCAGAACATTTTTTTAACAGGTGACAGGACATACTTTGACGCAAAATTGAATTAGATTATTAGCAATAATGGAAGATGATAAGAGACAATTAGATAATAGAAGCCTTACTGAAGAATATAACAGGTTTACAGGTCACGGAACATTGTATCCCATGATATTCGATACAGCAAGCGGATGTGAAATTACAGATATTGAAGGTAATAAATATGTTGATTTTTCAAGCGGTTATGGTGTGATCAATGCCGGATGGCAGAGAAAAGAATTGATTAAAGTGATGCAAACCCAGGCCGAAAAGAGTTGCTTTTCCATACCATGGATGGGAAATCTGGAGGCCACCAGACTGGCTGAAAAGCTGATAATGCTGACGCCTGAAAAGCTTCAAAAATGCATCAGGGCAACGGGAGGGGGAGATGCCAATGAGTTAGGTATTAAAGCCGTTTATTCGAGGTATGGAGGAGATATTCTTTCATTTTATTATTCATATCATGGCGGTACTTCGACCACCCTTTCTTTAGGAGACTCTGAACGATTTCATTTTCCCGGAAATCCAGCCCGGGTTTCACAATTTAAAGTCTATCCTCCTTACTGTTATCGATGTCCATTTGATCAATGCAATGGGAAATGTTCCTTTAGTTGCGCAGAAAGCGTGAACAAGATCCTGAAAGAGAATCCTGAAATTAAAATGATGATCCTCGAGCCGGTCATTGGTTCAGGAGGGATCATTGTTCCTCCGAAAGAATACTGGAAAATCTTGCGTGAAATTTGTGATCGCCATGATATTAAGCTTATTGTCGATGAGGTTTTAACTGGTTTTGGAAGGACAGGTTCTCTTTTTGCTGTCGATCAGATGGAAATTGATCCAGATGTCCTCACCTTATCGAAAGGTATGTGCAGCGGATATGTTCCTATCGGAGTGGCAATAATGACATCTGAACTGTCAGATCACCTGAGCAGGAATTTCAATGATGTTACCTCCACTTATGCCTGGACTCCCCTGGCATGTGCAGTAGCTCTTGCAAATATCAATCTGATAATTCATGAAAAACTGGACTTGAATGCTCAGTTAATGGGAACTTATTTAATAAATCGGCTTATAGAAGTTTTTCACCGTTACCTGCCAAATGAAACAGGAGATATACGCGGGAAGGGTTTAATGATAGGAGTAGAATTAGTAAAGGATAGAAAAACCAAAGAGCCCGCATATTTTTTGGGGAAAAAAATCGTCCTGGCCTGCCAGAAAAATGGCTTAATCATTGGTGCAGCCTGGGATTGGAATGTGCTTGTATTTCTTCCGCCCCTGATTATAACGCAAACTGAATTAGACACGGGATTAAATATTTTAGAAGATACCTTAAAGAAATGCATAAACAGATAGTCCTTGATTCCCTGTTATTCAACAATTCAAAAAGTATATTATGAAACTCTCTTTGGAACAACTATGTGAAAAACTTGACTTGTCATTTACAGGTAACGGTAAATTAATAATTGATCATGTCTGTGGTCACAATTACATTAATTCACATGGAATTGCATATTGCATGCGCAAGAAAGACATGGGAACAATTGACATGCCAAATGATGCAGCAATTGTGGTTCCTACCGGAACCATTGCAGAAGGTAAAAACCTGGTCTATTCAGAATACCCCCTGGAGACCCATGTAGAGATAACCAGATTATTCTACCAGTCTCCTTATGCTTCAGGTGCTGTGCATCCTGCAGCAGTATTGGCACAGGATGTCATTTTGGGAAGGAATGTAACCATTGATGCAAACGTAACAATTTACAACAATGTCAATATTGGAGATAATACAATAATCAGGGCTGGAACAGTTATAATGGAGGGATCGGTTATCGGAAAGGACTGTATCATTGATCCAAATGTCACCATTTGCGAAAGGAGTAATATAGGTAACAGGGTCATCATTAACGGTGGTGCAGTGATTGGAGCCGCAGATCTAGGATTTTATCAAAAGGATGGCATCCATATCAGAATTCCTCAGGTTGGACAGGTGATTCTCGAGGATGATGTTGAGGTGGGACCCGGGACTGTTATTAATCGCGGACGCCTGGAGAATACAATTGTCAGAAAAGGATGTAAGCTGGATGCTCACGTCTTAATCAGTCATAATGTTGATCTTGGGGAACACTCGATGATCATTGGACAATCGGCAATTGCAGGCAGTACAAAAACCGGTCATCATTTCACTGCTGCCGGTCAATCAGGAGTTGTAGGACATCTGAGAATCGGGAATAATGTGACATTAGGGGCAAGGGGAGTTATTACCAAAGACACACCTGATAATGTTGCCCTGGCCGGATTTCCTGCCGTACCTCACATCAGGTGGAAACGTAATTTAATAATTCTGAACCGCATAGACTCATGATTTCTGTGGTTAGCTGAGTCCATTTTAAATTAATTCCTGGTACAATTTTTATTTTTTTGCCCTTTCCCATCTGTTATGCAACCACAGCCATTCGGTCGGATGTTTTAATAATATTTCAGCTATACAGTCAATAAGAATTTGCGTATTCACTAAAACAAATTTTTCAAGATCTTTTTCCTCCTGCTACGTCTCTTTGTGGGCAAAACCTAATTAGTGAGAAAAGGTTTATAAAGGAAATACCGCTGTCTCAAATGTTGGAAATATTTTAATGGATCCTGCGTAAGATATAATAAAAAGCCCTCGGAGCTGATTCCGAAGGCTTCTTTTCCATTATTCCTTTTTATTAGTAAGAAAAACTCTGGCAGACATAATCAATCCAACAACGACCAGTAACAACCCAATCACAACAATGACAATTATGAGTGAATTTTTAAATATAATATTTGCAATGAGGAGATTTACCCACCCGATTATTGAAACAACCAGCATGTAGTACCATGCCCATTTTTCCATTTTCCTGAAAGCGGTTAGAGATTCCTGGTTACTGTACCAGGAGTTTAATTTGGATCATCTATTACAACTTACTTTAAAGGTGGCTGAGATCGTTTTGAATACCATGCTGTTAATAAAGTCAGCACACTGGCAATAAAGTTGCAGCCGGTGCAAATAAACATTGAAATAGCTACTTTTTTCATAATAGGATCAGTATGATCTGAATAAGCTGATGCACCATCTAATACCATGAGGCTCAATAATAGTAACAACACTCCAAGGCCAATAAGCAATCCCTTTTCAATACGACCACCTCGTTTATTAACAAGGATTGTCCGTACCAGTGCTACAACAATAATAAGGTGGATAATAATAACGAACAAGATACCAGGTACTGCCCTTTCAGGATCTGCCTGGGGGGATGTGTCTATTATAACAGACGGAATTACAATAAAACCCAGAATTAGGGTAACAATTATGACGAATCCAGTCCCTGCATACAGAATACGGCGCAAAATAGTATTATTGTTCATGGCGATTCAAACTTTTTTTAAAATGATTTCTTGATTACATGTTTAAAATGAATAACCAAAAGATAATCCGAACCAGAAAGAATTACCGAAAGTATCTCCTTTTTCAGTATTATAAATATACATAGGTGTAGCTCTAATGACCAAGCCTTTCAGCCCTTGGCGGCGGTAACCTGCTGTTAAAACAACAAGTCGGTCAGGATAACCTGAAAAATGAGTGTATCCTATACTTGATTCGAAAAAATGTATATGGTCACCATATAGAATACCTGTTGTTCCCAGAAAATTGAAACTCAATTTGTTTGTATCCTTACCATGATATTGATTTCCCCCAACTCTTAGAAACACTGCCATATTGTCTTTTAAAGGCATAATCCGATCATAATTTACGGACCATACTGCAGCGTTTCCTAAAATCTCAAAGTAAAAGGAATTTCTTTTCAGGTTTTTCAAACCTGATTTTTTGAGATTTCCATCCTGCGCATTTAGTGAAGGACAGATTAAAATGTGACTTATTAAGAAGATTGAAATTACTCTCATTATAGATTATTAGGACTCATCCTTTCAATTTTAAAA
>Ga0315294_10003998_pt1 | contig 16068 bp, 10 predicted proteins | sample YL17G13_40_MG_FD_203626 | JGI IMG/M metagenome (GOLD analysis project Ga0315294, IMG submission 203626) | Sediment microbial communities from Yellowstone Lake, YNP, Wyoming, USA - YL17G13_40 | ecosystem: Environmental > Aquatic > Freshwater > Lake > Sediment | place: USA: Wyoming | collected... | reverse complement strand
TGGTGTTTCCTGTGTAAGCCATCTGACTTTCCAGATTGGCCACTTTTCGTATCGGCGTTTGGAGAGAATCAGTGTTACTATGATCCTCCGCCTGGTTTAGTAATCTACAAGCCACGAGCGGTGTTGCGATGGTTTGCACTCAGGGGGGGATGGAGTGGTTCTTGTTTTGGATTTGCCATCTCGAGTTTTCTTTTCTTTGACGAGTATCTGAATATTTCCAGCCAGTTTCCTGGTTATACACAGGTTTATTCAGTCCCAATTAATGATCAGAGCCGCTTAATGCAAAACAAATACTATATCTATCAATTCGGCAAAGCACAACAGCAATATATCAATGCCAACTACAATTCCACCACACCAAACCAAACTCTCCAGGCTTCTAAGCAGATGTTCAATGCCTCTACGCGTGACGATAGGATTTTGGTATTGTGTAGCAACCACGGTAGCGGTGGACACGCTGTAAATCCATACAGATGCGAGATCGATTCTGTAAATCCTGAGATTACGTACCTGTATGTGTATGATAACAATTTTCCAAACGACGATTCCAAGCGAGTTTCTATCAACACCAGCACCAATACCTGGTCGTATGATGGCTTGCCTGGCTGGGGTGGAACAAAGCACCTTTTCCTAATGGATCCAGTGAGCAACTACACCACAAATCCAGTCATGCCGATATCTATTCCGCCTCGGGAAAGATGGATAAGTGAAAAAGGTCGCACGACCTCTGAATACGTCGAGTTGTACCTTTCATCGACAGATACTGCTCTTTTCGAGTTACCAGCCGGGAGCATCGGTCATATCGGTGATTCTCTTTTTACTACACTTTCCGACGGACATCCGATCATCCCTATCACCGGACAGGAGACGCCACCCATAGGATACTACCTTCCCAACGATGCTTGGACATGCCAGTTTTCGGGTATCCGAGACTCAACCTTTCGCCTGAGTCTCTTTACGGATTCCGCCGTTCTTGTATACTGGCGTTCAGGTGTTGATAGCACCCAAAATGAGGAAGTTCATTACGCCGGCAACGATAGTTCTTTGTTGATACTCAACCCCGACCCTGAAAGTCGTCCTTACAATGTCGACATTGTCTGCTCTGCCGCTGATTCCGAGATTTATTACACCATAAATGATATTCCAATAGATCACAATGATTCAACCCGCTTTTCGATCAAACCCGCATCCAAACTGCAATTAGATAATTATGGAGCGACAAAGACATATGACCTCCGTATTGAGATAGCGGGTACCAATGTTGATACAGTATTCTTCCGTGAGGGGATAACGCTGGACAGTAATTGCTCCTATCTAATTGTTCCCGATTGGAGACCATGCAACGACTCGCTCATGATCCTGGTCGATTCGGGCATGGTGGGAAGTTTTTCAGATACGGTCTTTGTTAGAAATAAGGGTGAATACATCCGCGGAGATGCCAATAAAGATAGGGTGATCAATTCAGCGGACGCTGCGTATTTGATAAATTACCTCTTCATAGGTGGTCCTGCACCCGATCCTTCATGGCTCGGGGATGCCAACTGTGATGGCAAAATCAATAGTGCCGACGTAACCTATTTAATCAACTATCTGTTTGTCGGCGGACCCCCACCCGGCTGTTAGAAAAGATAGGTATTCTTTGAAAGCCCCAATCTTCTTTTATCGGGATTGGGGCTTCTTTTTTGTCAAAAGTATATAATTTGTATTCGGTATCTACAAAGACCATAAATGTAGAAACTCCACCCACGTATTATTACTGGACATTCCCTAGAATTTTGGCTGTTTTTAGCACATGAAACCTCAATAAGCTAACCTATTGTATAACAACGGGGGCGGTTGGTAGCCGTCCATATGGACGGGGTGGGGATGGAAAAAATGAGAAACTCCACAATTATTAGCCTTGACAAGTTTAGGAAAAGGAGTATATTTGTGTTAGAAGTGGAGAAGTGTGTGTTTAATTCAAAACTTCTGGACTATATGTTTGGGTTCACTTGAAAAGATAATTGATTTGCTCTTTGTTGGGGTTGTTTTGAAAATCAATATAACCACCTTATAACTAAAAAAGGAGAAGCATCTAATGAAACCAAACAAAACAATTATGAGCTTCACATTAATTGTTCCATTAGTAGTATTATTTTTCATCACGAATTTTGCGAGCGCCAGCGAACCGATTGTGCCCTCACCCGGCACCTACTGGGTAGCTTCGGTAAATCCCGACGGGGCGGAGGGAGGGGCGGGGATCATCGAAAATCGCTCTTTGATTAAACTCAAAAACAGTAAGGCTCTGGTGACTGCATATGAGCGCCAGGGTCGGATCAAGCGTCTCTATGGAGAAACATTCTCTTTAGGCGTCAGTCCGGAGGAGAGTGCCGAAAACTTCCTTCAGTCCAACGCCCTTTTATTCGGCGTAGATTTGCCAGACCTCAAAGACCGCTATCTCCAGCCGGTCATGTATGAGCGTGAGGCTAACAGATATAAGTTCACTGCGGTATCCTACTCTCAGTCCAAAGACGGCATCCCCGTCTTCCGCTCGCGTCTCATTCTGTTGGTGCGAAACGAAGTAAGTTTTCCACTCGTGCTTGCATCTTCCGATCTCCGGAATCTCGGTGGATTCACACCACAAATGAAGTCGAACATAATGGATTCCGGTGCGGGAATTACCAATGCCTTGAAGTCGTCTCCGGGTCTGGTCAACTTCACGGAGCCGAAAGTGGTGATTTGGGCGGGTGTGGACGACGTAATCGCTCCGCCCGTGCTGGCATACAGCTTCATTGGAGACAACCGCAGTCCAGCTGGTGGCGGTAAGCCGGAGAAGTATTTGTTCGTCACCGATGCGGTAACTGGTGAGATTCTATACATGGAGAACCTCATCATATTTGTGGACGTGCAAGGCAGTGTGCGGGGTAATGCGACACAAGGCAAGGGCGCCGATTACTGCGAGGAGGAATTGCCAGAGGCTATGCGGTGGGCACGAGTCAACATCGGTAGCACGGTCGCCTATACAAATTCTAAAGGTAGCTTCGTTATTCCCAACAGCGGTTCTTCACCCGTAACCGTTGAATCGCGCCTCCAAGGTCTGTGGTTTGCAGTCTTCAATCAAGCAGGTTCCAATTCAGTGTTGTACGATACGGTCACACCCCCCGGTCCAGCTGACTTCATGCACAACGATCCGAACACCTCCGAGTTCGTCCGTGCCGAAGTCAACGGTTACCTCCAAGCTAATGTCGTGCGCGATTTCACGCTTACTTACAATCCCTCCTATCCGAGCTTGGACGAAAACGAGTTCCCGGTGTATGTCAATGAAACCGGTGGCTACTGTCCCGGGAATGCCTGGTATGACGGTAGCTCGATCACCTTTTGTCTCGCCGATGGTGGGTATCCCAACACCGCCTGGTCAACGGTGATCCATCACGAATATGGCCATCACCTTGTGGCTATGGCGGGCAGCGGTCAGCAGGCATATGGCGAGGGCATGGGTGATGTCATGGGGGTGTTGATTACGGACGATGCAGGTACCGGCTACGGTTTCACAGGCGGTTGCAGCACCCCCTTGCGTAATGCCGACAACACCATACAGTATCCCTGCAGTGGAGAGATTCACTACTGCGGTCAGCTCCTCTCCGGCTGTGTGTGGAGCACCCGCAACCAGCTTTTGATAACTAATCCGACCACCTATCGTGGCATCATCTCCAATCTGGCGGTCAACGCCATGTTGTTACATGCTGGGAGCGGGATCGACCCGAGCATCACCATCGATTATTTAACGCTGGACGATGACAATGGCAACATCTATGACGGCACGCCCCATTATAGCGAAATCGATGTTGGCTTTAGTGCGCACAACATGGATGCACCAGAGCTGGCTCTTCTTTCCTACTCATTCCCTAATGGATTGCCTGAAATAATCTCACCTGCCGGTGGAACCACGGTGCGAGTGGTGGTAAACGGTGTGGCAGTCCAGCCCCAGCCTGGCACCGGGGTGATGTTTTTTAACGATGGCTCCGGGTGGAGCCAAATCCCCATGACCGAAATAGAGCCTAATGTTTACGATGCCGTTTTCCCTTCGGTCGAGTGCGGCACTCAAGTCTCCTATTATTTCCGAACCCAGACCACTGATGGACGGTACCAGCTTTATCCTTCAGATGCACCCAGCGAGGTTCTTCATGCCGTATCTGCCACCAGTGTCGAAGTTGCATTGCACGATAATTTTAACCAAAACTTGGGCTGGACCGTAGTGAATGGTTCCGGCCTCACTACTGGAGCTTGGCAACGCGGTATTCCACTGGGAGGTGGAGATCGTTGTGATCCCGCCGCTGATTTCGATGGCTCGCATTACTGTTATGTCACAGATAATAGAGACGGTGATTATGATATAGATGGCGGTATTACCTGGTTGAATTCACCAGCCTTGAATTTGAGCCAAGCTGAAATTGCTTTAGTCTACTATGCGGTGTGGTATAAAAACGACTGTGGAGCCGATCCGAATAACGATCTGTTTAAAGTCTACGTCTCCAGCGACAATGGGGCAAACTGGACTCAAGCTGAGACAATCGGACCAACGAGCTTAGATGCGTGGAAGGAGCGAACCTTTATGGTGGGCGACTTCGTCACCCCCACAAATCAGGTCAAAGTTCGCTTTGAAGCCTCAGATCTGAACGCCGGCTCAGTGGTGGAAGCAGGCCTGGATGCTTTCGATGTTAAAATATATGCTTGTGGCCCTGATCGAGGAGATGCCAATGCCGATGGAGTGATCAATTCAGCTGACATCGTGTATCTGATAAATTCCCTTTTCATAGGTGGTCCTGCTCCTCAAACTTTGCAGGCTGGGGATGCCAATTGTGACGGGGCGGTCAACAGTGCCGATGTGGTCTATTTAATCAACTATTTGTTTGTAGGTGGACCACCGCCTGGTTGCCCATAGAGATTATAAATAGTGGGTCTTCTCCGATTTAGTGGCTTAAATTTATGATAAGACTAAAGGACTTAAAGGCTTAATAGGGTTGACATGCGTAAGCACTCATACGAATCTTTAAAGACCTCTCCCCCCGTCCCCCTCTCCACATTTGTGGAGAGGGGGAGATAGGGGGTGAGGTCCACGAAGCCAATGGTCATTTTCTGCAACTTTTTTGGAGAAGATCCCATTTTTGTTTAGATCGTATTTTCATCCACTAATTGGGAGAAGATCCTAAATAGTAAATTCTCTGGAAGCCCCAGTCCGCATCTTTGGGATTGGGGCTTCTTTTTTTTGTCAAAAGCATATATCGAGAATTCTTTCGAAAGGAACATATCGCCTATCGGCTTATCAAATCACAACTTAGACCTTAATACTCCGAAATTTTGGGGAATATTCACATTTTGTAGCCTTGACAATATGGGTTTTTTGTGTATCTTAGTAAAAGAGGCAAAAGGTTGTGCTTTGAGGCTTCAGTTTTTATCGAGGAAAAAACTTTTTCACACAGAGGGTGGCAGTTGGATTTGGAAATTCTTTTTAATTCGTTGAGAAACAAAAACTTAAACCTTAACCTTCTTATCAAAAGGAGATAAGATGAAGAAACTCTTAGTATTTTGGGGTATTTGTTTTTTTGTATTATCTGGTTCCGCTTGGGCTCAACCAAATTATCTGATTAAAATTGATCAGATAAACCAAGTAACTATGGATCAGATAAAAAAGACAGAAATTGAAGTATGGGGCAAAACCACTGATTTCTGGATTGCGGGGGCAAGCAAGAAAGATTTGGAGCTTTTAACAAAGGAGGGAATAACTTTCGAGATATTGGATCAGGAGGCAGAGATAGGAGAGTATTACTTCGTTTGGTCAAAACCTTCAGAGCGAATGGAACTTCATCTGCCAACGATAAAGACTAAATCCCAGGTCTTGTTGATAGAAGGGGATATGGCTCTGGTGAAAGGAGATCCCAAAAAGATTGAGCAACTCCCTTTATTAGGATTCAGCTTAAAAAAGATACATAAAAAATCCCTGCCTTTGGAATCAAAAGGATATATCCCCTCCTATCTGGAATCTCTTTCCACTGCTTATGACCCTCTGATAGACAGCATAGTGCACAAGGTCAACCAAACGCAACTCCTTTCCTGGATCGATGACCTATCCGGTGAGGATACGGTTTCGATAGGAGGAAACCCGGACTCCATTAAAACCAGGTATTCTTATAGCCCTGGGGTCTTTAAGGCAGCAAACTATCTAAAAGAAAGGTTTGAGGAGATGGGGCTTTCGGTGGCGTTCGATACTTTTCAGACGGCTGGATTTGGAGGTAATTTCATACATGTGGCTTCAAGCCCTGATGGTCAGAAAGCTTGGTCAGTGAGCATTTACGGGGGAATTGTCAAGACTATTAATGGAGGAGACCTTTGGAGTTTGATTTCCGGGACTGATACTTTAGAGCTCTGGGATATTCGTCGGGTAGATGATGACACATTGTGGTCGGTGGGTGACTATGGTAACATTTTCAGATCTACAGATGGAGGGGATACCTGGGAGAACAAAAGCAAGCCCGAATATAGCAGTTTGGGTTTTAGAGGATGTTATTTTGAGGATGCACATCACGGTTGGGTGGTAGGAGACGGAAACATTCTGTTCACCACAGACGCAGGAGCGAACTGGACTCAGCAAGCCTCGGTGCCTGGTGTGAGACTGTATGGGATAGATTTTGTAGATCCTAATAAAGGATGGGCTGTGGGGCAGGATGGGACTATTTTGCACACCACTGACCGCGGGACAAACTGGAATTCTCAGACCAGCCCGACCGAGGCTCGTTTAAGAAGGGTGGATTTTGTTGATTCCCTGCATGGCTGGGCGGTGGGAGATGGGGGAACGGCGATCTATACCGTAAATGGTGGAACAAACTGGATTCAAAAATACCTTTCTACTTCGGCCACTCTTAACTGCGTGGATTTTGTCGATAGTCTGCACGGATGGATAGTCGGATACGATGGAACCATTTTCTCCACATCCGATTTGGGTGCTAACTGGACCTCTCACGCTTCTGGTGCCTATTACCTCTATGGTATCGCCTTTGCTGATACTCTGACTGGATGGGCTTGTGGCTATAATGAGATAATTAAGACCACAAACAGGGGGCAGAGCTGGTTTTCTCAATATAAGAATTTGGAGCCTTTAGATCTTTTTAATGTAGTTGCCACAACTGGTGGTAACTGCTATCCGGGAAGGCAGGTTCTTATAACTGGACATTACGATGATATCTCTGAGGATCCCTACAATCGAGCTCCAGGTGCGGACGACAACGCCTCGGGCACAGTTTCGCTTCTAGCCTCTGCCTCTATTTTGAAGGACTACAATTTGGCTAATACGGTGAAGTTCGTGGCTTTCGCGGGTGAAGAGCAAGGACTTTTAGGATCACTAGCATATGCTGAGGAGGCTTATAATCGAGGGGATACCATCCTTGGGGTTTTAAACTTTGACATGATTGCCTGGGATGGGAACGGTGATAATGTATTGGAGGTGCACTGTGGTACTCCTTCACAAAACCAGGCTCTGGCTGATATTTTCATAAGCACCTTATCGGATTATGGATTGAGCTTAGTAGCTCAGAAGATCACCAGTGGTGCCACCGATCGCTCTGATCATGCTTCATTCTGGGCTTATAACTACCCGGCTATTTTGGGGATTGAGGATATGAATGATTTTAATGCTTATTATCATACCACTGGCGATCTGGTGAGTGTTTTTGATACTGCTTATTATGTTAATTTCACCAAGGCGGCAGTAGCAGGCATATCCATTTTAGGTAAGCCTTTCATTATAGGTGATGCTAATGGTGATAGACAGATGAATTCGGCTGACGTGACGTATGTTATAAATTATCTTTTCATAGGTGGACCTGTTCCTGTGCCCTGCCTTCAAGCTGGAGATGCCAATTGTGATGGCAACGTCAACAGTGCGGATGTGGTCTATCTCATCAATTATCTTTTTGTAGGAGGACCAGCGCCGGGTTGTCCGTAGAGATTCAAAGATAAAGGTTTTCCGTAGAAGCTCCTGTCCATACGGATCGGAGCTTCTTTTTTTATTATAAGATTAACTTATCCGGAAAGGAGGCGCCTTGCCTACTATTTTTAAACCAATTATCAGTAACTCTTTTAGAGAAGTTACTGAAAAAATAGTTTTTTTGGGTCGGCGCATTTTCCTCCTTGACAAAAGTTTTAAAATGAGTATATTTTCAAGTGGATTTGTAGGCTGTAATTGGATACCGGAGCTGGAATTCTTTGGTATTTCTAAACGATGGGTTTAATCGTTATATGAGGCCATCGAGAAGGTAATCTTTCAAATTCCAAGGCTTAAGAGAAAAGCTTTCGTTTCATAATAAGCGCTAAAAACGTTAATCTTTAACAAAAAGAAGGAGGTGATTTAAGATGACCAGAAAGTTGCTTATTTTACTTCTGAGTTTAACTTTCTTAGTCGTCTTTCCGGGGTTGACGTTAGCCCAGTTTGGTTCGATCTCCGGTAGGGTTACAGACGAGGTAACCGGCGAACCCATTATTGGTGCCCACGTGATCGCCGACCGGTTGGATAGCATGTATCATTGTCATGGTGAGGCACGGACCGATACCGGCGGTTACTATGCTATTGAGCATCTACATCCAGGCAGTTACCAAGTTGGTGCGTCTGCGGTGGGTTATGTTGCGGAGACCTACCCCGCTCCGGTGACAGTGATCTCCGGACAGAATACTCCGGATATCAATTTTGCCTTAACCCCAGGTGGAGGAACTGGTTCCATCTCAGGTAGGGTTACGAATGAAGTAACCGGCAATCCCATTTTAGGGGCTCATGTAGTTGCCATGGGATTGGACAATTATTGCTATGCTGAAGCCTGGACCGATTCGAATGGACATTATATGCTTGAAGGCTTATGCGCGGGCATTTGGCAAGTGCAAGCAGAAGCTTTTGGCTACATTCCGGAAGTCTACCCAGATACAGTAACTGTGGTTGATGGACAGAATACTCCCAATATCAATTTTGCCTTAACTCCAAGTGGCGGGGAGATTGGCTCCATTTCAGGTATAGTTACGGATGAGATAACCGGTGAACCTGTTTTGGGCGCGCATATAGTTGCCATGAGAACAGACAGCATGTGTCATGGTCATGGCGAAGCCTGGACCGATTCGAATGGTCACTATATCATCCAAGGATTACATCTTGGTAGTTACCAGGTAAGTGCGTGTAAGGCGGGCTATATTCCGGAGACCTATCCGGTTCCGGTAACTGTGGTTGCAGGTCAGAATACAGGCGATATCGACTTTGCTCTTACGCCAATGGGTGAGCCCGGTTCGATTTCCGGAACAGTTACCGATGGCAACACTGGAAATCCGATCCCACATGCCCATGTGTGCGCACACGGAGAGTTAGGGGAGGGTCATGCTCGAACAGATTCTTTAGGTCATTATATGATCTTTGGTCTTTATCCCGGATACTATTTCGTCACCGCCCACGCATGTGGTTATTTCCCTCAGACCCATCCCGATACTGTAACTGTTATCGCAGGTCAAAACACTCCTAACGTTGACTTTGCCTTGGTTCCTTATGGTGGTCCGGGTCAAGGAACAATTGCTGGAACAGTGCTTGACGATAGTTTGCTTTCGCCTGTACCATTTGGCATTGTTTTTGCCGTCTCTTGGAATGGTAATTGGGGATTTAGCTTCACTGATTCTTTAGGGTCATATACCATTCAAGGGTTACAGCCTGACAGTTACTATGTATTTGCCCATGCCCCCGGATATATCGGGGAGTTCTATGACAATGTCTATACCTGGGAGGAAGCTACTTTAGTAACCCCAGATGCTTACGGCATCAACTTTTATCTGGGGCGATGTGGGCATGGAGAGGGAATAATCTCCGGTGTGATCAACTCCAATGGTTCATCGCTTGAAGGAGCCTATGTGTATGCAGAAGCAGAAGGGGAAGTGAAAGGTTTTACTCAAAGCTCCTTAGGAGGAGTCTATACCATAAATGGGCTTCTTCCGGGCGTTTACACGGTCTCTGCCTCTAAGGTCTCCTATAACGATGGGTCTTACCCTGAACCTGTAGTGATCGGGTCTGGAAAGGCGAGTGGAATTGACATTGAGCTTCCGCCAGTTAAAATCGGAGATGTCACGGGTAACGGCACAATAGATGCCGCAGATGTGGTGTTTATCATGAATTATCTTTACATAGGCGGACCTGCGCCTAATCCTTCGCAGATAGGAGATGCCAATTGTGACGGTGGGATCAATAGCGCAGATGTGGCTTATCTCATCAATTATCTTTTTGTAGGAGGACCAGCACCAGGTTGCCCGTAAAGATTAGAAATAGGAAATCTCACTAAAGCCTCAATCTCCATCCATCGGGATTGGGGCTTCTTTTTTTATGAGAAGGAAGTCTCTCAAAAATTCCCTGAATTGGGACCATGGGAGTTAACACTGATTAGTCTGAGAGACAAAGTGGAATCGGTAGATGGGGTGACGATCCGTAAGGAGAGCTACTCGACAAGTCTTTTACGATTTTTCCACTCCTGATAAACCCACAAAATTGCTTGGATCAAGATTATTCCCAAACAATCGGCTAAGAAATCATAAAGATCATACGTTCTTCCGGGAACAAACCTCTGATGAAATTCATCTGAGTAGGCATAGATTATCCCGATCAAGGAGGACAAAAGGAAAAGATTCTTTTTGAAGAAATCGGTTCTGGCTTTGGAAAAAGCCAAAAATAAAAGAAAAGAAAAAATTGAATATTCGATAAAATGATAAACTTTGTCTTCAAGCTTAAATCCTAAAGAGGGAGGGGTAATCTGCGGGATGCTGGAGATAATGAAAATTAAGATCGCATAAATCAAAGCGATGAATTTGAAAGAAGATAACTTCTTCATGATTTTCCTAAGCATATATCTTCAGTTTTCCTAACCTGAATCAAAGATACTAATATAAACGAATTAAATGGAATGTCATTGCGAGGAGCGAAGCGACGAAGCCCCGCCAAAGGCGGGACTTCGTTCTTTTTCTGCCAAGGGCGGATCCGCCTTTGGCAAACACTCGCCCGCAATGACAATGTAAAATTATTTATTGCATTTGCTATAATAAATAAAATAGCTCAGATCAAAATAATTATGCACTTTGCCAAAAGAAAAAATAAAAGTGAGGCTAATAATATATAATTGGGATTAATATTCTTTCTAAATCCCAAGATTGAAAGAAATGCCAGTAAGATAAAAATGGTTAGATTTTCAACCTTTTCTAAAATTCTCTGGTTGAATTGTAGAAAAAAGAAGATTCCCAAAAAAATTGCGCCTATCCGACTCGTCCATTTAATCATATTCGGATAATATCCGGATCGAAGATCGGAAACAAGATTTAAGCCTAGAACATATCCTTTGAAAACTCCCCGCGCCCGGAGATAAACCTGATGAACATTATAAAGAAGCCAAAAACACAACGCTCCGACTACACCCCAGGTCGAAGCCAAGATTATTCCTAAAATCAAAAGAGACGGTCTTAAGTTCATCCAGATCAAATTATCACCTAAAGCTCCCAGAGGACCCCTCAAGGACTCTTTGAATTTTAAAATCTCTTCCTCGGAAGTCCCTAATTCTTCCAGCTTAGCTACCCCCCCTAAGGCATAGCTTGATAGATAGGGATTGGCATTGAAGTTTTGAAGGTGTCTGGTTAAAAACCGTTTTCTCTCCTTTGGGGTTGCATATAATTTCTTTCCCAGAGGGAGCAATATCCAGGTGAAGCCCAAGGCTAGCATTCTCTCGTAATTCCATCCAGTTTGAATGAAAAACGATCTTAAATATAATCTGAAAAGGTCGAGTCTGGAGATCTTTTGCATATGGCAGATTCTTCGCTCCGCTCAGAACGACATATAAGAAGCTTTTTGCGATTGTATTAATTCATGCTTCGACTGGCTCTTGTTTGGCGGAACATGTCTGAGTTTATCCCTATAACTTATACTAAAATGAAGGCAATTCCCAAACCCAGGCCTAAACCGAGCCAGACAAAGTTTTTTCTTTTTCCAAAAAAGTGAAACATTGACCCTATACCAAATCCCAAGATAGGTATCTGGATGCCGCTTGAATAATGGTCTGGGATAAAACTTAAAAAGCCTATAATAGATTTCACCAAAATAAATAGACCCAAAATCCCCAATCCCGTTAAGATGACTCCTCTGCCAAAGGAGGTCAAAAGCCCAAAGAAAAAAAGATTATTAATCTTTGAAATCTCCGCTTTTCCTGAATCAAGATCAACTTTGGGGATGAGTTTTAAGTTAAGCTTTCTCTGGAGAGTCAAGCTCCATCCAGCCAAGAGACTGAATGGGACAACATAAAGGAAGACAAAAAAGAAAACCAGATCGGTTTTCTCCGGAAAAAACTGTGAGAGTGTTATGAAACCAAATGATCCTACAATCCCTCCAACTGTAGGATCAGGGAAGATAGCGGTTCCGAGGGGCAGAACCCAAAGATAAGTGAGCTGGAAGAGAATTCCCATTTTTATCCCCATGGAAAGATCTTTCAAAAGAAAACCAACTATTGACCCAATAACCAGGGGCTGGGATAACATAGTTTGGTAAGCTTCGGTTTTATCTAAAGCGGCGAGTCCACCGAGTATGGTTATTAGAATGATCTCTTCGGTCATACGTAGTCCCTTCAGCCTAAACTAAATCGCCCCCAACCGGGATAAAATCAATCGAAGGATAAATATTTTTTGATATTTGTCAACTAAAAATAAACCCAGGGGGTTTTCCCATTTTTTGGCTCAACCTTTGGCGGAGGAAAGACAAAGAGATTTTGCCCGATTCACCTAAAGGTGAATACTCCAATTTTTTTTAGAATGAATCCTCATATTATTATTACCTCTGGCTTTGTTATCTGGAATTTTGGAGAATCGCAGGAAAAGAAAATCCCCTCCCGCCAAGGGCGGGAAGGGACCTCTTTTTCTAAAACAAGCTGGGATGTTTATTTCTTCTTGCTTCCGCCTTTCTTCTGAGTTGCTTTCTTTTTGGCTGGCACTTTGTTCACCTCCTTCCAGTCTTTGGGTTAGGGTTTATTTAGGTGTGCCCGAGCCATCTACCTCATCACGTTTTTTATTTCCAGAGTCTCCTTTCCGAAATCCAAGATCATTCCCAGACTAAGTTTTGTAGCTTTTAGAAAACCTTGCATCTTGGATTCGTCTACTTCATTTAAAGGCTCACCCGCTTTGACCATTACGATGATTTTTCCATCCACCACAAATTCCAAGGTATATTCACCCGCCACACTTCCTTTGTATGATAACTTTATATTCTTTTTTCTTTCATATGCGGTTTTTCTTAGGTCAAACTCAACCGCCAAAGCCTGACTATAAGCGGATTCCTGAAAACCCAAACCCATGTTTTTATGAACTTCAAGCGCCGCCTCCACAATCTGATCCTGCAACTCCTTTATGGTCATCTTCTCTTGCAGCCTCTTCTAAAAATGCTTTGCATGTCATAACTTTGTTTCATTTTTTAGTTATAATTCACACCATTTTGATAAAGCAAATTTTGTGCCTGTTTTTTTATTGATTTCTTTTTTCACGAATTCCCTTTATTTTGAATGGATTACACCATCAGCTAAAAACTCATTGAAAGAATCTCTTCAAAAAGCGTAACACTATTGTTACTTCAATTAAGTCTTTTGTTTGCCAAATGTTGTAAAAATAGGACTTCAAATGAAGTAACAATTCTGTTGCACATATACAGATTTGTTACATTGTTATTAAAGATGAGATTTATTGGAACCAGTGTTCAGGCTTTTTAGATTAAAGAATTCCCCCGATGGGTTGAAACTTAAAGACGGGACGATATGTGGAAGCACAAGCTACCATCCATATGGGGTCTTGACATGTGACCCCCTAAAGACCGTAAAAAACTGATGGGCCTACCCCACAAAAAAATTGGGGTGGGAAAAGCTCCCACCCCAATTCGTTTTACTCTTTGGTTAGTTTCAGTCTTACATAATTTCTGAACCCCATTTTTGTATCTTCATGCTCAAAGTATCCTTACCTGCTGGAGTGCTTACGTCTTGCCAAAAATTTGGGTCGTAGTAGTTTATAACCTGTGTCAAACTCGAATCAAAAATGGCAATATCATAATAGCACTGGGCGAGGAGAAGATGTAGATCGTCTGAGTTTATGCTGGCATCATGGCTGAAAGTCCAGGTGGGATTGGATGAAAGGACCACGTTGGCAGTATCAATGGCTTCTCGAAACTTGCCGGTAACAGAAGCAGCATAGGCGAACGAAAGTCCAGCCCTGCCATCATTTGATCCCGGACTTAAGGAAAGATGCTCAATAAAACTATTTTCAGCCAGACCCCCTTGATCTCGTCTCAACTGCGCCCATCCCAATCCATGGAAGGCATCGGTTGAGTCGACTGTAACAGTGGCAATGCTTAACGCCGCACTGAAGTCAGATCCCGCACCAGCGAAGTTCCGGGCTTCGAATTTTGGCCATCCCTGGTTGATCAATTCCCTTGCAGTGACCCGCTGCTTCACCCCTTTCTCCTCACAGCTAAAATAAAAAAGGAGCGTTCCCATTAGAATGATTATCAGAAGAAATGACTTTTTCTGCATTTTATATCTCCTTATGTTATCCGTTTATTCCGTTTACCGTTGCCCTATTTCAAGAGGACCATCTTCTTAATTTTTTCAAATCCAGCTGTTTTTATCTCATAGAAGTAAATGCCCGAGGCCACCTCTTTTCCCTCATGGTCTTTTCCATCCCAGCTTGTGGACTTGTAGCCTACATCTTGATCTTCATCTACCAAAGTCTTTACCTTTTGACCCAGGATGTTGTAAACCGTGATATTCACGTGACCAGGCTCAGGCAAATCATATTTTATCATGGTCTCTGGGTTGAAGGGGTTGGGATAGTTCTGTGAAAGTTGGTAGGTCCTTGGAATTCCGGTGATGTGCTCTTGCTTGGCATCATAAACCAGTCTATATACTCCCAGCTTTCCTACTTTTGCACAGACTGAGTTCCCATCCAAAAAGCTTGCCTGTTTCTCCCAATGATTTTTTTCATATCCGTAAATTGAGAACAGGCTTTTGTCTTTTTGGGTCAAATCATAGTTATCAAGCGGGAAGCCGATGGTTAATTCCTTCTTGAAATCGAAAACTGGACCCAAGTAATAAGCCTCTCCCAAGGCTATCTTATCCTCATTCTGGAAACTGTATTGGGGGTCATCTGAAACCGGAATGCAGGTGGCATAAATTTCATCTTTGACCGTTTCTTGGGGGAACAAAACTGTAAGTCGATTATCAGGGCTTACCAGTTTCCCAAGTTTGCCTGCTTGAATCAGTTGAACCGAAAAAGCACGGACCATGGAAGTATCCTTTTCTTGAACTGAGCTGACAAAAACGGATATATTTGCGGTTCCACTGGTGGAGAAAACGAAATTCCCCAGGTAGGTGGTGGAGGAGATGTTGGTGAAAGAGACCGGAGCGGGTGAATATTCTCCGATGGTAACATATGCCACAGGTGGAGCTTTCAAAGGAACATCCGTATTAACCAAAAAGTTTGCCACGGCAGTGGCTACTGGATTTTGGAACAAGGATAAGGAAATCATATGCAAAGGTGGAACGGTATCGCAGGTGTCCGGATATAACCACAGCAATAATCCTATAGAATCCTTTTTACAAGGTGAGGTGCACTCCAATCCAAAGTCGCCATATTCCGGATCGAGCAGACGAGGATACGAATAAACGTTGTTAGAAGTGTCTGGAGGTTGGTAGAAGTTTTTCCCCGCATTATTCCAGAAATCATTACGGGCAATTTCTATTTTGTTCCTAAATCCCCAATAAGCAGATGGGGAAAGTTCTGCCTTCAAATTAGCAATAGCACCTCCGGTAGAATCACCGGATATGTTGCCCAGGAAAATATTACGCTCGATGTATGGAGCTGACGAAGCGCGGGAGCATATGGCACCACCCGAAGAACCACTTTTATTCCCGTAAAAGATGTTGTTGACTATTTTCGGTGAACTTTGAAAACAGTCTATTCCTCCTCCTTTCGAGCCTGCGGTGTTGGACCAGATCAGATTCCCCA
>Ga0315294_10003996_pt1 | contig 16072 bp, 23 predicted proteins | sample YL17G13_40_MG_FD_203626 | JGI IMG/M metagenome (GOLD analysis project Ga0315294, IMG submission 203626) | Sediment microbial communities from Yellowstone Lake, YNP, Wyoming, USA - YL17G13_40 | ecosystem: Environmental > Aquatic > Freshwater > Lake > Sediment | place: USA: Wyoming | collected... | reverse complement strand
TTGGCTTGAAAGAAGTGTTCCTTTAAAAAAAGTAAAAAAAGAATAGTCCCGAAGGACTATTCTATTGTTTCATTTTAATAACTGTGTCTTTGTGTTACAGTATCCCACTCTATCCAATGATATTCATATTGTCTATCCTGTGGGTCTTGTTCTGCTGATGTTAGTCTTTCAACTTCTGCAATAGCATCTTCTTTTTTATGATGAATTGAAATGATTTCTTCTCTTCCCAATCCTGAATCTTCAAATACAAGGTATACGTTCATAGTTATAAATTTTAAATTGTTAATAATAAATTAATTGTTAATAAAAAAGACAAGTCTAATCTGTTAAGATTAGACTTGTTTTTGCTTGGTTAACCCAACATAGCATCAGCAAGCAATGGTTGAATCAGCATTGAAGCAATGGTTGGTGCCATAGTGCCATCAATGACTTTCTGATTGATGACATTAAACTGTTTGATGTTAGTGTTTTCACGTACATAAAACTGTTGTTCTTTGGCATCAAATTCAAACTGTGTAATTAAACCCCCATTCCTTGGTGAAATAAGAATTGGTTGTTTAGTTGCTGTTTCAGCATAATGTTCCCCCCTTAATTTCTTAATCAAGGTAACTTGTTCTGCTGTAAGCTTTGATGTGACAGCATAGTGCAATAAAGAACCGCCCTTATAATAGGTGGTCTTAATGTACTTCACGTCAATAAAATAATTACCTGTTGCTTTAACAGGTTTAGTGCTCTTTTTAGTGCCACGAGCTGTGGTTTTGGTTTTGGCTGTGAATTTAGTTGCCATAATGATAAGGGTTTTTAGTTGTATTACTAAGTTATAATACAAGACAAGTCAGTGTATGGAAGAAGTGTTTTTTAAAAAGTCTAGATGTTGAAGTGGTTTTTTTTGTTGTCTTCCTGTCTTGTCATTATGACTATAATGTTTCTCTAGAAAAGAATGCTTTTTGTCTAGCCCTAGCTAATTTGACTTCATGTGTGGCAAAAGGTAGGGGGTAGGGGGGTTTTTCAAAGAGGGGAGGGGGGTCCGTGGTGGTGGTACCTAACTCAGTCTCTTATATAAGAAGTACCATTATACCATGCTTGTTAAAAGTGTGTCCCAAGCTTTGTTATTGTTGTAGAAATTTGTATATTAGAGATATGGTTACTCAGGTATATAATGCATATGTTAATCTTGCAGCAGGAGATTTTGTTACTTTAATTAGGAACCCCTCAAATTATAATGAGTTTGTATTTACTAAGGGGATAATTAATCCATATGCTTGTTATGGGGGGTTTGTTAAACTTAGTTATTTAGCAGGTGCTCCAGCCACTGTATATTTTGGTGCTGTTAATGATCAACTTAGTGGATTAACAATAGGTAATAAATATTATGCTGATCCTACTACTCCTGCAGGTATTACTGATATAGTTCCTGTAGGTACTTTTGTTATACAGGTTTTAGGTTCTGCTACTTCTACTACAGAATTAAGTTGGGAGCCAGAAACTTTTGTAGGAACATTTAGTGGTGCAGCTGGGCCAGCTGGTGGAGATTTATCAGGGACCTATCCTAATCCATCTGTAGTTTGGGCCAATGGTTATCCTACTTATGACTTAAGATACCTTAAGTTATCAGGAGGAACTATGACTGGGAATCTTATATTGAATGGAGACCCTACAACTAATTTACAAGCTGCAACTAAACAGTACATTGATAATCTTATTAATGGTATAGATTGGAAAGAGGCAGCACATGTTGGTACTGTTACTACTCTTCCTAGTTATATTGTATCAGGAAGTGGACAGATTCTTACTGGTTCTGTGAATGGTGCTATACCATCTGCTACTACAGACAACCATACTGTATTAATAAATGAAAGAGTACTTGTTAAGGATGAGGTTGGTGGCAACCTTCCTAATAATGGTATATATAAGTTAACCCAGGTTGGTGATGCATTTACTCCTTATATATTGACCAGGACTGCAGATGCTAATACGCCTAGTTTATTACTTGAAGCTACTATTTCTATTATATATGGAAGTACCCTAGCTAATTCTATATGGCATTTAACCCCTGCTTCAGTTCCTATTATTATAGGTACTACTAATTTAAGTTGGGTAGAAATAGGTGGTTCAGGTATTACTTCACTCAATGCTCTTACTGCAGTTACTCAAACTTTTGCTACAGGTACTTCTGGTTTAGACTTTAATATTTTATCAGCTACAAGTACCCATAAGTTTAATTTACCCACTGCTTCTGCATCTAATAGAGGAGCATTAAGTAGTGCTGATTGGACAACCTTTAATAATAAAATAGCAGGTAAGGTTTGTAGAACGACAACTGATGCCACACCAATCACAGCAAACACAGCAAATACATTAGTTTATTCAAAACTAATTACTGGTGGAACATTTGCTGTTGGTGACATTGTTTCAATAATATATAGAGCAAGGAAAGTTGGTGTTGCTGGTATAACAAGTTTGAGGATATATGTAAATACTTCTGCTGCTATAGCAGGAGCAACTTTGATTGCTACAAACTCAACAGCAGCAGGTACGCTAGTTGCTCAGATGACACGAGAGATAAATATTAAAACTGCTACAAATACTGAAATGTATCCTGCTGCAACGTCAGCTGCAAGTGATATGTTTAATGGAGTAGTTGCTGTTTCTGCATTAAACATTGATTGGACAACAGACAAATATTTTGTTTTTGCTATTCAAAATGCAAATACAGGAGATACTACAACAGCTTCAATGTATGATATAAGACTTATAGAATAATGGATAACTTAATTTATAACAACTCAATAATCACCTTTAATGATATTGATTACCCATATGAACAGGTGGAAAAGATAGATAATTTATGTGTGCATGTATTTATGGGTGGTCAAATTGTTGCATTTATTGGAGAAGAAACTTCTATAAATGGAATAGTTATGCAAAATTCTGATGAAATTATTGTAACTTTAAATAATACTTAGCATCTTTGTATTATTCATTTTGTTATCTGTTGTTAAGTTCAAAAGTCCCTAGGAAATCCCTGGGGATTTTTGTTTATTTGTAGTCTAATATACTCTCTATGGAAACTTCTTTTAATCTAGATGATAAATCAAATGAATCTTTTTATAAACATCTTTTAAACATTTGGGAAATAACTCCTGCTGTTGTTAAAGAAAAATTCTTAAGACACCAAAAGTGTTCTTTGTGTAAAGAATGCTATGTACATCTATCTGAGGTTCAAGCTTCTGTAAAAGCTGATAAGTTAGCTAAATTAACAATGGCAGAAAATAAAGATTAGTTGTAACATATGTAAGATTTTATTGTATATTATAATAAAACTTATCATGGGCCATAAAAAAACACAATCTCAATATAAAAGTAGTAGGAAAAATATTCTTAAAACTCAAAGGTTAATAGAAAGTAACAATGCTGTTTTAAAAAAATTAAAAGAAAATGAGTCTTAAAAGTCTACAAACTAAAATAGGAGTTACTACTGATGGAGCATTTGGTCCTGGAACTTTCAAGGCTGCTATGGCATTCTTTAAACTTACACCAGAAAGAGCAGCTCACTTCTTTGGACAAACCTCCCATGAAACAGGAGGCTTTACAATCTTTACAGAAAACTTAAACTACTCTGCTGATGGTTTAAAGAAGATATTTCCTAAGTATTTTCCAGGTAATATGGCAGACTTATATGCTAAAAATCCTGAGAAAATTGCTAATAGAGTATATGCTAGTAGGATGGGGAATGGTAATGAAGCATCTGGAAATGGATGGAAGTTTAAAGGTAGAGGTGCTCTGCAAACCACAGGTAAAGACAACTACACTTCTCTATCAAAACATCTAAGTAAGCCAGAAATTCTAGTTACTCCAGACTTAGTAGCAAATCTATATGCATTTGAATCAGCACTATTCTTCTTTGAAAATAATAAGTTATGGTCTATTTGTGATAAAGGAGTTAATGATGCTACTATAACAGAACTAACTAAAAGAGTAAATGGTGGGATCAATGGTCTAGAAGACAGAATAGAAAAAACTAAAAAATATTACTCTTATATAAAACCAATTTAAAATAAAACAATATGTCAATAGGCAATTTAAAAGACCAAGGAAACAAAGGAAATAACTTTCCTTTTCAACTTAAAGCATTAAAATTAGCAGGTAAAGAACTTGGATCTAATCTACAAGAAATTGTTGTAACTCAAGCTACAACAGCTGCATTATTAACATCTATTAATGCTGTATACACAGCCTATCCTTCTTTGTTTCTTGTATCAAAAAGCATAGTATATAATAGTACTGCAAATAACTATAGTGCATTCTTAACTTTAGCTACAGTAAGTTAAAAAAGTTTTTGTTATTGTAAAAAAAATTCTTATATTATACAATATAGGTTAAAATCTTACATCCAATGAGTATAGGTAATCTTAGAGATCAGGGTAATAAAGGAAATAATTTTCCCTACCAACTTGCTTCTTTGCAGCTTTTGGGCAGCATTGAATCAACCTTAGCTTCGGGTGCTTCTACTCAACCTATTGGACCAATGGCAGCAGATGCTTTTGGAAGATTCAGAGTATCTGAACCATATACTTTAGGTGACTATAAACATATCTATGGTTTAGATTCTAACTTTATTGACCAAGTAGTAAATGGTGGTACAGTAACTTTTCAACCTTATCAAGCATGTGCAAGGTTAGCTACAACAGGTGCTGCCAATAGCTCTGCTATTCACCAGACAAAATTTTATCATCAATACCTTCCAGGTAAAAGTCAATTGATTTATTCAACCTTTAACTTTTATGCAGCTAATACAGGTGTTACTAAAAGAACAGGATATTTTGATGATAATAATGGTGTCTTTTTACAACAAAATGGATCAGGAGTTATAAGTTTTATAATAAGATCAAATACAAGTGGTGCTCCTGTTGATACAGAAATTGCAAATCAAGCTAACTGGAATATAGATCCATGTAATGGTTCAGGACCATCAGGTTTTAACTTCAATGTACTTACAACACAAATACTATTTATTGAACTTCAATGGCTTGGTGTTGGACGTGTAAGAGTTGGTTTTGTACATGCTGGTACATTCATAGTAGCTCATGAGTTTTATCATGATAATGTGATACCTACTGTTTATATGAGTAATCCTAATCTTCCAGTAAGATGTGAGATTGTAAGTTCAGGAAGTAATCCAGCTGCATACTTTGATCAAATCTGCTCTACTGTATTATCTGAAGGTGGATATGCAGAATCAGGTCAAGATTGGGCAACATTAAATACAACACTTAGAGCAGTAGCCGCAGGAGCAACAACACCTATATTGGCTATAAGACTTAAAACATTATTTAATACTTATGATAATAGAATGATTGTTAGATTAACTAAATATTCAGTATTATCTACAACACAATCATTATCTGTTAGAGTTGTTAAATTACCAAACATTGCTTCACTTACAACAGGTACAGTATGGGTATTAGCTAATACAAACTCAGGAGTAGAATATAATATTGGAGCAAGTGCTGTTATTGCACCATTTGATGTCATAGATGCATCATATGTTCCTGCATCTACTTCATCAAAATCATCATTAACTGAAAGCAGTGCATCAACAGCAAAGAAAAATTATATAGTACAAAATTATACAAGTACAGATTCTGAAATCTATGCAGTAGTAGTAACCAACTTAGGAGCTAATTCAACAGATGTAGGAGTTGCAATGCAGTGGAGAGAAATTTATTAATAATAAAAAATTATAAATAGAGTATAAATAGAGTATGGACGCACAACAATTAACTTTTACATTTGGAAATATGATTTCAATAATTACAATTATTGGCTCAGCATTATTCATGTGGTATGCACTTAAAAGAACTGTAGATAGAGCAATCATGATATCAAAACAATATAAAGAAGAACTTGAAGACTTTAAATTACAAGTTGATAAAAAAGAGACCAATATCTATAATAGGATAAATGAAATTAAAAAAGAGCAGCATGACTCTAATGAAAAGCTATGGGCTAAATTAGATATAATTGCAGATGCTCAAATAGAAATGAAAGTATGTTTAGCTAAAATAACAGGTGTTATGGAAGCAATTAATAATAAAAAAAAATTAAATAATTATGGGAGCTCAAGATAAACTCGTACCAGCAGCAGGTGTAATTGCAAACAATTGGGCAGGTACATCCTGGTCAACAAAAAGTACATTTAGATTACCTGCTAAAAAAGCTACATTATATAAAAATCCACTTATAGATGCACATGATTTTTTGTCTAGCATACATGCTAAACAATTAGCTATTGCTAATAACAATCATATATGGAATGGTGATATGGCAAATACACCTCCTGTATACTTGTCTAATCAACAACTATCTGCATATTCTTTAGATAGAGGTATACATGATGAAGTACTTCCTGGATTTGCTGCTACTACAATAGAAGAGTGGAATGAATTACAAACTGGAATAAGCAGAGCTTATAATATTACAGGTACAGTAGGTATTGCTTTTTTAAGAAATCCTCCATATACAACAAATGAGCAAACAGAAAGCTTAGTAAGAATGGGTATATTTTTTTCTAATCAAAATTTATTTAATGCTGTTGGTGGTTTACTAGGTGTATATGCAGCTGGAACAACTTATGCAGATGCTTGGAATTCAGTTAAAGTACCTGCTGATGCAGCTCTTGGTTATCAAACTAACTATATTGCTCCAGTATATCCTGGATTTCTTATAGCTGGAGTAAGTGGTTACTATAGATATACAGGTAAATCAAGATGGGCTACTCCATTTACTGGATGGGATTTGCAAAAATAACCCATTATATTTTTCTCCCTAAAAGACTTTAGCTAATCCCTAAAGTCTTTTTTTTGTAATTTATTTAGGTAAATTTTTTTTGTTTAAACTTTTATTATATATTTGTGGAAGTTTAACTTTAAAAGTTTATAAAATGTCAGACACAACCAACACTGAAAATCAGGAGCAACAACAGCTTACTTCTGAACAAATTGAAGCTATGCGTAAGAATATGGTAGCTTATTACAAAGAACAGATTAGTACTTTAAAACTACAATCTGAGTATGAAAAACTATTAGCAGATATTGAAGAAGCAAGAGCTAAAAGGATAATGAATACAATTAGGATAGCCCAAATGATGGCAGGCCCTAGAGAAGAGGAAGAAGAATCTGAAGAGGAACCAGTACATAATCCTCAACCAGAAAAATCCAATCCTCCTAGAAAACTTAAAACAGAATAATTAACCTGTCAGCAATATCAACATGGCTAAAGTAAACCTTGTAAATAAACAGGTTCAAATGGATTTAGATGATATTATTAGATTCCAACTCATTAGTTATTGTTATATAAACAATATAACTTTAAGTGAGTTGGATCTAGATTGTTTAACTCATTTAGGTAAATCAGGAGAATATGAACTAACTGAATTTTGCCATGATATGGCAGATAAAAGATTAGAAGAAAAACTTAAAACCTGGAAACCTGAACCTGGAATGCCTCAGCCTAAAAGGCCAGAGTCATCTCCACAAACAATAAGAAATGTACTTATTAAGGTAGAAAAAGAAAAGCTATTAGTTAAGAGTGGTAAGTCTCGTAAAAAGATTAGTCTTAATCCTGACTTAAAAATTCAAACTAATGGTAATATTTTACTTAATTTTAAAATAATTCATCTTGATACCCACGAAGCATAGTTTTTTATTTCCAGAAATAGCAGATGAAAATGAGGTAAGTATAAATCTAGTTAAAGAGTTTGTCACATTTTACTGGAAAGAAATAAGAAAAAAATTAAGTAATGCAGAAGGTCCTAATATTATAGTTCATGGACTTGGTACATTTAGAGTAAAACCTTGGAAGGTGCCAGAAGTAATGCTTGAATATGAAAACACTATTAAAAAATATAAAAAAATAATAGATAGTGGAGATAGAATCTCTTTTCAAAAGTTTGCTATTTTAAAAGATAATGAAAATAGACTTAAACAACTTCAAGATTTACAAAGTATGTTACAAGAAGACCACCAAAAAAAGAAAAAAATAAAGGAAAAAAGAAATGCTAAATAAATTAAAAAAGATTTGGAAAAGTAAAGACCTTATTTTTGAAGGAGTATTAAACTCAATCTTTATTAAAGATGAGATTGAAAAAATAGCTGCTTCAAGACTTAGAATATGTGAAGCATGTCCTTTAATTGACAGGGAAGGTAGTAAGTGTTTTGCACCTGGAACTCAGCCCTGTTGTGGAGATTGTGGATGTAAACTTGCTTGGAAAACAAGATCACTAGGATCTGAATGTACTCATCCTGATGGATCACGTTGGCCAGCTATTGTATCTCAAGAAGAAGAAGATAAGCTTTATAAAGATATTAACTATAATCCAGATAAGCCATGAATTATGTAAAATGTCCTATTTGTAAAGGCTCTGGTACTATTGGTTTTTGCAATACTACTTGTACTGTATGTCTTGGTAAACAATTAATTAGTGAATCAACAGGCTTACCACCTGAAACTTATGTCTCAACATCAACTCAAAACATTACTCAAAATGACAGTGATATTCAAACCAGAGAATCATCTTTACCAGAGTCTAGATCCTGAAGAAAGGATTAATTGGCTTAGTGTAACTAAGTTTGTAGGATTATTTAAACAAAAGTTTGACCCTATTACAGTATCTATAAAGTGTTCTAAGAATAAAAAGTCTAAGTGGTATGGATTTACCCCTGAAGAAATTCAAGGACATTGGGCTCATGAAACAGATAGAGCTGTAACTGCTGGTACTTTTTATCATGATCAGCGTGAATCTGATCTTATTGAAGTAGATACAATAGAAAGATCTGGAAGACCTATTCCTATTATTAAACCTATTTATTTAGATGGTATAAAGCATTCTCCTATTCAAAGACTTACTGAAGGGATATATCCTGAACACTTTATTTATCTTAAATCTGCTGGCATTTGTGGTCAATCAGATAGAGTAGAAGTAGTTAAAGATACTGTAGATGTAATAGACTATAAGACTAATAAAGAAATCAAAAAAGAAAGCTTTAAAAGTTGGGATGGAGTAAGTCAAAAGATGAGTGGTCCAATAACCCATCTAGATGATTGCAATTTTAATCATTATGCATTACAGTTGTCTACCTACATGTACATGATCCTTAAACATAACCCTAAATATAAACCAGGTAAAATGGCTTTACACCATGTAATCTTTGAAAAAGATGGTGAAGATAAGTTTGGAAACCCTATCTTGTGTAAAGATGCTAATGATAAGCCTATTGTAAAAACTGTAATTCCTTATGAAGTGCCTTATCTTAAATCAGAAGTAATAAACATGATTCAGTACATACAGGATAATCCTGAAACAATAAATAAAACAAAATGATACCAGAAAACCTAACACCACTAGTTTGGATAGTAGATCCACCAGCTGAAGATAACATGCTTAAGTTATCTTATCCAGTACCTTATGATGATAAGAATGATTTGGTATTACAACAATTAGCAAATGATGACAGTGTCATAGCTACAATAGTAATACCTAGAAAGTTGATATCAGGTTTAGCTCAAGAACTAACTAAATTTATAACAAAATGATAGACAAAACAACAGACCCATATTTTATTCAAAAACAAGTGAATAAACACAATGCCAAACCTAATACTGTGTTAGATAACCCTGAGTTATTTGATTTACAAGAATCAGTTAAAATTAATTTAAAAGAGTTTAGCTTTAAACTATTTGGTAGAATTTTTATGTTCCAGACTTATACAATAAAGGAAGTACATAAAATAACAGACTGTGATGAAATTATGTGTAGTAATGAAGCTATTATGGAAAGAGTTTTAAGAGATAACTTAACTTTAGAACAAAGAGCAGAGCTTGATAAAATAAATAATTGGGGAATATAATGTCTAGATATAAATTAAAAGTAGATTTTAGTTACTTTGATGGAGTAATGTTTGGTGTAGGATTTCCTATGACAGAATATGTAAGTATAACTATTTGCATACTATGTTTTGCAATACATATTAATTGGAATAAGAGATGATATTAAAAATATTTGATATAGTAAATGGTACTGTGGTGATTAATCATCATTGTCTTACTATACCTGAACTTAAAGCAATTCATGATTTTTATACGGATCCTATTCCTGTTTTTAATTTTCTCTATTATAGATTTGATGTAGAAAGTCCATATGCCAATATTGCAGATGAAGAAAAAGATGACATTATATATAATGATTTCCCTGGTGACTATACACTAGAAGATGAGGAGATTAGAGCAGCAATTAATAAACTTGAAACTTTATACACTACACCTACTTATAGATACTATCTAGATAATAAAATCTTACTTGAAAAACTTGGTAAATTTGCTAGGACAACAAGTATTACTGCAGGAAGAGATGGTAATATAACAGCTTTAAGTGCACAAATTAAATCAGTAGGTAAAACTATAATGGAGTTTAAACAACTAGAAAAAGTAGTTTTAGCTGAATTAGAAGAAACAAGGGGTAGAGCAAGAGGTGGTAAAAAATTAGCATATGACCAATAATATGGAAGATTTATATGGATGGTTGTTTCATTATAATCCTTATATGAAACACTGGGCAGTCTTTAAAAAAGAAGACATGGGTAACTATTTTAATGGAAAATTAAAAGATGTGTTAATCTCTTCTAAGGTAGATACCTTAATAGAAATAATCATAAATACTCAAGGAGATCCAGATAAAGTTAAAGCACTATTGAATGAGTAATTTTTATTCAGAAATACCTACTTGGGAAAATGGTCAATGGTCAACTACATCTTTTAGTAGTCTAATTGAATTTAGGGATTTTATAAAGTCTTTATTTAAAGAACCAGGACAGTATAATTTTGATGAAACAGCCTTTGAGTTTAATGCTCAAGCTAGAAAGTTTCAACATCAAAATTACTATAGTGCATATCCTGAAGGATCAAGAGACTTTAGAGAATACTGGGATGATCAAAAACTTAAAAATAGATTTGGAGTAATCTTTAAAGGTAAAACTGATACATGGTATCTTACTAGAGAATACTATATGTGGATTAACTTTTTACCTATTAATGATAAAGTAAAAAAGAAGTTTGACTTTCCAGAAGTTTGGGATGGTCAATATCATATGGCTCTTTATGAACTATTAGCAGAGCTACACTATGACCATGCTGCTGTCCTAAAGAAACGTCAATTTGGGTCATCATATTTCCATATGGCTAAATTCATTAATCAAATTTGGTTTGAAGAAACACCTATATTAAAGATGGGTGCAAGTCTAAAAGACTATATAAATGATAAGGGATCATGGAAATTTCTAACAGAATACAAATCTTTCTTAGATGACAAGACAGCTTGGTATAGGCCAATGTCTCCTAATAAAGTATTAATGTGGCAACAACAAATTGAAGATACAGATTACAATGGTAGGTCAACTTACAAAGGTCTTAAAGGAACTATCCAGGGAACTAGTTTTGAACAAAGTGATACAGCTGGAGTGGGTGGTGCAATCAGGTACTTCTTTTATGAAGAAGCTGGGATTGCTCCTAACATGGACAAAACAGTAGAGTATTTATTTCCTGCTTTACAATCTGGAGATATAACTACAGGAACATTTATAGCTGCAGGATCCGTGGGTGATCTTGATCAATGTGAACCTCTTAAGGAAATGATGCTTAATCCTGAACCAAATAGTATTTATCCAGTAGAGACAAATCTATTAGATGATAAAGGTACTATAGGTGTGTCAGGTCTTTTTATTCCAGAACAATGGTCTATGCCTCCTTACATTGATAAGTTTGGAAACTCATTAGTTGAACAAGCTTTAGAGGCTCTTAACATTAAGTTTGAAAAATGGAAGAAAGATCTTAGTCCTGAAAAATACCAACTTAGAATTTCTCAGCATCCAAGAAATATTGCTGAAGCATTTGCTTATAGAAAACTTTCTGTTTTTCCTCAACACTTAGTAGCAGCACAGAAAAGAAGAATTGAAGAAAAAGATTATGCTTATGAATTTGTAGAACTATTTAGAACTACAGATGGTAAAGTAGAGCATAAGTTAACTAATAAGTTACCTATTTCTGATTTTCCAATCTCTAAAAAGACTGAGGATAAAACAGGTACTATTGTAGTATGGGAGAAACCAGATCCTAAATCTGAGTGGGGAACTTACTATGCTTCTGTGGATCCAGTTAGTGAGGGAAAAACTACAACAAGTGATTCACTTTGTTCTATATATGTATATAAGAATCCAGTTGAAGTAACAAGAATAGATACAGATACAGTAGATTCTTTTATAGAAAAGGATAAGATTGTAGCTGCCTGGTGTGGTAGATTTGATGACATTACAAAAACTCATCAAAGACTAGAGTTAATTATAGAGTGGTATAATGCATGGACAATTATAGAGAATAACGTGTCCTTGTTTATCCAATACATGATTTCTAAAAGAAAACAAAAATACCTTGTTCCTAAAGACCAGATACTATTTCTTAAAGATCTAGGTGCTAATAGGAATGTGTTCCAAGAATATGGATGGAAAAATGTTAGTACAATCTTTAAAGCTCACCTTCTTAGTTATCTTATTGAATTTCTCAGAGAAGAAATAGATATAGAAACTAAAGAGGATGGTACTATTGTTAAAACATCATATGGTATAGAAAGAATACCAGATATAATGGCTATGAAAGAGATGGAAGCCTATAATGATACCATCAACGTGGATAGGTTAGTTGCTTTAGCAGCTCTTATTTCCTTTGCTAAAGTACAGCAAGCTAATCGTGGTTATAGAAAAAGAGTAGAGGTGTTAGATAAAAAACACTTGGAAAAGTCAGCAAATTTGTTTAAATTAAATACAAACCCTTTCAAGCATCTTGGAAGATCAAGAAGTCATAATGAATCAATGAGACATTCAAGAAGTCCATTTAAAAATATAAGATAATATGAAGGTTCTAAACGCCCTTCAGCTAAAAGCTGGAGCTAAATCAGAGTATAACCGTATGGGTTCTATAACCCAACCAATACAGTTTATACCAAGAAAAGAAAAAGATCCTGAGTGGACAGCTTGGAATCTAGATTGGCTAGAGTGGAATGGTCTTAAGCAAATACGTAGGAATGCACGCAGGCTTATGAAAAACTATAAGTTAGCTAAAGGGGTAATAGATAGAGATGATTACATTGTAGAAGAAGATAATGAGATGAGAGATCTTGTAGAAACTCTAACAAGAGAAGATGCAAGTGCTTTAGAACTTAAATTTTATCCTATTATTCCTAATGTAGTTAATGTATTAGTTTCTGAGTTTGCAAAAAGAAATACTAAAGTTACTTTTAGAACTGTAGATGAGTTTTCTTATAATGAACAACTTGAATCAAAAAGACAACAAGTAGAGAAGGTTTTATTTTCTCAAGCTGAATCAAAGTTGTTACAAGCTATGCTTCAACAAGGAATGGATCCAAATGATCCTGAAGTACAGCAACAAATCCAACAACAAATGGATCCAGAAAATCTTAAAACTCTTCCTGAGATTCAAGGATTTTTTGATAAAGATTATAGGTCCATGGTAGAGCAATGGGCATCTCATCAGATGAAAGTTGATGAAGAAAGATTTAGAATGGATGAGCTTGAGGAAAGAGCTTTTAGAGATATGCTTATTACAGACAGAGAATTCTGGCACTTTAGAATGGGTGAGGATGATTATGAAGTAGAACTTTGGAATCCTGTATTATCTTTCTACCACAAATCACCAGACAATAGATACATCTCTCAGGGTAACTGGGCAGGTAGAATAGATATGATGACTATAGCTGATGTTATAGATAAGTATGGTTATATTATGACTCAAGAACAATTAGAGTCAATTGAAGCAATTTATCCTGTAAGGTCTGCAGGTTATCCACTACAAGGTTATCAAAATGATGGTTCATACTACGATGCTACAAAAGGTCATGATTGGAATACAGCTATGCCAGGTCTTGCTTATAGACAGTATACATCTATGTGGGACAATAGTATTGCTCCTGGAGGGGATATTATTAATTGGATTATGGCAGAGGGTGAAGATTATGCTCCTATGGGGTCTAGTTTCTTACTTAGAGTTACTACGTCCTACTGGAAAAGTCAAAGAAAAGTCGGTCATCTTACAAAAGTATCTGAGTCAGGTGAAGTAATAACTGATATTATAGATGAGGATTATGATGTAATTGATAAACCAGTTTATAATACTAGATTAATTAAAAACAAATCTAAAGATAATTTAATCTTTGGAGAACACATAGATTGGATTTGGATCAATGAAGTTTGGGGTGGAGTTAAGATTGGACCTAATCATCCTAGTTTCTGGGGTATGAATAATCCTGGAGGTATTAATCCTATGTATCTTGGTATTGATAAAAACAAATCAGGTCCATTAAGATTCCAATTTAAAGGTGATAATAGTCTTTATGGTTGTAAACTACCTGTAGAGGGAGCTGTATTCTCAGATAGAAATACTAGATCTACAGCTATGGTTGATCTTATGAAGCCTTTTCAAATTGGATACAATATTGTAAATAACCAGATTGCAGATATTCTAGTAGATGAACTTGGTACAGTAATCTTGCTTGATCAAAATGCTTTACCTAGACACTCAATGAATGAAGACTGGGGAAAGAACAATTTGGCTAAAGCATATGTGGCAATGAAGAATTTCCAAATGTTGCCCTTAGATACAACTATTACTAATACAGAAAATCCTTTAGCTTTTCAGCACTTCCAAACTTTGAATTTAGAACAAACTCAAAGAATGTTATCTAGGGTTCAATTAGCTAGTTACTTTAAAAATCAGGCTTTTGAAGTTATTGGTATTACACCACAAAGGCTGGGACAGCAAATAGGTCAAACAGATACTGCTAAAGGTATTGAACAAGCTGTAACAGGTTCTTTTGCCCAAACAGAAGTTTACTTTATGCAGCATTGTGATTACCTAATGCCAAGAGTACATCAAATGAGAACTGACTTAGCTCAGTATTATCATTCAAGAAAGCCAAGTGTTAGATTACAATACATGACTTCTAATGATGAAAAAGTTAATTTTGAAATTAATGGTACAGATTTACTAGCTAGGGATCTTAATATTTTTGCAACTACAAAGGCAAACCACAGATCTATGCTAGAGCAATTCAAACAATTAGTTGTTACTAATAATACTACAGGTGCTTCTATTTACGATCTTGGTAATGTTATGCAAGCAGAAAGCATGTCAGAACTTAATCATGTTCTTAAAGCAACAGAGAAAAAAGCTAATGGTCAACGTCAAGAACAAATGCAACATGAACAGCAAATGAAGGAGATGGAGATGCAACAAAGAACTCAAGATAAACAAATGGAACTTGACAGATCTAGTCTTGAGAAAGAAAAAGATAGAAGAAGAGATTTACTTGTTGCTGAGATTAAGTCAGCTGGTTATGGTGCTGTGCAAGATATTAATACTAATCAGCAATCTGATTATTTAGATACACTTGGTATGATACAGCAATCAGATGAGTTTCAACAAACTATGGCACTTGGTCAACAAAAAGAAAATAATAAAAGTATGATGAGTGATAAGAAACATATGATTGCTGAAGAAAAAATTCAAGCTCAATTAGCAATGAAACAAATGGAACTTAACATTGCCAAAGAAAATAAAAATAGATTTGATGTGAAACCTAAAGATAACAGCAAAAAGAAAAAATAAGTTAGCTATGTAGTGCACAAAATTTCATTTTAAATATATATAGTATTCAAATTTATAAAGTTTATTTGTATAAATTTGCTATATTAATTATGTCAGTCAAATTAACCAACCAATAAACCAAAATACTATGAGTGAGAATAAAGAAACAACTTCAGTAGAAACAGTAGATATGAATCTAGATGATATCCTCAATATTGGGGATAGTGTCATGCTTCCTGCTGGTGACAAAAAAGAAGAACCTAAGAATAATCTTTTCAGTAGAAATACTGTTGATGTATCCTTTTTAGATAAACCCCTTGATAAAGAAGAAGAAGATACTTCATCTGATTCTAAAGAAGATCAA
>Ga0315294_10003995_pt1 | contig 16077 bp, 13 predicted proteins | sample YL17G13_40_MG_FD_203626 | JGI IMG/M metagenome (GOLD analysis project Ga0315294, IMG submission 203626) | Sediment microbial communities from Yellowstone Lake, YNP, Wyoming, USA - YL17G13_40 | ecosystem: Environmental > Aquatic > Freshwater > Lake > Sediment | place: USA: Wyoming | collected... | reverse complement strand
AACCGAAAGGCTCAGGATCCCGTTTGATGTAAGTATTTTACATCTGTTCCTGTAAGTTTGTTTAATGTAGTTTTCCTCCTGTTCAATAAAAACAGTGTCCGCATTTTTTATCAGGCTGAAGTATTCTGCTGTTGGAAAATAGGCTGTGGAAAGAAGTATTTCACCCGGCATAGGAAAGAATTCACTTCATCTGGTTTATCATGCTTGCAGAGAATCCGGCTCCGAAACCGTTATCAATATTGACAACGGTGACCCCGGACGAACAGCTGGTTAGCATTGCGAGCAATGCAGAAATTCCTCCGAAGTTTGCACCGTAACCGACACTGGTAGGAACGGCAATTACCGGTTTATCCACCAGCCCGCCTACTACACTGGCAAGTGCTCCCTCCATTCCGGCAATCACTACTATGACCCGGCATTTCTTTATTTCAGGCAGTTTGTCGACAAGACGGTGAATTCCGGCTACTCCTGCATCATAGATCCTTAAAACATTGTTACCCAGAAGTTCAGCAGTAACTGCTGCCTCTTCAGCAACAGGCATATCTGAAGTACCTGCAGTTATCACAGCAATCTTTGTGTCGGGACATATTAATTTCTTCCCCGGGATGCTTATGATCCTTGCGACCGGGTAATAAACTGCTTCCGGAATTATTTCCTTTACAGACTCGAACAGATTCTGGTCAGCCCTGGTGCCGATCACATTATTCTTTTTCCCCAGCATTATTTTGAATATCCCTATTACCTGGTCAGCCGTTTTACCAGCACAGTAAACAATCTCCGGATAGCCGGTACGTATCTCCCTGTGATGGTCTATTTTTGCATAACCCAGGTCGGTATATGAGAAATTCTGCAGTACTTCAAGTGCTTCTTCAACACTTTTCTTCCCGTTTTTAATCTCTATCAGAAGATTTTCAATTTCATTCCTGGTCATAAGCGGTTAATTTCCTGGTCAGCACTGCCTGACCTGTATCCTTCAAGATCCAAAGATACATATCTGAATCCGATTTTTTTCAGCTTATTTATAATAAGTTCTTTGTCAGGATTTTGAATAATTTTTTCAAAATAGCCGGGCAAACATTCAATTCTTGCAAGATCACCATGGATCCTGACCCTTGTTCCGGGATACCCTTTATTGAGAAGAAAATATTCTGCCTGTTCAATCATCTTTAGCATGCTTTCGCTAATAATTGTATTGTAAGGGATTCTGGTAAGAAGGCATGCCATGGCAGGTTTGTCCCCTACCGGAAGGCCTTCCTGCCGCAACATTTCCCTGATATCTTTTTTTGTAAGGCCGGCTTCAAGAAGAGGACTTCTGATACCCAGTTCCCGCAGGGCCCTTAGCCCGGGCCTGTACACATTTGTGTCATCGGCATTGGTGCCGTCAATTACATACCTGAAACCATTTTCACCAGCAAAACCAAGCAATTCCGTAAACAGAGTTTTTTTACAAAGATAGCAGCGATCAACAGGATTGCTTCTTACAGCTTCAGGGAAAGAGAGGTCGATGATCTTGTGATTAATGCCATGCAATCTGGCAAATTCAGCTGCTTCATCCAGTTCAACTTCAGGGATATAGGGAGTTCTGATTGTAACTCCGGTCATTTCATTCTTTTTTAGGAAATGAGCCCTGTACAGCAGAAATGAACTGTCGACACCTCCTGAAAATGCAACAACAAAAGATTTTAATTCATTTAAAATGGCATCAAGCTTTTTCTTCTTATTCTCAACCATACTTTATTTCTTACTCTGCGTTAATAACGACATTATGTTGTAATAGACCTCTTTCACAGGGATATTTCTTTCTGAGGCGATTTTCCTGCATTCCTCATATTCAGGTTTTACGGAAACCTCAATGCCTTTATAGAAAGAGCGTTTGACAGTTACCTCGCCGTAAATAGTATTCAGCTTCCCGAATTCTCTTGCCAGGGTATCTTTCCTGAAATCAAATGTTCTTATACCCAATGTGGTCGATTCCGTAAAAATTATTTCCTTGATTATATCCTCTAACCCCTGTTCGCAGATAACATTTAAGATAACACCCGGTCTCCCTTTTTTCATTATGATCTGCGAACAGTAAACATCCGATGCACCTGCCTTAAAAAGCCTGTCAGAAATGTGGTCGTAAAATTCCGGATTCATGTCATCTATATTTGATTCTATCAGGAGAGCTTTATGTCCCGATCCTTCGATTTCGGAAGTTTCTCCAAGATAAACCCTGAGCAGATTTGGAATTGCAGGATGATCTTTATGTCCGACGCCATAGGCGGTTCTCTCAATTCTCATGTGCGATCCGCCCCCAAACTCCGTTCCAAGAACTGAAAGGATAGCAGCTCCTGTCGGGGTAGTAGCTTCAAAATCGACTCCGCCGGTTCTGACAGGTATTCCTTTGATTATCTCAGCTGTGGCAGGAGCCGGAACAGGAAGCTTCCCATGGTCGCAATTTACAAATCCACCGCCAAGCTCAACCTCCGAAACATACACAGCACCGACATTTAAGGCATTGAAACAAATTGCAGCGCCAGCAATGTCAATTATTGAGTCTATTGCACCCACCTCATGAAAATGAACTTCTTCAACAGCGATCCCGTGTACGGCTGCCTCTGCCGTTGCGATCCTGCTAAAGATTTTCATGCTCAATTGTTTAACAGTCTCCGGAAGAGTGGAGCCGGAGATTATTTTTTCAATATCTGACAGATGCCTGTGTGCATGTTCATGAACTGTTTGTCTGACAGTGACTTTTGTCCCTGTTATACCATGTCTCTGGGCCTTTTCCGCAACAAGTTCCCAACCCCTAAGATTCAACTTCCCAAGCTCGCTCCTTAAATATGATATATCTATACCAAGATCAATCATTGCACCGAGATTCATATCACCGCTGATCCCTGAAAAACAATCGTAGCAGAGTACTTTCATAAAATGATCCTTTTAATTATATAACAAAAAAGAATGTCTAAAGTTAGAATTAACGAAACAGGATATCAACATAATTCCGTTGCTAATATACAATTTACATTCATTGAGGAATAATAAAAAAAAAGTCGTACTTTTGAAAACTTTTCTGTTAACCATAAAATGTTTCGAGGATCAATTATGAGAAGAAGAGAGTTCTTTAAAACTTCAGTTGGAGCAGGGGTTGCTGCGGGTGCTGCTTTAAGTTTGGGGGGATATGGAAAATTATGGGCATCGGTACCGGGCAGTGCCAAATATGATCTGGTTGCTGTAATGGGAGGGAATCCTGATGCAATGTTTGATCTGGGAATTCAGGAACTCGGGGGTATGGGTGCTTTCGTTCAGAAAGGTCAGAAGGTGCTGATAAAACCCAATATTGGCTGGGATGTAACTCCCGAGCTTGCAGCGAATACCAATCCTCTGCTTGTAAAAAGGATAATTGAGCATTGTTTCAAGGCCGGTGCAAAAGAGGTATATGTTTTTGATCATACATGCGATAACTGGGTAAATACATACAAAAATTCCGGTATTGAAAAAGCTGCCAGGAGTGCAGGAGCCAAAGCCGTTCCCGGCAACACGGAGAACTATTATCAGGAAATCGAAATTCCCGGGGGTGTGAAATTGAAAAAGGCAAAAGTGCATGAGCTGCTGCTCGATACAGATGTTTTCATCAATGTTCCAATCCTTAAAGATCATAATTCAACAAGAATGACAGCCTGTCTTAAAAATACGATGGGCATCATATGGGACAGGGGATTCTGGCATTCAAATAATCTGCATCAATGCATCGCTGATTATGCATTGTTTGAAAAGAAACCTGCCCTTAATGTTATAGACTGCTATAATGTTATGGTCAAGAACGGTCCGCAGGGCGTTTCCAAGGAGGATCTTGTCTTAATGAAGTCACTAATAATCACCACCGATTGGGTTGCAGGGGATTCAGCTGCAGCAAAAATGCTGAGAGTTGATCCTCAAAAGATCGACTATATTCCCATTGCACATAGAATGGGACTTGGGAACATGAATCTTGACTCTCTCAATATCAAGCGCATTAAAATGTAAGCCGAAATGACCTCTTCCTTTCTCAGAAAATTCCGGATACTATTTTCGGCTGTTATTCTGATCTGTTTTATTTTTGTATTTGCGGATTTCAGGTCTCTTATTCCAGAAAAATATATCAACTATCTTCTCTATCTTCAATTCATTCCATCTATCATTAACTATATTGATCTTAAGACAATGGCGGCAGGAGGATTCATTGTTGTCCTTTTACTGACACTGCTTTCAGGGAGAACATACTGTTCATTCCTTTGTCCGCTTGGAATCGGGCAGGATCTTTTCAGCAGGATAGGCGGTAAGGTTAAGAGAAAGTTCAGAAGATTCGGGTATAAAAAACCCTGGACAATAATAAGATATTCGCTGTTGACTTTAACTCTTGGAATAGGAATAATATGGGGTGTTTACGTAGTTACATTACTTGACCCCTACAGTATTTTCGGTCGATTTATAACCTATTTTGGCAAACCTGTAATCCTGCTTGTCAATAATTTTCTGGCCTGGGTTCTAGGTAAATTTGACGTCTATACATTACATCATATTGAGATAAAAGCATTCAGTTTACTTACTTATGTGATTCCTGTAGTCTTTTTCCTGCTCGTCGGCATTATGTCATTTATCAAAGGCCGGCTCTTTTGCAACATGATCTGCCCTGTTGGCACCCTGCTCGGCCTTATTTCAAAGGTTTCACTTTTCAGGATTAAATTCAGCGAAAGCAAATGTACACGATGTGGCAGGTGTTCACTAACCTGCAAATCATCATGTATCGATTTTCTGAACCATAATATTGATGTCAGCCGCTGTGTCAATTGCTTCAACTGTATAAATTCCTGCCCTGATAAAGCGGTATCATATAGTCTTGTAAGTTCAAAAAACTCTGAACCGGAGACTGACGAAAGCAAGCGCAGGTTTGTAGTCGGATCACTTATGTTGCTGTTCGGTATTTCACAATTTGCAAAAGGACAGGAAAAGAAGAGTGTGCCGGTCCCGAAAAAAGAATCCACGGTAAAGGAATCAAAAACCTCGCCGGTTTGCCCACCGGGAGCCGGATCGATTGAGGATTTCACAAAGCACTGCACAGCCTGTTCCCTGTGTATAACGGCCTGTCCAAACAATGTGCTTCTGCCTTCTGTAAAACAATATGGAATAGCCGGTCTTATGCAACCAGTTATGGATTACCACCGGAGTTTCTGTACATATAACTGTACTGTTTGTACCGAAATATGTCCTACAAATGCCTTAAAACCGCTTTTGCTTGAAGCCAAGAAACTGACACAGATTGGCAAGGCTAATTTCATAAAGGACAACTGCATTGTCAAGACTGAGAAAACTGCCTGTGGTGCCTGTTCTGAAGCTTGCCCGACAAAAGCTGTCTATATGATTCCATACGAAGGGAACCTGGTAATTCCGGAAACCAATCAGGATATCTGTATTGGCTGCGGACATTGTGAATTTTCATGTCCTACCACTCCGTATAAGTCTATTTATGTTGATGGAAATCCAGTTCACCAGGCAGCCAAAAAACCTGAAAACGAAAAATCAGAAATAACCACTCCTGTGGAATTTCCTTTCTGAGAGATGATTCTTAAAGGGACTTGACGTCGCTTTCCTGCATCCAAAATCCACTGCAGGAGTCCTGATTGAATTATGTGAAGTAAAGAAAATGTAAGTTTTTCTGTCCTGATCAAATGATTCTCCGATTTAATTACTGAGTCAGAATTGCCTTTGTTATCATTCCATTAAACTTGAAAAAAATTAGTAGGTTTGTATATGAAACAAACTTGTTGGTACTATGAACAATAGCTATACAACATCCGGAAATTCCGGTCCGAAAGTCAGGTCTGACTGTGAAATGAGCCTTGGACTCAGTGACAGAGGCGGAATTGTTATCGACCTGAAATCTAAAGTTGAGGCGCTGTATGGAGAATCAATAAAAAAGCAGTGTACCGAAATCCTGAATTATTTCGGGATCAGGGATGCATTTCTCAGGATTGATGATTCCGGAGCTTTGTCTTTTGTGATTGCGGCCCGTCTTGAATCGGCCATAAAAAAGGCGGCCGACACTGAGCTTGATTATCTTCCTGATTTACTGGAAGAAAACAAATACTCAACATCTTCCGGCAGATTTCGATTTTCAAGGCTTTATGTTCCGGGAAACACACCCGGCATGATGATAAATGCAGGACTTCATTCTGCCGATGGGATAATACTTGACCTGGAAGACTCCGTTGGTCCCGAAAAAAAGGATGAAGCCAGGATCCTTGTTAGAAATGCCCTGAGACAGGTAAATTTCAACGGTGCAGAACGGATGGCCAGGATAAATCAGGGCGAAAGAGGTATGAAGGACCTGGAGGTTATTGTTCCGCAATATGTAAATCTTATTCTCATTCCAAAATGTGAAGATGCTGCGACCGTCAGGAATATTGAGAACAGGATTTCTGAGATCAAAGCCAATGCCGGGCTGAACAATCCGGTCTACCTTATGCCGATAATCGAGACTGCCCTGGGTGTTGAAATGTCATTCGAAATTGCAAGGTCCGCAGCAAGTGTTGTGGCTATTGCAGTGGGTCTCGAAGATCTGACAGCAGACATGGGAGTCCCGAGGACCGTGGAAGGCAAAGAAACATTTTATGCCAGGACCCGCATTGTAAATGCTGCCAAGGCTTCAGGAATTCAGCCGATAGATTCCGTGTTTTCTGATGTTGGCGATATGGAGGCTCTCCGTCAGAGTGTTTTATCATCCAAAGCATTGGGATTTGAAGGTATGGGATGCATTCATCCGAGGCAGATACCTGTAATCAGACAGGGCTTTGCCCCGGGACCAGAAGAGATCGAAAAATCAAAGAAGATCGTCCTGGCATTTGAAAATGCCCATTCCAAAGGACTGGGAGTAGTTGCTCTTGGCTCAAAAATGATTGATCCTCCGGTGGTTGCAAGAGCCCAGAAAATCATTGATCTGGCAGTAAGGCTTGGACTTTTATCTGGAGGCTGGATGAATGAGATTCCTGCAGAGATGAAATAATTTGATTAATAAATTGGCAATATGGCAATCGCGACCGTAATAAACGCAGCCGGCAGGAGTGTTCCTACAGAAATCAACGGCAATCCCGCAATCCCCTTCAGAGGGGTTGGCAAACACCGTCCTCATGGAAATAAATTTGGTCCGCCGATTCCTTCCTGTTCTGATTTTCCGGACGACGGAAACAAAGTAGTTGCTACCCTTGAGGAAGCGCTTTTAAGATGTGGCATCCGCGATGGCATGACAATCTCAACACATCATCATTTAAGAGATGGGGACCTGATAAGCAACAGGGTTTTTGAGATTGCTTCGGTTATGGGAGTGAAGGACCTTGTATGGTTTCCCTCAGCCTCTTTCCCGTGCAACGACCCATTGATCAAATACCTTGAGGACGGGACTATCAACCGGATTGAAGGAAGCATGAACGGACCTCTCGGAAAGTTTGTTTCAGAGGGCAAAATGAAAGGCACTGCGGTCCTGCGCTCTCATGGCGGACGTGTACAGGCTATCCAGGACGGCGAGGTGAAGATTGATATCGCAGTTCTCGTTGCCCCGACAACCGATTCCTACGGTAACGCCAGAGGCACCGGAGGCAATTCTGCCTGCGGGGTTCTTGGTTACGCGAAAGCTGATTCAATGTATGCCGACAAGGTTATTGTTGTGACTGACAATCTTGTGGACCTTCCCTGTTTCCCAATGGAAATTGAAGGTAACTATGTTGATTATGTCGTTGTTGTCGATAAGATCGGAATCCCTGAAAAAATTGTATCAGGCACCACTCAGATAACAAAAAGCCCCGACAGACTTTTAATCGCGGAATTGACGGCCGCTTTCCTTGAAAAATCAGGAATCCTTAAAGACGGTGTTACCATGCAGGCGGGAGCAGGAGGCACTTCACTCGCCATTGCTGTATTTCTTCATGAAATTCTGAAGGGAAAAGGCTGGAAATCAAAATTCGGATTCGGAGGCAGCACAAAATATATGGTTGAAATGCTTGAGCAGGGACAGATGGGATATATTCTGGATGCGCAGGCTTTTGATCTGGATTCGGTTGCTTCAATAGTTAAGAATGCAAATCATATTCCATATCCTGTCTTCAATGCCTATAATTATCACTCCAAGGGAAACCTGACAAGTATGATGGATATTATGATCCTCGGAGCCACAGAAGTGGATCTTAATTTCAACGGAAATGTGGTTACACACTCGGATGGCTATCTTCTTCACGGCATTGGAGGCTGGCAGAACTGCCTTCATGCAAGGAATGTTTTACTTCCCATACCGCTTTTCCGTGACAGGATACCGGTTATTGTCGATGAGGTGACAACATTATGCGGCCCGGGTGAGCTTATAGATGTCATAATTACTGAGAGAGGGATTGCAATAAATCCACTACGTCAGGACCTGATTGAAAGTATCAGGGACAGCGGGCTGCCGCTTAAGACTATTGCAGAGCTTAAGGATGAAGCCGAAAAGATCTGCGGTAAGCCATCAAAGCCTGAATTTGAGGATGATATTGTCGCAGCAATCAAATGGGTCGACGGGACTGTGATCGATGTCGTCAGAAAAATAAAAAGGTAATAAAATTTTCTATGGAAAGGTATAAATGTGTTATCTGCGGTTTTATCTATAATCCTGATGAAGGTGACTCTTCCTCAGGTATTGAACCTGGCATCGCTTTCAGTGATCTTCCGGCTGATTATCTATGTCCTGTTTGCGGGGCAGGCAAGGATGAGTTTTTTGCTTATGACTGAATCCGGGTGAAGCTTATTTAGCTGATTTTCTGCTGCCGTTAGCGTGTATATTTCCGATCACATCAGTGAGCAGATTCCAGAACATTCCAACAGTTTTTATTTCAATCTTTTCATCAGGTGTATGTGCTCCTCTGATTGAAGGCCCGAAGGAAATCATATCTATCCCCTTGAATTTTTCATAGATCAGTCCACACTCAAGTCCTGCATGGATGGCCCTTACCAGAGGCTCTTTGCCGAAAAGGTTTATGTAAGATTTACGGGTTATTTTCAGGATCTCCGATTTCATGCTTGGTTTCCACCCCGGATAACCATCGGAATGCACAACCTTAGCACCCGCAAGCCTGAGGCACGATTCAACCATTCCGGCAACATCATGCTTTGAAGATTCAACGGAACTTCTCTGGGTGGTAATGATCTTTATATTGTTTTCTTCGGCAAAGCTCACCGATGCAAGGTTTGTAGAAGTCTCCACAAGGTCAGTCATTTCGTGCGACCAGGCAACCACGCCGTGCGGACAACAGGTAAGTGAGTTAAGAAGCTTTAACTGGCTCTCCTTATCCATTACTGCAGTCGGAGTTTCAATTTCTTTTATGGCTATTTTGAGGTCTTTCTCAATTTCACCAAATTCCTCATGTAGAACGGTCTGAAAGTTCATAACCCAGTCAATCACCTGGTCTTTGCTGGCTTTATCAGCTGTAATGACTGCAAATGCTTCCCTTGGAATGGCATTGCGGAGATTTCCTCCGTCAAACCTGTTTACTGATATATCGAACTGATTCGACAGGTTCCACAATATCCTGTTCATCAGCTTAACTGAATTCCCGAAGCCTTTATGAATCTCATCTCCTGAATGGCCCCCGTGGAGCCCGGTTATGGATATTTCAAAGCCTGTCATCCCGTTTTGAACGGTCATACTTTTATAATTCATCTCGCCAACGGTATCCATTCCTCCGGCGCAGCCGATAAAAAGGATTCCTTCATCCTCAGAATCAAGGTTTATCAATGTCCTTCCTTCAAAAAAATCAGGCTTAAGGTTTATAGCACCAGTCATTCCCGATTCTTCATCTATTGTAAAAAGGCATTCAATCTTTCCTGTTTTAAGCTCTACATCGGAAAGTACAGCCAGCTGCGAGGCTAATCCTATTCCGTCATCTGCTCCGAGTGTTGTTCCCTTTGCTGTGACATACCCGTCTTCAATATAAGGAACAATCGGATCAGTGAACCAATTGTGGGGATAATCTGCATTTTTCTCGCCAACCATATCCATATGGCTCTGAAGAACAAGAGTTTTCCTGTTTTCAAATCCGGGGGATGCAGGTTTAATTATAATTATATTGCCTACGGAGTCTTCTTTCGACTCGAGATTATGCCCTGAAGCAAAATTGAGAAGATAACTTCTTATTTTCCCCTCATTCTTACTTAACCGCGGTATTTTGCAAATCTCTTCGAAATAGATCCAGATTGGCGCTGGATTTAGTTCAGATAAAATGCTCATGCTTGTATTGCTTCCTTACAGTAAGGCTCAAAACTACTGAATTTTTTGCATAAGTTGACTGAATTGCCAAAATTATTAATGGATTAAGGATCAGACAAAATTTGCTATTTTTACAGCAGTCATATCATAAGTTAATTTTCTATGGCAAAACGAACAATAGTTGCTTTGCCGGGTGACGGTATCGGAGATATAGTTTTAAAGCAGGCTTTAAGGGTTCTTGATGCTTCAGGATTAGAGGCTGATTATATCCATGGTGATATTGGCTGGGAGTTCTGGTGCAAAGAAGGCAATCCTCTGCCTCAGAGAACACTGGATCTGATAAGTAAGCATAAAATAGCATTATTCGGAGCAATAACATCCAAACCAAATGAGGAAGCCAGGGCTGAACTCAATCCTGCTCTTCAGGGAAAAGGATATGTCTACTCAAGCCCGATAGTCGGACTCAGACAGAAATTTAATCTAGATATCTGCGTCCGCCCGTGTAAGTCTTACAAAAGGAATCCTCTTAACTTCATAAGGAGGGGAAAAGGAAATACAATAGAAGAACCTGTCATAGATGTTGTTATTTTTCGTCAGAACACTGAATGCCTTTATTCAGGAGTTGAATGGACAAATCCTCCGGAGCAGGTTTATAAAGCTCTAATGACACATCCGAAATTTGTTGAAAATTTTGGCAGGGTTCCGGTTGAGGAGATTTCCGTTTCAACCAGGATCTTTACAAAAAAAGCCACGGAAAGGATTTTGCTTGCAGCTTTTGATCATGCAAAAAAATATGGATATTCATCAGTAACTGTCTGTGAAAAACCAAATGTAATCAGGGAAACTTCGGGACTCATGTGGAAGCTGGCAAAGGAGATACAGAAAACCTCCTATCCCGGGATTAAGCTGCTCAATACAAATATTGATGCTCAGATGATGTGGCTGACAAAAAATCCTGAGGATTACGGTGTTATTGTCGCGGGGAACATGTTTGGAGATATCGCTTCAGATGCTTTTGCGGGTCTTATCGGAGGACTCGGTTTTGCATGCAGTGCCCAGTTTTCATCGGACGGCATTGCTGTTTTTGAACCAACACATGGCTCGGCTCCGAAATATGCCGGGTATGAAATTCCCATTGTCAATCCTGTAGCAATGATCGAATCGGCCTGCATGATGCTTGATTATATCGATGAAAAGGACAAATCGGATATGATAAGAAAGGCTGTAGCTGAAACTATCCTGGATGGTAAAACAAGGACTTATGATATGATGAAAATGACCGGTTCTCCTGAAGTGATCAAGGACGGTGCAGCATCTTCTGTACAGATGACCGATGCAATTATTTCAAGATTAAGGTGACCAAAATCAGTTAATATGAATGACGTTGTAAAAAAACTCTGGCCGGAACTGGATTGGATATGCGACACATCTCTTAGGGAAAAAACCGCAAAAACTTGGGAGACAGCACTCGAAAGGAGTGTTCTGAAGGCTGAAGATCTCGACATTATCCCGTTTACGCTTCTTTGCGGGCCCGAATTGAAAGTAAGCTTCATGGAACATAAGAGATGCGTTGTCCATATTGTAAAAGCCAGCGGGGAGAAGATGAATGAATTCTTTGGGACGGACCTCCCGGTGAACATGGATGTTCTAATTTCCGGGGCAATACTGGCTGATGTTGGCAAACTCCTTGAATATGAGCTGGATGAAAATGGTAAGTCAATCCAGGGAAGATACGGACAATATCTCAGGCACCCTTTTTCCGGAGTCTCTCTTGCTGAAGAGTGCGGTGTGCCGCCTGAAGTGTGCCACATTATTGCTGCACATGCTCATGAGGGTGATCTGGTAAAGCGAACAACGGAAGCATACATTGTTCACCATGCCGATTTTATGACTTTTCTTCCGTTTAAAAGCCGTCTTGTTGTCTGACATGCTGAACACAGATCATCAGCCGAGTTTCATTTTTTCAATTTCCTCTATATTCCTTTCATTGCTGACATCCTTTGCATTGGGAGTGTACAGATAGTCAATAAGATCCATGTACTTTTCCATGATCTTACCTCTAACAATCTTCATCGACGAATTCATTAAGCCATTATCTTCGGTAAATCCTTCTTCAAGTATTCCGATTGATACCGGAAGCCATCTCTGAGGAAACATATTACCATACTTGCCGTTTGTGCGATATTCATCTACCTCATTTTCCAGCAGATTAGTAACTGCTTTTTTCCCTTCATCAGAATCGGCTGTAAGGTTTTTTTCTTCAAGGCAGATCTTCAGGGCATGCTGATTTGGAACAATAAGAGCAACTGTGTATGGTTTCTGATTGTTATAAAGCATGCACTGATCGATATATTTTGACTGTTCGGAAATAGTTTCCTCTATTCCTTCAGGGCTGAACTTTTCTCCGTCATCAGCGATAAGGAGGCTTTTGAATCTTCCAAGAACGTAGAGGAAACCATCTGACATATAACCCATATCACCGGTATATAGCCATCCGTCTTTTATTGTTTCACGAGTAGCTGAATCATTTTTCCAGTATCCGTGCATCACGTTTCCACCTTTTATGACAATTTCTCCTTTTTGTCCCATGGGCACCTCATTCCCGTCATCATCGCAGATCTTCAGATCCATATTATTGACAATAGGTCCTGATGAGCCGAGTCTGTGCCTGCCTGCAGAGTTTGATGAAATTACGGGAGAGGCTTCGCTTAATCCATAACCCTGATACATGGGAATTCTCAGGGCATAAAAGAATCTTTGGAGTTCAATATCAAGTAATGCGCCACCACCAATAAAATAATCAAGTTCTCCGCCGAAATTCTCGCGTATCTTTTTGAACAGGATTTTGTCGTAGAGGTCAATTAAAGGTTTTTTTAGCTTTTGTAATCCGCGACCCTTATTCCATCCTTCTTTATTATAAGAATAGGAAATTTTAATTGCATGATTAAATAGAATTTCAGCTATTTTCCCTTTTTCCCTGATCCCTTTTTCAATATTTTTTCTGAAGTTTTTGGCGACAGCAGGTACACTCATAAGAAGGTTTGGTTTGATCTCCTTAAGGCACAATGGCAGATTCCTGAGTGTCTCTATCGGTGTTTTTCCGGTCTTCACCGAAGCAATGCTTGCACCTTTTCCCATAAAGGCATAAATTCCGCACGTATGCCCGAATGAATGATCCCATGGGAGTATCAGAAGAGTTTTATAGAATGAAGGTATATCTATCAGACTGTATGCCTGATATACGTTTGTTACATAGTTTCCATGACTCAGTATTATTCCTTTGGGATCGGCTGTGGTACCTGAAGTATAACAGATATTTGCATAATCAGACGGTTTGATGTTCGTGAAGATTTGCTCCAACCTGGATTTGTTTTCAGGCTTTTCCAGCCATTCTCTTCCGGCCTTTCTTACCTCATTAAAATGAATTTCATTTTCCGAATATTCTTCCTGGGTGTCAAAATGTATTATCTTTTCAATTGTTTTGCAGTCCTTTATTATTGTCCTAAGTTTATTGGCCTGTACAGAGGAAGCCAGGACCATTCTTGACTCTGAGTGGTTTATCCTGAACTTGATCTCATCGGGGGTAAGTTTAACTGACAGGGGTACATTAACCGCACCTGTATAAAGTATTCCAAGTTCTCCGATAACCCAGCTGTTGCGTCCTTCCGAAACTAGGCAGAGCCTGTCTCCCTTTTTGATACCCAGGGTTATCAGTCCTGCGGCAAATTCATAAACCTGTTTTTTTGTTTCGCCATAGGTTGTCCCTTCATATTTGTCCTGCGGTTTTTCCCACAGGTAAGCATTGCTTTCATACTTTTCAGCACTCTCCTCGAAAAACTGTATCAATGATTTCATCAGGCAAAGGATTTATGTTACCAGTATTTTTGCTAAGATATTTCAGATGCCTAATATACAAAATCTGGGTTAATCCATTAGGATCCGGTTCTTAATACTAAAATTTTAATCATTTGGAATGGTTTTTAATATTTTGTATTTTTGATAATATTCTTCAGCAATAGGGGGAATGTAGCTCAGTAAATCTTAAATAATTTATCATGAGACATTTATTAATCATCTTCATTGCAGTATTACTGATTTTAGCTCCTTCCTGTGAAAAAATAAAGGAAAGGGATTTGTTCGGGAAAAAGGCAAAAATTCTTGAGATGCTTAAGGCACAGCAGGACAGCATAAGGGTGGCTGATTCATTAAAAAGAGTTGAAAACCGCATCAGGGCTATAGAGGAAGCCCGTCTGGACAGCATGCTCCGGGCAGAACAGGAAAAAGCGGCTTATGAAGCCCGCAATAAATTCAATATCATTGTGGGCAGTTTTGTCACGCCGGAATATGCTAAAGCATGGGCTGAAGAATACCTGAAACAGGGGTATGACACGAAAATTATAAAGATGGCCGACAGCAGATTTGAACTGGTTGTTGCTGAATCGTACGACAGATTCTCAAAAGCAGTGGAGCGTCTGAACCAGTTCCAGGATACAGTGGATATTGATACCTGGCTGTATGTCAATAAATAGGGACAGAATTATCTGAATATTGTAGCATTCCGGTCAGGTCCGACAGAAACGATCGAGACCGGTATTCCGGTTTGTATTTCTATGAATTCCACATAATTCCTGAGGTTTTCAGGCAATCCTTTATAATCCCTTATTCCGGTAATATCGGCATTCCATCCCGGGAGTTCAGTATAAACAGGATCAATCTTTAAATTATTATCGAAAGGTATTTCATTCTGGTCCCTGCCATCAACTTTGTATGATGTGCAAACCTTTATGGTCTCAAAACCTGACAGGATATCGGATTTCATCATGAAGAGCTTTGTTGTGCCATTTACCATATTTGCATACTTAAGTGCAGGGAGATCGAGCCATCCGCACCTTCTTGGCCGGCCGGTCGTTGCCCCATATTCACATCCCTTTTTTCTCAGGAGCTCCCCGGTTGCATCATTAAGTTCTGTGGGAAAAGGACCGCTCCCCACTCTTGTACAATAGGCTTTGAAGATCCCGAACACTTCTCCGATGGTTTTTGGTGATATCCCTAGACCGGTACATGCTCCGGCGCTTATCGTATTTGATGAAGTGACATAAGGATATGAACCGAAATCAAGATCGAGCATAGTGCCCTGGGCCCCTTCGGCAAGTATTTTCTTTCCTCCTGATGAAAGGTTGTGCAGGAGGTACTCGGTATTTTCAATCCTGAATTTTCTCAGCAATTCAATTCCCTCAAACCATCCTTTTTCGAACTCTTTTAAGTCGAAATCATAACTGTAATTTTCCAGGATTAGGAGATGGCTGGCTGTATGTTCATCATATAATTTTCTGAAATTGTTTTGCATTATATCACCAACTCTCAGTCCGTTACGGCTTGCTTTATCAGTGTAAGCGGGTCCGATACCCTTTAAAGTCGATCCGATCTTCAGGTTGCCCTTATTAAGCTCATATGCCGCATCAAGGATCCTGTGAGTCGGAAGGATAAGGTTGGCCTTCGCAGAAATAACAACTCTTTTTATCAGTTCTTCCACCCGAGGACCTAATTCTTCAATTTCTTTTTTAAAAACAGCCGGATCCAGAACCACTCCGTTACCAATAATATTCAGTTTATCCGGATGAAAAATGCCGGACGGGATCAGGTGCAGGACATGCTTAACATTATTAAACTCAAGCGAATGGCCTGCATTAGGACCGCCCTGGAAGCGTGCAACGACATCATATGCAGGACTGAGGGCATCAACAACCTTGCCTTTACCCTCATCACCCCATTGAAGGCCTAAAAGAATATCAATCTTCATATTAAAACTTCAGGATTTTTAAAAA
>Ga0315294_10003993_pt1 | contig 16083 bp, 15 predicted proteins | sample YL17G13_40_MG_FD_203626 | JGI IMG/M metagenome (GOLD analysis project Ga0315294, IMG submission 203626) | Sediment microbial communities from Yellowstone Lake, YNP, Wyoming, USA - YL17G13_40 | ecosystem: Environmental > Aquatic > Freshwater > Lake > Sediment | place: USA: Wyoming | collected... | reverse complement strand
TCAAGACAAGTATTATTGCCGCCAAGGACGATTGAAAATTATTTTGGCTTGTGATAAAATAAACCCCGTTAGAGATTATTTCTCTTTGTGTTTATTTTTCGCCCTTCGATCTCTAACGGGGTAAAGAAATATTAAATGCTAAATCTCAAATGTTGAATCTTTAAAGTTTTAAGATTTACGCTTTGAGTTTTAAGGTTTTGAGCATGAACATTTCCTGGTACGGTCAAAATTGTTTTAAAATAATTACCCAAAAAGAAAAAAATGGTCAGATTAATATTTTAATTGACCCTTTTGACAAAGAAACGGGTCTTCGTTCTCCGAAGATGGAGGCCGATATTTTGTTGGTTAGCGGTGAAACAAAAGTTCCCGCTGGCGATTATTTTTTAATTACGGGGCCCGGCGAATACGATCTGAAAGGAGCTTATATTAAAGGAATAAAGGCGGGGAGCGGCACGATTTATGTTATTGAGTCCGAAGAAATAAAAATTTGCCACCTCGGGTCCTTAAAGCAAAAAGAACTAACCGCCGACCAGCTTGAAGCAATCGGCGAAGTGGATGTTTTGATGGTGCCGGTGGGCGGAGGAGAGTCATTAACCGCCGATGCGGCGGTAAAAATAATATCACAGATTGAGCCCAAGATAACGATACCTATGTATTACAAAATTCCTGGCCTAAGAGAAAAACTGGATGGGGTTGATAAGTTTCTAAAAGTTTTGGGGATCAAATCTCTGGCACCGGAAGACAAGCTTTTATTAAAAAAGAAAGATATTCCGGAAGAAGAGGCGAAGATAGTCGTTTTAAATCCATAAGCAGCAATGAACTTTCTACAAAGAATTCAACAGCGGCCCGAATGGGTTAGAAGAACAATCCTTTGGGCGATAGTTATCATTGTTGGCTTGGCGTTAGGGACAAATTTGGTAATGCGCATTAGCAAAAGCTTCAAACAATTCCCCAAGGAAAAGATTATCGAAAAAATGAATATTCCAACGTTGGGAGAAAAGATTAGGGAGATGGGCGGAAAAGAAATGGATTTTCTTAATTTGGAAGAATTAAAAAAAATTGGAGAATCTTTAGAAAATGTTACAGGCAGTAACGAAGAAATAATAGAAAAATAATATGGCCGATAATCCCAAAAAACAAAATAAGAAAATAGGAAAGGAAGTAGGGTATATCAAACCGCGCGAGATAGTTGAGGAAATGAAGGATTCTTACATTGATTATGCGATGTCGGTAATTATCGCAAGAGCGCTTCCTGATGTTCGGGATGGATTGAAGCCGGTGCATCGGCGGATTTTGTATGCGATGAACGAGATGGGTTTAAGCCATAGTGCCAAATTCAGAAAATCGGCCGCTGTCACGGGCGAGGTATTAGGGAAGTTTCATCCTCATGGCGATATGCCTGTTTACGATGCTTTGGTGAGAATGGCTCAGGATTTTTCTCTAAGATACCCTTTGGTGGAAGGTCAAGGCAATTTTGGTAGTGTCGACGGGGACCCGCCGGCGGCCCAGAGATACACGGAGTGCAAATTGTCCAAGATTGGTGAAGAAATGCTGAAGGATATCGAAAAGAATACGGTTAATTTCATGGATAATTATGACGGAACAAGGAAAGAGCCGACAGTCCTGCCATCCCCTCTTCCGCAATTAATTCTTAATGGTTCCCTGGGGATTGCGGTCGGTATGGCCACCAATATCCCTCCTCACAATCTTACCGAAGTCTGCGATGCTTTGATCCATTTGGCAGACCATCCGAAAACAGGCACCGAAGACTTGTTTCAGTTTATAAAAGGCCCTGATTTTCCGACCGGCGGCGAAATCTTCGGCAAAAAGGACATAATCCTTGCCTATTCTCAAGGCAAAGGGCCGATTATAGTAAGAGGGAAGGCCGATGTCAAAGAAGAGGAAAAAGGCGACCGCGGCCAAATTATTATCACCGAAATCCCTTTTCAGGTTCAAAAGTCAAGTTTGATTGAACAATTTGCTAAATTAGTTCAGGAGAAAAAAATTGACGGGATAAAAGACATCAGAGACGAATCAGACAAAGAAGGCATGAGAATTGTGATTGACCTTCAAAGAGATGCTTATCCTCAAAAGATTTTAAATCGTCTTTATAAATTTTCTGATTTGCAAAGGCCGTTTCATTTAAACATGCTGGCCTTGGTTGAAGGAATTCAGCCGAGGGTTTTGGGCTTGGCCGAACTTTTAAATTTCTTCATAGAGCACCGGAAGGAAGTCGTTTTCCGCAGAACAAAACATGATTTAGAAAAGGCAAAAGAAAGAGCTCATATCTTGGAAGGTTTGCACAAATGCCTGTCTCGGATTGACGCGGTTATCAAAACCATCAAGTCCTCAAAGAACCGCGAAGATGCCCAAAAGAATTTAATGAAGAAGTTTAAGCTGACCGAGATTCAAGCCAATGCTATTTTGGAAACAAAATTATCCGCTTTAGCTAAATTAGAGAGAGAAAAAATTGAGCAAGAATTAAAGGAAATATTAGCCAAAATAAAAGAACTTGCTTTAATTCTTAAAAGCCCCCAGAAGATAAAAGAGGTTGTTAAAAAAGAACTGAAAGAACTTAAAGAAAATTTCGGCGACGAAAGAAAAACAAGGGTTTATGTTCAACAAATTGGGGAAATTGCCGAAGAAGATTTAATCCCGCAAGAAGAAACAATTTTAACTTTGACTCAAGGGGGATATATCAAGCGGATAAACCCCGCCACTTACAAAATCCAGAAAAGAGGAGGCAAGGGAATTATGGGGATGAAAACCTTGCAGGAGGATATTGTTGAACATTTCCTTTCAGCCCAGACGCACGATTCTTTGTTTTTCTTTACTGATTCGGGTAAAGTTTTTAGAACCCAGGTTTATGAAATCCCCGAAGGAACAAGGGTGGCGAGGGGTCGCGGTTTGTTAAATTTCCTTGAAATTACCCCCCAAGACAAAGTTTTATCTCTGATGACCTCTGGGAAAGAAGATGCTGACTTGGGGATAAAAAACTTAGTAATGGTAACCCAGGATGGTATAATAAAAAGGACCCCTTTAGAAGAGTTCAAAAATGTCCGGCGTTCAGGACTTATCGCGATAAGACTTAGGAAAAACGACCTTTTGAAGAAAGTTGTTAAAAGCACGGGCAATGATGAAGTGATATTAGCAACTAAAAAAGGTCAGTCCATTAAATTCAAAGAAGGCGCGATAAGGTCAATGGGCAGGGCAGCCTCGGGGGTGAGAGGGATTAGAATAAAAGGCGGAGATAAGGTGGTGGGAATGGATATAATAAAAGATCAAATACCAAAAACCAAAGACCAAAAAGAAGACAAGGGTAAAAAAATAGAACAGTATTTGCTGGTGTTGTCAGAAAATGGATACGGGAAGAGGACAAATACTAAGGAGTACCGGTTGCAAGGAAGAGGAGGCAGTGGGATTAAAACGGCCAAAATTACTCCAAAAACCGGCGACTTGATTTTCTCGACAATTTTGACGGGCGAAGAAGAAGACTTGGTTGTTATTTCCAGAAAGGGCCAGGTTATAAGAACAAAAATTGATTTGATTGCTAAACTGAGCAGGGCGACTCAGGGAGTAAAGATTATGAGATTGGACGAAGGGGACAAGGTGGCGTCGGCAACCTGCTTATAAAAAGAATATAGAATATTGAATTTAGAATATAGGACCCTGAACCCTTAATTTTATATTCTGAATTCTCTAACCATGGAAACTTTTTTAAATCCTGAAAAAGTCTTAAGCCAAATTGAGGTTCGCCGAGATATGGTGGCGGCTGAATTTGGCTGTGGCTCAGGCGGTTTTGCTCTTCCTCTGGCAAAAAAAATAAAAGATGGGTTGGTATACGGCCTGGATATCCAACAAGCGCCCCTTAATGTACTTAAAAGCCGAACCTTATTTGAAAAACTTGTGAATGTAAGAGTTATCCGTTGCGATTTGGAGAAACCCCGCGGGTCAACGTTACCGAGCAATTCTTTGGACTTGGTTTTAATTCCCAACGTTCTCTTCCAAGCCGAGGATAAGATTGCTATAATGACCGAAGCAAATAGAGTTTTAAAAAATGGAGGAAAAGCAGTTGTAATTGATTGGCTGCCTGGAGTATTGCAGGGGCCGGGCAAGGGCAGAATTTCAGCCGAAGAAGTTAAAAAAATAGCCGAAAGCCTTGGCCTAAAGCCAGAAAAAGAAATTCAGGCCGGCGTTTATCACTACGGATTGGTTTTTGTGAAACCTTGACCCCCACACCATAACAAGTTTAATAATTAAAGTTATGGTGAAAGGAGACAGAAAAATAATATAAATTTGTTTTGTCAAAATTCCCCGTGCCGTGAGGAAGGTAATTATCTGAATAACTTAAACTCGTTTGGTGTGGGGGTTGATACTGTTATCAAAAATTATATAATAAATTTGATGAAAAACTTAAACAAAAAATTGCTTATCTCGCTTTCCTTTCTTATTTGCCTTTTTTTGATACCGGAAACGATTTTGGGAGTGGAGTTTAAAAATCCCTTAATTTACAACACATTTCAAGAGTTGCTAAATGCAATCATTGATTTTATATTCACCCTATCCCTATGGATTGCTCCGATAATGTTTATTATAGCGGGGTTTTACTATATGACTGCTGCCGGTGAGCCGGAAAAGATTAAAAAGGCAAAAGACGTTATCTTATATACGGCCATTGGACTGGTTATCGTTTTTTCGGCAAAGGGCTTGGTTACGCTTTTCAAGAGCATATTTGTGAAATAATTTAATATTATTTGTGAAATAATTTAATATAAAAATAAAAGGTCGTAGATTAAAAAAGCTTTCAAAAATGAAAAAAACTTTATTAATTTCAAGCATCTTAGTGGTTTTGCCGGTAATAGCAATGGCTCAGCTTCCGGATGTAACCACGGCCCCGGATGTGCCGATATTCGGGACAGGAGGTGTTCTTGACCGAATTACCAACTACCTTTTTACAGCTGCTTTAATTGTCGGCGCGATTGCCATCACAATAGTCGGCTATCTGTTTATTACGTCTCAGGGCGAGCCGGAAAAGTTTGCAACCGCCACGAAAGCGCTGCTTTATATTCTAATAGGAGTAATAGTTGTTTTTTGCGCCAAAGGCTTCGTGGTACTTATGAGGATTATAGTTACCGGGTCGTAAAAAGGTCGAAAAAATTATTTTAAAACCAAAAAAATGGGAAAAAAGTTACTAAAATTAATATTATCCGGCCTTTTAATTTTTCCGGCTTTGGCAGTCGCCCAGGGGCTATCTGGCGACATGCCCAATATAACGCCGCCCACTTGGGGCAATGCGCCGAATGTAATGGAAGTGCTTAATAGGGTAGCTGACGGCCTCTTCGCAATTTTGTTGGTTGTCACCGCGATCGCCATTATACTCGCCGCTTATTATTTTGTAACGGCAGCAGGCGAACCCGATAAGGTAAAAAAAGCCAGAGATTTCGTTATATACGCCCTGGTCGGTCTCTTGGTTGCGTTTCTTGCGAAAGGCCTTGTTTATCTGGTAGCGACTATCGTGGGCGTACCGGTAGGGTTTTGGGATATTTTTTAGAGAGCTTAGAGATGATATTGCTTTATTTTTAAGATTTAGGTAATTTAAAAAAGGTCGATAAAAAACAGTTATATTCCTAAATAAACAAAGAAGATGAAAAGAAATTTATTAAAAATAGCATTAGGGAGCTTTTTGCTTTTGCCTGTAATGGTCGCCGCCGCTGTGGCTCCTCATCGTCCGTCGCCACTCTGGGGAGAAATTGATTTCATGGTTGCGCTTGAGAACATAACAAATTCGTTATTCGCTATTTTGTTGGTTGTCGCCGCGATTGCCATCATAATCGCAGGATACTACTTTGTTACTGCTGCCGGAGATACCGAAAAGACCAAGAAGGCTAGAGATTTCGTTTTGTACGCTTTGATCGGTGTTTTGGTTGCCTTTATCGCCAAAGGCTTGGTTTACCTGGTGGACACGATACTCCGTTAAGTTTACTCAAAGATTTAATAACATTATCTCTTTTCGAAAAGAGAGTATTTTATCAACCCCGCACGCTGCGGGGTTGATTTTTTTATCTTGAAAAGGATAGAATGAGAACAAGATTTGGGCAGGTGGCGGAATTGGCTATACGCGCATGGCTTAGGACCATGTCTCGAAAGAGGTGAGGGTTCGACTCCCTCCCTGCCCACAATAAAACCGCCCGACCCATTAGGGCATAGGGCGGCTTCAATTTTTAATGTTATTATTCTTTTATCACTATTTTTCTTTTCTTCTCCCTTTCGATTTTAGGGATTCTGATTGTTAAAACTCCTTCTTTCATCGAGGCAGATGTTCTTCCGCCGTCAACCTCTGCTGGCAGTATGATTTCCCTTGAGAAACGGCCCCAGTAGCATTCTTGATAGAAATAATTTTTTTCTTCTCTTTCGGTAGGTTTCTCCCGGTTTCCCTTTATTGTTACTAAATCGTTTTCGATGGAAATATCCAATTCTTCCGGCTTGACGCCGGCAACAGCGGATTGAATAACAATTTCACCGTCTGTTTGGTAGACATCAACCGCTAACTGTCCTTCGCTTTCAAGCCAGTTGTTTTCCTCGGACTCCGCAGTTTCGCTGGAAGGGGAGGTTTCTTGCTTTTTTTCCGCTTTCTCCTTTTTTTCCGGGATAAGAGGAGAGGTATCTTTAACTTCGATTTTCTTTTTTTCTTCTTTTGGCATTGTTATTTTTTCTTCTTTAACTTCTTCTTTAACTTCTTTCTTCGGGGGATGAGGCAAGGGTTTTTCTTCCTCGATATCTCCCGTCACGTCTTTTAATTCTGGCTCCGGCTCGGGCTTTCTCGCCTTTTTTTTCTCTACTGGCGCTTTTCGGACGGGTTTTTTTTCTTTTACCGGCTTTGGCTTTTTTTCGGACTCTTCCGGCTCTTTTTCCATTGGCGCCTCTTTTACTCCCATTCCCTTTTTTAGTTTTTCTAAAAACGAAGACATGTTGCTTACTTTATTAAATTAACCTAGTTGTTATTTAACGGGGTGGACCTTGCAGACGCTCGCTAATTTTTTAATTTTTTTAAACCCTAACGACACAAAGAAAGCAAGGCCCGACAAAAGAATAATTAAAAAAAGAAGAGAAAAGACAAATAACTGAGGGTTGGCAATAACCGGATTGCCGGTTTGGGGATCTTTAGCAAGGCTGTCTCCAATTTTCATTATAGATAAATTAAAAAGACCGTGCAATACAGTGGCAGTTGTCAGCCCCAAAACGACGAATCTAAAACTCTTTTTGATGTTTAAAAAAGACAGCGCCAAAAAATATCCAAAAATGCCGGAACACAAGGAATGTAAAAAAGTAGCCCCAAGAAAACGGAAAAGGCTGGTAAAAACGGTTGTTAAAAGAATCTCAGGATTTTCGCCGGATGGCAGTAAATAGAAAATATTTTCCAAAGCCGCAAAACCCAAAGCAGCGATAATCATATAAAGCATGACATCAACCGGCTCGTCGAATTCCGGGTCATTAAGCACTTTCTGCCGGACGATGAGGTATTTTAAAAACTCTTCTATGAGCGCTATTCCGAGAAAACCGTATATTAAAGACAAGAAAGGAAAATTTTGGCGCCAGACGTCATCCATTATATCTTTGCCTCCCGCTAAAGTATAAAAGATTCCGATTTCTGCCAAAGCCGTTGGTATTGTGACCAACATTCCGATAAAAAATATTTTTAGAACCATTTTGTTCGATTCAGGATGTGTGTCTTTTCTCAAATAAAACAAAAGCCAGATTATGCTTGGGGCTAGCCCTAAGACTATATAAATAAGATAATTCATATTTATTTTGGCCATTCTTCCACCATCAAACTTTTCTTTCTGTTTTTGATAGGCAGCTGTTGGTAAATCTCCTCGGTTATAAAGGGAATAAAGGGATGAAGGAGTTTTAAGGAGGTCAGCAAAACGTAGGATAAAATTATTTTAGTTTCCTTGTTATTTTGTTTTTTCGACTCCTCGATATATTTATCGCAGAAATCATGCCAGAAGAAATTATACAAAGTATGGGCCGCCTTTCCGAATTGGAAGTTTTCCAGGTCCTTATTCACCACTTCTATTGTTTCCTTAAGCGTCTTTAGAATTTTTTTATCCGCTTTAGTTAAATTTTTTATCCGCGTTAATCCGCGTAGATTATCCGCGTTAATCCGCGGCGGTTTATTCATAAGAATAAACCGCGAAGCGTTCCAGATTTTATTGCAGAATTTTTTCCCCATTAAGATATTGTCAATAACGAATCTCATATCCTGATTGCCCATAATTTGATAAGCGATGCCAAAACGAGTGGCATCGGCGCCATATTCTTCAGTAAGTTTTAAGGGGTCTATGCCGGTTCCGAGAGATTTTGACATTCTTTGTCCTTCCTTGGTTAAAACCGTGGCATGGATATAAACGTCTTTGAAGGGGATTTTTCTCATAAATTCCATCCCGGAAAAAATCATTCTGGCAACCCAGAGATTAATAATGTCTCTTGCCGTGCTTAAAACATCAGTTGGATAGAATCTTTGTAAGTCATTTTTGATTTTTGATTTTTGATTTTTGATTTTGTTATTGGACCAGCTGAGCGTAGCAAAGGGCCAAAGAGCCGAACTGAACCAAGTGTCTAAAACGCTTGGTTCTTGCTTTAATTTTTTGCCGGCGCAGTGAGGGCATTTTTCAGCCGCATGTTTATCGCCGACAATAGGAGGGCATGCTTCTTCGAATTTGTAAATATAAACCCAAGCCGGAGTGTTGGCGCCTATCTCTTTTTCCGGATGATGCCGTTTCAAAGCCGCAATCAGACCTTCTGGTTTATTGTAAGTTTTCCAGTGTCTTTTGTCTTTGAGGTCGATTTTACCGACCGTTGTCTTTCTAATTTCTGTGATTATCCCTGTCCCAAAAATCTCACCCGTAGCGCTATTCTCAAAAGCAATTTTATCTCCAACCTTTATGCCATGGTCGCGCAATCGATAGGTACAGGTTTTGTTATCAAAAACTTGCGCCACTATGTCGCCGGCAAAACCCATCCTGTAGACGGTATTCTTGATTTTTTGTTCCGAATCTTCACAATACCAAACAGGAATTTGGTGTCCCCACCATATTTGGCGGGAAATACACCAATCTTTTATGTTTTTTAACCAGGCAAGATATGGTTTTTCAAAACTTTTAGGGTGAAATTTTATTTTACCTTCTTTCACCGGTTTTTCCGCCATCTTCGCTAACTCGCCCATTTTTACGAACCACTGGGCAGAAGGAATGAGTTCAATGGTACTATGGCATCGATAGCATTTAGGGATTTGGCGGGTATAGTCTTCAGTTTTTTCTAAAAATCCCTGGCTAGTTAAATCCTGGACGACTTTTTCTCGCGCCTCAAGCACCCTAAGACCTCGATAGGCAGCAGGTGCTTTCTCGTTGATTTTGCCGTTTTCATCTATTACCTGGATAATTTCTAATTTATGCCTGACTCCTATTTCGTAATCAACCGGGTCGTGAGCCGGAGTTAGTTTAAGCGCTCCGGTTCCGAAAGAGAGACTGATTAGAGAATCGGCTATGATAGGAATTTCGCGCCCCACAAGTGGTAAAATAACGGTTTTTCCAACCAAATTTTTGTATCTTTTGTCTTTCGGATTTACCGCCACTGCCGTGTCTCCAAGCATCGTCTCCGGCCTGGTGGTGGCAACCGTAATATATTTAGTTTTGAGTTTTGCGTTTTGAGTTTTGAGTTTGTATTTGATATACCATAATTCCCCTTTTTTTTCATTGTGCTCAATTTCCAAATCAGAAAGGCTCGTTAAGCATCTCGGGCACCAATTAACAACCCTTTTGCCCTTATAAATCAACCCCTTTTTGTAATAGTGCAGAAAGGCTTCTTTTACCGCTTCGGAATATCCTTCGTCCATTGTAAAACGCGTTCTTGACCAATCGCAGGAAGACCCCATCTTTTTGAATTGGTTTAGAATAATATTTCCGTATTTTTCTTTCCAAGCCCAAACTTCTTGGATAAATTTTTCTTTCCCTAAATTAAAACGGGACAGCCCTTCTTTTTTTAATTTCTTCTCAACAACATTTTGAGTGGCAATGCCGGCGTGGTCTGTGCCGGGAAGCCAAAGAGATTTGAAGCCTTGCATCCTTTTCCAGCGGATTAAAATATCCTGGACCACTGCGTTTAGGGCGTGGCCCATGTGTAGTTCCCCTGTGACGTTGGGCGGAGGGAGAACAATAGTGTATGGTTTTTTGTGGCGCTTAGGGAGTTTATCGGGATTAAAAAACCCGGACTTTTCCCAAAGTTCGTAAATTTTGTTTTCCGTTATTTTATGGTCGTATGATTTCGGTAGTTCTATAGCCATAATAGATTATTCTAACCTAAGATTGGCCTCCGCTTCAATATCTCTCCAGTTTTCGGTCTTTCCTTGTTTAAAACGAAAGTAGCCGGCCACGGCTACCATTAAAGCGTTATCGGTGCATAAATCTTTGTTTGGAATTAAAAGATTGCAATTCTCAATTCTCAATTTACAATTTTTAATGAATTGTTTTCTTAATTCATCATTTGCCGCCACTCCGCCGCCCAAAATTATTGTTTTTGCCTTATAATCCTTTGCCGCTTTTATGGTTTTTTTCAGCAGAACGTCAATAATTGCCTGCTGGGTTTCGGCACAAATTTCTAAAATATACTTTTTATTTCTTCTGATTTTTTCCGGCTGGCTTTTATAATTATAAAGCACGGCTGTTTTTAACCCGGAAAAACTAAAATCATAATCTTTTGTATTTATCATCGGCCTCGGTAGTTTAATTGGAAATTGAAAATTGGAAATTGAAAATTGAGCTACTTTAGCAGCGACGATCGGTCCTCCCGGGTATCCTAATCCCAAAATCTTTGCCACTTTGTCAAAACATTCACCAGCCGCATCGTCCCGCGTTTCTCCTAAAATTTTGTATTTCCCAAAATTTTCCATCAAAATCACTTGAGTATGCCCTCCGGAGACAACTAGACAAACAGCCGGCATTAATTTTTGAAAATTGGAATTTGAAAATTGATTAGAAATTAAAAATTGGTAATTGAAAATTTCGTTAATTTTCGGTAGAAAATTAATTAGAATGTGTGCTTCTACATGGTTTACAGCGACAACTGGGATATTCCAGGTATAAGAAAGCGCTTTAGCGAAATTAACCCCGACCCACAAGCAAGGCTCCAGCCCCGGGCCCGTTGTTATCGCAATGGCGTCAATATCGGGTTTTTGGTATTTTTTAAGAAACAACAAAAGTTTTTTTAGTAATTCCGGCTCTCGTTCCAAAATAGATTCTAGCATTTTGGATTTTGGATTTTGGATTTGTTTAGAAATTAGAAATTTGGATTTAGAAATTTTTAGCAATTTGGCCTGTTCCAATGCTTGCGTTAAAACAGGCACCAAATTGCGTTGGTGTTCTCTTTTCGCTAGCATCGGATAAACTCCGCCCCATTTTTTATGAACTTCAGCCTGGGAGGAAACGATATTTGATAAAACATTAAAAATAGGCCCCTTGGAGGAGGCTTTGATTACCGCTATTCCCGTATCGTCGCAAGATGTTTCAATGGCCAAAATCATTATATTCCTTTTCATGATTGTTTTATATTATCTGAAATCTTGCCTTTTTTCAATTATAAGGTTAAAATACGGCTAAATTATTGGCCCCATCGTCTAACGGTTCAGGACATATCCCCTTCAAGGATGGAATAGGGGTTCGACTCCCCTTGGGGCCGCCACGTACAATTTTGCAAAGCAAAATTTACGTGGCTGAGACGTAAAATTGCGAAGCAATTTGTACGTCTCGCTATTTCTAATGTTTTACGTATACGTATTAAAAAGTTATAAGGATGGAAGCTTTTATATTGGGTATACGGAAGATTTGAAAAAACGGGTAAAAGAACATCAAGAGGGAAGGTCGAAGGCGACGAAATTCAGGAAGCCTTATAAGTTGATTTATTATGAGGCTTTTTTAAATATAAAAGACGCCAAGAGAAGGGAATTATATTTAAAGAGCGGATGGGGTTGGAGGTCTCTTAGAAAGATGTTGAAGAATTTTTTAGCTACATAAGCCTTATGAGCAATAATTATTATCTCGAAGTCGGCAAAGCCAGTGATCTGAAAAATTGGAAAGACAGGGCTATTTTTAGAACTTTCGAAATTTTCCCCGGAGCTCTCTCTTGGGGTGCTTTATGTTTAGCTGTTTTACTTTCATGGAAGCAGCCTCTTTTAGTGGCTGTTTTTATTATTTTACTTTCCTTTTTTTGGTTTTTCCGGACAATTTATTTTTCTATCCACCTTTGGGCGGGCTACAAAAGAATGGCCGAACACGAAAAAATTAATTGGGTAGAAAAGCTTAATGGATTGAAAATTGAAAATTGTAAATTGAAAATTGCAAATTGGCGAGATATTTATCACTTGGTTGTTATCCCGATGTATGAAGAGCCGATAGAGGTTGTCCGCGACAGTTTTAGGGCCTTGGCGAGCAACGATTATCCAAAAAATAAAATGATTGTAATGTTGGCTTGCGAAGAAAAAGTTAAAAGAGCGGTAAAAAAAACGGTAGAAACAATTGAAAAAGAATTTAATAACAAGTTTTTTAAGTTTTCAGTGGTTTGGCATCCGGCCAATATTCCCGGGGAAATTATCGGAAAAGGTTCCAATGAGACCTGGGCAGCTAAAAAAGCGAAAGAATTGATTATTGACCCCTTGAAAATTCCTTACGAAAATATTATTTTTTCCTCATTTGATGTCGATACCTGCATTTTCCCGAAATACTTTAGTTGCTTAGCCTATCATTATTTAACTTCGAAAAAACCAACTCGGACCAGTTTTCAGCCGGTGCCTCTTTTTGTTAACAATATTTGGCAGGCGCCTGTCTTTTCCCGGATTATCTCCTTTTCTTCAACTTTCTGGCACACAATGAACCAGGAGCGTCCGGAGAAACTAATTACCTTTTCCTCCCATTCCATGAGTTTCAAGGCTCTGGTTGAAGTTGGTTTTAAGCAAACAAATGTCGTTTCCGACGATTCAAGGATTTTCTGGCAGTGTTTTTTCCAATTTAACGGCGATTATAGGGTGCAGCCTTTGTACTACCCTCTTTCAATGGATGCCAACGTGGCGAAGAGTTTTTGGAAAACTTTGTCCAATCTTTACAAGCAGCAAAGGAGATGGGCTTACGGCGTGGGGGATATACCCTATTTCCTTTTCGGCTTTTTGAAGAACAAAAAAATCCCTTTCGGGAAAAAGTTTTCTTTGGCTCTTGAATTGATTGAAGGCCACTTTTCTTGGGCCGTTGCCAGTATCCTAATATTTTTGCTGGGCTGGCTGCCTTCTTTTATCGGCGGCTTTGAATTTTCTCACAGTATAATTTCTTACAATTTATCAAAAATAGTCGGCAGGGTAATGACAATGGCAATGGTGGGGATTATCGCTTCTTGTTATTTCAGCCTTATTTTATTGCCTCCCAGGCCCCCGGAGTACGGCCGTTTTAAATATTTAGTTTTCGCTTTGAGTTGGATTTTATGTCCGATTATAATGGTGTTTTTTGTTTCTGTCCCGGCAATTGATGCCCAGACCCGCTGGATGCTGGGCAAATATATGGGCTTTTTAGCAACGGAAAAAGTGAGAAAATAATCACTCCAAATGCACCCTCTCCCTAAACCTCTTCACCCGCTCCAGCAGGAGCGGGTATTGTTTTAATTGTGGATCTTCTTGCAGAAGGTTTTTGGCGGCTTCACGGGTTTTCTCGACCAACCTTATATCCCGCAAAGAATCCATTGTTAAATCGGGTATGCCCCATTGCCTACTGCCGGCAATTTCTCCGGGCCCCCTGATTTCCAAATCCTTTTCTGCCAATTTGAAGCCGTCTTCAGAAGTTATTAGGGCCTTTAACCTTTGCTGGGTTGTTCTTGCTTTTGAGTCGGTGAATAATAAGCAATAGGACTGGTATTTGCTCCGGCCCACCCGGCCCCGGAACTGATGGAGCTGGGCCAAGCCGAATCTTTCCGCGCCTTCAATCATCATCACGGTGGCGTTGGGCACATCAATGCCCACTTCCACAACCGAGGTAGAGACCAGAATATCCGTTTTTTTGTTCCGGAAATTCTTCATTATCTTTTCTTTTTCCCTGCCCTTCATTTTTCCGTGAAGCATCCCGACTTTTAAATCCGGGAAAATTTCTTTTGATAATTTTTCGTATTCTTCTTTCACCGCCTTAGTTTCCGACCAGGCGTTTGGTTTTTTATCCTGTTCGTCATCTTCAGGGTCGTTGCCCTCTATTCTCGGGCAAATAACAAAGGCCTGCCGTCCGCTCTCGATTTCTTTTTTGATGAAGTCATAAGTTTTTTTTCTTTCTTCCGGTTCTATAACCTTGGTGATAATTTTTTTCCTGCCTTTCGGTAATTCATCAATCAGCGACAAATCCAAGTCGCCGTAAATCGTCAAAGCCAGCGTGCGGGGGATAGGGGTGGCAGTCATTGAAAGCAAATGAGGAATGGCTTTCTCGCTGCTGTTGGTGCAGAGTTTTGCTCTTTGCTCCACTCCGAACCTGTGCTGTTCGTCCAAAACCACCAGGCCCAATTTTCCAAATTTTACTTTGTCTTGGATTAAAGCGTGCGTGCCGATTAGAATATCCAAATCAACGTCAATTTTCTTGGTGTAGGGATTTGGTTTTCCCAGAATCATTTTCAGAAGTTTATTCCGCGAAATCTCCACGGTGTCGCTTTTCAGTTTTTTTGAATAAAACTTATCTTCTTTGCCGGTCAAGAGTCCGATGTTCAAATTAAAGTTTTTTAAAATGCCAAACACTGTCTGGAAATGCTGCTTCGCTAAGATTTCCGTTGGCGCCATAAAAGCGGTTTGGTAGCCGGCCTTGGCAATATTTAAAGCGGCAATGGTGGCTACGACCGTCTTTCCCGAGCCGACGTCTCCCTGCAAAAGCCGGTTCATCGGCCTGGGTTTTTCCAAATCTTTTAGAATCTGCCAGCTGACTTTTCTTTGGGCATCGGTAAGTTTGAAAGGCAGAGACTCAACAAATCTTTTTACTAACGGGATATTCGTAGGAAAAGAAACGGCTTTTTCTCTTGAAAGCCGAGCCCTTTCCCGCAGAACAAAAAGTTCGATATAGAAGAGTTCTTCAAAAGAAAATCTTTTTTTGGCTTTTTGGGCCGCTGCCAAAGATTCCGGGAAATGAATCTGCCAAAGAGCCGGTTTTATCGCCAAAAAATCATTTTCTTTGATTATTTTTTCCGGCAAAGTTTCCGGAATTCTGTCGCTTAATTCCGCCAAAAGCCTTTTGATAATTGACCGAAGCCACCTTGAAGACAGTCCTTCTGTTTCCGGATAAACAGGAATAAGCCGGCCGGTATGGGTCAATTCCGATATTTGAGTTTCCTGGTCCTCTTCTTCACTCAGTTTTTCATAAACAGGATTTGCGAGGTATGCCCCTCTGTCGCTTAGCGTTACTTTTCCGGAAGCAAAAATCAAATCTCTCTCCTTTAAGATTCTCGTAAGATACGGCTGGTTGAACCAGATGGCTTTTATCGCGCCGGTTTCGTCTTCTATTATCGCCTCGGTCAAAATCATTCGTCTCCGCCAGGTTCGGGAAGTTTTTATCGCCAGAATTTTCCCTCGGACGGTGCAAACTTCATTTACTTTTACTTCCGAAATCGGACGCAAATTGGAAAAATCCTCATAGCGATGAGGAAAGTGATAGAGAATGTCTTGGGCGGTCTTGATCCCCAGTTTTTTCAGCCGCTTCTGCAAAAAAGGGCCTACGCCGCGGATTGTTTCAATAGGAGTTGAAAGAAGCATATGTGTATTTTACACCATTTGTTTTATAAAAGAAAAAGGCATCCCTTGTTAAGGACGCCTTTGCGGTGTTAAAGAGCTGTTAAGCGATGGGAACAAATTTTCTTGTCGCCAACTGAACGGCAGCATAGTTGGCGCTTATGATTGCCAAAACATCGGCAGTCGGTTCCGCTGAGTCGCGGTACAATTGCTTGTCCAGCATTCGGCTCTTGTCCCCTTTTGGCCAAATGCGCCAAGAATCGTTATCAATAACGTCGCCGACAAGCACTTTTCCT
>Ga0315294_10003991_pt1 | contig 16084 bp, 16 predicted proteins | sample YL17G13_40_MG_FD_203626 | JGI IMG/M metagenome (GOLD analysis project Ga0315294, IMG submission 203626) | Sediment microbial communities from Yellowstone Lake, YNP, Wyoming, USA - YL17G13_40 | ecosystem: Environmental > Aquatic > Freshwater > Lake > Sediment | place: USA: Wyoming | collected... | reverse complement strand
CTTGGATCTTACTGATAGAAGCCTGAAAGTGAAGTTTTACCTCAAGAACGGGCCTATCGATCCAAAGACAAATGAGAACACTTCGATCTTCTCGCCGTACTTGACCTTCAAGATGGATAATTCAACTAAGTTGCAGTGAGGGGATCGCTCCTGGTACCACTTTTAGGCGATCTTGACTGAGAACGCTGAAGCCCGTGCGGGGGTCTCATTCCCCGCATAAGATCGCATAGATCCCGGAACATGGGCTCAGGTCCCCAAGTGCTCTTTCGGGCAGAAAGCCTCTCGCCCGCATCCCCCCGCGCGCGCTCCCCGGAGCCGCCCGGCCCTGCAGCGCTGACGGCAAGGCAGTTTGGGCAGCCCCCTGCCCTCTTCAGTCAGGCTTGGTGTTGCAGTGACCACAGGGATGCGGCTTTGGCGGTGATGGCGGCGGGAGGGATTCAGATTGGCAGCATGGATGAAGGCAGCCTGCCGGGGGGCCCGGCTGGGTTCGCTCGTCGCCTGTGTTCCGGTCGAGCGGGATCGCCCCGGTGGCCCCGCCCGCATGCCCGCGGGCCCGCGCGTGAGGGGGCGGCAGGGATGCAGATTGGCGGCGATGGCGGCGGGAGGGATTCAGATTGGCAGCGTGGATGCAGCTCGCTAGCCAGGGGGCCGGGGGCGCTCGTCGCCTGCATTCCAGTCGAACGGGATCGCCGGTGGCCCCGCCCGTCCGCATGCCCGCTGGCCTGGAGCTTGAGGGACTCAGCCTCCGCCAGGGCAATCTCTGCTTCTCCTTGCAGCCTCTGCGCCTCTCTGTGAGCTGCTGCCATGTGCCGGGCGGGCTTCTGCAAAACCCTGGCATCCCTGGCTATCTCGCGGACTCTTACCGATATGAACTTCCAAGTTGCAAGCTGCGGGTATTCGAATGAATAAAGCATAGTATCCGGTCAGCAACAATTTTTTATTAGATTAAATATCTAGGTCATATAGAATGGCATATGATGAGTCCTGGATGTATGATGAGCCAAGCGAATTCATCTATGGAATAAACGTCGATCCTTGGATAGAGAGAGTGATGCTCTATTGTCTCATATTTGCGTTTATATTAGGTATCTTTTCAAATTTGGAGTTCATTTCTTCGGTTACTGAAGAAGATAGCGCTAGATACTTACTTAGTTCATTAGTCCAGGGTGAAGCAGCAGTTTTTGCATTAGTTATTACCTTAAGTTTGGTGGTAGTACAAATTGCAGCTTCCTCCTATTCAGTAAGGGTGATCCATATATTTAAGAGATTACCTGATTTGTGGATATTAATATTCATATATATATTCACTATATTTTACTCGCTAGCAATTTTAAAAATGATAGATCAGGTAGATCAAAACGTGAATGATTTAACGTATGATATTTCTTTTTCGTTTATACTGGGTGTCTTTGCATTTATAGCTTTAGTTCCATATTTTCTGAATGTCATAGAATTTACAAATCCATATACTCTTCTTTCACATCTAGCAAAAAGTATTAATGAAGATAAAATAATAATGAGCCACCACATTGGTGATCAAAACGATCCGTTTCAACCTTTAATGGATATTATATATTCCTCATTTAATAAATATGATATGGGTATTGTAATTGAAGGAATGGAGGCAATGGAATCTAAAATAATGATTTTATTAAAAAGCACAAAAAAAGAAGAGGTTAACATAGAAAAAATAAATGAAATTGCGAATCGTTTCTTATCCCATTTATCCGGGCTTGCAAAAGTTATTGTGGACCGACGAGACGAGGATGCGTCCATTTTGGCATTAAATATTTTTGGAAGAATCGGAACCGAAGCTTCGAAAGGCGATCTTAATCAAGTAACTGATTTGGTGATATGGTCTCTTGGACCTGTGGGAATCAATTGTGCTGAAAATCACTTAGAGGAACCTGCAAGCCGGGCAATCTTTCATATCAAATCTATTGGCGATATATGCGTTGAAAACTTGGCCGAAGAAGAAGTGATTTGGGCTATATCGGGAATAGATAGAATTGCTATAAAGTCGGCCCAAAATCAGCTCGTTTGGCCTTTATCTATGGCAGCAACGTGCTTAGGGTCGATAGCAGTTAAAGCTTGTGAGATGAAAATTGAAAAAGCAATTGATCGGTCAGTATGGTCTCTCCAATCGTATGGAATTCTTTGTGGTGAAAAAAGGCTTGAACCGGCAGCTGCTAATGTGTTATTATCTCTCTGTGAAATAGTTAGTGCATATATCAAGAAGAGTCTTGATGATAAAGCAGCCCAAGTAATAGTATCGTTCGATATTATTGGCGTCAAATTTCTTGAAAACAATTTAGCAATAGCGGCTATACAGGTTGTGGAATCTCTCAAAAAGATAGGAATAGAAGCTGCAAATAGAAAGCAAGAAAAAGTGTCTATTAGAGTTGCAGAGTCTCTTGGATCAACGGGGCTTAATGCTGCAGAGAAAAACCTGAAAGAAATAACTGGTCGCGTGATAGCGTCTCTGGGATCTCTTGGATCAACCTTAGCCAAATCAAATTCAGAGAAGGGAACAATATCAGCGGTCAAATCCTTAGAAAAAATTGCTTTAAAATGCATTGTTTTGAATTCCTTAGATTTAACGATAAGTGCCATAAACTCTATCAGAAATATCGGGGAAACGATCTTCTATAAGAAAGATGCCACCATCAATTTGGAAAATGATGATGAAACAGCGAGAAGAATCGCTGAGTCGCTTGCAGCAATTGCGTCAAAAGCCAATTCTCAAGACTTGATCGAAATCCTGCACAAACTGATATTCGAAATTAGGTATATTGGGCAATTGAGCGCGAGAGAGAAATTTCCTCGTACCGCCTTCCAAACAGCGGAATCCTTCAGATACCTGTCCTGCCAATTAAAGGAGGCTCCACAATACAAGATATTACCATTACTTGTAGAAACGTTGAATAATGTCGGATCAGGGTTCGCTCAAAATGGATTTGATGCGGCTGTTTGTTCTATTTCAAATGCGTTCTTGCATATAATTGAAATTACAAATGATCACAAGGAATTCGAAAACCGAGAGAACATCCGGTTTGAATTAGTAAAAGCTCTCAGAAATATAGGAGAGATTGCCGCAAAAGAAAATTTTCCAAAAGCTTCAGGCCAAACTATATCTATGTTCGGATATTTTTGTGATCCTTCATCTAGTTTGAAAAACCATATTAAAGAAAGCCTTGAATCTATTTTTGAAAAAACAGATGATGTATATCTCCTTTGCAGAGTTTCAAAACTTTTTAATTTACATGGATTTTTTTTTGAAGCTGAAAAAGCTTCCAACAAAGCTATTTCTTTGGACCATGAAAATGAATGCGCTTATTATGAATTGTGTGAGGCCTTGAAGGGTCAAGAGATTCACTTTTCTAACAATCATGAGGATAAGAAAGCCCGAGAAGTGCATGAGAAAATGGAAGTTGCCTGCCGTAAGAATGAGGAGCTTAGCCATAAACCAATGTAAAAATGAGATGGAAGAGAGAAGCTATCTAGAGCTATCAGGCATTCAGGATCATCAAGGCAAACATCACATGCGATCCGCTCTAGCTAAGATACCTGAGCCTCCACATGCCCGGCTGACGGGAGCAACGCCCGCGCTCCCCCGAGCCGCCCGTCTCTTCAGGACTAAAAACTAGGCAGCTTTTACAGCAATCCATTGCTAACTTGGAGGGAGCCAGCGGTCATATCATATTGGTTAACTATTATCTCATGTGCCCCTGCCTACTTTTATATAGTTGATTTTATCCTCTGGCAAAGGTTTAACGGGTATGATGAGTACTTCTTGACCCACTTTACTTTTGTCAAGATAGACTTTTCCATTTTTATCAATCCTCTTGTACATGGGATCGAGAAGTGTCTCACGCTTCTTTCCCTCGAATACGAATTCCATAATGCCCGTTATAGATCTCATGTGCTTATATTAGCTTTGGCATTATTTATATCTTTTATACTTTTAGCTCTAATAGAGCAAAATATACTTATAGTATAAATGGTATACACGATTTTTAGAGATGAATATCATGGCTGCAGCAGTTCACACCGCACCCCAGGGCGGGCATACCCGGCAGATGGCAGTTGGACAGATGCCGGGAGGCTACCGCCTATGAAAATTTCAGTAAATGCAAGAGTTGATTTGAAAATGAATAGCAATCACAAGATTCGCAGGCTCTCCAGGGCCCTCCGCTGGGCCGCCAGCATCGCCCCGCAGCCGGAGGCATCTTGAATGGATCGCCTCAATCGCGCCGCCTCCCGCGCCCGCACGCAGGCCCCCTCCATGCGCGCGCGCCTGGCTGGTGCCCTCAGGATGCTCAAGCAGCGTCTCCGCCAACAGCCCGAAATGCCCACCACCCTGGCCGGAATCAACGGGGCTCTCGATGATCTCTCCGCTCTGCCCGAAAAGATCGCCCTCTTGAAAAAGGAAACCCTGCAGCGAGAGGCCAGTGCCCTGGCGGCGATCCTGCAAAAGACAGCGCCCTTCGTTTCCCTGCTGGACGACTCCGAGCCCTACTACCGCAAGTCCATCACCATCCTCATTAAATCGGAGACCGTTCCCCTCGACATTGACCGCAGCTTCAGCTCTGATGTCAGGCTCGTTCTCTACGAGGATGGCCGCCTGACAAGAGCGCTGCGATTTCGCGAGACCTGCACCAGAGGCTTCGGGTGGGAGCAGGAGGAGGAAGAAAAATTAGCCTGCGCTGCGGCAGTGTCCCTCTACGGCCTGGACGCCATCGCCTCGGGCCTGGCCGGTGCGCTGAAGGAGCTGCCCGCGGTCAGGGCGCTGCACGAGGATATGGAAGAGCGACTTTTGGCGATGTCGAAGATCCTTGAGGCTTTGCAGCGCACGCCGTGAGCTGGGGGAAGGATAGCTGTTTAGAGCCGTCCTTCCGTGGCCCTGCAAGCGGGCGCGCGCGCGGGGGAGCACGGGCGCCCAGGCAGCTGCGGGAACCCGCAGCTCTTCAGGGTGCCCGGGCCACCGCTGCCAACCGCTGGCAGCATTTTGAGCCTAATGGGCAGGCAGGCTCCAGGATCTGGAGATTTGCAGGGGCTTCTGTCGGCAGTTCTAAATATCGATCGCGTTCATATATCTGTTTACTATTGCCCCAACGGCAGGTGCCGAACATGAAGATCAAGGCCGTTTATGAGAACAAGGTGCTTAAGCCTCTTCAGGATCTGGACCTCCCTGATTCTTACCCTTAGATGTAAACGGTTTTTGGAAGGGCTGGCAAAGGATTATACTTCAAGAAGGGACACCAAACGGCTGAATGCTTGACAATCTTGAGAAGTTCACCAATCTGAAGAGAGAGATCGCCCAGATCAACCTGGACCCCTTGCAGCGAGGCGGTATATTGACTCCAGCAGCCCGTGCCGCGCTGATGGAATGGGGAGACGGCTACTCCATCTGCGATTTTTGCGCCGGCAGGCTGGACAGGATCAAGACGCCTCCCGTGGAGGAGTTCGTGCACGAGGTCCTGCCGGAGTTTCTGGGCACGGACGAGGTGAGGATCACGCACGGTGCGCGCGAGGGAAAGTTTGCGGCCATGCACGCCCTTTGCGAGAAAGGCGACTGGGTGGTCATGGATGGCAACGCCCATTATACTACCATCCTGGCTGCAGAGCGGGCAGGTCTGAAGATCGAATATGTGCCTTCCAGCGGGGAGCCCAGCTACGCGGTTAGGGCAGAAGGCTATGCGGAGGCCATCGAGCGCGCTTACGAGCACAAGGGCAATGTCAGTATGGCCGTCTTGACCTTTCCGGATGGGAACTACGGCAACCTGGCAGACGCGCGGGCGGTAGCAGATGCCTGCCACGACTACGGCGTGCCCCTGCTTCTCAACGGCGCATACGCCGTAGGCCGGATGCCCGTGAACGCTCGCGATCTGGGAGCGGATATAATCGTGGGCAGCGGTCACAAGTCCATGGCGGCCTCGGGGCCCGTGGGAGTCCTGGGCGCCTCGGAGGAGTATGCTCGAACCATCTTCAGGCTCTCGCCCACCAAGAAGAACAAGGAGGTTGAGCTTCTGGGATGCACCGTGCGCGGCGCCCCCCTGCTGACCATGATGGCCTCCTTTCCTGCCGTCTTCGAGCGCATCAGGAGCTGGCCGGAAGAGGTGGAGAAGGCCCGCTGGTTCGTAGCAAAGATGGAGCGGCTGGGAATGGAGCAGCAGGGCGATCGGCCACACAACCATGACCTGATCTTCTTCAAGGCCGAGAACCTCTATGCCATCTCCCAGATCGCGAAGAAAGGACGCTATTTCCTCTATCGTGACCTGAAGGACCACGGCATCTGCGGCATCAAGCCTGGTCTGACACGCCAGTTCAAGCTGAGCACCTTCGGGCTTTCCAGAGCGGAGCTGGAGACTGTGCTAGGGGCTTTCAAGGAGATAATCATATCCTATGCCAATGCATAAGCCCATTTTTGAAGCTGCATTGATTGTCAGAACCTTTATTATTAGCTCACATCTAGTAAAGGAATAAGGAGGGAAGAATAACGAATTTGAAGTTGATTCAAGTCTCCTTGGCGCTGATTACCTTGGCAATGATTATGACCTTTGCGTCTCCCGTTTTAGGGCAGACCAATGCCACCTCGGCCTATTGGTTCCAGCAGGGCTTGGCCTTTTATAATCAGGACAATTTCAGCGCGTCCCTGGATGCTTACAATAAAGCTCTTGAGCTTGATCAAAGGGATTCCGAAGCCTGGAATAATAAGGGCATTGATCTGGGTATCTTGGGCAAGTATAGCGATGCAATCCGGGCCTTTGAGAACGCAGTGGCACTCAATGACTCCTATGCAGAGGCATGGTACAACATGGGCGTGATCTACGACCTCAAAGGGGATTACTACACAGCCGTTCAGGCCTACAAAATGGCCACTCAGATCAATCCCTCCTACCAGAAGGCGCTTGTGAATAGAAATTATGACACCGATAGACTAATGGCACATTCGCTCTCTTGCAGCTGCCAAGATCAATTGACGTTGGTCTAGCTTTCTTTTGCTTTTGAGCGATGACTGGAAGGAAAAAGCGGCGCTGTCCTCCGCCGCTGCCCCTTAAGAGCAGAGACGGAGGGCATAATCTAGAGGCCGCTGCCGCCCATGCCTATGGGCACGCCGCTGATATCCCCTACACCAGTCAGTATCTTATCTGCATCTTCCACCACATTATGGAATACTCTTTTTACGATGATTCTGCCGGTCATTGACGGATTGATCGTTGAGTAATATGCGAAGGTCCCTGCTTGCGAGAATGTATATTGGTATTGTCCACCTGGAAGGATATTTCCTGAATCAAATTCTCCATTGGCAGATGCGACTGCTTGGTCCGTTGTATCATGGTTGATCCATGTGACCGTCGTTCCTGCCTGGACTGTCATAGAATTGGGCTGGAAGGAGGTGCTGGTTATCTCAACCGAATTTGGGATGGCAGCGGTTTCAGTTGCGCTCGCAGTCTGCTGTATTGCGGGCTCAGTCTTTGGCTGCTCGATGGCCGCCGGAGTGTAATCGGATGTTACATTACTGAAATACGTAGCGCTGAAGGGTCCTTTGCCCACTAATTTGCCCCCGCTCACCTGGGAGAAGTTGCCGTTGATGTTTTCGTCTGCGAAGATGCCTGACATCTTGGTCGTGACCAGCTCCTTGCCCTTCTGAGCGGTCAGCGTCAGGTCCACCTCATCTTTGGCTATAGAACCCACCACTTCGCCGTTCCAGTTCTCGCCGCTATCGGGCTCGTATTTGGCCTGGCCGAAGAGCTCTTCGCCAGTCTGGTTGAGGACCATAATGATGGGACCGGGTTCGATGCCCGTCACAGACCAGATGTATTTCAGATCGAGAACTGAGCTGGTTTCTTTGGCATCGGCAGCAGCAGTCTCATTTCCCAGAGTGGTCTCGGCCGCGGGCGCGGTTTCATTAGCCAGTGCAGTTTTGTTCATAAGAGAAGCTGCATTCTCAACATTGGTTGTATTATTCTTCATAATGCTCGTATTATTGGTGGGCTGTCCCAGGGATAGTCCCGTGATGAAGAGGAATACAAGCAATATGGGAAGAATCGCGTATCTCTTTCTCAATTATAGGCCTCCGTTATTTTCCACATTTGGCGATAGACTTTTCGTCATTTGCCTAAGTAGGTCCAGTCTAACCTTCTCCTTTATAAGCTTTTCACCGACCATGCCCCCTATGCGAAGGCCCTAGTCATGCATGAATACCATCTCCAGCACCCTGACCGCCTGCGCCCCTGCTTCCAGGATCTCCACGTTCTTCGGTATGAGCTTGGGCTTCTTGGCAAAGGTGGCCTTCAGAGCATTGGCGTAGGCATCACGCGGCAGCTCCAGCTTTCCGGCCTGCATCAGCGCCCCGAGCATAGCGGTATTGGCTGCCTGCTGTGCTCCCCTCTCCGTGGCGATCTGCGTGGCCGGCACCGAGATGGTCTTCACTCCCTCTGGGGCCTGGTAGTAGCCTGCCAGAGAGTCATAAAGGATCACTCCACCCTTTCTGACCGTGGAAGCGAACTTCTCGAGGGACGGCCGGTTAAACGCCACCAGCACATCCGGGCGATCTACCACCGGCGAGCCGATGGGCATTCCGGAGATGATCACCGAGCAGTTGGAGGTGCCCCCCCTCTGTTCCGGCCCGTAGTCGGGATACCAGGATACATAGCGCCCGCAACCGAAGGCGGCCTGGGCCAGGGCTAGACCCATGCTCAGCACGCCTTGCCCTCCAAATCCGGCGATCTTCACTTTATTGGGCTGGAACTCAGGATCCTTCAGGAGTTCCACGCACTCTTCGGGATCGCACCCGAAGATCTTATCCAGGGAATCCTTGGAGAAGTCGCTAGGGGGCCGGACAATAGGCTCTGCATCAGCCGATCTGTCCCTGAACTTCTTGAGAGGAAACTCTTTTTCCATCTGCTCATTGATGAACTTCGCTGCTCCTTTGGCATCCAAGCGGAGGATGGTTGGACAGGGAGACAGGAACTCCACAAAGGCATAGCCCTTTTTGTCCTTCTGGATCTCCAGCGCTTTTTTCACTGCTCTACGAGCCTTGCGAATGTGCTCTATGTCCGAGAGAGAGACGCGCTCGATATAGACGGGCGCTTTCAATGTGTCCAGCAGCTCGCAGACGTGAATGGGATAGCCCATCTCCCTTGGGTCGCGCCCTTGCGGCGTAGTGGCGGTGACCTCGCCGATGAGGGTCGTAGGCGCCATCTGGCCGCCGGTCATGCCGTAGACAGTGTTGTTGATGAAGAAGACAGCCATCTTCTCGCCGCGGTTTGCCGCCTGGATGGTCTCGTTCAGGCCGATAGAGGCCAGATCGCCGTCGCCCTGATAAGAGATCACGATGGCATCGTCTTCCGCTCTGGAGATGCCTGTGGCTACAGCCGGAGCTCTGCCGTGGGAGCACTGAACATTGCCGCAGTCCAGATAATAGTAGGCAAAGACTGCACAGCCCACTGGGCTCAAAAACACACATCGGTCCTGTATGCCCAGCTCGGCCATGGCCCTGCCGATGAGCTTATGCAGTATTCCGTGCCCGCAGCCTGGGCAGTAATGGGTGGCTGTGGGCGCCGATCCTCCTTTTCTGGGGAAAGACGGGTAAAGTCCGGGATGTCCTCCAATTATCTTCTCCTTGGTTGCCATTCAGGCCATCTCCCTTATCTTCTCCGTGATATGATCGAGCTGGATCAGATATCCTCCGTAGCGGCAGACCAGTTCCACTGGTTGGCCGCCGCTGGCCAGGCGTACGTCCTCTCGCATCTGTCCGTTGCTCATCTCCACGGAGATAAACTTACAGCCCCTCTGGGCCAGCGCCCGAACCTCCTTTTCTGGGAAGGGGAAGAGGGTGATGGGGCGGAAGAGCCCTGCCTTGATACCCTCCTTTCGGGCCGCGTCCACCGCGGAGCGGGCGATTCTGCTGCTGATGCCGTAGGAGACCAGCACAATCTCGGCATCGTCCAGCCTGTAGCCGTCGAAGGCCGTCTCATTCTGTTTTATCCTTTGATTCTTCTCCTGCAGCATGAGGTTGTGCATCTCCAGCTCTCCGAAATCAAGATAAATGGTGGTTATCAGATTCCCCTTGGTCTGGGCACGGCCAGCAACTGCCCAGGAGGTGTCGATCTCTGGCTGCAGGGCCTTCTCTGGGAACTTGAGGGGCTCGACCATATGCCCTAAAACCCCATCCGCCAGAACCACGGCCGGATTTCTGTACTTGATGGCCAGCTCAAAGGCCTTCATGGTGAAGTCGCACATCTCCTGTACGCTGGCAGGGGCGAGCACGATGCTGTTGTAGCAGCCGTGCCCTCCGCCCTTGCAGGCCTGGTTGTAGTCCGACTGTTCCGGCCCGATGTTGCCCAATCCCGGTCCTGCCCGGCAGATGTCCACGACGACGCAGGGCAGCTCTGCCCCTGCCAGGTAAGTCAATCCCTCCTGCTTCAGACTCAAACCCGGACCGGAGGAGGCGGCCAGCGCCCGGTGTCCGGCAGCGGCTGCTCCGTAGACCATGTTGATCGCCGCCTCTTCCGACTCCGCCTGCACGAACTTGCGGCCAAGTTGGGGGAAGAGCCTGGAGGCTTCGTGAAGGATCTCACTGGCCGGGGTGATGGGGTATCCAAAGAAACAATCGCAGCCCGCATACAACGCTCCAACTATCACAGCGCTGTTTCCTGCAACTAACTGAGACGCCATCTCAACTCTCCTCTATCTTCTCATTTTGCGGCACATGCACATCAATGGCCAACGGCTCCGGACAGGTATAGTAGCAAGCTCCGCAGCCTATGCATCCGTCACCGACATAGACGACAAAACGGTATCCTCTCTCGTTGAGCTCTTCTCCCATCTTCAAGACGTTGGCGGGGCAGGCCTCAAGACACCTCTCGCAGGCTTTGCACTCCAGAGAGTTGATCACCAGATAGGGCTTGTCCTTATCCCTGATCTCCACGCGTCTGATCTTCCCGCTGATCGTCTTGGGAAGCTCCTCCACGAACTCCACAATGCGCGGGTACTTGTAGGGTGCAGCAGTCTTCTTGACAAGATCTTGCAGCTCCTTCTTCAGCTCCTCTGAGGGGGAGTGTCCCTCGGTCAGGACCACCGTGGCCTTCACCACCTGCCCTCGAGTAGGGTCAGGCACTCCCGTGATGGCCACCTCCAGAACGGCAGGGTGCAACAGGAGAGCAGATTCGACCTCGAAAGGCCCCACCCGGTAGCCGGAGCTCTTGATCATATCGTCCGTTCGGCCCACGAACCAGAAGTATCCGTCCTCGTCCTTCCAGGCGTTGTCGCCGGTGTGGTAGTAATCGTCATGCCAGGTGTTTCTTGTCTTATCGGGGTCCAGATGATAATCGGTAAAGAGTCCGACAGGCTTGCCCTTGTCTGTACGGATGACGATCTCGCCCTCCTCGCCCACCTCGCACACCTTATCATTCTTGTCCACCAGGACGACATCGAATCCCGGAGCGGGTTTGCCCATGGACCCGGGCTTGGGCGTCATCCAGGGATAGTTGGCGATGCACACCACCGTCTCCGTCTGGCCGAAGCCCTCCATCAGCCGCAGACCGGTGGTCTCCAGGAATCTTTCGTAAACGGACGGGTTGAGGGGCTCTCCGGCTGTGACTGCGTACTTGAGGCGAGAGAAGTCGTACTTGGACATGTCGCTCTTGACCATGAACCTGAAGATGGTAGGAGGCGCGCAGAAGGTAGTGACCCCATATCTTCCCATCTTCTCCATCATCCTGCCGGCGTCGAAGCGGTCATAATCGTAGACGAAGACTGCCGACCCAGCCAGCCATTGGCCATAGATCTTGCCCCAGGCGCACTTCGCCCATCCGGTGTCTGCCACAGTGTAGTGCAGTCCATCGTCCTCCACATTCTGCCAGTACTTGGCGGTGAGGATGTGTCCCAGGGGATAAGTCTGATCGTGCTTGACCATCTTGGGGTATCCCGTCGTCCCAGAGGTGAAGTATGCCAGAAGGATGTCCTCGTTCCTGGTGGCCTCCTCTCCTGCGGGCCTTTTGAAATCCGGCGAGGCCTCTTCCAGCTCTGCGTTGAAGTCTATCCAGCCTTCCCGCGTCCGCTCTTTGCCTCTCAGCAGGGCCTTGACCAGGGGAATGTTGCCGAGCTCTTTATGCGCGGCATCGAACTCCTCCGGCACCCCGTTCTCCTCGACGCATACGATCATCTTCAGGTCGGTTTTTTTGATGCGGTAGACGAAGTCCTTCGCTTTGAACATATGCGTCGAAGGAACGGAGATCGCGCCGATCTTATTCAAGCCCACCATGCATACCCAGAACTCCCAACGGCTTTTGAGGGTGAGCATGACCGTATCCCCCTTCTTCAAACCGTGTTTACGAAAGAGGTTGGCGGCCTTGTCGCTCAGGATCTTCAGCTCCCTGAAGCTGAGGATCTTCTCTTGGCCATGATCGTCGCACCATACTAAGGCGCGCTTCTCCGGACTTTGCGCCGCGTAAGCATCCACTACATCAAAAGCGAAGTTGAAGTTCTCGGGGACGGTGATCTTAAAGTTCTCTTTGAAATCCTCGTAGGATCGGAAATCGGTCCGTGAGACAAACTTGGGCAATAGAGAAGACATTTTTCAATCCTCTTTGCTCTTACATGACCAAAGCCAGCAACGTCACCGGCTTATCGTTTAAGGCTTCCATGACATGCTGGTACGAGGAATCGAAGAATATGGAGTCGCCCTCGTTCAGCACCACCTCGTTCTCGTGGATGGTTATCTTGAGAGACCCCTCAAGCACATATTCGAACTCTTGGCCGGAATGGCTGTAGAATGTGGGTTTATCCTTTCTGGGATCGATGGTAACTATGAACGGCTCCGCTTTCTTATGGGCGAACTTTCTGGCCAGACTCTGGTAGTGGTATTGCTTTCTGCGCTCCACTTCAACGGCCTCTCCCTTTCTGGTAATGGTAAAAATGCTCATCTTTGATTCTTCGCCTGTGAGCAGCAGGCCTGTGTCCACGTTGAGTTTTCGTGCAATGCCGATGAGAATGGTTACAGGGATGTCCAGCTGTCCCTCTTCGTAGCAACTATAGGTATCCACCGGCACTTTGAGGTGCTGCGCCATCTCCTCGGCCGATACCCGATTCAGCTCCCTCAGCTCACGAAGGCGTGAACCGATTTCATCAAGCCTCTCCTTCATGCTCATTCCTCAGCGCATCCTGACTCATGGGTTATTGGCGATAGGGGATGCAGGATTGTGACTGCCTTCCAAGCATATTTGAATCTATCTACACGCCATAAGACGGACATAGGTAAAACCTTAATAACAAAATATTGAAGTTTAATGCCCTTTGGTTTGCAAAATTTTACTTTGATGGAGGTGGTATATCAAACAACTTCTGACCTTTTCCAGGCGGACTGGAGAACTGTTTAAAGCAAGTTTCGCGGGGCTCATTAGGCATGAGCCGATTGGATAAATCGGAGATTGAATTTCGGGTAGTCGGTAGTCTACCTATACTGAGTTGTTGCACACAGAACCAACAACATTAGGCCTCATCTACCAGAAGATACAGTATGGAGAGCTTATCGAGTGCGATCTCTGCCGTCCGTGCGGATTATGTGACCTTGCGAAGGTCAGATCAACTCAAATCTGGTAGACTACCTAAGTTCCAGAAGATGATAAAATGAATATAACAGCGGGGCCTGCGATAAGGATGTCTTCTTTGGGAACCGCATGAAGTTCATTAAAGAACTCAATGATGAGAATAAAAGGGGCTTGAAAGAGGGCCTCTCAGATGAAGAACTTGCGATATTCGATCTTCTGACCAAACCGGATATGGAACTGGATAACAAGGAACTTCAGAAGGTCAAGGGATTAGCTAGAGATCTACTACCGAGGGCCTATACAAAAGAACTGTATCAGCAGAAGTGTGTTGTAGCTAATAATTAGATAAATTGATGCAGCAAAGGCAAAAAAGAGTCCCGCCCGTCTGGGCAGGATTTTAGCTACCTTGACAGCGATGCAGAGACTTTTGAAAGGCTGCAGATTTTTTTGCCTATGTCTTTTCAGGCAGTCCAATCATCCTCGTCCAGCCAGTTCTGGGATCTCATCTTTGAGCTGACTTGAGCCTTCACCTTGGACTGTCTGCTCATTATCCTGGATGCCGTTCGCGCATTGATCCTTCCTCGCATCAGATGGTAAGCTATTTCAGGATCAACGTTGTACGTATCCAGGTATGCTTGATAGGATAACTGCTCTCCCATGGCTGAGATGTATATCGGCTCGCCCAGGACGGGCGTTATCTTACCCGCAGGCAGAATCCATTCGAAGCCCTGTGGGAGGGCACACTCCAGCCAATCGTCCCCATCCTCATTCAGGACTTCCGTGCTAACTTCATTCACAGTTCCGCAGTTTCTACAGATGAACTTCTTCATGCCACTCACCTTCGCTAGGATAGGTTATGGTTCATAACAGTATATATAATTTACTTAACAAATATTTTTTTGTGTTCGTGTCGTCTTTTATAGGAAAAATACCGATTATTTATATTATTAACTTAGAATGATTTCTGAAACTAGCTGCAATATCCTTTTGCATCAAATGTGCGCGGTGTGTGGAAGCCTGCCCCAAGGAAGCAATGAGCTTTTGATAAGCGCTTCTGGATGGGCGTTCTAATTCGCATATTCATAATGTCTGTATCCCTGCTCATCTATCTTCAGCAGAGCAAACTCCTGGTAAGGCGCCAATATGCTCTCTCTCATTTCTCCTTGGTGAAGCCTCTCGTACTCATCCAGCGATATCTGCCTTCTCTTTTCCAGCCTTTCCCAGATATTCATGGAAGGCACTGCAGGCGCTCCCGGCTGCACCATTCCTGAGAAGACCAGGGCTGAGCATCCGCTTCCGTAGGCTCCGAAGCACAATCTCTCGCCTGGGTCGATCCTTCCCAGCTCCATCAGGCTGGCCAGGCCCAGGTAGATGGAGCCGGTGTAAATGTTTCCCACCTGACGGGATATCGCAGCAGTATCCTTCACTTTGGCGTTGAACGCTTCCAGGAACTGCCTGGACTTGGCAAATCGCCTGGCAAACTCCGCATCCTGTGCCAGGCGCTTCTCCCGATCTTCAATGTCATGAGAATTAGGCTCTTTTCCGATATCGGTCTCGATATCTTTCCATCTGGGAAGTCCTCTCCACTCGTGCTTGAAGATGGCGGCAGAGGCGTACTCGATCATTCTGGGATAGGGAATATGGAAGAGAAGGTGATGACTCCCACTTTGTCCTCCGGCTGCGCAGCCACCCAGTAGCTGATGCTCTCCAGGGCCAGGGTAGTGCTGATGCAGGCGGATTTGAACTCCACCGTGGAGCAATCCTGAAAGGAGCCCCTTCCATAGACCTTCTCCAGCATGCCTATGATGTAGGTTCCTATGGCCTTGGCCTCGTCGACCCCCGATTCCGTCCCCACGTAGATCTTGCCAATCTCCTCCGGCGCAAGATCGGCTCGCTGCATCAGCTCCAAGAGCGACATGGCCGCCATGGTCGCTGCATCCTCATGGGCATCGGGAATGGCCATCCGCTCGATGCCGATTCCCCGGGTCAATTTGGCAGGATCGATGCCCCGGGAGATGGAGAACTCTCCTGTGGTGGGCAGGAAGAGCCTGGGCATGTAGACGGACAGGTCATCGATTCCTACGGTGTCGCATGAATTTGCGCCGCCTGACAGCATGTCGCCTGAATGCCTGGTCAAGATCGAGATCCCTCTCAAGCTGGGGGCAGAAGGAGCATGGATATTATTTCAGGATTTTGCTGACTTTTGAACTTCTATTACTTAGCAAATTATATCAATGAGAAAGGACCAATTATAATCAGGGATTTTAGGGGTGATTGAAGTATGGCCGATGGTGATGTCTACAAAATAATAGAGTTGGTTGGAACCTCCAAGACGAGCTGGGAAGATGCGGTCAAGACCGTGATTGATAGGGCCACGAAGACCCTGAGGGACCTGCGGATCGCGGAGGTCAAGGAGCTGGATGTTCGGCTTGAGAACGGAAGGGTAGCCGAGTACAGGGCCAAGGTCAGGCTCTCCTTCAAATACGAGGGAGAAAGCGATTAGACCCGATCCTTTGGGCTCGCCTTTC
>Ga0315294_10003990_pt1 | contig 16089 bp, 20 predicted proteins | sample YL17G13_40_MG_FD_203626 | JGI IMG/M metagenome (GOLD analysis project Ga0315294, IMG submission 203626) | Sediment microbial communities from Yellowstone Lake, YNP, Wyoming, USA - YL17G13_40 | ecosystem: Environmental > Aquatic > Freshwater > Lake > Sediment | place: USA: Wyoming | collected... | reverse complement strand
CGTGCCGAGGCCGACCCAGACCGGAGCCAGGTACGCTAGGACAGTTGCGTTCGCCGCGTTCGTGAGAAACAGCGAAACGTTCCACAGTGACAGGTCAATGCCGAACAACATGCCGGCCAGTAGAGAGAGGAGAATGATGCGTCTGTCAGGCAGCTTGAGGCCGCGGGCAAACCACAGGGGCACAAGCGCTACTGAGGCGATGAAGACTCTATAGAAGGCAGAGACCACACCCGGCACGTCTGCCAGGCGGACGAAGATGGCGGAGAAGCCGATGCACACTACGCCCACCAGCACGCACAGCTGTAGTAGACCCAACCATCTTCTGTCGTGAGTCAATGCGTCCTACTTGCGGCGTCGTCTTTTCTTCGGGGCTTCGTCCTGCAGAAATTGCAGGTTTATTGCTACCAGTTCGTTTTCAAACCATGCAACCAGGCGTCCGACGAATTTCTCGACAAGAAAAAAAGCGTCGGCCGGGTTCTTTGATTTTATGTTAGCTACCAGAATTCCCTTTGCGCTTCCGACCTCGATGTGGCCCCTGTCCTTCTGTTTATGCGTCAGCCGTGTCTTTTTCCTGTTGGACCAGTCCCAGGTCTTCGCTTCGTGTGTCACCTTGTAGCGGAGTAGCTTGTAAGCGTCCTTGCCGGCTCTTGGGACTACCTGAACGATCAACATGACCAACCTCCCACATGTTGATATGCTCTACTCGACATACACGCGCGGGTTGGAGACGAATCCGGCGCTGGCGCGCCTCGCCGCGCCTGTGCGACGCAGGTTAGCGCGTGTCAGTTCCGGGGTTAACGTCCCCACAGCTTGATTGTGACAAGCGCGAGTACGCCGTCATTGACGACGGACTCCAGAGTCGCGCCAGCAGGCTGGTTGTAAGGGGTATTCAGGTCCCTTACATATCGCAGACTAGCTCCGATGTTACCCAGTTCAGCGCCCACGCCCACCTGGAGTCCAAGATTCGCGCTGTCCATTTCATCGAAGATCTCGAAGTCGTCGTGGTCCACCATCACCTCGAACGTCGGGCCCGCCACTATGTAGGGAGAAATCGTGCTCCTTCCAAACGTGTACCTGAGCAGCACGGGGAACGACAGATACTTGGCCTTCGGGTCAAGCGTGGCTGTGCCAATGTAGGTATCGAATTCGTCGTATTCCTTGACGTCAAACTGCATTCCCTTCTGGAAGTACAACGCTCCCACTTCCAGATCTAGCGGAGAATCGCCGAACACGCCGACCTCGAGTGACACTCCGCCGGTGAGCCAGAATTTCCTGTCGGGGTCGAGCAGCTGAATGTCTTTGTAGTTGTAAGATTGTCCCATCCAGCCGCCTCCGACCAGAAGGCGGACCGCCCTCGGACCGAGCGCGTGTGCCGGAGCGGCAATGAAGACCACCGAGAAAAGAACGAGACAAAGCGTGGAAACGAGAACGAATCTGCTGCGCGACATGTTCATACCTCCTTGATGAGATCGTCAGCCTGACGCTGCCGAGCTTGCTGGATGATACACGGCGGGCCAGCCAAAATCAACGGAAAGGAGGGCGCGAAGACGACGGCCGGTCATTCTCAAGCCACGCTCTCCGCGCGAGCCTCTCACGCATGGTTTCTGAGTTTCAGCTCGACCGGGTGCGGGTTCAAGTAGTACTGCCGTGACAAGTAAGGTTCCTGGTATTTCCGGGTGTAATGTCTGAGCAGTACTATAGGCACCACGAGGGGCACAAGCCCGTCGTGGTAGTTCGCGATCACCTCTGACAGCTCCTGTTTCTCGTCTGCACTCAACTTTTTCTTGAAATGTCCTGCGGCATGATAGAGAACGTTAGTGTTCTTCTTGACCGTTGCCATCAGCTTCATCCCGTCCAGCATCTGCTGGTAGTATCGTGAGAGCAACTCCTTGCGGCTCAGTCCGCTTGCTCCTGCGGTGAGCCTGCCGAGCTCGCGGTAGTGCGCAGGACTGTGCGCCATCAGAAGCAGCTTGTGACGGGCGTGAAAGTCCACGAGACCTCTGGCCGAGGCGCCTTCTCTTACGAAGTCCTTCCATCTTGCGTAGTTGAAGACCCGCTCGATGAAGTTCTCTCTGAGCGGCTCGTCGTTGAGCCGCCCCTCGTCCTCGACCGGAACCAGCGGGAAGCGACGCATGAATTCGGCGGCAAACATGCCAGGCCCCCTGGCAGAGGGCTGACCCGATTCTGTGTAGATCTTGGCGTCGCGCATCGCCGAGCTGGGGGAGTGGGACTTGAAGACGAACCCGCACAGGTCCTCTTTCTCGAGCCTCGGCAGCACGGAGTTGGCCCATGTGATCATTCTGTCGGTGTGGTCGACTCGCGACTTCACCGTGAGCAGACTGTGCTTCTCCGGAGTGCCCACGAGACACATCGCCTCTCTGGGCACGCTCAGCCCGCATTCCACCTCCGGACAGACCGGCACCCATCGGACGTACCTCCCGAGAGTGTCGCGCAAGTATCTGTCCAGCTTGTGACCGCCATCATAGCGGACGCTTTCACCCAGGAGACAACGGCTAATTCCCAGCTTTATGACTGGCAGCTGCATCACGTTTCCTCATCCTCCTCGTCCTCCTCATCCTCCTCATCTTCTTTGCTCTCGTCCTCGACGTCTTCTTCGCCCCCTGCTTGGCTGACTCCCATGTAAACGAGGTTCAGGTCCTTGAGTAGGTCCAGTGTCTTCTCGACCTGATTCTTGGGAACCATGAGCCTGGCCGGAAGCGCCAGCGGCGACACATGCACGAAGTTCTCGTTCTCGAAGTAGTACTTCATCCCGGTCTCTTCCATTATGCTCTTGATGACGGCTATGTCGGCCAGGTTATAGGTCGATAGTACTTCCTCGAACTCGACCCACTCTGGCTTAGGTTCCGGCGGCAGTTCCTCTACCAGATCCACGTCGCAGTCCGTGCATCTCAGTATGCCACTCTTATACTCGGCTCTACAGTTTGGGCAGAACATCTTCTGACCCTCCTTACTTTTGGTTCTCACTAGGCGAGCCTCATCGTGAGTGATTATCCGGGCCGGGTACCAGGGCTACACCCTCACGGAGCGTCGTGGTGATCGCCAGAGAAACGCACCCGAACACTGACCGGGATGCCCCTGGCCTCGGCCACTGCCTGGCGCAGGCGCCCGAGGTCGACCCTCTCCCAAACCCCGAGTGCTCGAAGTTGTTCCTCGGCCGCACGAGCGACGTCAGGGACAAGACCGTAAAGGTCAGGGTGTATCTCCACCAGTAAGTCATCTCCCTCAAGAGCCACTTTTACTGGTTCGTAGACGATTTCCCCAGTTTCCCCAATCGTGACCTCCTTGAACAGCGCCTCAACGTGCTCGGGGTAGAGCCGCAGGCAACCGTGGCTCAAGTCCCGACCCACCGTCATGGGGTTGTTAGTGCTATGAATCCCCGTGTGCTTCAAGGAAGTGCCGATCCAAAAATCACCTAGCGGGTTATCCGGTCCAGGGGGTACTACCTCACGTTTGACCTTTTCGCGCCTTGCCAAATCAGGTGGCATGTACCACGTCGGATTCTTCAGCTTGGTGGTCACAGTGAAAGAACCGAGAGGCGTCTGCCAAGTAGGCAGGCCGGTCGTCACTGGGTAGACGGCCCTGAGGATTCCCCCCCGAAAGAAGAACAAACGACACTCAGGTATGTTGACAACTATCCCGTCGTCCCTTGCGACTGGTAGAATCAGGCGTGTGGGTAGGGTCAGTTCCCTCCCGGCTCTAATCAGATTCGGGTCGGCAATTGCGTTGGCGCGAGCAATAGCCGGGTAGGCGAGCCCGTTGCGGCGAGCGAGAGCGTATAGTCCCTCCCCGGGAACGACAATGTGCGTGCTGGCCTCGCCCACTAATGTCGGCGGGGACTGTGACGACACAATCGTCCCGGCCATCACTGAACAGGTGGAAACTGTGCAAGCGACCAGAGTCAGCACCAGCAGACGTTGGCTCAGGTTGTACGTATCAACCAATTCGTGCAACCATCTGACCTTGACGTTTGAGGCAGTCAAGATGAACTACTCCTTAGGGTTTCTCTCACACACTCGTCTGTATTTGTGCGGTAGGCGCCTTGCTGAGTTAGGCTACATTACCTCGTCGAATTCGCTTCTATATCTAACCACGCCGGTCTTGCCGTGCATCGCGAGTTCGTCAAGAATCAGGACCATAAAAGCATCATTCGGAACCCCCGACCACTGGCTTCTGATGTCGTGTCTTGACGCGGGCTCGAATCCAAAACGAGGGTAGTATTTCGGCTGGCCGAACGCGCGTTCGTTGACCGTATGAATTCCAGGCTTGTCCTCTGGGTGCTCCTCACGGATCTCCATTGGCGACTCCTCCCGTGTCTGCGCCTCACATTAGCCGCAGGCGCGCGATGCGGTACTCCACTGGTGGGTGCGTGCTGAAGAGAGAGCTGGCCCGCTTCTCGAATGGCTTTATTGGATTGACTATGTAGAGATGCTGGGTGGCCCTGTTAGCCACTTCGAGGACCTCCTTGTCGTTTGCGATCTTCTCGAGTGCCGAGGCCAGCCCCTCTGGATAGCGGGTAAGCTGGACCGCGGATGCATCCGCAAGATACTCACGTTCCCGCGAGACCGCCAGTTGCAGCAGTTTTGTGACAATCGGGGCGAGAATGGCGAAGGCAAGAGCAATGAGCAAGAGAATGGCTCCACCCGACCCGCCAACCCTCGAGGAACCACCGCTCTTTCGTCTGCTTCCGCGACCCCAGAAAGTGCCCCTCAGAAAGAAGTCACTCACGAGCGCCACTGATCCCACAAGCACCCCTACCATCGTGGCAAAGAGGATGTCGCGGTTGCCGACGTGCGACATCTCATGCGCCATGACCCCTTGCAGTTCTTCCCGGTTGAGCTTCTGCATCAGGCCTGTTGTTATGGCGACAGACGCGTGCTGAGGGTCCCTTCCGGTAGCGAATGCGTTCGGGGCCGTGTCCTCGATCACGTAGACAGCCGGCATCGGGAGACCGGCTGATATCGAGAGTTCCTCCATGACGTTGAAGAGTTGCGGATAATCTTTCTTCTCTATTCTCCGCGCTCTGCTCATGGTCAGTATGGCCCTGTCGCCGCTGTAGTATGCCGACAGAGACGAAACAAGCGCAATCACGGAGGCCAGCGCGATCCCTACGTAGCCGTTTCCCCAGTATTCGCCTACCACGTAACCGAGAACCACGAGAACTGCGGTCACGGCCGCGACGAGCATCCACGAGTTTCTTTTGTTTGCAGCGATCTCGTCGTACATATCTTGTCATCACCGCCCGGAATGAGGGGCTACTCAGAAAACCAGTTCACGAGCACGACACGCAAAATCCGTGCTCCGAGCCAGGGTCTCGACACCGAGAGTGTCGCGTCGGGATGTCTCAGACCCGGTTCCCAGCCCTATCGCAGCCTGCAACTATCACGCTTCCCTGCGGTCTCAAGTGAAGCTCACCTTGGGCGGTTCCTTCTGTCCCATGTCCTCGAGCTCGAAGAACTCGCGCGGCTTGAAGCCGAACATGCTCGCCACGATGTTGGACGGCACGGTCTCGGTGGTCGTGTTGTACGTCATGACACAATCGTTGTAGTGCTGGCGGGCGAACGAGATCTTGTTCTCGGTCGAAGTGAGTTCTTCGTGGAGCGCCAGCATGTTCTGGCTGGCCTTGAGGTCCGGATAGCTCTCGGCTACTGCGAAGAGAGAGCGCAGCGTGCTTGTCAGCATATTCTCTGCCTTGGCCTGGTCTTTGACGCCGGAGGCGTCGATTGCCTGCTGACGGGCCTTCGTGACGTTCTCGAGCACTTCGCGCTCGTGTTTCAGATACCCCTTGGCGGTCTCCACAAGATTAGGAATCAAGTCGTAACGCCGCTTGAGCTGCACGTCGATCTGCGCCCAGCCGTTGTCGCAGCGTTTTCTGAGCCGGACGAGCGAATTGTAGAGTCCGATCCAGATGAAGAAGAGAACAACCAGGATGATCAGAAGAACCCAGATAATCATACGTGACCTCCTCGGGTTAAACCACTAACGCGCCCAGCACAGCCCAGCACATCTACTTGGCAAACGAGAAGTGCATCTGCACAATGACCCACTTTCCTTCGCGCTTCTCCAGGACTCCCGTCCAGCGACAATCGACCCAAGCCGTGGGCTTACCGCGCCATTCGCCGAAATCGTCCAGGAGCGCCGAGAACCACGCCACGTCTCCGCCACGGGACAAATGAATCCTTAAGTCCTTTATCTCAGAACCGGTGGCCTTGAAGTCCTTGTTCATGAAGAAATTGTCCACCAGGTCCTTGAAGGCATCGAATCCCACTATGGTGCTTGCCGAATCCGGATGGAAGATGAAAAACGTGGAGTCCTGGGCCACAGAACTCAGGAGCAACTCTCTGTCTTTGTCGAGGGCCCACTCGATTGATGCGTGTATGACATTCTTGATCTCGGCGATTTCGGCCTTCGGGTTCGTGGAGCCGGTATTCGAACAGGAAGCGAGCGTGGAGATCAAGGATGTCATTAACATTGAGGCGAAAGCGAATTTCATCATTCCCTCCTGGCTGACCCGCTCCAGCTGGTCTACACAATCAGCGGAAAAAAACGCCGAGGTAGTACGGCCACAGAACCACGGCGAACACGGCCCTCCAGAGGGGCAGACTGAGGAATCCGATTGTGAACAGCCAGCCCATGATCCACACCGGAGCCATGACCGCACCGAAATCCGCCGTTACGCGCATGCGCTTTCCATTGTCTGTCACTTTCTCTCCTCCTTTCAGGGCGAAATCGGCGAACTGCCGTCCCCGCATCCGCATCCTAGCCGGGGACGACCTCTCTGGAGAATTCAAAGAGCGCAGGCGTGCCTCCAGTGTGCCAGAACAGCACTGTTTTGCCCGCGCCCAGCTCTTTGTTTCGGATCATATCAATCAAACCGCCCATGGCTCTGCCCGAGTAGACCGGATCGAGCAACACCCCTTCAAGACTTGCCACAAGCCGGATCGCCTTGCGTTCCAGGTCGCCGACGGCTGCGTATCCATCTCCGAAGTAGTCATATCTCATTTCGAATGAGTCCGGCGAATACCTGGCCCGGACACCCAGCCTTTCCGCAATCTGGTTCGACAGGGCAGCGAGTTCAGCCTCATAAGCAGGGTCACCCGGGCTGGCTCGGTCAATAGCAATGCCGACTATCTTGGTCGAAAGTCCAAAAGCGTCTGTGCCGACAGTGATTCCTGCGTGAGTCCCACCCGAAGCCGAAGGAATGATCAGATAATCCATCTCCCTGTCTTGGGCCAGGAGCTGTTCCTTGAGCTCACGTACTGCTGCAACAAAACCCATGGCGCCGGTGACGTTCGATCCGCCAAACGGGATGACGTAGGGTCTGCGCCCTTCGGAACGGAGCTTTTGGGCGATCTCCGGGATCCGCTCGCCCCTTTTCTCTTCGCCGCACCAATGGACGGTCGCGCCGAACAGGTAGTCGAGCATCAGGTTGCCTTCGGCGAAGGCCGGCCGCTCTCCCCCCAGAGCCAGATGACATTCCAGGCCCACGGCCGCAGCGGCCCCGGCTGTCTGGCGGCAGTGATTCGACTGGACCGCCCCGCCGGTTATCACGGTGTCACAGCGTTGGTGCAGGGCATCACCAAGCAGGAACTCCAGTTTCCTTGTCTTGTTCCCGCCCAGGGCGAGACCAGTCATGTCGTCACGCTTCATCAGGATCGTGGGCCCGCCCAGGAAAACGCCGAGTCTTTTCAGCTCGACCAGCGGAGTGGGCAAGAAGTTGATGCGAACTCTAGGTAGAGTGTCTATGTCGAGCGCCATGTTTGTTTCCCGATCTTCTGGTTGACCGTCCGGGTCGCTCTATCCTATTTCCGCGTGCGGCAAGAATCGCGGCGGCCGGCGGTGCTTCGTTGCCTGCTCGAATGCGTAGGCGAGCTTGATGAGTAGGGGCTCGGCGAATGCACGTGAAAAGAACGAGATGCCTATTGGCAGGCCGTTGACGAATCCTGCCGGCACCGCGATATTGGGATAACCTGCCCTGGCTGCCGGCGACGAACTGCCGCCCAGGTAGTGGTCGCCCGTTACCCAGTCCGTCAACCACCCTGGCCCGTTAGTCGGGGCGATGATGGCGTCCAGGTTGTGCTTGCTCAGTGTGGCGTCGATGCCTTCGTCGCGGGAGAGCCGTTGCACCTTCTCCAGGACTTTCAAATATTCTTCACTCGCGAGGTCGTCCTTCTTCTCGGCCATGTGGAAGAGTTCCTGGCCAAAGAAGGGCATCTCCTTCTCTTTGTTGGCGTCGTTGAACTCGATCAACTCTCGGAGAGAATGCACCGCAGAGTTCTTGCCGAGGGCGCCGAGATACTTGCTGATGTCCGCCTTGAATTCATAAAGGAGCGCCTCGAAATCCGAGTCCTCGTACTTGTCGTTGGTTTCGATGTCCGCGGGATCGATGACGGTCGCGCCCAGGTACGTCATCACCTTGATGGCGTCTTCCATAAGCTTATCCACCTGATCGTGGAAGCCGAACAAACCCCTGGCCACTCCGATGCGCGCTCCCCTCATTCCGTCTGCATCCAGGAACGCCGTGTAGTCCTGGTGCGCCTTGCCCAAGCTTGCCCCGGTTGCCTCGTCGCGCTCATCTATCCCGGTCAGGGCGCCGAGCATTATGGCGGCGTCGGCCACTGTCCGCGTCATGGGACCGGCGGTGTCCTGCCTGTGCGAGATCGGGATGATGCCGGCGCGGCTGATCAGACCGACCGTCGGCTTGATCCCAATAACTCCGTTCGCCGAGGCCGGGCAGACAATGGAGCCGTCCGTCTCGGTACCTATTGCAGCAGCACAGAGGTTTGCAGAAACCGCGACTCCCGACCCAGAGCTGGAGCCGCAGGGATTGCGGTCAAGGACATACGGGTTCTTGGTTTGCCCGCCGCGCGCGCTCCAGCCGCTCGTGGAGCGAGTCGAACGAAAATTCGCCCATTCACTGAGGTTTGTCTTGCCGAGTATGACGGCTCCGGCTTCGCGCAGTTTCCTTGCGAGAAAGGAGTCCTGTGCGGCAATTGAGCCACTGAGTGCAAGCGAGCCAGCAGTAGTGGTCATCTTGTCCGCAGTGTCGATGTTGTCCTTGATGAGTACGGGAATGCCGTGCAACGGCCCCCGCTCCTTGCCCCCGCGGCGCTCCTTGTCCATTTCCTCTGCAATCGCGAGCGCATCGGGATTGAGTTCGATCAGAGAATTGAGCGTTGGGCCATGTTTGTCGATGTTCTCGATACGTGCCCTATATGATTCTGCGATTGAAACAGCCGTGTAAACGCCGGACCGCATGCCGGTCTGCATGTCCGATATAGTTATCTCCTCCAGCACGACCGGTGCCGGCGAGTCCTTCGGGTCTGCCCTGGTCTGGAGGTCCGCCCCCGCTGCCGGAGCCATCCCGAGCAGCGCCAACGTCGAACCGCTGCCTGCGGCCATCTGCAAAAACTCCCTGCGTTTCATGTTTCACCTCACTCGTCACGCTCGAGCCGTTTCCCGAAACTTACCACATCGTCTCTTCTAAACCCGATCCTCTCATAGAATTTAATAGCGTCAGAGTTGGTGTAACGCACCTGCAGGCTGATTTTGGGGCAGCCCAGAGCCCTCAGGCGCGCCTCGGCCGCCTCCATCATTTCCCGCCCCGAACCTCGCCCTCGACATTCGGGGGACACTGCCACGTAGTTTACCCATCCCCTGTGCCCCTCGTATCCGGCCATGGCGGTAGCGACGATCCTGTCGCCGCTGCAGCCGACGAGAAACAGGTCCCGCTGGAGCTCGAGCTTTCTCCTGATGTCGTGGTGCGGATTGTTCCACGGCACTACGAGATTGCACTCTGTCCAGAGCTTGACTACGGAATCCTCGTCCGATTCCCTGAATTCTCTAATCTCCATGCGGAGGCATCACTTTCCTTGGCATCACTTTCCTTTGTTCGCCTCCGACTCCCGCCATTCAGAGGCCAGCTTCAGCCATGCCTCGGCGGACCTCGCGGTGTTGCGGGACAGCCAGCCGGAACGAATGTCCTGCAGGAGCTCGGGGTGTGCAGTCTGCAGCCAGGCCATGAGATTGCTGAAGTCAGTCCGCATGGCACTCCACTCTTCTTGAAGGAACCTGGTAACCTCGATTCTCTGAATCAAGCCTTTCTTGAAAACAACCCTGGTGCCAGGCAGATAGTGGATCTCGGGGACACCCAACAGGCGGAGCATGTCGTTGCGTTCTATCACGGAGTTCGCGATTACCGTGTCGCCGCGGACTACCAGATCTGTGTAGATGAGCTCGGAGTTCATAACCGAATCAGCTTCGAAGAGGTCGCGTATAGCCGCCTTGCCGACGATGGGGGTCTGCCCCGGAATCGCAAAAACCGCATCTTCCGCGAAGAAGACGAGCTCCCCGACCACATCGTGTCGGTTGTGGGCCGTGATCATGTTCGCGAGCTGTGTCTCTGGACTGGGGGTCCTGGAACACGCCGGCACGACCACGATCAATAGAAGGAGGACCAAGAAAACGATGGGAACGAAGCGGACAAAGAGGGAAACGCGGCGCATCTTCTTGTTCATACAGATGCCTCCTTACCATGTACTCCACATCTTCACTTCGATGTGGTGCGACGCGCGAGAGAGCGAATGAGATCGAGGTCCAACGTGCCCGACGCTCCCCAGCCCTTCGTGCCTTCGGGAATCCGGGGCCGGAACTGTTCGTACAGCGAATAGGCCGTCTTGGCCAGTGTCGCGGGAGGATATGAACGAGCCATGTCCCGCATCGCCGCGCGCACTTCGTCCAGTGCCTCTCCGAACTTCTGTCCAAGATAACGCTCCACGCCATCCGGTTCGAGACCGCGGTCGTTTGCCACCGCCCGCAGTCCTTCCGGGGTGTCTACTACCGGGATAGAGCGGCCCAGCAGTGGCACCTGACGCACGGAAGGCAGCGCTCTTACAGGTTTCTTCTTCGTGCCCGGCTCGGGTTCTTCAAACAGGCCCAGGCGACGCCCCTTTGACTGCGCGTTCAGCCCTGCAACCGCCTTACCCAGCGTGAGCGCGGTCGCACGGCCATAGCCCAACCGCTCGGCGACAACCGCGGCCCAGAGGGTGTGCACCGGCGCGCGATTGACCTGGACAGAGCGCAGTTCTCTAGCCATGTTCTCCCGGACCTCCAGAGGAGGGCCTCACTGCTTCCTCTTCAAAGTCATTGATGTAGGCGGGTCAGATCCAACCAGGGTCAGTACGGCGCCGGAGAAGGAGTAGACAATGGACCAATCACCGCTTCCATCCTGTGTCGTCAACGTAGCGATGTTTTCAGTGACGACGTAACTCCCGCTCACCTGCAGCGTATCAACTGGTTCACCCGGAAATGTGACGGTGCCGTCTATGGCGAAAGTTCCATCGTCTCTGAAGACGGCCTCCCCGGTGGTGGCTCCGGACACACCGTGATCGGAGTAGCCTACGAGGTTCCATGTGCCCTCCAATGTTCGGAGCGGCCACGTCGAACGGTCATCGCCGCAGGAAACCAGGCTCACGAGCAGGAAGACGAGCCAAATCCCAGTGTGTCGCACAGCCGACCCCCTATTCAGAACTGTCAAGAGACCTCGCGGCCCCCTTTTTCTCCAGCCGCGCTCTCAGCGCCCGGCAATATCAGCGGCCATTCTACCGGCGATTTCCGTGCCGGCAGTGTCAATAGTACCGGGAGAAGAACAAGATGGCACAATGTACTTGCCGGCAACCACACAATTGGTGTAATCGCAGACCCTGTCAAAAACCTCTTGGATCAAATCCGCGTTGTTCTCTATCGGCCCGTCACAGGTGACCAGAAGTGCTGCGCGCTTCCCACCCACCAGTGACTTGCAGTCGGGCGTGCCGTAGCCCTTCACGAGACAGAAATGACGATCGATCAGCGCCTTCATCTGTGCAGAAAAATCCCAGCAGTATAGCGGCGACGCGTAAACTATCACGTCAGATTGCATCATGTGTTCGAATATGACCAGAGCATCGTCCTTCTGAACGCACCCGGGTTCGTCGTGGCTCTTGAGGCACGTACCACATCCCAGGCAACCGTTCACTTTGTGAGAAACAATGTTGATACGGTGGACCTCGTGCTTCTGTGCGGCTAGCTCCTCAAAACGGCTCAACACCTTGGCCGTATTGCCGTTTCTTCTCGGACTTCCCAGGATCGTCGTGATCTTCATCGAGATTACCCCTTGTCATCCTAACGAGAACCGAGCAGCCGGTTCTGCTTTTCTTGCCTCGCGATGCAGCGGCGCCAGTACCTCGTGTGCGCAGACCCACGAAGGGACCGTCTGCCTGACATCGTCGCGGCCGGCCGCGGCCGCGCCGGCTAATAGTACTACAGACGAGTCACAACTATAAGGCCTATTGGCAGGTTAGCCACACTGCACTTGCCCCGCGGGTTTTTGAGGTTGTCTGGACCGGTGGGGACATGTATGATTCTAGCACTTTTCCTTGGATAGAGACGTTTCGAGACTGAGCGCACCTTGATGTATGGACAGAGGCTTTTCGAGGCTTAGCGTAGAGCTTTCCGCATGGACAGAGACCTTTCAAAACTCAGCATAGACCCTTCCGCACGGGAACGACCGGGATCTCACCGGCGGCTGCTCATCGTAACCGCGGCGGCGGTCGTCGCAATCTTGGTGATAGTCCTTTGGCTTTTGACCGCGAGGCGCGCGGTCGAAGTGAGCGCAGCTCCAGTGCGAGAGGCCAGGGCAGCGCAGACCGCCGTGCTGAACGCGAGTGGCTACGTCACCCCTCGGCGCAGGGCGACCGTGGCCGCCAAGATCACGGGAAAGATAAGTCAGGTTCTCATCGACGAGGGCATGCACGTCGAAGCAGGGCAGGTGCTGGCCCGGCTCGAAGACGTTGAAGCATCGGCCGCTTTGCTGGGTGCCGAGGCCGAGCAGGCCGTGGCCGTCGCCGCCCTCGACGACGTCGAGGTGAGACTCGCCAACACGCGCCGGACCCTCGAGCGGGCCAGGGAGCTCCGCGCCAGGGAGCTCGTCAGCAAAGAGGATCTCGAAGACGCCGAGACCGCCGTAGCCAGCTACGAAGCCCAGGCCGCGCTCGCCAGTAAACGCATCGAGTCTGCGGAACAGTCGGCGGCAATTGCCCGGCAGAACGTGGAGAACTGCATAGTGCGCGCTCCCTTTGCGGGCGTGGTGGTCTCCAAGGACGCCCAGCCGGGGGAGATGGTCTCTCCGATTTCTGCCGGAGGCGGCTTCACTCGCACCGGCATTGCTACCATTGTTGACATGGCCTCGCTGGAAATAGAGGTCGACGTCAATGAATCGTACATAGCCCGCGTTACACCCGGTCAGGGCGCGGAAGCCACGCTCGACGCCTACCCGGACTGGGGAATGCCTTGCAAAGTCAGAACGGTCATTCCGACTGCCGATAGGCAGAAAGCCACCGTCAAGGTCCGGATTGCTTTCGACAAGCTCGACCCGCGCATTCTCCCCGACATGGGGGTGAAAGTTTCCTTCTTCGAGGGGTCGGAGGATTCAACGGGTGCGTCACTGACTCTGGTGCCGCGTGAAGCTGTGCGCTTCGAGAGAGACCAGACGTACGCGTTTGTCGTCAAGAACGGATACGTCGAACGCCGGGCCATTCGTGCGGGCCGCGAGCGTGGTTCAGACATAGAAATACTCGCCGGGCTTCGCCGCGGTGAGCAGGTGGTGACGTCGTCACAGGGCGGGCTCCACGACGGTCTGCGTGTGTCTATTTCAAAGTAATAGAATCCACGAAGGAGATCATCATGGTCAGGGTCGACGGCAATGGTAGCGGCGCGGTAGTTGAAATCAGAAACCTCGACAAGAAGTACTATCGTGGCGAGGAGGAGATTGACGTTCTTCGCGGCCTCAATCTTGACGTCGATGCGGGGGAGTTCATCGCATTCATGGGTCCTTCCGGCTCGGGCAAGACGACTCTCTTGAACCTCATCGGCGGACTGGACACACCCACTGCCGGTTCCGTTCGCATAGGGGGAGAGGAAATCAGCTCGCTTTCGGGCCGCAAACTGGCGTCGTGGCGCGCGCGGCACATCGGGTTCATCTTCCAGATGTATAACCTCATCCCGGTGCTGACTGCCTTCCAGAACGTGCAGCTTCCTCTGCTTCTGACTCGGCTGTCCAAGGCCGAGCGCCGCAAGCACGTAGAGGCGGCCTTGAACCTCGTCGGCCTCGGCGATCGCATGCATCACTACCCGCGCCAGCTTTCCGGCGGCCAGGAACAACGCGCAGCCATCGCCCGCGCCATCGTGGCGGACCCCAAGATCTTGCTTTGTGACGAGCCAACCGGCGACCTCGATCGTGCCTCTGGGGACGAGATCCTGGACATCATCAGCCGCCTTGCTAAGGAATACGGGAAGACCATCTTTCTCGTGACCCACGACCCGGTGGCGGCCAAGCGTGCAGACACGGTACTCCATCTGGACAAGGGCACTCTCCTCGAGTGCACGGCGGACGGGGAGTTCGTTTGTAGGTCTGAGGAGACTGCGCAGTGAAGTTCCTCCATCTCATCTTTGTCAACCTCAAGCGCAAGAAGCTCCGGACGTTACTCACCGCCGGGTCATTCATGGTGTCCCTGTTCTTATACGGGCTTCTCATGACCATCAAACTGGCCCTCAGCGGAGGCGTGGATGTTGCCGGAGCCGACCGCCTTGTAGTCCTCAACAGAGTGTCCCTCATCATGCCGCTCCCGATTGCCTACAAAGAGCAGATTCAGCGGATGCCTCACGTGGCCGACGTCACATTTGCCACCTGGTTCGGCGGCTACTACCAGGACATGAAGAATTTCTTCCCGAACTACGCGGTCGATGCGGAGTCTTATCACCGCGTCTACTCCGAGTACATCATATCGGACGAAGAATGGGCCGCCTTCTTGGCGGATCGGCAGGGATGCATCATCAGCCCGCCTCTTGCCGATCGATTCGGATTCAAACTGGGGAACCGCATACCGCTGGAGGGGACTATCTGGCAGGGGACCTGGGAGCTGAACGTGCGCGGTGTTTACAAGGTGCAACGCAGGGAGATGCTGACATCCGAGCTCTGGTTCCAATACGCATACCTGGAGGAACAGCGGCCGTTCTTCAAGGGCACCGTCGGTTGGTACGTAGTCAAGGTGGACGACCCGGCAAACGCAGTCGAGGCGGCCAAGGCAATTGACGCGCGCTTCAGGAATTCTCCTTTCGAGACCAAGACAGACACCGAGAAAGCCTTCGCCGCGGGCTTCGCCAACCAGATCGGCAACATCAGACTCCTCATCATGTCCATCGGGAGTGTGGTCTTTTTCACACTGCTTCTCGTCACCGGAAACGCGATTGCGATTGCCGTGCGGGAGCGCACGAACGAGCTTGCCGTCATGAAGACTGTGGGTTTCAGCGACATATCAATACTCTCGCTCATTATGGCCGAGTCGCTGGTCGTGGCGGCAATCGGCGGGGGAGTCGGGCTTGCTCTGGCCAAACTCTTCACGCTCGGAGGGGATCCGACCGGCGGAATGCTCACGTACTTCTACCTGTCCGGAAAGTCGGTAGCCGCCGGCTTCTGCCTCGCCCTGGCGGCAGGCGCCGCTGCAGGAATAATACCGGCAGTCGGCGCCATGCGGCTCAAGATCGTTGATGCGCTCAGAAAGGTGTGAGCATGTCCATACCACTAGAATACAATTTCCGCAGCGCGATTAACCGCTGGGCCTCCACGCTGGTGGCAGTACTCAGCATCGCGGGCACCGTTGCGGTGTTTATCGTGATGCTCGCAATGGCCCAGGGGTTCCGGGCGACCCTGGTCTCGTCGGGCTCGCCGCAGAACGCCGTGGTCATCCGCGCCGGGGCAGACGCCGAGATGATGAGCGCCATCATGCTGGACCAGGTCCGCGTCATCGCGGACGCGCCCGGCGTGGGCCGTTCGGTCGCCGGTGAGCCGCTCGCGAGCGCAGAGGTCGTCGTCATAGGGGCGTTCCCGCTTGCCTCTTCCGGGTCGGACGCGAACGTGCAAATCCGCGGCACGTCCCCGCTGGCTGCGAGTGTGCGGCCGGACATCCGGATAGTTCAGGGGCGCTTTTTCCAGAGCGGTCTCGCCGAGCTTATCGTAGGCAAGAACGTGCCAGTCGC
>Ga0315294_10003987_pt1 | contig 16094 bp, 9 predicted proteins | sample YL17G13_40_MG_FD_203626 | JGI IMG/M metagenome (GOLD analysis project Ga0315294, IMG submission 203626) | Sediment microbial communities from Yellowstone Lake, YNP, Wyoming, USA - YL17G13_40 | ecosystem: Environmental > Aquatic > Freshwater > Lake > Sediment | place: USA: Wyoming | collected... | reverse complement strand
TCCCGCCCTTGACCTCCAGGATGAGGATGCCGAGGCTAGGGTCGGCGATGATGAAATCGGCCTCGGAGAATTCGCCGGCTTTTATACGGATCTTGAGCGAATGCCAGGCGGACCAACCGGCGGGGAGTGCCGAGGCGAGCACTTCATAAACTTTTCGCTCGGAATCCGCTATCTGTGGAGGGAGACCGGCGTGGGGATAAAGGCCAGAGTCACGACAACTTTTTGAAACTACCTTAATCATTTCCTCTTAATAGCCTTTGTCGGTCATGACCCCTGAACGTGAGCTTAATTCGCAAATTACCTGTTTTCACAAGAACAGCCGCTTTTTATCAGCTCTTCACGTAGCTCGCAATCGATGGGATAAGCGCGTGGTTGGTTTCTCAAAAAGCGAAAGCAATACTTTACAGATCATATGAGCTGAATATTCCACGGCGGTTGATATTTTTGGATGAGATTTCGTTCCGCAGCGTCAATCTCAACATCGTCATGAAGATCGCATACATACAGCCGAACACGTTCTCTCACTCCAGTAATCATGCTATTGATATGGCAATTGGTCGCTTGGCCGTCGACATAACAATTCTTCGGATGAATTTTCCCATACCCATTATTTATTCTTTTCATAAAAGAATCTTTACATCTGCCAAGATAGACCAAAATTTCTTCAACTTTATAGAGGTATAATCCTTTCTTGGATAAGATATCTTGATCCTTGATCCAAAACTCAATGTATTCTGCATCTCCATACCTATTCAGAAATCTTTGATAGAAATTGTCTTGCGCTGATTTTAATGAAAAAAGAAATGTGCCCAAAGGTTCCTGTAAACGATGTGGGTATCTAATGCGCGTCTCGGTTGCAGCATTGAAATATCTTTTGTGAATAATAGTCTCAGCAACGGTTTTGTTATTTTTCTGGCGGAACAAATTGATCGATGTGTTAGGTTTAAAATGCAGCGGTACTGGCAAGAAAATAAATTGCCGATCATTCCACGCCAAAAATTCGTTCACATTTTGCATTCCATTTATGCTTATGTGTCCTTCTCTTCCATCAGCGGAATATTCATGGATTTTGCGACCAGGTTTGCGAAGAAACGGGCATACGTCCGGTCCGGGCAGCGCACTGGGCGGACCTTGATTTTTGCAGCGTAATTATTCTTGTTCACATACAAAATCGTCAGCTCTCCTCCATTGTGAATGGTTGATATTCTCGTCGGATGCTTTGTCCTTATATTTTCACTCCAAATGATCTGATTGACATATGTGTCTTCACCGAGTTTGCGCATAAAATGTTTTTGGCCCGCGTCTACGTCCGGTTCCCTCCAATCATGGATGATTTTATCCTTCGGCTTATAGTGAGACTTATCCAGTCTTATGAGGTTTATTGGAAACCCATCTCTTTCTCTCATCAAATCTCTAAGTTCTTTTCTCACTTCATCCAGTTCTGCTTGTTTGCTTGCCTCTTCTTCTCCTGCAAATTCTAAAATTTCATCCTCCATCTTCTTGAATAGCTGGCTTTTTCTGAAATATTCTTCTTCAATATCTATCATTTTCTCCTGATATTTTCTGAAATTTTCGCATGAAGGTCCCTCAGCTTTCAGGCATTTTTCGACCAGCGTCCAAAGGGCAATATCAACATCTGCTACCCTTCTGAACTCATATTCCCTGGCATACATCCTCAAAACCGAAAGATAATCTAAGTATTCATCAACATAGTTATCCTTGGCCTTTAGTCCAAGTGCGCACCTCACAGGAGGACTGATGATGCCGTAGTTTTCAGGGTCGGTAAAGCGGAGAATTATTGACACAACTTCAATATTTTTAAAAATTCCATTCAAGAAGGAAATAACATGGTTTTCGTTCTTTGGGAGGTCTCTGAATAGACCTTTAGCCTTCTTAGCATATTTCCTGTAGTGCCACCAGGAAGGCACCATCCAGAAATCATCGAAGTTCCAATATTCTCTTTTGGTCAATTTATTTATCATCCCATACGATAGTTGTTTTTCTGTTCCCTTTAAGCCGCTGAATATCTTTTCTAGTTTTTCAAATTTAGGGATAATTTTAAACCTTTTTCCATACGCATCCTCTGCACATGCCTGGCATAGTTTGAGGTTAAAGGAACTTGTCATTGACCTGGCACTGGAACTGCACATTTTCGTTATTGCTACGCAAAAGCTTTTGCGTTTATTCTTCAGGGAATCAGATTAGCCTCCTTCAGAGGCTCTAGCACGCCATTTTGCAGCTTGCTTCTATCAAATCCCTCCTCAGATTCCGCTCTAAGCGTCACGGTCACCTTACCTGCCATGTCTGCAAGGTTGGCCGCGGCGTTCCAGGCCGTAAAAAGCTGGTTACGATCAGCAGAAAATTCAAGTTCGACCACTTTCTGTTCAGAAGCTCGCTTTGGCGACGTTGAGGGACCTTCTGCAACTTTGCCAGTCCCCGGCACTTCTCCGGTTCCAGGTGTTGGCAGCTCGCGACCAGGCGGCTGAACAGACAGAGGGATCGCCTGAGGCATCATGAGAAAACCGGTTTCAAGGTCAATCTCATCCTCCGCCACCCCTACATTGAACCTCACCTTGGATAAAGAAACCTGATATTTCAGATCAGGTCCTAAGGATGGGGCCCCTCCCGCAACATAACCAAAGGCCCCCTCCTGGACTCCTTTAACTATAGCCTTACTAACAACCTCCTCGTTAACCAGCCGAGTGAAACCGAGAAATGAATAAAATCCTTCCACAACATCCGCTGTCTTGATCCCCAGACTAGCCGGCATGCCTTCGCCGAGTTTGAATAGCTCGATAACCTTCCCCGGAGTTAATGTGCCATGGACACGCTTTTGAACTACAGTGATGAGTTCCATCACGCGTTCATGGACAGCCGCTTCCTTCTTCTCATTGAGCGTAGTTTGCAGCGGCCTTCCTCCCATCGCCACAACCTCAATGCCGATTGCAGTCCCCTCGACTCTAGGAAACCATGCTTCTAGATAAAGCCTGAGCAAGGCAGCCTCGGCAGCAGCTTTCTCAGAGGCTTCTCGCTCCCGGAGATGGCTTTTCTGCTCGTCCGTAAGGTTAAGTTGCTTTGACTTGGCTTTAACTTGCTCAATCGCCAACAAATAACGGACCGAACGCCGCAGAATCTCGATCTGATCTGCCGCCGGAACAGCAAGCCCCAATCCGTTTCGGTATTTTCGAGGCTTATCGCCGTACTTCTCAAGAAGTTCCTTAGCAAGCACCTCCTGCTCCGCTCTGGGCTTCCCCCCAAATTCAAGCGGAAGGTAGGCGACCAAAAAACAAGGGTCTTTATCCGGGATATCTGCGGGCTTCTCAGGCCAGATGATCGCAGCCCTATGTCCTGCGAGCCGCCCCTCAAGCATTTCTTCAATCCGCGACCGCACCCGGCCCTCATCTCGCGCAACCGCATCCGCCTCCTGCTCAATCAACAAAGTTACATTCGGATCCTTCTTGAAGCAGTAGCGAACGCCGTCAAAGTGGAGGTAGAGGCACTGCTCCTTAAGCTCCTTAAGACAAGCAAGCGCAGTCGTGCTATCTAAATCCGGGCCGACACAAACGGAGAGTAGCTCCGCCTCGCTAATTCCTGGAGGCAAAAGCTCTCCTTCCTTCCCCGCTTCACGCCGCAACCCTCCGAAGGAATAAATTAGGATGGCTGTGGCCAGTCGAACCGCTGGCCTCTTAGCCGCCTCCGACGGATTCTCTTTCGCGCGTCTTTCATCAATTCGCCGCGCCCGTGCATTGGCGCCGATAAAGTCATGCTCGAGCACAGCCTGGAAGTCAGACTGCTGTCCAACCTCCTTGAAGAAAGCCAACCGCACCTCGCCGTCATGAATAGGAACGTCGCCAGGGCCCAAAACCGACCTGCTTTTTCCTTCCCGATAACATGCTCTAAGACAGGCGGCGAGGAAACGGAGCGCGCCTCGCGTGCGCTGGAACTCGGGAATCGCCGCCCATCTCTCCCTCATAAGATCAATCAGCGCCGGGTGGAACGGATAGGAAGCCCTTACGCGATCACGCAGAGCTATTCCTTCCTCCTCTGCTTGCTTCTGCTCGGCTGCGCTTCGGGCATAGGCGCGCCGCATCTGAGTCACCATCTCCTGGTAGGCCGTAGCCGCCGGCGTGGCTTGGCTCTCATCCGGAATCTTGGCAAGAAGCCGCCGCTGGATGACAGCAAGAATCTCGTTGCCTTCGACAGGCTCCCGGCGCTGATCCTTGCGCGCCGCAAGATGATCAATTGTCTGTAGCAAACTCACATATTCAAGGCTCTCGCGTTTGCTAGACTGAAGTGAAAAAACAAGCGCCGTGTTTGTTGTATTCCCAACGGCTACTGTCAAACGCAGGAGGAAAGTCATCGTTTCATCGCGTAAAGTCGTTTGTTGGACTTTTAAACCTCCGGCGCTGATGAGGTAGCCAAGAACCTCATCAAGAAGGATCAGATTCGGCCCTTCTTTAAGGATTTCCAGAATCTCATCCCCTCCCGGCGCCACCCGCGCCTCGTCCTGCGCCTTAAGCAGCTCATAGCATTTCCGGCCGCCTAAAGACCAGGCAATCCAACCCCACATTGTTCTCGCGCTGAAATTCTCACCCGGAATCTTCTTTCCTTTTGTGGCATCAAAGAACTGCCCGTCAAAGACCGCTGTCCGCGCAACTCCAGGCCTGAATAGCCCTTGACCTTCAGGGATGACATCGAGCGCCTTCCTGTTCCGTACGGCGTGGAAGAGCGCGGCAAGTGTGTGCGACTTGCCTCCACCGAAGGGCGTAACGAGCTTGAGTACCCTGTTCCCTGCTCCGCCGCCCAACCTCGAAAGTATATCCTGAAGGAGCGAACGCAAGCCGTTCGTCAGATAGGACGCACGGTAGAATTGCTCAGGGTCTCTGTACACAGCAGGAACATTCGGGTTGCCGTCCGCAAGGGGTCCAAGATCAAGGGCGAAAATATCTTCGCTAAAATTCTCCGACAGGACGTCGGCGTGCAGAGAGACGACCTCTAGCCAGGGTTTTATGTTGGCATCGCTCATTTCTTTTTCTCCTTCTCAAAGTCCAGGATTTTTTGACCGGTCCGCCGCGCTTCGCGTTCGAGCGGCATGAGTGTTACATCCTCTATGACACTCCGCCAGTTGGCGGTGATCTCCGATAAGGCAGAAAGCTCACCCGTGGGGGAGATTTCGCCTAGTTCGCCGCCCTTAAGCGCTGGACCGGCCAGAGCCTGGGCTACGAGGCGCATCTGCTCGCGGTTGACACCCGATTTGCGAAGGAAATCCGGGAGGTCAAAAGAGCTGTTACGTAGGAGCCAGAGCGTCCTGTGCAGGGCGTCAATGAGAGGGGCGGGCGATCCATTATCGACAGGGAGACCGAGCTTATCTTCCTCACCCCGCTCGCGGAAGTCACGCAGTCGGTATTTGCCTTTCTTTTTCTCTACAAGCGCTCTCGGACCGTAGGCGAGCGAACCCTGGCCATCGAGCTCTACATGTGTGCCATTAGCAAACACAATGGCCTCGCCCGCGTCGAGCTCTGCTGTTCGATAGGTATAGCGCCATAAAATATAGAACTGGGTGGCAGGATCAACTCCAGCGAGGCTGTGCCTCCCACCGTTCCCGCCCACTTCTTTAGATAGCCTGGCTAGAATTTGATCAAGGACCACCGACTCGACCTCGGAGAGGAACCGCACAGCGGGAACGGGTTCACCGTTGGCGTACTCGACACGGGCGAATCGTGTGAAAGCCCGAAGCCCCGCACCGACGCATGCGATCACCAGATCCGCACCAGAGACGCCCATCTCCCAGAGCGTCGAGACACGCTCACGGACTATCCGTTCCAATTCCGGCCGAACGTCAGTCTCATACTGGCCCTTCTCCTGCCCATTTCGTTTTCGAGCGACAAGAAAGATGCTCGAAGCGAGCGCGGCAGATTCCATTCCCCGTAACCGGGATTTCATCTCGGTATCAAGCGGCCATGCCTCGGCGACTACAAAACCGGCTTGCCGCAATGCGTCCACTAGGGTAGACCAGCCGAGCGTGGTTTTGTGTGCATACACAACTACCAATGCTCCTCCCGGTTTCAGAACTCGGTGTGCCTCACGGAAGGACTGAGCCATCATTTCTTCATAGGCGCGCTGCGCCTTCTCTTTCGAGCCTCCATGGCGCATGGCGTCGGCGACAGCCTCTTGTTTCTTTGGCGTGCCCGCCGTCGCAAAATGTTCAGGATAAAGATACCCAACAGTGCGTTTGAGCCAGACGTAGAAGAAGTCTGAGATATCGGCGTAGGGCACGTTATCGTAATAAGGTGGATCGGTGATAACGGCATCCATAAAAGCATCGGGCCAAGGTGACGCGGTCGCGGAGCCGCGTATTACTATAGCAGTGTTAGTTATCTTCCAACAGTCATTGAGCCCTTCAATGCTTCGAGCGACTTGACTTTGCCAAGACCCTCCAATCCCAGAGTAGGCGACCTGTTCGGCGAAATCCCAGACCATTGGAAGTGCCTGCCTGCCAAAAGCGTCAACGCACAATTCTGCATCTATTTTCCATCTCGTTAGTGAGCAGTTAAGGGCTGCAAGTTTATCGACTGATGAAGCTAGTACGACTAAAACAGCTTGCAGCGCTTCGCGCCTCAAAGCCAGATCCTGCATTTTTTTACCAGCATCCCGCATCGCGGTGGCGAATGTGAGCAAACAAAGCATCTGGCGTGGGGTGAAAAGGTCGCCAAAAGTTCCTAACCCGTAGAGGTGTGTCCAGCAGCTATTTTTGGCATCGGTAATAATCGGCTCGTTCGGCACTGTTAAGCCGGTCCGTGTGGACAGGGCGGCCATGCGCTTCCTGATTGACGCCTCATCCGGCGTAGCGTTAGGCGCTTTATCGGCAGAAAGATAAATTTTGCCTTTATTTCCCGGTTTTTTGCAGACGATAGTCATAAGTTGTTGGCTTATACGTCCAGAGCAACCCTCGGCCTTCACGTAGTGACTGTCAGCTACGGTACCACAGAAGCGGCAGGTTGCGTTACCTCCTCGAGAACCGGCCTCGGGATCAAAGCCCAGGCCATTTTCGCTCGTAGCTTCGACCACCTCAAATCGGACGCGCTTTTCTTTGTGGTCCGGCACCATCTTCATCGCTACAAAACGGCTTTTTTTCTTGCAGAGCCATGTCTGACGCAATAAGGGCACTGTTGCCCCACAGGATGGGTTCTTGCACTTCACCGTCCGTGTCCAAAGGTAGGCAACTGGCACGAGGTAGCCCGGCATCACGCGCGCCTGCGAATCCCGCGCAGATAGATCGTCGTCTTTGTCGGTCTGGAAGAGATCCAAAGGCTTCTCCTCTCGCTTGCCCTTAAATTCTGGGTCAGTGACTAATGGGTAAAGGTCGCCTATCTCAGCTTTAACCTTCCTCAGGACCCACTCGCCCCAGTACCGAACTTCGCCAGCCAGCCCGCCCCAGGTAGTCTCGCCTTTCACGTTCTTGGGGCCGGTCATGCCGCGCGCGTTGGGGTCGGGCTTGCCATACTTCTGCGGATAGACGAGTGTGCAAAGCTCTATTAAGTGGGCAACGGGATTTAGGTCGAGGGCGTAAGCCTCGCATCCCAGTCGTAGTGCTTCGAGTGGAATCGCTCCGCCCCCCGCAAACATATCGAGCACGCGCGGCCGAGGCGCTCGACCAGCTTCAATATCCTCCACCGTTACTCTTTCTCCAGTGAACTTGAAATCCTCAACCCATGTCGGCTTAATGCCGCCTGCCCTTACGGCTTCTAGCTCCAAGGTAAGCCGCTCAGCATGCGTTTCAAGGATATCCCTTTGGCCCTCCGCGATGACGCGTTGGTCGCCGGGATACTTGCAAAGACGTTCCACGAACTTAGCAGCATTAGCGCGTCCGAGGCTTTGCTTTTTATTATCCGGCCCATTTTCCGGCATAAAGCGCGACGCGGAGACGAGTGCTCCATAAACAGCTGCTCGGCAGGCCACAAGTGGCCTCCTTGCCCACCAAAGGTGCAATGTCGAAATATGCCCCTTTCGTATGGACTTCTCCCGCGATGCCTCTTTGCTGATAACCTCAATAGGCAGGTAGTCTTCGATTAGCCTACGATCATCGCACATCACTTACCCTCTCTTTTTTCTTGCGCGCTTCTTGGCTTGCCTTTCTCGCTTACGCAAATGTCTTGGGTCTCGTAAATTCCGGCGTCGATTTGCCTCTTGCTCTGCCCTTATTCTTTGTTTTCGCTCGGCGGCTTCTGCCTGTTTTGCAGTTCTTGCTTGTACCTTCGCCACTCGTGCACGTTCTTCGGCTTCCGTGATCCGCCTGCTTGCGGAGTCTTCAGCTCCCGCGAGTTGCTGCTGCGCTTTTAATCTCGCATCCTCTTCTCTTTTTTCAGCTTCCCTGGCCCTTTGTTCCGCAGCGCGCGCAACTTGCCAACCCATCTGAGCCACGAAGAACGGCTTCTCAAGATCGGGAATATGGTCGAATTCTTCATCGTACTCTTTACGACGATGCACCTGTTCAGTCTCAATAAGGTATTTATCTAGTTGATCTTTGTAAGCTATTTTTGCCTGATTTACAGAAGGACCAAAAAAGCGCAAATAACATTGCCTGTCGATAAAGGAGATACCAGCATAGTAGTACTCATTGAGCATACATTTCTGAAGCAAATCTGGATCTAGATCCTGGCCATTGAGTGATGCTACATATCGATAGATAGCTTCAGGGGACCATGTGACAACAGCTGCGCCTTCGTTTATCATATCGAGGATGCGGCTTTGCGACACAAAATATACTCGACAGGATGGATTGATCCCATCAGCAAGAAGATATTCCTGTTTTCTTATTTTCCTAATGATAAATAGTACTTCTGCTTCTGCTTCAACTTGAAGATCGCTGCGAAGTGTACCTCTTTTCGCGCGTTCATTGATCACTTCCATTTTTATAGTCTCTATATCGCCCCAGTCCTTTTGATCAAACCCTTTCAACGCTTGTAGGCTAATGGGGTATATTCCATGTGCTTTGCACTCTTCAATAAAAAGGTCTTGGGTTATTCCGTGCGGAAAAGCTTTATCTAAATATTCTCCTAAAGAGCTAACAACACCTTCTGCTGCCAATCCGATATAGCCATCTATAAATAAGTTCTGTTTATACCCCTCTTTGGCCAGAGCCGCAGCTAAGAAATCAGGGGAATCTACAGCTTTAGCTTTTACGAAATCTGTTGCCCAATTAAGATGACGCCATGCTTCTTCTAATAGTTTTTTTGTTGTGAACATCTTGCCATTTGAATCTTTAATCTTCGCAAATAGGTCCAACGCATATTCATGGTTATGGCATCCTACGGCAAGCAAGGGAATAATTATGCTTGAGTCTATGAACCAACAGGTATCTGCAAAAATGTTTTTACGGATTTTCGCACAGGTAGGATCGAATCCCGCGAGATGATAAAGAAAAAAGCCTTGAGATATCGAAGCAAGATACCTGCGTTGAGGTGAGTTGGGTTCAACTAAAAACGCGTGGGCGGCCTCAATAAATGCCGCTCTCGTATCCAGGTCAGAAAAACGGGCAGCCTGTGTACTGAATTCGCGAAATAGATCAGGTAAATCAGCAATTCCGACGGATTGATTTGCTATGATTACGCTGGCCATAGCTAGACCACGAGCCTGGAACGTACTAATTAGTGAATCCCGCAATGCATTTTTTGCATTATGAAGGTCTTGGTCAGAGATAGACGGAAGTAATTTTTTAAAGTCAAGACTGAACTGTCCAAAGGCTTGATCTTCTTCAAGTTTTCGTTGAGACAAAACTGTTTCGATAGTCTTTTGACCCGCAGGTGTAGGACAGAATAATCCGGCTTTCTCATCGACCATACCCGTCCTTACTAGTTTGTTTAAACAATCAGTTATATGAGGTGCTAAGTTTGGCGTCCTCGCCAGAGACGCCAATGACCGTTCTGTTTGTATCTCTGATAATGATAAAGGTTTAGAAGATATCACAACTGCGCTAAGAACAAGTGGTTCAAGGAGCCCGTGGATCGTTTCGGAGCTTAGAACCGTCTGCAAGCGCCGGTATATATAGAGAGATGAAGCCGCCCTCACCTCGTCCTCGTTAGGCTGTTGGATAGCACTCAAAAAAAGCCCTCGCGGACAAATAAAGTGATCAGCAACTTCAATCATTTTCCTAAGGTTGCGGTGCGAGTTATCATCGTCTTTATAAGCAATGAGTTGGATGTTGTATCTTTCAAGGAACTCCCGAACATCTCCGCTTGTCGAGTTGGCGAGAAACATATAAAGAGGGTGGAGCGGATTAGCCGTTTGCTTCGCAGTTTCTAATATTAAGCGCAAGTCGGGATCGCTCATGCTGTGGCCGATAATTAGGATATCGAACATCTCGAATACCTGACGAAGCTTTTCTCTTATATGGGCTCCTTCAGGCGAGATGAGAATACGGCTATAATCAAGAGACGTTATAATGGTATCTTGCAGATTATCCAAATCCGAATGGATTTTAACAATGAGGTGACTTACCCCGTTTCTTAATAGAGAAAGATCCGTCTGCCTATTTTGTATAATGGTGAAATGGTGGCCTGCTCTGTAGAGATACTTATATAATTCATTATCATAATTTGTAGTTATGTAGCATGCAAACGGCCATTTGGCTATGTATTCATATATTGGGTGCACAATGTCAGATCTTCGTGGTTCTAACATAGGCCGAACGATGGACACTAAAGACTCTCTGCTTCCCAAGTCCACCTCTGCTTGCCTAAGGGCAGCAGGAAAGTCCCCATTGGTGATGAATTTATCGTAGGAATCTTTATCAGCTTGCCTGTTGATCTTGAGAACGTGGCTAACGACTTTGTTGGTAAGTATCTCCCATGATGGGTATCCTATTTCTAAAGAAGGTCCTGCCCCGACAAGAGCAAAGCACCGACCTGAATTTATTTTTCGAATTAGATCAGGAGCAAACATGCCTGCCTCCATGGCTTAGGAACAATTATCTATTGACTTCTCAATGGCTTCCGCCGGGATATCGAAATATCGCGCCGCGACGATCTCCCGCTTGATATGGTCAAGGTGTTTGACCGGATTCTGAATCCGAATTGGCTCCGCGTGTGGATTCTCCATCGGGTCCCAGACCACATAAAGCCAATAAGAATCGCCGAGATGAGCAGCCTTGTACCACTCGTTGGTCGTGAGGCGTATCGGCTGGCCCCGAGCGCGGCCTTTAACCTCGATGCGCCGGATCCCTTTTACTGGATCACGGTAGCCCGTCTGGGAATCGGCTTGACCAAGGCTGCGGATATCGAATCCGAGCTTGAGGTGTCCAACGCGCTGACAGCTCCACCCCCTTGCTTCCTCGTAGGCAACCACAATGTCCTCTGCCGCTATTTCCACCCGTCGCTTGACCGCAGGATCAATGTCCTCTGCAAGATACGAGATCTGAGCCGCAGCCGGAGTGGCCGAAGGTAGTACAATCGCCGTACCCAGGTGCCGAACCGGGCCATGCTTGGCAAGCATCAGCCGATCCAGTCCGGCTATGCGCTCCCTACGGGTCCTCTCGAGGTCAGCGAGGTCGTTTTCGGCACGTTGGCGCGCGATTGCAATTTCCGGAGAATTTGCTTCTCGCGCACGGAGCTCCATCACACGGTCTTGAGCTGCGCGTATTCGCGCATCAAAAGAGTGTTCGAGGTATTCGCGACAGACATCGACAAAATGCCGCCTTTCTCCTTGACACCTCGCGCGGACCTCCATCTGGTAGGTGCTTTTTAGAAAGTCAGAAGCTGGTATAGCGTCGATCGGCTCAACCTCTGAGGGCGAATCTGAATGTGCAGGCAAATCAAGTAAACAATCGGCTGGAACTACGCTGAATCGTTCTGAGGTGTTTTCGACAATCTCTTCCCGCACGGCAACGAGCTCTCCGTGGAGGTCCATTGCTTCACCGTTGGTCTTCTGGCCTTTGATTCTCGCTTCAAAGAAGTGGATCCTGTACGGAACATCGCTTGTCCCGTCCACAAATACGGCGATGCCTCCGCAAAGGGAAACGAGCATTTCGTTCAGTTTTTCATCGACAGAAGAATAGAGTGAATGGCCGGGGCCGAGTAGCACAGCGTCCAGATGCTGGTCTAGGTCAAGGTGCTTTTTGTGGAAAGTAATTTTGCGGTATTCTGACTCTGGCCTGCCCAGCCGGCGTACCGTCTGTAAACGGTCAGAACGAAGGTCGGCAAGCACGTGCTCTACGCGCCACAGGCCATCGGCACGCGACTCTACCCGCAGTCCAACTTCGCGGCTTGCGGCTAGGAAGTACTGCTCCACATAGCGTGGCATAAGGCGCCGTTCTTCCGCCTCGGCATTTGAACGCTGGAATCCGGAGAAGTCCACATTTGCGCGCGCCAGAGCGATCCCGGTGGCTTTCTCGTATTCCTGAAGCTTGTCGGGATCGATTCGCTCGATTTGGTCGAGGTACTCGTCCAACCGGCGCGGGTCATGGGCCGCTTCGCGCAGCATATCCGGGAGATTGATGTTGTTGAGCGAGAGCACCTCGCCGATGACGTCAAAGACTCTATCGGCAAGAACTTCACGCATCTGGTCCAGTTTTTCAAGCAGCCTCTTGAGAATGCGCCCCTCAACAATCGGTTGGCCTTCCTCAGAATCGCTCGCTACAAAGTTAAATGCATGGACATCACGTTCCTGGCCGATGCGGTGAATGCGCCCAAGGCGTTGCTCCAGGCGGGTTGGGTTCCAGGGCAAGTCGTAGTTGATCATCAAGCGGCAGAATTGAAGGTTTATGCCTTCGCCCGCAGCCTCGGTCGCTACACATATCTGACAGCTCGTACGAAAATCCTCTTGTGCACGCTTGCGCTCGTGGGGATTCAGACCGCCGTGAATCTGACAGGTAGAGTAGTCCCAATGTTGCAGGTGGCTGTTTAGGTAGGTTAGGGTGTCGCGGTGCTCCGTAAAGATAAGGAGCTTCCCGCGACCATCTTTAAGCTCATGAAATTCGGCTTTTTCCAAGCATTCACGCAGGGCAGCCAGTTTGGAATCAGATGCATGGTCTCGCACGCGACGTGCCTGGGCAAGAAGATCCTGAAGCGCAGCGATCTCAGCGCGCAATTGGTCCAGTTCCAGCGCCGTCGTGAATTCATTGGTCAGACGGTCGCGGGCTTCATCATCAAGATCGTCCTCATCTTGCTCCAGGTCGATGACGCGGCCTTGAATCTGAACAAGCCGTTTAGCAAGTTGAGCGGGAGGAAGGTCTTCTGATTCCTGCAGGAGCTCCTGTTGGCGTTCAAGACGTCTACGAATGGACTCACAAATCGCCCTTGTGGAGCTGGCCAATCGCCGTTGGAAGACGGTTCGGACGAGTGCCACGCTTTGTTTCTTGCGTCCGCTTGCCTGCGGGAGAAATTGGTTGATGTAAGCGGTGACGGCTTTGTAAAGGTCGTATTCCTCATTATTAAGCCGGAACGTCACGGTATGAGCGTGACGGTCTGGGAAGAGTCTTTTGCCATTGATGTCCTTGAGGTCTTCCTTAAGCCGACGTAGAGCCCAGGGACACTCGGGGCCGAGACGAAGGATCTCCCGTCTGATCTCTGTTGCCTTGTTCCCCGATCGATGGGGCTCGGGGAAAAGGTCGGGGTCGATCAAGCGTATGAAATGAGCGAACCGATCATCATCGCCATGGTGAGGGGTGGCAGTGAGAAGGAGAAGGTTATCGGCTTGGGCGGAGAGACGTTCGGCAAGCTGGTAACGCTTGGTCTTATCCGGTTCGTCACCACGGCTCTTAGAGCGCTTGGTGTACGCGCTGCACTTGTGGGCTTCATCAATAACGACCAAGTTCCATTTTTGTTGCCAAACACGTTCCCGCACCTCCTCCTGCTTGGCGTAATCCATAGACGCGATAATCTGATTTGCCCGCTGCCATGGATTTGTGAGTTGCTGCTGATCCACGGCAGAGAAAATGATGTCGAAGGATTCTCCAAACCACCGGAGCAGCTCGTCTTGCCATTGAATGGTAAGAGGAGCAGGGCAAAGGATGAGCACACGTTCGATAGCCTCCCGGAGTTTCAGTTCCTTGATAAGGAGGCCGGCCATAATGGTCTTACCAGCACCCGGATCGTCAGCCAGGAGAAACCTGAGGCGTGGCTGAGGCAGCATACGCAGATAAACTGCTTCGATCTGGTGAGGCAGCGTTCTGATGCCAGATAGGCTGACTGCAAAATGGCGATCGTGCGCGTAAGCAAGACGAATACGGGCAGATTCGATTAGGAGACGCATTTTCTCTGAGTCGATCGTTGTGATCTTGCCGGGCGATAAAGCGGCGCTAGCAAAAGCTACTTCAGCTTCTTCTTTGGAAAGTATCGCCTCATCCGGTGTGCCATCTGGAAGGCGCACTCGGCACTCGAATCCTGAGCCGATCGGTCTGACCGATTCTAGTACCACGAGGCCAGGGAAATGCCCAGGCAATTCGATGCGTTGACCGACGGGGAAGTCGCGGTTATCTGTCATTATAATCTATCAAGATTTCTATTTCGACCTGCGTACCCTTTTTATTCTTCTGCGTCATTATTTTATTAAATTCGATTGCATGTTGCCAGAAATTGACCTCGTCGATAGCCGGAAGGCTTCTTAAATAATCGAACCAGTCATGATCTGTGACGCCGGCGTAGAGTTTCATGGCCTAGTCTTTATTCCTATATTTATTCCTACATTAATGTGGTATTACCCTTTTTCCTCTGAACGACGCCATTTGGCATCGCGTCCCCGGCCCATTATTTCGAGTTTTCCGGATTTCCGCCGGCGGTTCATGACCAAGCGGATGGTGTCACGGCTGACGTTGGGACAAAGCCTCTCGACATCCGCGATTCCGAAGGGGCTCACAATAGTATCCAGGGCGTATTCTACGAGCTCCGATTTGGATCCTTTTTCGGGACGGGGCCGGCCGGCACGTTCTTCAAACTCGCGGTAGGTTCGGCGCAAGGTCGTCAGCAGGTAATTGAACCATGGCTGGAAATCATGCACTCCCTCGTGCCAGCGTGCTGAGCTTTTTTTCAGCACCTCATAGTAGTCTTCCTTAGTCTGCTCGACGATCCGCTCGTAGCTGATATATCGCCCGACATCGTAGCCATGATGGGTGAAGGCGAGCAAGGTCAACAACCTGGAAACGCGGCCGTTGCCGTCGCGAAAAGGATGGATGCACAGAAAATCGAGAACCAGGCAAGCCGTTGCCAGGAGCGGCGTGACCTTGAGTTGCTCAACAGCGTCATGATAGCCCAAGCAAAGCTCGTCCATGGTTTTTGGAACAAGGTCGGGAGCCACGGGCCGGAAACGCCCCTCCCGCCTGCCGTTTGGGAATATCTCGATGATATCGTTTGGACTTCTTTTCCATTGTCCGGCATCCCCCGTCGTCCCCCCCTGGGCCAGAGCATGGAGGCGAAGGCATGTCTCCGGCGAGATAGCTATCTTTTGGAAATCGGTGTGAATCCAATTCAGGGCCAGGCGATAACCGACGATTTCCTCCTCGGATCTGTCTTTGGGGGACGCATTTTCCAAGACCAGAGGCCGTAGTCTGCTTTTATCGACGGTCACTCCCTCTATCCTGTTGGACGATTCCGCGCTTTCGATAAGCGCCATCTCTCGGAGTGACTTGAGGATCTGTGGTGACTGTTTTTCGAAAAGCTGCTGGCGGCCCTTAGACTCGGCCAGGCTTTCTAAGAGCCATACAGTGGAGAGAGGCAGCTTCGTATCTTGGAGGCGAGTCCCTCGAAAGGTCATCATGTCGTTTTTCTCCATGCTGTGTCTTCGTTCATCAGCAAGTTATGGCGGTCGGAGACGAAGGAAGAGGCCGGCCCGAGGTCGATGCCGATCGCGCGGATTCTGCCGGATTTCATGGTTATTACCCTTATTATTACCCTCTTTTAGGGGTATTACCTCTTCTAAAAACTTGACCAACAGCCATGCTTCACCTATATTGTTGTTGAATCACGATGGGAGGCCATCCAAAGGGTTCCGTCCCGCGGTAATGCCTCCTTTTTTTATCACCCTTTAAACTCCAGACTTCCTCATCGTCCCCCTTCGCAGGGATCCGCGGGCGGACAGAATGTCGTTCGACTATCGCAAACTCT
>Ga0315294_10003984_pt1 | contig 16099 bp, 17 predicted proteins | sample YL17G13_40_MG_FD_203626 | JGI IMG/M metagenome (GOLD analysis project Ga0315294, IMG submission 203626) | Sediment microbial communities from Yellowstone Lake, YNP, Wyoming, USA - YL17G13_40 | ecosystem: Environmental > Aquatic > Freshwater > Lake > Sediment | place: USA: Wyoming | collected... | reverse complement strand
GGCGAGTCCGAACGCTTCCTCCGCTTTGGCCGCGGCCGCCCGATTCTTGCCGAACTCTCGGGGAACAAGATCACGACGCGCTACGTAGTGCTTCCCGGCGGTCAGCTTCTCTCTCGCGTCGGCCCCGTTGACTCCAAGCCAGTCTTCTACCATTTCGATGCGCTGGGGAGCACTGTGACAGAGACCGATGTCTCGGGTCGACTCCTGGCCCGTTTCTCTTACGAGCCCTACGGTGCCAGCAGTCTCCACCTCGGTGTCTACGAGGCATTCACGTTCTTAGGGGCTGACAGCGTCTCAGAAGAGGACGCCGAGCTCTTGGAGATGGGACAGCGTTTCTACGCTCCTGAGACTGGCAGATTCCTCAGTACGGAACCCCTGAGGGAGTCACTGATCGCCGCCGGTAGTCCGTATTCCTACGTTGCAGGCAATCCCACGACAGAGAGCGACCCCACGGGACTGCAGAATCTGGGTCCCTTCGCGCCGGCAACAGTGCCGGAGGGCCTCGGCCCGATAGCCGATGTGCTGAATGCTCCATACAAGTCCGGAGAGGAGGGGGGGCCGAGCCCCCTGGAGAAGATTTGCGAGAAGGCGATCGAGCACGCGCCCGCATGGCTTCTGTCCCAGGCGGCAAAGAAGACTGCCAAGGTGTTCGCGAGGAAAGCTGTCGCGAAAGCTGTTGAGATCGCGGTCGAGCTCGTGTTGCTGGTCAAGTGACGCACACAACAGCCGTGTGGCTTGGGTTAAGTGCTTCGCTTGCCTTCTTGGCGATCCGCGACTGGAATGACTATCGCAGGGATCATTCACCTGACGACCTGCTTGCGGGGATCGGGGCGCTCATGCTTGCGGCGATGTTCGGGCTTTTCGTCATCGGGAGTCCGGCTGTGCCGAGTTCCGTGCTCGGCATCACGGGTGCGATCCTTATGATAGTCGGGCATGTCGTGTCCATGGCCGGAGCAGGCGAGTCCGGGAATGATGCCACTCCAACGAGGAAGAGTGGGTCTCGAGCACGGCCAGAAAGGCGTACCGGAGTACGCGGCCCGTCTCTCGCCGCAGGAGCGGCGCTGACGGGTAGCATATTCCTGGTCCTTGCCTTCGTGACCCTTATCGGGGGGGTGCGGGACGCTGGTGGGTGGTTGCTTGTTCTGGGGGCGACTGCTTGGCTTGTTGCGATGACAGCTGGTGCGTGGTGGATATGGAGGCGTCGGAAGAACGTGAAAAGCTAAGCCACCGGTGTTCGTCGGGATGGAGCGGGTCAAGCACACGCTGGCGTACGAGCGGCTGGAGGACGGGACGGCGCGGACGACGATCTCGGAGACTTGCTGCGGGCCCAGGATCGACGCGTATGACTCCCGGGGCGTCCTCACGGGGCAGGAAGATGCCATGGGGAACCGGACGTCGTTCGTGATCGATGAGAGCTTCCGGCTGGTGTCGCGGACGGACCGGAACGGGCACACGACGACGGCCGAATACGGGCCGGCTGGGCATCCGACGAAGGTCACGGACCCGATGGGGAACGTGACCCGGTACGAATACGCGAACGAATACGGGTTCCTGACTGCGGTGGTGGATGCCCTGGGCCGGCGGACGAGCCTGCAATACGACGGGTCAGGGAACGCGGTGGGGGTGACGGACGCGGCTGGCGGGAGCTGGCGCTTGGGCCGTGACGGCTGGGGCCAGGTGCGGGAGAGGGTGGATGGACTGGGGAACAGGACGGGAGTGGAGGAGGATGTCGTAGGGAACGTCATTGCCGTAACTGACCCGCTGGGGAACAAGACGGCGTGGGCGTACAACCCCAAGCACGAGGTTACCTCGCGGACGGATGCGAAGGGGCAGGCCACGTCCTTCACGCGGGATGACCGGGGATTGCTGGTGGAGACGCGGCATTCGGATGGGGCTCTGGACCGCCTCTCGCATGACGAATGGAACCGGGTGGTTCAGCGGACCGATCCTCTTGGCCACAGCACGGTCTGGACGTTCGACGATGCAGACCGGCTGATTACGCGGACTGATCCGCTCAACGCGATCTCCCGCTACTCCTGGGATGTCCCTGGGAATCTCCTGAGCGAGACCGACCCGAATGGAAATGTCACCCGGCACGAATACGACGCGCTCAACAGGCGTGTCAGGACGTTCGATCCGCTGTCTCGTCTCACGCGGAGGGAGTTCGACCCGGAGGGCAATCTTATAGCCCTCACGGATCCTGCTGGGTTCATCACCCGGCGCTCTTTCGACGCCAACGACCGGCTGGTAGAGGTGGTGGATGCCAAGAACAACCGGACGCAGGTGGGGTATGACGCGGTCGGGAACAGGATTTCGGAGACGGATGCAAACGGGCACACGACCACTCTCGGCTACGACTCCCTCAATCATCGCGTGAGCCTGACTGACCCGCTGAACCGGACGAGACGGTGGAGGTTCGATGGGGGCGGTAACATGGTGGGGATGGTGAATGCGCGGGGGACGGAGACGGCCTTCGAATACGACGCTCTGGCTCAGCGTGTGCGCCGCTGGAACCCCGATACCGACGACCGCTGGTCGTACGACGAGCTCGGGAACGTGGTCCGGACGGCGAACGCGAACGAGGAAGCCCTCTTCTCCTACGACTCCCGGTCGCGGATGACCGAGAGCCGATATCCGGCTCTGAACATGCGGTTTCTCTACGGTTATGATCTCGCCAGCCGCCTGTTGTCGCTCAGATATCCAGCGGGCGAAACCGTGTCATACGACTGGGACGCTGCGGACCGGGTCACGGGGGTCACGGATTCCCAGTCGGGCAAGATCACGCTGGGCTACGATGCCGGCGGACGTCAGGTTCATCAATCCTGGCCCAACGGCCTCTCGGAATCCCGGACCTACGATGCCGCAAGCGAACTCCTGGCCATCGACCCCGGCTCTGCCGACCCGAAGGGCCCGCCCTCTATCCACTACACCTACGATTCCCGGGGCAACCGTCTCACGATGGACCGCTCCGATGTAGGCCTCTCGCAGTATTCCTATGACGAGCTCTCTCAGCTTCTGACCGCCAAGCTCCCCGACGGGGATCTCCAGACGTACTCATTCGATCCCGTGGGCAATCGTCTTTCGTTGCAGGACCGCCGCGGCCTCCAGCGCTACCGTTACGATCCCGCCGACCAGCTTCTGGACGTGGAGAGCGACTTCAACCCTGAAGAACCGCCGGCCACGCCGGCCTCGCTGGCGTGGGCTTCTGCGGGAATGTCAGATGCCTCAGTCTCCAAGCCTCTGTTCCGCACTTCCTACTCCTTCGACTCCGACGGCAACGAAATTGGCAAGTCTGGTCCCGGCCACCGCTCCACGTCCTATGTCTTCAGCGCTCTGGACCGTCTCGCGGGCGTGGATTCGCCTGGCTCCGTTCCCGTCCGTTACGGCTACAACGCCGACGGCCAGCGGGTCCTCATGGACAAAGGAAAGGGCTCCGGGGCCTCCGACTCCGAGCGTTATCTCCGCATGGGCCGCGGTCGTCCGATGCTTGCCGAGCTCTCCGGGAGCAGGATCAGCACGCGGTATATTGTCCTCCCTTCTGGTGAGCTCTTGGCCAGAGTCGGCCCCACCGATTCCAAGCCCGTCTTCTACCACTTCGACGCGCTGGGGAGCGCTGTGGCGTTGACCGACGCGTCGGCACGTGTCGTCACGCGGTTCGAGTACAACCCATATGGTGACCGGAGTTCCCGTCCCACTACCAGAGAGCCCTACGGGTTCGTAGGGGCGGAGAGTGTATGCGAGGACCGTGGTGGCCTTCTCGAGATGGACTGGCGTTTCTACGACCCTGACAGCGGTAGGTTCATCAGCAGGGATCCGCTGTGGGGCCATTTGCAGGGCCCCCGCAACCCCTACTCGTATGCGCGCGGGAATCCGGTGAGGCTGATTGACCCAGAGGGACTGCAGGGCTTTGACCCACTCGCGCCGCCGCCACCTCCGCCAGACATCGCCGCGGCGGCGAAGGCGGCGGCCAAGATCGTCAAGAAGATGGTAAAGAAGGCCTGCGCCGCGGTTGCAGAAGCAGCGCATGCGATTGCAGAGGCGGCCGCCGAAGGAGCCAGTAACACGCAATGGCCTAGTCGCAGCACCCAGCGGCCCTCAGGTATGCCGCCCGGGACCCGGCCTGTCGTGCCTGGGTCCACCCAACAGTAGCATCCGTCGGGTCGTGCAAGGCTTACCGAAGGACGCGGAATGACGAAGTGGTGCGAATGATCAGACGTGGATTGCCGCGCCGGCTGGAGCCCGTCCCCATCAGGATGCTGATCCTGGGCGTCGGACCCATCATCGGTCTAGACATCCTATGGCTCGTTCTGGGGAACTCACTGCCAGTGTCAACAGAGATGCATGTGGGGCTCGATTTTCTGGCGACACTTCTATTGGTGGGCGGGGCGATCTGGGTCGCGGGTGGACTCACCGGCGAAACCATCCCCCGAGTGCTCCGCAGTACGGGTGTTTTCAACCTCCGGCTTGCACCGCTGTGTATCGGCGCCACTGCCGTTGCGCTGGTCTTCCCAGTGTATATCTGGATCCTTCCGCTTCGGGGAGTTCCTATCGCATTGCCATCCTGGTATCCAGTTTTACGGGCGGCATGGGTGTTGACAGTGGTTTGCTTCCGAGAAGAGTTGATCTATCGCGGAGTCTTGTTTCGCTTGGTTCGCCAAGGGAGGTCGTTCTATATCGCCGGTACGGTGACAGGAATAGTCGTCGTGTTCGAGCACATCGATGCTCTCTTGCAGTACCGGCAGTTGCACAGCAGAGACATTTGGGCAACGTCCGGTCTGATAGCGTTCTGGTTCGTATTGTCGTTTGCCCACTGCGTCCTGTATGAACGCGGCAGATGCGCCCTGTGGGCATCCGTACTTCTGCATCTGGCTATCGACTTCCACCTCTTGTTCAGTATTCAGCTTCCTCAGGGAACGCCTCATGATCCGGCATATACCTCTGCGATGTTGGCGCAGAAGGTACTCCTTCCGCTTCTGGTGATGGCCGTGTCCTGGTTGGTCCTGCCTGGAACGCAGAAGAAGGGGGCAGAAGTCCATCAACCAGGGGGTAAGGGACGTAAGTGGAGTTGACCCGGTTTCGTGGACATGTTCCCCTTGGGGTAGAGAGAGGAAGCGATGCCACGATCCCGACCGCCGTGTCCGGCGGAGTTCAGGCAGAAGATCAAGGATTTGATCTCATTGCCAGTGCGCACCGTCCCTGATGGCGGAGGGATTACCGTCGATGGCGAGGTCTTCGGGCATCGGGTGGATCTTGGCTCCGGGTTCGCATTCAGTCGCGTGATCGCCTGGCTCCTTGGGTGGCACGAGGACAACAACCCCAGCGGCTTCACGGTTGACCACGCTGACAAAAGCCAGGGTAACGGCAACAACCACCACTGACGGAGGCTACGCGGGCCTTCCCGCAGCCATCAGGAATCGCTGACTTGCGCTTTCAAGGACGTCATGCCCTCATGCCTCACGGGAGGTGAGGCGCATGAACAAGACGCATGATCTCGCGATGCCGCCGCAGGACCTGGCCACGCTGCTCACCAGTCTTGCGGGCCAACTGCGCCGCGACGCCCTTGCCGTGACGGGGCTGGCACATCAGGAAGGTGACGGCGAGGATGACGAAACGCGCATGTTGGCGGAGCTCGCCGGGGGCCTGGAGAGAACGGCGTTGTTGCTCGACACGATCCGGCCCCGGCTGTGCCATTCGTGCCAGATGATCGATGTCGAGGAGCGGTGGGTGTTCAGGGTTCCGCGGACTGGAGGCCGGCGGTAGCTAGGAGGCTCTAAACACGCCTTCCGTAATCATCGCGGCCTTCGGAGCAGGTCAGCGGCCGGCACGCGGAGCCCTTGGGCGATGCGAGCGAGCGTCGTCAGGGTTGTGTTCACCCGGCCCGCTTCTAGCTCCTGCCAGCGCTTGTACGGAGCGTGGCAGCGATGGGCGGCTTCCTCCTGCGTTAGTCCCCGGCGAGCCCGCTAGGACTTGAGGTTAGACCCGAGAATCCGCCAGAGCGGCTGCGAAACTCGTGATGACATCGTGCGTTGACGGTAGCCTTGACGGAGTGTCGTGAACACCCCAACATATGGGGGTGCCGTTGGGTGATAGCGGACTGGATGGGTAGGACAGCGGTGCGGCCCATGTTGCCTTGGCGGGATCGCGGAAGGGGGGCGAATCATGAGGACGACAATGGTCGTTGCGAGTTTCCTCTCGGTGGTGGCTGGATTGGGCGCGGCGGCGTCGCCCGGGGCCGTCGAGCCCGGGCCAGTCGTCTTGACCCCGCCGCCGCAGACCGTCCCGGCTTCATCGTTCAGCGTGAGCGCTACCATCTGGACTGCGATGGTGGACCGGCTGGCTAGCCTGGAAGCTTCCAGCAGGGGCGTTGACCTGCGGCTGAGAAGCTACCGGGAGCACTTCAACGCCAGCGTGAATTGGGAATGGGGGACGTTTGCGCTTGGTATCGTGCAGGTGGGCGTCACCGTTGCCGGGTTCAACGCGAGCGGTTCCACGCTGCAACACATCCAGGTGGCTAGCATTGTGGTGGGGGTTGCGGGCTTCATTTGCGGCCTCGAGGCCTTGATCGAGAGAGCGCATGCCGCGGATGCACTGGCGACGAATCTCTCCGGGCGCCCGGTGTTGAACCCGAAACCGGCGGACTCATCGTCGGGCTGGGAGCTGTCACCGTGAAGACCCTGACGCTCGCCGCGCCAAAGGGTGGCACAGGCAAGGCGTCTGCCGCGGTCCATCTGGCTGCGGTGAAGGGTCGGATTCCCGCCGTAGTTCCGGGCATCGCGCACCACACGGTGAGGAGGTCGTGCTTGTGGATCGGGTTCGCTGGTGCGTGAGCCTCTGGGGTAGCGGCGGACAAGGGAGGACTGCTCCAGCCGGACACTGAAACGCTCCGTGTGGACGGCTGCCGTGGCTAGAAGTCCGGAACGAGGTCCGACATCTCCTTCTCGACCATCTTGACGAGGCTGGCCGTGACAGGTTCACCCTTGAGCTCCGCTTCCCTGTTGATCGCCTGCACACCGTGTAGGATCGACATGATCCGGATACACCTGAGCTGGCACCGACACCATCCGAGGTACACCGTCACATCAGAGCTGAACACCAGGGGACGATCGAACTCCTTGATGTGCACCTCCCGTTTCCTGATGAAGTATCGAATGCACTCTGTCAACGATCGCCTTGAATGCTCGCTTGCGTCTGAGGATACATTCTCGTATCGAGTCCAACCGATGCCTGGCATGAAGAGGTCATTGCCGCGATAGGTCGTCTCCCACTTCTTGGCGCTGATCAGATTGAGCTTACGCAGTAGGCGAACGTAGCGACACTTTGTGTCGAGTGCGGCCAAGTGCTTGGATCTGAACTGACGGCATCGTTGCTGCCAGACCTGCCAGATCTTCCTAACGGCCTCCTGGGACAGGTCGACCCGGTCGGCGGCTTCCGCCCAGCAGCGTTTGAGGGGCCATCTGCTCACCAGATGGGCTCCCGCGACCGCGTGGAAGATACGCCAGTCGCGAATCGCGAGTTGAAGGCGGGCAACTGAAGTGCCCCGGCCGTATCGACGATCGCTGAGAAAAGCCCGAAAGAGCTTCCATAGCCTCGCGCGATCTTCCGCCGTATTGGACCGACGCCACAACTGCCGTCGCTGAACGACGAACTCCCACTCAAAGGCTGGAGGATACCGCCGAACCTGGCTGATGATCAGTGACTCGTTCCGTCGCTTCCTGACGCGCTCTTCCAGACGGTTCTGCAATTCGAACTCGCGCTCCGTGAGGGTGTCGACGCCGTTGAAGAGCTCGATCTCCATCGCGAGGCGGAGACGGGTCTCTCGCGGGAACTTTCTGAGCTTACCCGCGGCGGCTGTCAAGCCCCACCCATAGTCGCTCGAAGGTGCGGGCTGTGCCTCGCAGGGGACCCTTTTCTACCCCTCGCTGCGAGAGGCTTCATGTATGGCATTTCGTGCCTCTGGACGCAGTTCATGACCCACCCCCTTTCTACCCCTGATCACACTGACCGCTCAAGCGGCCAGGGGCAATTCCGGCGGGATGATACGGTCAAGATGACCACTTCAGAGCGCATGTTCCGGTGGCCGTTGGCATGACTCTCCGGCTTCGTCAAGGCGAAGACGGGTCGTTGCGCCTCAGACGACCCGGCCCCCTCGGTCGCAGTCCCCGGCGAGGGCTCGTATCGCCACGGGGCAGATGGGAGTTTCCCAAAGCGGGGTCCGTCTCCCTTCACGCGCGTCCTTTCGCGCGGTCAAACGGTAACGTGGGCCGGGAGCTTCGACCCGGCAAAAGTGCCGATCGCCCGAGGACGCCGCGCATCTGCGCGAAGGGCTCGGGCCGGCAGCCACGGCGCAACCCGACGTGCCAGACTGCGGCGGGCGCCATCCTCCCGGGCTTCATCGATTCGTGTTCACTCACAAGCGCCTGAGCGAAGCAGGCAGAGCATGTCGGGAGAGGTCGTGAAGACCTCAACCGGGGAAGGGGTACAGTCGGCGTCCATGTCCTCTGAGGTCGGGAGGTCGATACCCGAACCGCAGTTGCTGACGGTCCAGGAGGCCGCAGGAAAGGCCGGGTTGAGCCGGGGGAAGTTTCGCTTCCTCGCGCAGTGGCTCAAACTGCCCTATCAGCTCGTGCGGCTCGATCCGAGGACCGCGCCGATCCGCTGCTATCCAGACGACGTCGTCAACGGGCTCATCTACCTCCGAAACCGGTGCTGGGGGGAAGGGGCGAGGGAAATCTTCGCGGCGCTGATGGGTGGGCGGACGTGAGCGCGGCGTCGGCTCGGCGGCACCACGAGAAAGGCGCGATTGACCTGAGGGGGCGGCCCAGACCGCGATTCCTGAACGTAGACGTTCCCGAACGGAGGAGTTCGACGCCGAGGTCGTCTCGCCGGGTTCTGATCACGGGGGAGGCCGCGCAGAGGCTTGGGATGCGAAGGCCGCAATTCGTCCTGCTGGCCCACTGTCTGGGGTTCGGGGCACAGGAGCGGCGAGGGCAGCGCGGCGGCAAGCCCGCGAAGTACTACGCGGGCCAGGACGTGGCACTGGCGAAGGATCTGCTGAACCGGTGTGCGCGAGTGGGCGGACGGCGCGTTCTGGCCGGGCTCCTAAAGAGGCGCGGATGAGGGCGACGGGAACCCTCGCCAGGTTGAAACCGGTCGCCCCGCTCAGCGACTACGCCCTCCTGTCGGCCGAGGAGCGACTGCGCAGGATCGCGGCGATCCTGGCGAAGGGGGTTCTGCGGGTGGTTGAGCACGAGCGTCAGGAAGCCGCGCAGGATCGCGCGTTTGGCGAGAGTCTGGCGGCCGAGGTCGCGGTGTTGCCGGGAGGTGCAGGTTGACTTCCTTCGATGGTTCCGCCCTCATGAATCCTGCCATGCGAACCGAGGTAGCGGGAGCGGAGAAGACCGCTGTGCCCACGACCATCTGTGCGGCGATCTACGTCCGGGCTTCGACCGAGGACCAGGTGAACGGCCAGTTCACGACCCTCGCTGCTCAGGAAGCGTACTGCCGCGACTACATCAAGATCCGCGCCGCGCAGGGCTGGCAGGTCTACCCCGAGGTCTTCAGCGACGAGAAGTCGGGTGGGACGATGGATCGTCCCGGCCTGCGCCGCCTCATGGCGGCTGTCGAAGCCGGCAACGTTCAGGCTCTCGTGGCGAAGGCCAGCGATCGGCTCAGCCGAGACATGCTGGACGGGCTGATGCTGCGCAAGTTCCTGGCCGACCACGGGGCCAAGTTCTACGGTGTGATGGATCCTGCCGACAGCGAGACGCCTGCGGGGGAGTTCATGCAGAACGTCATCATGGGCATGGCCCAGTGGGAACGGAAGACCATCGCCAAGCGGACGAAGGACAAGCTCTCGGCCATGCGGAAGAACGGGCTGTGGACCGGGAGCCCCGTGATCCTCGGTTACGACCTCATGGACAAGGCCCTGGTGGTCAACGAGCCCGAGGCCGCGCTGGTCCGCTTGATCTTCGAGCGGTACCTGCAGGACCCGTCGTTGCGCCGGCTTGCCGAGTACCTGAATGCTCAGGGCCACCGTACCAAGCGGTATGAAGCCCGGTCGGGGAAGGGCGTGCGCAAGGGCGGCAAGCTGTTCAGCCGGCCGATCCTGCACTATCTGCTCACCAACGTGCACTACACGGGCCGACTGAAGCTGGAGGCCGGCGAGCTCGTACCGGCGAAGCATCCGCCGATCATCGAGATCGGGCTCTTCGACCGGGTCCAGGCCAGGCTCACGGCGAACAGCGGGCACAGCCACTCGGTGCGTGTCGGGCTGAACCGGCATGCGTTCCTGCTCAAGGGGCTGGTCCGGTGTGCGGTCTGCGGGTCGACCATGACCCCGTCACCGGGGAAGGGCCGCTCCGGTGCCATGTACCGGTACTACCGGTGTACGTCCGCGAACAACCAGGGCACGGCGGCGTGTTCGGTCCGAGCCGTGGCCGCGGAACCACTCGAGGGGAACGTCGTGGCCCGCCTCAAGCTCCTCTCCACGAACGCTGAGCTGGTCAATCGGATCGTGGGTGAGGCTCAGGCCGCATCAGTGACCGAGCTACCGGTGCTGGCTGGCCGCCGCGACCAGCTGGAGGGGGATCTGCGCCGCGTGACCGAGAACGCCACGGGACTCGTTCAGGCGCTGGCGCGGTTGGGGCGGGATGGCGGCGAGCTGGGGCTCGTCGTGCGCGAGCTGAAGGCGCTGGAGGCCGAGAAGGCCGATCTCGAGGGAAGCCTGGCGAAGGTCCGGATCGAGATCGATCGGCTACGGGGTCGGGTCGTCGACGCCGAGGTCCTGCGCGCGAACCTCGCCGAGATCACGACGGTCTACGACCAGCTGGAACCGACCGAGCGGCAGGAGCTCTTCCGGCTTCTCGTGGCGCAGGTGGAGTACGACGGCCGCGACCGGACGGTACGGCTGACGTTGCGCCAGCTACCGGCGATGGCACCACTCCTCGAGACGGGCAGTCAGGAACTCGACACTAACCGGTTTGATCACTGTCATAAACGCCTGCCCGTTTCGGACACTGGTAAAAATGGCCCCTTCGACTCCCTCGCAAGGCTCGGTCGCTCAGGGGGCCTGAGCAAGCGGAGCGAGTCGAAGGCCCGGGGCCTGTTGTGGCGGCTCGTTCCGGAAGATTACCCGGATGCCTTCCCCGACAGGTTTCAGGTTGAAACAGCTCACAGATTGGCGGATGTGAAGCACGACCCCGGCCTGCCTGCCGAAGCTTCGGCGCAGGCAGGCGGCCGTCTTGAGCCGTTTCCCCATGACCTTCGGCCCGCCGAGCTCTATGCCTTGGTGGGACGGACCGCATGACCGCCCGTCAGGTGCCGACCGGGGAATTACCGAGCGGCTGGCCGAAAAGGGTGTCCTGCCCGTCGTCCGCGATCTCGACGCCCAGCGCCTTGTAGGCTTTCATCCGCTTGGCCGCCATCGACTTGAGCATGGGCACGCGGCCGTCCGAGTAGTCGTAGATCCGGGGCCGGGGCTTGCCGGGACTGGTTCGCAACACCCGGCCGACATACTGCACCAGCTTGCCCCTGAACGAGAGCGGGAAGGCCAGGAAGATCGCGTCCACCTGGGGGCAGTCGAATCCCTCGCCCAGGTACTGCCCGGTGGCGATGATGGCGATTCCTTTGCCGGGCGGCGCTTCCCGGATTCCCTTTAGGATGCCTTCTCGTTCCTTCTTGCCGAGACTGCCGTCCAGCACGAATGGCGTGCATCCTTCGTCCGCGATGCGGTCTGCCACCTCCCGGCAGTGATCCTTCCGGTCGCTCAGGATCAGGCACTGCCTGCCTTTCGAGAGGGCGTTCCGTATGTCCCTCTCAATCAGTGAGTTGCGCGCCCCGTCCCTGACGAGGGCGGCGAAAATGTCCTGGATGCCCGCCTCCTCGCTGGCGGGAAAGGCGAACTCCGTGTTCCTGATGTAAAGAATTGGTGGCGGGCCGGCATCGTCGTCCTTCATCGTGTGCCTGACCGGCCCGCACTGCATGGTGATAAGCGCCTGGAGCCCGTCGCGCCGGTACGGCGTGGCCGTCAGGCCCAGGACATATCTGACCGGCGCCTGCTTCAGGCAGGCTTCGAACGTCGCGGCGGGGACATGGTGGCACTCGTCTATGACGATGAAACCATAGTCAGAAAAGAAGGCGGGAAGGTCCGGGATGCGCTTCAAGGTTTGCAACATTCCCAGGTCCACGGTCCCGCTTTGCCGGTTGCGCCCCCCTCCCACCTGCCCGATCCGGGCGGAAGGCAGGCCCAGGAGCGACATCAGGTGCTTCCTCCACTGGTCAAGGATGGGCTTGCGGTGGGCGAGAATGAGCGCGGGGACGTTGCGCCGGGCGACCGCGCAACACCCGATGACGGTCTTGCCGGCGGCCGGGGGCGCGACAAGCACGCCGATGTCGTGCGCCAGGACCGCCTTGAGAGCCCGCTCCTGGGCTGGGAGCAACGTGCCGTGGAACTCAAACGAAAGCCGGGATGCTGTCGGGCGGCGGTCGGTGATGGACAGCCGGCTCCCGGCGTCCCTGACAATCCGCTCCAGTTCGTCCTTCACGCCGCGCGGCAGGTGGAGATGGGCGAAGTCCTCGTCGTAGCACTTGATGAACCGCGGAATCCGGTAGGTCGAGAACCGCAGTTTCTGGCGCTCGTAGAACACGGGATTGTGGAGCGAGGCCAGGTGCTTGATGCGCGAGACGAGCCAGGCGGGGATTCCCGACTTCTCGAAGCTTACCCCGGTGCCGAGGAAGCCCCGGATCTCGGGCGGGGCCGGCGGGGAGCCCGGGGCGGGTGACATAGCGGCCCGGGCCGCCTCGAGCCCGACCGTGACCGGCGGGATTTTGTCCAGCCACTCCTCGATCTGCGCGGGCGTGGCCCGCTCGATACGGCTCAGGAACGCCCACTGGTCCGGCCAGGGGGAGAACTGGGCGTCCTCCGTGTTCAGGAACTCCGTATTGCCTAAAGCCCGGCGGGCTTTCTGGAGCGGCAACGCGATGAGGTTCCCGAATCCGCCCTTCGGAACGAAATCCTGGCTGGGGAAGAACCGGTCGTAACTGGCCAGGTCCATGTCTCCCCGGATCGCCATCGCCTGGGACAGGAGACGCGTGCCCAACTGCCTAGCCTGGGTGGCCGAAACCGGGTCGGCGAAGAAAATCCACACGTGACCGCCGTTCCCGGACCGGGACCGCTCCAGGGAGGCCGGGATCCCGTATCGCGCACAGCATTCCAGGAACGCGACCGCGTCGAGCGCCCAGCTCTGCTTGTCGAAGTCGCAGGCCAGGAACCAGCAGGAGCTGTCATTGAGCAACGGGTAGACGCCGATCGTTTTCACGCCTTCGAGGTGGGCGCGGACAATATCGTCGGTGAGCGGCAGGTACTTCCTTGGCCCACCGCTCCGCGCCGCCCAGGGATCTTCGCAGGCGGGCGAGTACCCCTTCTTTCCGGTCCGCTCGTTCATCCAGAAGGCGGCGTATACGTCCTCGCGTCCCCGAAACAAGGCTTGGAACAGCCGCACCTTTTCCTGGATCGTGGACTGCTCGGTTACTCCGGTGCCCGCCTTGAATGCCAGCGGCTTGGGCTGGGCGACCATCAAGGGATTGACTGGTGCCACGGGATAAGTTGGTACACCCTCTCCGGTAGGCATGCCAAGCCGCTTCCGCAGGTCTTCGTTCTCCCGGCGGAGCCTGTCTATCTCCTGCCGGGCCTGTTCGAGTTCGCCATCAGGACGATCCACCGTATGATTATCCTACGATGGCCCGGATGAGCAGCATTCTGGACATAGACTTGGATTACTTCGGCCTTGTCACGGAGCCGGAACAACGACTTCGGAGACTCCTTTCCTGGGCTGGATGCCCCGTATCCGTCGTGGTTGACAAGCACCACCATGCCCTCCGCGAGTGGCGCCACCTCGTAGCGCGCGCCCGCCTCGCCAAGCCGGGGTTCATCCTGCACGTGGACGAGCATCACGACATGATGGACGAGCGGATCCAGCCAAGTATCTCCAACGTAATGTGCTGTGCAATGCGTAAATGGGCCACCTGCCGGGTCCACTGGCTCACGGTTTCCCCGATAGACTCGCCCACGATGTGGCTGAACGAAGAAGCGTGGTCGGTCCTCCAGAAGCGATTCAGCATGGGGAGCCGGGTGCCTCGCGGCTGGCCGCGACCCGACCTGGTCTCCGTTACCCGAAGTCCGGAATTCGTCTCCAAGGATCTGACGGACAGGCTCCTCGGAGCGATAAAGGACTATCGCTGAATGTTACCGGGAATAGGCGGTGGCCGGCATGGATACACCAGGTCCCGGTTTCCGAGCTCTTGAGAACTCGACTTGGTGCCGACTTGGTGCCTGGTGCGGCACCAAGTACCGACCCGGAACACCCGAATGGCGGGCCGTTCCGAGCCCACTGGACCCGGGAGCGCCATGATTGACGCGCCGCGATGTTATAACATATGAGACATGAGACTGCGATGTCGCGCGAGGAATGGCGAATGGCCGCGAAAGCGAGCAACTATCCTGCCTTCCTGAAGAGGATCAGGAAACAGCTCGGTTTGAGCCAGGAGGACCTGGCGCGGGATCTCAAGGTCAGCTTCGCGACGGTCAACCGGTGGGAGAACAACCATGCGGCGCCTTCGCGGCTGGCGAGGGTACAGTTGCGGGCTTTCTGCGGCAAAATGGCCCGGGCCGGCAAGCTCAAGAGGATCGTCCCCCGATGAACCGTTTCCGGAACAGGTCCATCTCCACTCACGGAGGCTCCCACAAACGTCTGCTCGTGGACATCCGCGGCCTGATCGCCGCCACGCGGGAGCGGACTGCCCAGGCGGTCAACACGGGTCTCGTGGCGCTCTACTGGGAGATCGGCCGCCGCATCCGCCAGGATGTTCTCAAGGAGAAGCGGGCCGGGTACGGCGAGCGGATTGTCTCTGCACTGGGGAGACAATTGAGCAAGGAGTACGGACCGGGCTTCGACGAGAAGAACATCCGCCGGATGGTCCAGTTCGCGTCCACCTTCCCCGATTCCCGGATTGTCGTGACGCTGTCACGCCAATTGGGATGGAGCCATTTTGTCGCTATCCTACCGCTGAAGGAAAGGCTTCAGCGTGATTTCTATGCCGAAATGTGCCGCGTGGAGCGGTGGAGCGTTCGCACCTTGCGCAGGAAGATACAAGGGATGCTCTTCGAGCGAACTGCGCTCTCCCGCAAGCCCGCGAAACTCGCCCGCTTGGAGTTGAAAGCCCTCAGCCGCGAAGACCGCATGACTCCCGACCTCGTTTTCAAGGACCCCTACCTCCTTGACTTCCTGGGCCTGAAGGACCACTGCATGGAAAGAGATCTGGAGGACGCCATCCTGCGTGAACTGGAGGCGTTCATCCTTGAACTGGGTGTGGGCTTCAGCTTCGTGGCGCGGCAGAAACGCATCATCGTGGATGCCGACGACTACTACCTGGACCTGCTCTTCTACCATCGAGGTTTGAGGCGACTCGTGGCCGTGGACCTGAAACTGGGTGACTTCCAGCCGGGCGACAAGGGCCAGATGGAACTCTACCTGCGCTGGCTTGACCGGCACGAGCGGCAACCGGGTGAGGAGCCGCCCATCGGGCTAATCCTGTGTGCCGGTAAGAAAAGCGAACAGATAGAACTCCTGGAGCTGGAGAAGAGCGGCATCCGCGTTGCCGAGTACCTTACCGCGCTCCCGCCCCGCAAAGTGCTGGCGAAACGATTGCATGACGCTATCCATACCGCCCGCCAGCGCCTGGCATGCAAACCACCGGCGAGCAATGGCCTTGACAAGCCGCCAGAAGCACTGCCCGCTCCTGCGAATAATGCCCGGCAGACCCCGGGAAAATTACACCGGAAATGAGCATGAGAGGGCCATCCTGATGCCGAGGATATTCGACAACATCGAAGCTTCGCTCCAGCCCGCGCTCCAGGATAGTTTGGACGAGCTTGCCGGTTGCCTGGTTCCGCTCGCCGACGAACTCATCAATCACAACCGTCCCCGACGGGGGTAGGAGGAAATTCCACGCGACTCAGCAGGTCGTATCCGATCTGGAAACGTTCAAGCATGCGAACGTTACGATGGGCAGCTTGCAGGAGATCGCCGCCGCCCTCGGCGGC
>Ga0315294_10003982_pt1 | contig 16101 bp, 17 predicted proteins | sample YL17G13_40_MG_FD_203626 | JGI IMG/M metagenome (GOLD analysis project Ga0315294, IMG submission 203626) | Sediment microbial communities from Yellowstone Lake, YNP, Wyoming, USA - YL17G13_40 | ecosystem: Environmental > Aquatic > Freshwater > Lake > Sediment | place: USA: Wyoming | collected... | reverse complement strand
TCGGTTTCCCGGATTTTCGCTTGTCCTTAGCAGGCTTCTCGGTTTCCTCGCCGGGCATTTTCAGAAGGCAGATCGCCTGCGCGGCGATCCCTTCTCCCGTCCCGGTGTATCCAAGCCCCTCGGTACGGTCGCCTTGACCGACACGCATTCTATTGGAACACGCAAAGCCTCGGAAAGGTTCATTCTCATGAGCTCGATATGTGCAGCAAGCCTGGGAGCGTCGCATATGACCATACAATCGACGTTTTCAGGCTCCCACCCGCCTTCCTCCATGACGATCCTGACGCGATCGAGGAGGTCGATGGACGAGATATTTTTGTATTGCGGGTCGCTGTCGGGGAAATGGTCTCCGAGGCTCCCCGCAGACATCGCGCCGAGAAGCGCACTCATCACGGCATGAGTGAGAACGTCCGCATCGGAATGTCCGAGAAGCCCGGTGGGATGTGCGATTTTCACACCGCCGAGGACCAGTTTCCTGCCCTCGACAAGCCGGTGGACGTCGTATCCGATGCCGACGCGCCAGGCGGCGTTCCCGGGTCCGGTCCGCGACATCTATTCCTCTCCTTCCCCGGCGTCCTGCCAGCCTCTCTGGAAAAGTATCCCCTCGGCGGCCGCGATGTCCTCGGGATACGTCACTTTCATGTTGCTGCCTTCGTGGAAGACAAGTCTCACGGTTTCTCCCGCGCGAGTGAATAAGGTGGTGTCGTCGGGCAGCTCTTCATCGCCCTGCGACTGCTCATGCAGCTCCAGTATTCGTTGAAACGGGAAAAGCTGCGGAGTCTCCAGTGCTGCGACAGCGGATCGATCAAGCTCGAGCACGATTCTGTCGCCCTCGACCTCCCTGAGCGTGTCGACTGTCGGATGACCGAGCACACACGCGCGTCCGCCCGACGACGCGTTAAGGAGGGCGGCTACCATTGCCGACGTCAGACACGGCCTCGCACAGTCCTGGATAAGAACGATGTCCGGAGGGTCCGATTTCAGCTCCCGAAGCGCGTTCAGAACGCTTTGGGCACGGGTCTCGCCGCCGGGCACGACTTCCGCCGGTCGGGAAAATCCCCATATCTTTACATGCTCCCGGAAAACCTTCACCGAATCCTCGGGAGCCGAGATGACAAGCCGGTCGATTGCGCCGGCATTGTCGAAGGCGTGCAGGGAGTAGTAGAGCATCGCCCGTCCGAGGATCGGAACCAGGGCTTTGGGCGTACCGGCCCACTCCTCGCCGAGTCGACTGCCCTGACCGGCTGCGACGATGCAGCAAGCGAATTTCATGCAACGGATTGTAGCACACAAGGAAGAACCATGTGCAGGATGCACATGCTACGGCCCGGTCTGTTGCAGGCTGAGTTCGTGCTTGGCTCGCTGAAGCATCTGGCGGGCTTCCGCCAGGTATGGATCCAGATCCAGCGCCCTTTGGAGGTCCTTGATTGCGGCCACCAATTCCCCGTTTTTCGCCAGCACCGATCCTCGATTGCAGTATGCCTTCGCGTTGTCGGGATCGAGCTCGATCGTCTCCGAGTAGTCCTGTATGGCGAGTTCGCGCTTGTCCGTTCTGAAGTACGAATTCCCCCGGAGAAAATAAGCGTCTGCGCAGTTCGGATTGCACGCGATGATCTGGCTGCACTTCCCGATCGCCTCGTCGTATGCGCCCTTTTCAAGCAGGCTTGAAGCTTCTGCCAGACGCGACCTCTCCAGCTCGGGATCGATTTTCCCCGCACCGCCCCGGCCCTTTGCGCAGGACGCAAACCCAAGCGTGCTCGCAAGCCACAGGAGGACTATGAGCGCCCCCGCGACACGGATTCTGCCTGCAACTCTCGATGATCCCATAATTGCACGCCTCCCATTTCAGTTATGCGAAAGGGGAGATCAGTCCCGCAGCGTACGGGGATATTATAGCATAAATAGCGATAGTCGGGAAAGTCCGAGGCGGAACAAAACGACCGGGTCGACCCCGGTCATGACCTTGCGATTCGACAGGGCTCTCGAAGCCTTCCTTTCCCCGCCGGAGCTATCGGCCCGTAAACAAATGCGCGTTCGCCAGTACCCTCGAACGCACGTTGAAATCGTAAATAACCCACAGCGCTCCGATAAGCCCTCCCAGAACCAGGTTGATCACCAGAGTGATTATCAGGTTTGTCTGCATGTTTTCGTAGATCGAGGGAATCGCCGGGTCTCTTGTCAGAATCATCTTGGAGAGCTTAAAGCTCGTGGTGGCTGCGAATATGTTCCAGACTCCGGCTATTATGGCTGCACAACTAAGAATCTGGAGAATGGCGATGATCAGCCAGACGATCCCGGATGTGTTCTCAGCCGAGGAAAGAGATCGAATCATGGCTTCGTCGTCCATACCGTACATAACCTGGGCCGTCGGCTGCTGCTGACGCGGGGGCCCGTACTGCTGCTGAGAATAGGAAGGCTGCTGGGCATAAGAGGGTTGCTGAGCCTGGGACGGGACGGACTGCTGCTGCGCGCCGGACGGGGGCGAGGTCAACTGAGGGTCCGGAGGAGCATACAGGGGCTGGGTCCAGCGAAGATCGGCGACCTGCCTCGCAGCCATCCAGGACGGCAGATGAGGCGCCCATACAAGCGCTCCGCCGGGCAACACCCCGTCGGACAGCATGATCTCCAGCACTTCCTGAGACACCGGACCCTGTCTGGTCTGCTGGCTGTCCATGTAGTACCACTGGTCGGACATGTGGCGTCCTCCTTGGCAACAATCGTAGTCAGGGAATGTCGATAACCTGCACCGGCTCCGGCCGGATTCCCCTGTCGCAGTGGCGGTAGTGTAGCAGGATTCGGCTGTGAAGTGAAGACGCAGGGCGGAAATCAGGCTTCTCTCGCCGATTCATGACTCGTGTCCTTCAGGTCGGCTCAAAAAAAAAAGCCCCTGGACGGGGCTCATTGATTCTGACGCTGGAAGACTGCGGCTCGAGGTTGCTACCCCTTCACGGGCTTGGCAAAAATCAGCCTGCCCGCAACGGTCTGGAGAATGCTGGTCACCGCGACATGGACGTTGCAGCCGATGTAGCTGCCGCCGCCCTCGACCACGATCATAGTGCCGTCGTCAAGGTAGGCCACGCCCTGACCCGATTCCTTGCCGTGCTTGATGATCTGCACCTGGAGATTCTCGCCGGGTAGAAAGACCGGCTTCAGGGCGTTCGCGAGCTCGTTGATGTTGAGAACCGGCACGCCCTGGAGCACAGCAACCTTGTTCAGATTGTAGTCGTTCGTGACAATGCTCCCCCCGATTTTCTTGGCGATGCTGACCAGGTGGCTGTCGACATCGAACGTGTCCTCGTCCGGCTCGGAGAAATCGTCGTAGATCTGGATACTGATGTCCTGGGCTTCCTGGATTTTGTTCAGGTGCTCCAGACCCAGACGCCCGCGGTTGCGCTTCAGAGTGTCTGTCGAATCCGAGAGCTTATGGAGCTCCTTCAGCACGCTTTGAGGCACGATGACGAGACCCTCAAGGAATTTCGAGCGGATGATGTCCGAGATTCGGCCATCGATGATGATGTTCGTGTCGAGCACTTTGGGGCTTGCGGTCGCGACATCCCCGCCGTCTTCGCTTCCGATCCCGATCCTCACGCTGGACATAAAGAATGCACCGAGGTAGACAAGGATGATGATGATCCCCACCCAGGCCAGGAAAATGAAGCCCCTGTAGTCCTGGGCGAGAGTGCTGAAAAACGTGTTGATGAAATACACGTTGATCACCAGGGCGAGCACAAGACCCACAACCCCTCCCAGGATTCCGTTGACCAGCCTGGGACCGTTGGATTGCAGGATCACCTTGAGGAACCACTCGTTGAACCTGATGAGGCCGCGGTACGCAATGCTGGCGAGCATGAACCCGACCAGGGCGAACACGATAATTATGCCGGGAAGGTTGGGGACAATGCTTCTGACTTCGTCGTACTTCTCGCTGCCCAGGTAGGGCTGCAGAAGCAGCGCGATTGCGTAACCGAGGACCCCGCCGAGAAAGAGGCACACGCCCTTCATGAAACGAAGACCCATGTTGCGCTCCTTTTGAATGATATAATAATATAATAATTTCAGGCTATAAAGACTAAAACTCAAAGAGCATACCAGGGGTCATGCATTAGTTATGATGCCGAAAATGCGACGATGGATCGAACCATCGCCCCTTGCCGGCAACATTATATGCCACAAATGCCCCTTCTGCCAATATCGGACGCACAATCCGACACTAAAACCTCCCGGACGCTCCAGCATGCCCCCCCTGTAATCCCCCCCGGAAGACCGGGGGGGATGGTTAGTTTAAAGGAAGACCGGGGGGGTTGGTTAGTTCGAAAACCTCCCCCCTGCGAAGCGGGGGGGGAATGAGGGGAGGACTCGCATAGATGAGAACGCAGACTTTCTCAACAGCCCCGAGCGCAACTACTCCATATCGGGAATCATCCGGCTGATCTGGGGGAATCTGCCCGGCATGATTTTCATCACTTCCCCCGGCTTCGTTTTGAAGACCTGCCAGGCATCCTTCAGATGAACCCCGGCGACATAGCATGCGAGGACCGCATTCAGCGACTGGTGAGACACGACAAGAATGTGTTCTTCGGGTGAAGAGTACCGGATTGAGATTTCGTCCCACCATTCTCCCGAACGTCTCTGCGCCTCGAGGGCGCTCTCCCCGTTTTGGGGACGGAAACGGGACATGTCGTTCCGATAGTCCATGTAGTCCTCGACCCAGGTCTGCCTGACGGTCTCCTCAGGCGTACCCTCCCACTCTCCAAAGAAAATTTCCGTGAGCCTTTCCTCAACCGTTTGAGGCACATCTCTGTCCTTTAAGATAATGGCTGCGGTTGTTTTCGCCCTGTCAAGCGGAGAGACGAAAGCTCGAGTCAGAGGAACAGGAACCAGAAGCTCCCTCAGGGCGCAGGCCTGCTCTATCCCGCGGTCGTTGAGAGGAATGTCGCTGCGACCCTGGAAGATCTTCTTTCTGTTGTACTCCGTCTCCCCGTGGCGGACGAGATAAAGGATCGGGCCCAACGCGGTTTTTCCGAACGATTGCAGTTCTTGCATAACGCCGATTGTACAGGGTAGCAAAAAAACGGTCAAAATCGCCGGAAAATCAATTCAATTAGTTCCAGAACCGGAGGAGAAAGATGATACTATTCTTTAGCCAGGGATCCCTATCTTCTTGTATTCTCTTTGGCGCAATCGGAAGACAAGGAGTCAAGGCGATGAAGGTATCGGTCGCCCGATTCAGGCGCACTCTAGGTGTGTGCCTTTGCCTGTTTTTTCTAGCCGGGCTTTCTGCGGCCCAGGCGCAGGACACCGAGCGGGACATGGAGTTTGTCCCGATCTACAACCTGAGCCAGGAAGAGGCCATCCTCCAGCTCTACGCGAATCTCGAACTGATCGGGATCAGCCGCGACGACCTTGTCATCACGACCATCGCGTCCGTCGGCGACAGGATAGTCATACAGGGACCGAGGGATCTCATCGACATCGCCAAGGAGATTCTCCAGACGATCGATCCCCCACCGCAGCCTCCGGCACCGCCCCCGCCGGAACTCATCGATTCCTTCACGGTCAGAAATCTCTCCCCGAGCGAATTCGCAGTGAAGCTCGACGAGATCATGAACAATTTCATCGGGATGGTGAAACTCACGCCCTCGTCGGACAATTTCATAGTGTACGCAAGAAACGCCGAGGGCGCAGGCCAGGTCACGTTCTACATCCCGAACATGGAAGCGGCCGTGCAGGCGTTCAATGTGCAGCCGCTGGGGTACCAGGGGTATGAGGTCTATATGCGGGCCACGTCGAACGAGCAGGGGCTCATCGGCTCCGTCAAGAACCTTCTGGCCACGATCGATCAGCCTGTCAGCGTCCGGACCTTCCACATAGTCAACCTGTACTACGTGCAGATGGATGAAGCCATAAACAGCCTGAAGGCCGCCGGGTTCAATGCGGTCAACACGACCCAGGGAACCGACCAGGCGGTATTGTCGGCGCTCCAGTCGGGTGCGGGACCGATCATCTATGCTGCTCCGCAGGTGAAGTCGACGGCAAGCGAGCTGTCGACGCGCTTCACCGAGAGCGGCGGAGGAGGCATCCAGAGCAACCAGTTCAGCGTGCTGTCGTTCGAGAATCCTGTCGCGACGACCGACATCAACAAGCTGATCGTGTTCGGGACCTCGTCCGAGATAGCATCACTGGAGCAGTTTCTTGCGCTGATCGACGTACCTGCGAGGCAGGTTCTGATCGAGGCGCAGGTTATCGAGCTCAACGTGGACGATATGTCGGACCTGGGTTTCAGGCAGGTTTCGGGGCTGGACGACATCCTGTCCGGAACGGTGAACCCGCTGTTTCCGGGCGAAAGCGGGAGTTCGTCGGGCAGCGGCGGTGCGGGCGGCGGGAATTTCTTCGTGTACGATGATGCGGGGGAGCCCGCAGGAAGCTTCAGCGCAACCCTGGCTGCCCTGATCCTGAACGGAAAGGCAACCGTGCGGGCAAGGCCTAAGGTCGTGACTGTGGACGGCAGGCAGGCCATTATCACAATCGGCCGACAGGTCCCCGTGGTGCAGGAGACACAGACCGGCGATGGCCGCAGCGTTTTCAACATCAACTTCGTGCCGGTCGGAATAACCCTCAATATCAAGCCCAGGATCGGTCAGGGCGGGGACGAGGTGCAGATGCAGGTCAACGCGGTGGTCTCGAATGTCGAGACACTCAACAATGTGGTCAGCGAACTGAGCCTCGTGGCCCCGCAGTTGAACACGCGCGAGGTCTCTACCATCGTACGAATCCCCAATCACCAGTCCCTGATCCTGGGCGGACTGATCTCGACTGAGCTTGAAACCAGGACCTACAAGATCCCGATTCTGGGCGACCTTCCTCTGATCGGCTCAGCTTTCCGTCGCACGCGCCAGATCAAGGACCGCACCGAAATAATAATAGTCATAACCCCTCACGTGGCGGAGGAAGCCACTCCGAGGTCGTATAGCGGCGAGACGAATCCGTACCGCATCGTGGACCCGTACCTCCTTCCCATCGGCACGGATGTCCTGGACAACCTCGACAATGTCCTTTTCCCCGGAGAATACATACTCAAGACCGTGGACCTCAGGGGAATCGACATAACTTCAGGAAAACCGACGGTGCCGGAAGATCAGATCGTTGAGTACTCGGCGAATGATCCGGTGATGCTCACGCTTTTGCAGGTGGTAAGGAAACTTCACATGGTGGACAACCTTCGCATGATGGCCGGAATAGAGATTCCGCCGGACATGGACGAGCAGTCCGCCCGCTATCATGCCGAGGTGTTCCTGATCGCCTACCTGCGGCAGATCAACAGCCTCGAGGTGCATGACATCTGGGCCGGCAGAAGACTTATCATCCCGTCATTCCCGACACTGGAGGAAGGGTTTGAGAAGCCGGAACTCGCCTGGCACACAATAAACTACCTTGCGCTGACCAGGGCCAATCCGCTGCTGACGGGCCTCGCCGAGACGATCCGGTGGCTCGATCAGCAGCCTGCATTCGCGCCGATCGATCTGTTCAGGATGCCCGGCACAGAGGAACCTGCTGTTGTCGGTCCTACCGAGATTGATCCTGAGACCGGCCGGCCCATCGATTCGACCGCGGAGGGCGGCGATCAAGAAGAAGCTGAGGGTTCGGACAGCGGGGACTCGGGCGAAGGGCAGTCTCAGCCCGAGTCCACACCGCAGACTCAGCGCGTTTCGGGTCCCGACATTGAAAACATGGGATAGTTCGTCTGACATACAGTTCATTCACTTGCACGGGAGGAAAGAGACGAGATGCGAGATTGTGTCCTGAGACGGATGCTGTGGGTCATCGCTCCAGCCGTTTTGACCTTGCTGGTCGCGTCCTGCGACAAGACGGCCGAGAACACAAACAGGCCCGTGATTATCCAGGGTTTCGATTTCACGGTGGACGGCACCGCAGCGGTTCCGGCCGGCACGCTGCAGATGGAACCCGGAAGCGTTCTTACCATTAAGGTCACGTACACGGACCCGGATGCCGGGGAGAATCCGGACCAGGCCTGGTACTCGTTCACATGGGCCGTGGAGAGAGTCGGGGGCGGGACGGGCACGTTCAACCCCAATGATTTCTTTATCGTTCTCAACGAGAACCCGTGCATCTGGACCGCCCCGTCTGTGACCGGCTTCTACCGATTTCTTGTCGAGGTCCGCGATTACTACGGCACCCCGTCGCAGGAGACCGTGGTGGTCGAGGTGAACGCGAACAAGCAGCCGGTGATAACCGGGCTCGAGATTTCCAATAACAGCCCCTTCGTGAACGAAGAGATAACCATCACTGTGGAGGCGAACGATCCCGACGGGAATCTTCCGATTGAATACGAGTGGCAGGCGAACGGAGGCTATTTCACGTCCGAAGGAGAAGGCGAGGCGAAGTGGCTGAGCCCTGCACCCGGCAGCTTCCAGATCACGCTCATTGTCTCGGATCAGGCGGGCGGAAACGTGTCGAGAATCGTACCCATTATCGTGCAGGAAAATCATGCGCCTGTCGTACAGGGATGGGACCTGGATCCCGGCAACAGCGTGACACTGAACCAGCTTGTTACGATAACGATCGAGGCCACGGACGATGACAACGACCCGCTCGAGTACAACTGGACGGCGGACAAGGGCACATTCAACTCGGTGAACCAGTACGTCGCGGTCTGGCGAGCCCCCAATGAGGCCATATCGTGCAAGATCACGTGTACGGTCGAGGACAACAAGGGCGCGAGCGACTCGGCGGAGATCATCATAAACGTCACCAGCGAGTAGCGCGTGGACGAAATCGCGTGAAAACCGACGGGCTCGTGTCGAGCCCGTTTTTTTGCAGTTACAGCGGCCTGTAAATTTCTCAGGGGACGTTCCGATGGTATAAATAGGCTGAGACGGAGGAAAACACGCTTATGTGGTACTCGATCTGGCGTTTCATATATACCTACATGATCTACTATCATCCGGTCTACTGGCTGATAAACAAAGCTCGCCTGTACCATCCGCTCGATTTCGACAACGCCGCCTGGCCGGTGCTCGCGATCTTCGGCTCCGCAATATGGTTCCTGCTAACCAGGGTGTTCGCCGAAATCCTGGGTCGCAAGCACGGGTACATGTACTTCTGGTGGGCCTTCTTCTCGGCCTTTCACTTCTGGGGGCTTCCGGTTTATCTCATTTACGACATTGTCGGCTCCGCGTCGGCGAAAAAGCGACAGACTTTCCTGGAGAAGAAATACGGCGATCGGTCCAAGGCGGAGATCTGGGCGAGCGCTATCGAAAGAAAACCCCGTCTTCAGATGCGTCGCAGGAAAAGGTAACCTCTTCAGACTCCCGGGACCCATCGGGTCGACTTTTCCCCGGTCATTTGTCTCATTTGTCTCATTCCTCATTCAGCCCCCCTCTCTCTTTCCGATAAACAGAATGGGCGAGAAGTATCGCCCCCAAGTCCGGTGTTTTCCTATGCTTCGAGGTCTTTACGCTGCTGCGAACGCAATGCGCTACCGCGCTCATGAAGTTGAGACGGTGGCGAACAACCTTGCGAACGTCTCCACCGACGGGTTCAAGGGCGACCGGATCGCGATGAGGTCATTCGGTGACATGCTGATGTCGCGGCTTGAGTCTGCACCTGAACCGCCTCTGCGGATGAAGACCATCCCGCCCAGGGTGGGATGGATGAACCTCGGGGGGCCCATCGCCGAGAGCGAATACGTCGATTTCTCCCAGGGTGTGCCCAAGACCACGGGAAATCCGCTCGATCTCTACCTGCGGGGTCCGGGATTCTTCGTTGTCGATACTCCTCAGGGAGAGCGCTACACGCGAGCCGGCAGCTTCACGCTGGACCCCCAGGGCAGGATCGTGAACCATTCCGGCTACGCGGTCCAGGACTCCACCCGTCAGCCCATCTTCATCACGTCGCCCGCGCCGATAATCATCAGGCAGAACGGCGAGATCACGCAGGACGGTCTCCCGGTGGGCAGGCTCAGAATCGTCGAATTCCCCGACATGAGCTCGATCGAGAAAGAGGGATCGACGCTCTTCAGAACTGTGGACCCGACCTCGGCACCTCCCTTCGACGCGATAAACTCCACAATCGAGCAGGGTGTGATCGAGGGCAGCAATGTGAACGCCATAGATTCTCTCGTGCAGCTCATTTCGGCGCAACGAGCCTATGAAGCTGCGGCGAGAGCTGTCGATATGTTTAACCAGAGTCTCAATCGCGTAAGCAACGAGCTGGGCAGGTTACCGGGTTAGATGGATCGGTAAATCAATAATCAACATTAGTCGACCGGGTCGGGGGGAGAATGAGGATTAGCGAGAACAAGACAGATACAGGAGGAACCCGATGTTAATGCTCCGGCGAATGCGGGACGATCTTGGGGACCTATGTCTGTGGGTCGTTCTGCTGGTTCTCTACCTGGCAACCGCGTTCGTCCCGTTCTAGGACGCGGATGGATGCGGTCGCGACACCAAGCGAGGGCAGTTAAGCATGATTCGAGCGTTATTTACTGCGGCAACGGGCATGCAGGCCCAGCAGATGAACACCGATGTCATCGCGAATAACATCGCGAACGCCAACACTCCCGGCTTCAAGCGGGACAGGCTGAATTTCCAGGACCTTCTATACCAGACCTACCGCAGGGCCGGTCAGAGCACGCTGACCGGTTCGATGGTTCCCACGAGCCTCAGGGTGGGTCACGGTGTAAGGCCGATCGCGACACAGAAAATCTTCCTCCTTGGCGCCGCACAGTCGACCGGGAACCCGTTGGACCTGATGATCAGCGGTGACGGGTTCTTCCAGGTCACGCTGGCGGATGGATCGGCGGCATACACGCGTGACGGCACGTTCAAGCTCGACTCCGAGGGAAACGTGGTGACCGCGGACGGGCTCTATATCGAGCCGCCCATCACGATCCCGGCAGATGCCGTGCGGATCGAAGTGGCAAGCGACGGCACCGTGTCGGTACAGGTGGGCAGCGACACGACCCTCACGCAGGTAGGGCAGATACAACTGGTCAGGTTCCAGAACCCGGCAGGTCTGGAAACCATAGGCCAGAACCTTTACCGGCAGACCGACGCCTCGGGCGACTCGGTCAGCGGAACTCCCGGCGAGGAAGGCTTCGGCCAGATCGCCCAGGGCTTCATTGAGGCCAGCAATGTGTCAATCGTCGAGGAGCTAATCCAGCTCATCATCGCCCAGCGCGCGTTTGAGACCAACTCCCGCGCTGTGAGCGTGGCGGATCAACTCCTGAGTATCTCCAACAATCTTGCGCGATAATTCTCACCGTGGGGAGGTGAAGACGACAGCAAGAGGCGACGAGTGACTTTCACAGGGAGGGGGAAGAGTCCATAAGGGGCGATGAGGCCCGGCCGCAAGGGGCATAAATTATCCGGCTTCTTCGCAAGAGAGGGTTGCGAAGCGGGCTGTTCCGGAGGCGCGGCGCCCACGTCACCACGGAAACAATAAAAGGAACTCTTCTCCCCTCCCCTTTGATATTTCCGGCACTGCTCCGGCGGATCGCCGGAGAGTTTGCGTGACCTAACATGAGCAGTCAGCCATTCATAAGATTCATTACGGCGCTTGTTACGATCTGCGCGCTGGCGGGACTCAGCCGGGCGAACGCGTCCGGTTCCCAGACCGTCAACTCGGGCTGGCTTTTGGAGGCCGCCCGGAACTTCCTGCTCACAAGCGATCCATGGGCCTCTGCAGGTTGCACAGTCGAGATAGACCAGACTCCCAGCGACATAACGGTCTACAGTGACGGACTGATCGAGGTGCAGGCGGTCCTCGATCGCACTCCCAACGGTATCAAGGACATCGGCGCCGTCTCGGTGGAAGTCCGCGTCGACGGCACGCTCTATCTTCGCTTCGACCCCAACCCCTACCTGAAAGTCACGGTCCCGGTCTATGCCGCCGCAAGGGAAATTGAACGCGGACAAGTTCTGACGGAAGACGACGTCGAGGAAACGATCGTCGACGTGAAGGAGCTTCCGTCAGGCGACATTTGTCGGAGCTTCGAGGAGATTGCAGGCCTCGCGGCCCGCACCGACATCCCCGCAGGTCGAGTCCTGACGAGCGCGATGGTGGAACTGCCGATCCTGGTGGTTCGGGGCGATGCGGTGACCGTCGTCGTTCCGATCGGTGCCGCAGCGGTCACGTTGCATGGCGTCGCGCTCGACTCGGGACGTCTCGGCGAGGAAATCCGCGTGAGGAACCCCGACTCAAACGCGATCATAACGGCTGTTGTCACAGGACAATCAAGGGCGGAAATAAACATCCTGGATTAGATGGGCATATCAACCGTTCAATGAGGAAAGCAAACATGCGCTATTTAGTCTTCTCAATGATAATCATCCTGGGGCTTCTAGTCCCCCTGCCCTCGTCGGCCACGAGCCTTTTCGACGAGGACGGTTGCGACCTGATAACCTGCGACAGGGCGGCCCAGATCGGCGATCTTGTCACGATCCTGATTTCCGAGACGACCTCCGCGACCAACCGCGCATCGACCGAGACCGACAAGAGCCTCAACACCGACGGCCAGATCTCGGTCAAGGGTATTCTGCAGTGGGTAGCCAACCTGCCTGAGACCATCGCCCCCATCGAAGACATGAGCTTCACGCCGAAGGAGACCTTTCAGGGTGACGGGAAAGTGTCGACCGCCGGGACGTTCACCACCCGGGTCACCGCGACGGTGATAGATATCCTCCCTAACGGCAATCTCGTCATCGAGGGTGTGCGTTCGATTACGATTGCCAAGGACTCCGCGGAGCTGACCATCCGCGGCGTGATCCGCCCGGACGATGTCACGATCGACAACACGATTCTCTCAAACCAGATCGCCGACATGGAAGTCCTCTACCAGGGCGAGGGAATTATCGCCGACCGCCAGCACGACGGAATCCTGTCCAGGATATTCAACTTCTTCTTCTGACGCCGGGAGCTTTCCGACGATAGCGAGGAATGGGATTCTTATCGACAACGCAATGTACTCGATCAAACAGACAGCAAACACTCTCATCAGGTTGACACTGATTATCATCCTGGGAGCGGCTCCCCTGGCTGCATTCGGACAGGAAACGCCTCCTGCGGATGCAGCCGCCAATGACACCGGTCAGACGCCGGATGTATGGGAGTTCGCCGAGCCGATCTATTACTCGGAGGCGCCGCTTGTCAGGGTGAAAGACATCGCCCGGGTCCTTGGGGTGCGCGGGAACCAGCTTTACGGCATCGGCCTTGTCACGGGGCTTGCCGGGACCGGCGACAATGCGTCATCGGTAGATTTCACCGCGCAGGCGATCGCCAACATGCTTGATCGTGCCGGATTGCCGACCGATCCGACCGGGATCAAGGTCAAGAACTTCGCACTCGTGATGATTACCTGCGACCTCCCCGCGTTCGCGCGCGAGGGCGACACGGTGGATATCACGGTATCGGCGATGGGCGACGCTCAGAGCCTTCAGGGCGGCACATTGATCATGTCTCCTCTCAAAGCGGCCGACAGCGAGATTTACGCGGTCGCGCAGGGTCCGGTAAGCCTTGCCGGATTCGGCACCGCCGGCGGCGCGGCCGGAGGAGCGGGCGCACGACGTCAGACGAATTTCCTTACGGTGGGCCGAATACCTAACGGGGCCTACGTGGAAAAAGAGGTCGACTTCAGCTTCGTGCAGGACGACATTGTCACGCTCGTCCTGATGAACCCTGATTTCACCACTGCGATCCGTCTCAGGGACGCCATCGTGACCGCATTCCCGTCGATCCGTCTCGTGGAAGCCCAGGACCCGGCCAGTGTGAATATCAGGGTCCCCGACGAATATCGAAACGATACAGTGCGGTTCATCTCGGAGATCGAGAACCTTACGATCCAACCGGATATTGCGAACAAGGTGGTCATCAACGAGCGAACCGGCACGATCGTCATGGGCGCGGGAGTGCAGATAATTCCGGTGGCTATCGCACACGGTGCGTTGTCGATTACCGTCACTCAATCCTTCGAGGCCGGACATCCCCCGCCCTACAGCGGCGGATACTCCATGGCCATTCCCAGGGCCGGTGTTGAGGTCCAGGAAACGCCCGCTCAGTTCGTGCGCATTACGTCGGCGGACCTCGTGACGGCTCTGAATGCCCTGGGCGCTACGCCGAGGGACATTGTCGCCATCTTCCAGGCCCTCGAGGCCTCCGGCGCCCTCCAGGCGGAACTGGTAATTATCTAGCCTTCAATCCTACGCATTACAGCCTCCTCTCAAGCGTCCCCGGCCGACATCGGCCGGGATTTTTGCGTGTCCAGGGCGAAAGGAAATCGCACCCGGCTTAGACCAAAGCTCTCGGAGTTGAACTGAGGCCTCGGTTCCAGTATCATGTAGCTCAGGGCTCGACGTGACACGTGCACCTCACCACGTGTGGTCCGGAGCGAAGGAGCAGAAGTTTGTCATCGGTCCCGCCTGAGTTGCAGGAAAGAATCCTGGGGTCCATCAAGAACGCACCCGAATTGCAGGACGCATTCCATCAGCTTCTCGCTGTGCGAGAAGAGGACTTTGGGAAGATACACGCTTTCTTAAGTAGAGCCGACTGGCCAACCAACGTCGAAATGCACCGATTTTTTAACGAACTACTTGTGTATCTCCCGATACAGAGCAGAATAACTCCATGGGTATGCCTGGTTAGCGTCTGGGGCCTGGCAAGCACCTTCAACGTGGCTCCGCAAGAAGTGCTGCGTCTTCTTCATGGCGCTTGGGCACCCGACAAGAATGTCGAACCCTTGCTTTCTTTTGTGTCCGGACTTGATTTCGTATTCGATCGCATGTCCACTTGGTCCAGACAACTCAGCTACGCAGTGCGGAATGAACGCTTCCTCACAAACATCTTGACCGCTTCGGATCTAAGAGCTGTATACACGCAAGACTTCTCGCTCGTATCAACTCCGGAGACCTACGATTCGGTTGTCGATCTGCAGACTTTGATACCTGTCGCGAAGATCCGCTTAGTTTTCAATAATAACCTTGCCGATTTCGTAGATTTCGCGTGCGACCTAAATGCTCTCACGAGTCTGATTCATGGCCTGTCTCTTACCCGGAGACAGCTGGAGGGACTGCTTGAAGTATCTGGGATGCTGAACACGACCAAGAATGATGCTCAACGCGACAAGTGAAGAGGCTTTCTTCTCTCCCCGCCGGTTCCTTGAGATGGCGAGCAACCAGCAGGCTCTGAGGCTTGTGCCTTTTGAGCCACTCGCTGCTTGCAGAAGGCAAGAGCCCGCCGCAATGGAAACCCTCCAGTCAAATCCTTTTTCAAGTTATGATCTGAAGATCCACAAAAGTGTGGACAGAGTTCAATTAGATTACCTGAACCGCGATATCATGTACATGTCAGGCATGTGCATCATGGCGTTGCCTGAGTCAATCTTGACCGCTTCTCAGATTGCGTGCATCCCCCCATCAGAGACGCCCGCCATTTCCATCAGGTTTTCGTCCATGCGGGAGATTGACCAGTTGCTGCTTCCTCTGCTCCCCAGCGGCCAAGAAACAATGGAAGTCATTGCAGGAATCTCCGGGACGGTTCTTGACGAACTGGATAAAGTGGAGAACCAGCTTCTAGCAAAGAAATTGAGCGGTCAGATCACCTCTTTGGAGGAGATGAAACTTCGGCATGTCCAATCGAAGAAGGACTCACTGCTTGGTCTCGATCGTCCGGATGAGGAAGAGGAGAAGCGCCTTTCGTATTTTGAGACCTTGCTTGAACAGGGACGCGAGTTAATCGCAAAGATAGATCTTCTGCTCAACCAGGTTGAAGGAACTTGACTGTTATCAGACGGGAAAGGGCTTTGGAAATAGCCCGCGACTACCGCGGCAGCGACTATCACTTTTTCAGGAAACCCTTGCGACGCGATTTCCGGCATACATGCGGATACTGCGGTGTTTGGGAAAGACAAGGAGGTGGAGCCGGAGATTTCTGCATCGACCACTTCGTGCCTATGTCACGGGGAGGTTTGGTGTATGATCCGTTCAACCTTATCTATGCCTGCAATCAATGCAACAGCCGGAAGCGCGATACACCTCCCATGGATCCCGAAGGTAAAGGGCGCAACCTCCTGGATCCTTGTGTTGTCGA
>Ga0315294_10003981_pt1 | contig 16103 bp, 10 predicted proteins | sample YL17G13_40_MG_FD_203626 | JGI IMG/M metagenome (GOLD analysis project Ga0315294, IMG submission 203626) | Sediment microbial communities from Yellowstone Lake, YNP, Wyoming, USA - YL17G13_40 | ecosystem: Environmental > Aquatic > Freshwater > Lake > Sediment | place: USA: Wyoming | collected... | reverse complement strand
TAAGGATAAAAATTGTATTATTAACCAGAGAGAGTTAGGATTGGATGTCTCTTCCTATGCGGCAGCCCTGCGCTCCTTTGCCCTGCAAAGCCCGGATGTTATCTATATTGCTAATATCCGCGACCAGGAAACTATGTCTGCGGCCTTAACTGCAGCCGAAACCGGGGTATTAGTCTTTAGCACCTTGCATACTATCAATGCCTCTCAAACTGTAGAAAGAATTATTAATTTCTTTCCGCCTCACCAGCACACCCAGGTCAGGACGCAATTATCCTATTTATTAAAAGGGGTGATGTCTTTAAGATTAGTGCCCTTAAAGGATAAGTCTGGCCGTATACCTGTCTATGAAACTATGCTTCTTACCCCGACGATAAGCCGTTTGATTAGGGAGGGCAAGACTTGGGAGATGCCGCAGTTTATTGAAGAAGGTGCAATATTTGGCATGCAATCATTTAACCAATCCTTAATAAAATTAGTCAAAGATGACAAGGTAACCGAAGAGCAAGCCGCGGTTTTCTCGGATAATAAAGAGGAATTCCTTCTGTCTTTAAGTGGGATTAAGAGAATATAAGTAATTTATAAAAGGCATACTATAAAGCTCATATTTATGATTGCACAGATTATAAAGGCGGATTGCACAGATTAATACAGCATCGGAATCAATCTGTGGAATCTTTTTCAAAAATCTGTGTAATCATTTTTTAAAAAAGGAGATAGATATGTTGGAAGATATCAAAGCTAAACTTTCATCAATACAAAAGAGCCTGGAAAACTTAAGAGGTTATCTTTGACATAGATAAGAAACGTAAGCAAATCCAAGATTTATCCCTTCAGATGTCGCAGCCAGGATTCTGGGAAGACGCCGAGAATTCGGCTAAGGCAGTAAAGGAGTTAAAATCCCTTAAAGCAGCAGTTGAGCCCTGGGAAAACGCCTTCCATAAATATCAAGAATTAAAAGAAATCTTAGATATATTAAAGGAAGAAGACCGGGATTTAGTGGATAATGTAAACCGGGACATAGAATTACTTTCAGGCGAATTAGAAAAGTTAGAATTTAAGACGCTTTTAGATGGAGAATTTGACAAGAATAATGCAATTTTAAGTATTAATGCCGGAGCAGGCGGCACAGAGTCTTGTGATTGGGTAAGCATGCTTATGCGCATGTATAACCGCTGGTCAGAGAGCCACGGATATGAGATTAAAACCACAGATATGCTTTTGGGTGAAGAAGCAGGGGTAAAAAATGTAACAGTTTTAATCCAGGGAGAATATGCTTATGGATATCTTAAGGCGGAGCGAGGCGTGCATAGGCTAGTGCGCATTTCTCCTTTTGATGCCAATAAACGTCGGCATACTTCTTTTGCCTCAGTAGACGTGATTCCGGAGATAGAGGAAGATGCTGACGTCAAAATAGAAGATAAGGATTTGCGCATTGATGTCTTCCGTTCCTCTGGCCCGGGCGGACAGAGCGTAAATACTACGGATTCAGCAGTCAGGATTACCCATATTCCTTCAGGCTTAGTTGCCCAATGTCAAAATGAGCGCTCTCAATATCAGAATAAACAGACTGCCCTTTCGATATTAAAGGCGCGGCTTTTTGAGTTAGAGAGAGAAAAGAAAGAGCAGCAACTGCTTAAGCAATACGGCACAGAAAAGAAGAAGATTGAGTGGGGCAGCCAGATCCGTTCTTATGTAATGCATCCTTACAATATGGTCAAAGACCACCGCACGGATTATGAAACTGGCGATGTCTCAAAAATTATGGATGGTGGTATTGATGAATTCATAGAAGCGTATTTAAAAAGTCAAAAGTTTAAAGGGAAAACTCAAAACCATGCTTAATTTCATCAAAAAATCAATTTTAACCAGCAAACAAAATTTGATTAGGCGAAAGTTTCCTGCAGTTAATATTGTTTTGCATCCGGATATGCCCAACCCCTCCATAAATAAAATGGCGCAGTTATCCAGATTAGTTTCCCTGGTAGATTCGCTGGAGCCTAAAATAAGCAGCCTTTCAGATACCGAGCTAAAAGAGAAGACTAAAGAGTTCAAAGAGCAAATCTTTAAAAAATCCCAAGAATATGAACAGGAATTAAAGGAAATCGAAGAGGCGCTTTATTTAGTGGCTATTCCGGAAGAAAAAGAAAAGTTAAAAGAAAAACTTAAAATTTCTAGAAATAAAATATTTGAAGATGTGCTACCCGAGGCTTTTGCCGTGGTAAGAGAGGCAGCCAAACGCGCGATTAGTCTTAGGCATTTTGATACGCAAATAGCCGGCGGTATTGTCTTACACGAAGGTAAGATTGCCGAGATGGCTACAGGCGAAGGAAAAACTCTCGTGGCAACTCTCCCGGCTTATTTAAATGCCCTTTTAGGCCGCGGGGTGCATATTGTCACGGTCAACGACTATCTTGCCCGTCGAGACCGAGAGTGGATGGGCCCGATTTATGAATCTTTAGGCCTTTCTGTAGGGGTGATACAGCATGAGATGTCCGATGAGCAAAGGAAAGTTGCTTATTCTTGCGATATAACTTATGGGACGAATAATGAATTTGGCTTTGATTATTTGCGCGATAATATGAAATATAGTTTGGAGGATTTAGTGCAGCGGCCATTTTATTATGCCATTGTCGATGAAGTGGATTCTATATTAATTGATGAGGCGCGCACGCCTTTGATTATCTCCGGCCCAGCAGAGGAGTCCACGGATAAGTACTATACTGCCAAACACATCGTTGATCAACTCAAAGGCCGACGCGTCACGGAGAAAGACGAGATAGATGCTAAATATAAAGGAGAAGATTTAGGCAGAGGCTTTGATTATATTGCGGACGAAAAGGCGCAGACCGTCGCTTTGACTGAAGAGGGCGAAGCCAAGGCAACCCGGCTTTGGGGAATTGACAGCATGCATAATATTGAGACTATTGAATACCGGCATCATACTATACAGGCATTGCGCGCCAAAGAATTTTTTGAGCGGGATGTGGATTATGTCTTAAAAGAAGGTCAAGTAATTATTGTGGATGAATTTACTGGGCGGATGATGCCCGGCAGACGCTGGTCAGATGGTCTACATCAGGCAATAGAATCAAAAGAAGGTATTAAGATAGAACGCGAGAATCAAACTTTAGCTACTATCACATTCCAGAACTATTTTCGCATGTATGAGAAATTAGCCGGAATGACCGGCACTGCCTTTACTGAAGCTAATGAATTTAAGGCAATATATAAATTGGATGTGGTAGTTATTCCGACTAATCGTCCGCTTATCCGCACCAACTATTCTGACTGTGTGTACAAGACCGAGAAAGAAAAATTTAATGCCGTGGTCGAAGAGATTGTTGAGCTCTATAACCAAGGAAGGCCTGTCCTGGTCGGTACTATATCTATTGATAGATCTGAGAGATTATCGGAAATGCTGAAGAGACGCGGCATAGCGCATCAAGTACTGAATGCCAAATACCACGAGATGGAGGCGCAAATTGTGGCCCAGGCAGGTAGATACAAGGCAGTAACTATCGCCACGAATATGGCTGGACGGGGAACAGATATATTATTAGGCGGCAATCCCGAATATATGGCTAAGAATCTTATTAGGCAGAGATTAAAGCTGGATGAACCAAATTATCAAGAGGAATATAGGAAACTCCTGGAAAAATATAAACAGGAAACTGAAGCAGAACATAAAAATGTTGTAGGGTTAGGAGGGCTGCATGTGTTAGGCACTGAGCGTCATGAAGCCAGGCGTATTGATAATCAGTTACGCGGCCGTTCTGGCCGGCAAGGAGACCCAGGTTCATCGCGATTTTATGTCTCATTAGTAGATGACCTGATGCGTTTATTTGGCTCGGATAGAATTGTCGGTATCATGGATAAATTGGGTTTAGAAGAAGGCCAGGTTATTGAGCATCCTTTGGTGAGTAAATCTATAGAGATTGCCCAGCGCCGCGTTGAACAGCACAACTTCGAGATTAGAAAACAACTTTTGGAATATGATAATGTGATGAATAAACAGAGAGAAGTCATCTATGCCCAGCGTAAACAAATTTTAGAAGGCGCTTCCTTAAAAGAGGATATCTTAGACGTTATAGATAAAATTCTGGACGATATTCTGCCTACCTATCTCAGTGATAACCTTGGTTCCCAAGAATGGGATATTGTTGGGCTGGTCAGTGTTTTGAAAATAAGGTTTGGTCTGGAAATTGATCAGAGTTTCTTTACCGGCAAGGATAGACATAAGATAAAGGAAGATTTACTGCAGAAGATAATTGAAGCTTATGAGGAGAAAGAGAGAACAGTGGGTGGTGATTTGATGCGCCATCTGGAACGCATGGTATTTTTGCAGATAGTTGACAGCAAATGGAAAGACCATTTATATAATATGGACATATTAAGGGAGGGCATCGGCCTGCGCGCTTATGGCCAGCGCGACCCTTTAATAGAATATCAACGCGAGGCATTCGAATATTTTAGCCAGATGGTTTCCAGTATTGAGGATGAAGCAGCAGAGGCGGTTTTTAAGTTGCAACCCGCAAGACCAGAAAGGGTAATTAGGGGCGTATTCAGTTCTATATCCCAGGAATTATTACACCCTGAAGCCACGAAATTCGAAAAACCCGAGGAACAGGTAACCGAGGAAAACCCGCCTTTTGCTTCTTCTCAAATTACCAGCACGCCTACTCCCGTGTTGAGCAAAAAAATCGGCAGGAATGAACCTTGTCCTTGCGGCTCAGGAAAGAAATATAAGAAGTGTTGCGGCAGATGATACCCGTTATTTCATTATCCCGTCCTGCGGTTCGTCAAATAGAGATTAAAGATTATATCTTCTGTATCTTTTCGGCGATTTTATTAATTCTTGCCTTTTGCAGTTTTAATTTTTGGTTATTGGCCTGGTTTGGTTTTGTGCCTCTGCTCTTAGCCCTCCAGGATAAAAAATCACTTTCCGCTTTTTTGCTTTCTTACTTAACGGGGATTATCTTTTGGTGGGGGGTTATCTATTGGTTGGTCCATGTTACTTTATTGGGCCAGATGATATTAATCTTATACTTAGCTCTATATTTTGGCGTATTCGGATTAATTGTTTCTGCTGTGCGCGGCAGGCCACATACTGTACGCTTGTTTACTCTTCCTTCGCTGTGGGTTCTGCTGGAATATATCCGGGCGCATCTACTCACAGGATTTCCCTGGGCAATTCTTGGTTATTCACAATATCGTAATCTTCCGATAATTCAAATAGCTGATATTACCGGTGCTTGGGGAGTTTCATTTTTAGTAATGATGGTTAATGTGGCGATTTCTTCCACTGAGAAGGGAAGAAAAAGGTATAAGTTAGCCGCAATATGCTTAGTTTTCGTTTTGGCTTATGGTTTTTATAAAATAATTCCATTGCCAATAAACAAAGAGCAGTTCCCGCTTAAGGTCTCTGTAATCCAGGGCAATATAGCGCAAAAGTTAAAGTGGGACAAAGAAGCCAGGGGCCTTATTCTGAATAAATACTTTAACTTAAGCGCTCAAGCAGCCAAAGGTAATCCTGGCCTGATCATCTGGCCTGAGGCAGCTTTGCCTGTGGTTTTAGAAGAAGAGCCCGTATATTATGAGAGGGTAAGTAAATTCAGCCGAAAAATCAACACGCCTTTACTTTTAGGAGCTGTTACCTCGAAAAATAACCTCTATTATAACAGTGCAATTTTAATTTCTGCTGAAGGCCAAACTATAAGTGAGTATAATAAATTACACCTTGTACCTTTCGGAGAATACATACCGTTAAAGAGAATACTCACCTTTCTAGAGACAATTGTTCCTATAGGCGATATTGCCCCCGGCAAAGATTATACGTTATTCACCTTGCCCGTTATGCCGTTATCCCCTGACTATCAGGCAGGCAGGCGTTCTGCCCTTAATTTCTCCGTGCTTATCTGCTTCGAAGATTTATTCCCAGAGCTTTCGCAGCGTTTTGTAAAAAAAGGTGCTGATTTTTTGATAAATATTACCAATGACGCCTGGTACAAAAAGACAAGCGCGCCTTATCAACATCTGATGGCCTCGGTATTCAGGGCAATAGAAAATCACGTATTCCTGGTACGTTGCGCTAATACAGGCATATCGGGATTTATCGCACCATCAGGAAAGATTATCTCTTTAGTCCAGGATAAATATAAAAGAAAAATATTTGTTGATGGTTATGATAGTCAAGAATTAATTATGCCTAAAAAGAAAAGCTTAAGTTTTTACAGTCGCTATGGTGATGTATTTATTCTCTTCTGTTTAGTCTTAGGTCTATACAGCATATTGCCGCTTCTTAAGAAATAGTTTATGAATAAGGTATTATTATCTTTGCTCTTTGGCTTTTTAATTTATGTTATTTTAAGCCTATATTTTGTGGATAAGGTTAATTTTCTCTGCCCTATAGAATATAAAAGCGAAATACTTATCCGCAACGATTCGCGAGGAGAAGGTTCTTTTGCCGCAAATCGTAAGGGAAACAGAATACACGAAGGCATTGATCTTTTTGCGGAAATAGGCACCCCTGTATTAGCCAGCCGTTCAGGAAGGGTGGTTGTAAGTAGAATAATGGCGAACAAAGAGCAGAAGACCGGTTCAGGTAATTACGTTATTATTCAGCATCCAGGGAATATTTCAACAGTATACGGACATCTTTTAGAAGTTTATGTTCAGAAAAATGATTTCGTCCAACAGGGTCAGATTATTGGTAGGGTAGGTAAAAGCGGTAATGCTAATTATCGCGATATTCAGCCGCATTTACACTTTGAAGTAAGGAAAAATGGCATAGCGCAGGACCCGTTAGAGTATTTAGAATAAAGCCAAAACTTAAATAACGCATTATGTTTAATATAATTATATTGGGAATAACCAGCCTATTAACCGATATTTCCAGCGAGATGGTTTATCCGATATTGCCGATTTATCTGGTAAGCCGTCTCGGCGCAAGTCCGGCGATATTGGGACTAATTGAAGGTATCGCCGAAAGTTTAGCCAGTTTACTTAAGGTTTTTTCAGGATATTTTTCGGATAAGATAAAATCCCGAAAGCCATTTACCATTTTTGGGTATGCTAGTTCAACTTTGGGAAAGATATTTTTGTATATATCTAATAGTTGGTCGATGGTATTGTTTAGCCGCATCATTGATCGCTTTGGAAAAGGTATCCGGACTGCGCCGCGCGATGCCTTGATTGCTGACAGCGCGCATGCGGATAAAAAAGGCGCGGCTTTTGGTTTGCATCGGGCAATGGACACCTTAGGTGCCACAGTAGGAGTAATCCTTACGTATATTTTAATCGTTAATTATAAAGACGAATTCAAAACCATATTTTTATTCTCACTGATACCTGCTTTCTTAGGCGTGTTTTTTTTATTTTTGATTAAAGAGAAAAAGAGCGAAATCAAAAGCGTTCCTGGAAAGATTAAATTTCAATGGCGCGCCTTGGATAAAAGATTAAAGCTGTTTTTAATATTTACCTTTATATTTACCTTAGGGAATTCCTCGAATCAATTTTTATTATTACGGGCCAAAGATTTAGGTAGCCCCCTACCTAAAATAATACTTTTTTATCTTGTATATAACATAATTTATGCCCTCGTCTCATACCCCGCGTCTCGCTTATCAGATAAGATTGGCAGAAAGAAATTGCTGGTATTGGGGTATTTATTCTATGGATTAGTATATTTGGGTTTCGGCGTGAATAAGTCCTTAAATAACTTTTGGTTTTTATTCGGAATTTACGGCTTATATATCGGATTTACTGAGGGCGTAGAGAAGGCATTAGTTGCGGATATTGCGCCTGCTGCCTTACGCGCTACCACTATCGGCTTACACGCTACCTTAGTTGGCATTGGTTTATTGCCTGCTTCCTTGTTTGCGGGAATACTTTGGAGGTCCTTTGGCGCAGCCAGTCCATTCTATTTTGGCGGGATTATGGGTATTCTTGCCAGCGTAGGTCTTTGGTTTATTTTAAGAGACTTTTAGTACAAAATGAATTAATTTCACCTTGAATTTTTCCTAAGAAACGGTTATAATAATAGAGCGCTTTTATGCCGAAGATTAATCTTCTCTATGTAATTACGAAGCTGGAATTAGGAGGGGCACAGAAACATTTATTAGACCTAATAACCCATTTAGATAAAAAAAGATACAACGTTTTTCTCCTTACTGCTTCTAAGGGCTTATTAATTCCAGATGCCTTATCTATCGAAGGGCTTACCTTAAAATGCTCGAGTTTTTTAGAGCGGCCAATAAATCCCTTAAAGGATGTCTTAGCCTTAATTGAAATTTACAGGTTTATTAAAAGAAATAAGATTGATATTGTTCATACCCATAGTTCCAAGGTAGGAATTTTAGGCCGTTTAGCAGCGAAATTAGCCAAGACAAGACTCATTCTTCATACTGTGCATGGTTGGAGTTTTAACAATCATCAGTCCTTTTTTTGCCGAAATTTCTATATCTGTCTGGAAAGATTCTGCGCGCAATTTACGGATAAGCTAATCGTTGTATCAAGGCACGATAAGCAAAAAGGACTAGAAAATCATATTGGCGAGGCGGATAGATATATCCTTATTCGCTACGGGATAAATTCTTTAGAATTCAGTCTTAAAGACCAAAATATTAAAAAAGAATTGGGAATAGATACTAACGATTTGGTAGTAGGAATGGTCTCCTGTCTCAAACCCCAGAAATCTCCCCTCGATTTTATTAAACTCGCCTGTTTAATCTATCAAAACCTGCCTCATATAAAGTTTGTTTTAGTCGGAGACGGAATTTTACGTCCAGAAATAGAGAGATTAATTTATAAACTAAATTTAGAAAAACAGATTATTTTAACGGGTTGGCGTAGAGATATACCCAGAATTTTATCGATATTTGATGTATTTGTCCTTACTTCTTTATGGGAAGGTTTACCTGTCTCTATTTTGGAAGCAATGGCCTCGGCTAAGCCGGTAGTTGCAACTCATACCGGCGGGATTTCAGAAGTGATTTCTGAAGCAAAAACAGGATTTCTGGTTCAGAGACACCATATCAACAAAATGGCCGAGAAAATAATTTCTTTATTGAAAGATGAAAACTTAAGGAAGCAGATTGGCCAGAATGCCAAGGATTCTTTGGATTCGGATTACAGGATTGAGAATATGGTAGGATATACTGATAATCTGTACTGGGATTTAATTTCAAAAAAGGAGACGGGCTATGCTAATTAAGTATCTTTTTATCGCTTTAATTAGCTTCTTAGCTTCTACCATAGCCACATTTTTACTCCATCAAGCCGCTAAAAGAAGAAAATTATTAACACCCAAGGGAGTACCGCTTGTGGGCGGTATTGCCATAGGATTATCCTTCTTTGCCGCTTCTCTTTTAGGATTATTTCTTTGGGGTAATTTGTCTTCTCCCGCGTTAGGTATTATGATTGCCTCAGGCATAATGTTAGTCTTTGGCGTAATCGATGACTTACGGGAATTGTCTGTCCTGGCCAAGTTTTTAGTCCAGGTGGTCGCTATAGTTTTATTGATTTCTCTCGGTATTAAGACACAGATTGCCTTTTTTGACCAATTAATTAATCTGCTTGTAACCTTTATCTGGATTCTCGCCATCACCAACGCCTTTAATCATCTAGATGTAATGGATGGCTTAGCTGCAGGCACAGCTATTATTGTCAGCCTCGCCTTTTTTGTAATTTCTCTTTTGAATGGCGATACGCATACTGCAATCTTATCTTTAGCCTTAAGCGTAGCAACCTCTAGCTTCTTAATCCATAATCTGCCTCCAGCCAAGGTTTACATGGGAAATTCCGGCAGCCATTTTTTAGGTTTTACCTTAGCCGCCATTGCCTTGTTTATAAGCTATGCACCATCTTCAGAAAGAAAGATTGCTCTCTTTAGCCCTCTACTTATCCTGGGTCTTCCCATATTTGATACAGGATTTCTTATTCTCATGCGCATAAAACAAGGAAGGTCGATATTCAAAAAGAGTAATGACCATCCTGCCTTGAGATTCTTAAAGCTAGGGTATGCAAAAAATAAGACTCTCTTACTTATGCTTCTGTTATGCCTATTCTTCTCTTCCAGCGGAGTATTGCTCAGCCAGGTCTCCAATTCTTTTGGTATAATCATAATCTCCTTGGTGATTTTGGTAAGTTTAATCGTTACTTTTAGGCTAAATAAAGTCTCTATAGATGGGTAAAAAAAGAATATTAATTTTGGGCGCAGGTCTTGCGGGTTTAAGTGCAGCTTGGCACTTGCAAGAGAAAGGACGAGATTACTTAATTTTCGAGAAGGAATCCGACGTAGGAGGCCTGTCACGCTCTAAAATAATTAATGGTTTTACCTTTGACTACTGCGGTCATTTGTTGCATTTTAAGCATCAGTACACGTTCAATTTAATTAAGAAACTGCTGGGGAATAATTTACTTAAGCATCAAAGAAGTGCCTGGGTTTATTCGCAGGGTCGTTATAGTCGCTATCCATTTCAAGTTAATCTTTACGGACTACCCCCACCTATTATAAAAGAGTGCCTTTTAGGGTTTATTCGTGCTTCGGGAGACGGAAAACTTAAAAAGGATAAAAATCTTAACTTTCTGTATTGGATAAGCCAAACCTTTGGCAAAGGAATAGCCAGACACTTTATGATTCCCTATAATACCAAATTCTGGACCGTGCCACCAGAAGAGTTAACCTGCGAGTGGCTTGATGGTTTTATTCCTGTGCCTTCCTTAGACCAGATAGTCGAAGGAACGATAAAGGAGAGCAAGAGGCAGTTTGGTTATAATGCCCAGTTTTGGTACCCCAGAGAGGGAGGGATAGGTCAGCTTTCCTTGGCCTTAGCAAGTCAGATTAAGCATATTTATACCGACTGCCGGATAACTGAAATCAACCTGGCTAAAAAAGAGATTAAAATGGCATCCGGGAATAGGGAAAGTTATGATTGTTTGATTACCACTATTGCCCTACCGGAAATGCAATATTTGATTAAAAATTTATCAGCAGATATAAGATCGGCTTTTAAAAAATTAAAATGGAATTCTGTTTTTAATTTAAATTTGGGGATGGCAAAAAATAATAGCGATGGCCAGCACTGGATATATTTCCCTCAAAAAGAGATTTGTTTTTTTCGCGTAGGTTTTTTCCATAATTTTTCTCCAAATCTGGCTCCCGCTGATAAAGACTCTCTTTATATTGAGGTATCTTATCCTCAAGATAAACCTGTTGATAAAAGTGATATCACTTTTCGGATTAAGGATGATTTAAAAAAGGCAGGCATTATTAGAGAGGACAACCAGATTTGTCGCGAAGATATAAATGACATAAAATACGGCTATCCCATTTATGATAAAAATTATAGTTTAGTGCGAAGCAAGATTTTAGGATTTTTATTAAAGAATAATATTATTTCTTGCGGACGCTATGGTAGCTGGAGATATATGTCAATGGAAGATGCATTGCTTGATGGTAAGAGCGTAGCAGAATCTTATAGTTTTTGATTATAGATTCATTGTGCGCAGAACCGGTAACGATTATTCGCGGAATTGACTTATTTAACAGCTAAAAAGTGAAAGATATATTTCGATATAAAGACTTGATTTATGAATTAGCATTTAGAGACTTAAAGGTGCGCTATCGGAAACCTTTTTTGGGATTCTTGTGGATGTTCATTATCCCTTTTTGTACGGCAATAATTTATAAAGTATTATTTTACGATTTCTTCCACGCAACTAGCGGCAAGTACCCTTTTTTTATCCACCTGATAACGGCTATTTTACCCTGGAATTACTTTACATCTTCAATTCAAGGTTCAACCAGAAGTATATTGGATAGCAAAAACATAATTAAACAAATATCATTTCCAAAGTATCTATTGCCCGTCTCAACGGTATTTGCTAACCTGATTAATTTTCTTCCCACCCTATTAGTTTTATTAGGATTCTTAATTGTATTTAAAATAAAAATTTTCTTTTGGATACTTTTTTTGCCTATTGTTATTTTGTTTCAGACGCTCTTAATTATTGGCTTTTCGCTTTTAGCCGCTGGTTTACAGGTTATTTATCGAGATGTGGAATATATTATCCAGGTTTTACTTACAGCTCTGTTTTTTTTGACTCCGGGTGTTTATACAATAAACGAATTCATAGATAAAAGCAATCCAATTATTGTAAGAATTTACCTGTTCAATCCTTTAGTGGGTATCCTGAATTTGTATAGAATAGTCTTTATCGGTGATTATTTAAAGAGCTTACCCAAAGAGGTAAATTTCCTAAATACATTGGTTAACCCGATTGTTTGGGCCTTAGCTATATTATCTATAGGCTATTTTGTTTTTAAAAAATGTGAAAGAAGATTTAGTGATTATATTAATTTATAGATAAAGGGATAGGTTATTTTTTAAAAGATGCAATTAATCAAATTAAATAATGTAGGAAGGAAATTCCATAAATATATCAATAGTGAGGAATTTTTAGAGACTAAAGGTAACTTCAAAAACTTTAATCTGGAGAGTAGCGAATTTTGGGCCTTAAGAAATATCTATATGAATATTAATGAAGGGGAAATTATAGGTATTATAGGTAGGAATGGCTCTGGCAAGTCTACCCTTTTAAATATCATTACAGGGAATTTACCTGTTAGCGAAGGAGAAATTACTGTAACAGGGAAGGTTTCAGCTTTGTTGACCCTGGGGGCTGGTTTTCAAGATGAATTGACAGGAAAAGAAAATATTTATCTCAATGCCACTTTATTGGGATTTAAAAAACAAGACATAGAAAGACGTTTTATGAGTATTTTGGAGTTTTCAGAATTAGGAGATTTTATAGAAGCACCACTGGGCACTTATTCCGCTGGAATGAAGATGCGTTTAGGGTTTAGTATAGCAATTCATAAAGATTTCGACATTTTGGTTACCGATGAAGTAATCGCAGTCGGAGATGTATATTTTCAAAAGAAATGTCTTGAGAAGATGGTTGATTTTAAAAGACAAGGAAAGACCATGCTCATTGCTACTCAAGATTTAAGTATGGTCGAGAGATTTTGCGATAGAGCATATTTATTAGAAGATGGACAGATTCTTTTTAGCGGAGCTCCCAGTGAAGCTGCTGAAAAATACAGAATGTTATTAAATAAGAAAAAGGTATTATCAGAAACCTTCCGAATGAACATGGTAAAAGAAACTAAACGTTGGGCATCGGATTTAGCAGAATGGGGCAGAAGAGAAGGAACAAAGGAAGTAGTTATTAAGGAGGTGGTTATACTAAATAAGTGGGGTCTAAAAACAAACAAAATTAAATTTGGAGAGAGAATCGCGGTAAAGGCATATTTTAGCGTCAATGAAGAAATTGATAATTTTCACTTCGGAGTAGCGATATTCCGAGAGGATGGGGTGTATTGCTATGGACCCAATACTAAATTTGACGGTTTGTCTATAGAGCGTCTCAGTAAAGGAGACGGTTATTTTGAATTAAATTATAAAGAATTGCTACTTATGCCAGGGACTTATTATATATCTGTTGCAGTTTGGGATTCAGAGGAAACATTTGCATATGATTATCATAAATGTAAATATAAAATAGAAGTTGTAGGAGCTTTAGTTTTTGGACAATTGCTGAGTTTGCCAAGTATGTGGAATCATAGTAAATCACCCAACTATTCAGGACAGCTAAAAATAGATTCTTATCCTACTTATCCTAACTTAGATTACTTGGCCGATAAATGGGGTAGCCAGTTAAAGAATGATTCAATAACCCTTGAGTCAGTAAAGTGCCTTAATAACTATGGTATAGAAGATAGTGTTTTTGTTACTGGCAGAGACATGAAAATCAAGGTTGATTTTAGAATAGATAAATCGCTGAATAAGTCTTTTATATTATGGTTAGGAATATACCGTTCAGATGGTATTTATTGCGATGGTAGTATAAAGGAGATTACAGCTAAGGATATAAATTCTGAGATTCTGATTTATCCGAAATTAAGGCTATTACCGGGAGGATATAAGATTTCAGTGGGTATGTGGGATTTAGAAAAAGAGATTTTTCTGATGTATTCCCACGGGATACATTCATTTAATATGATTTCTGAGAAGAGAGATCATGGAACGGTTTATTTAGAGCACCATTGGAATTGGAAGATTCCTAAAGGAGGCAAATAAAAAATGAAGAAACAACCTTTAGTGAGTATAATCACCGTAAATTATAACGGCAAAAAACTTATAGGGGAGTGTTTGGATTCATTATTCAGCATGAATTATCCAAAAAATAAATTTGAGGTAATTGTGGTAGACAATCACTCCTCTGATAATTCTGTAAAATTCATCAAGGCTAACTATAAGAAGGTAAATATTATAGAAAATGAGTTAAATAATTATTGCCAGGCCTGTAACAGAGGAATTAGAAAGGCCAAAGGCGAATTTATTTGCTTGCTCAACAATGATGTTAAGGTGAAGAAAGATTGGCTCTGGGAATTGATTAAAGTAATGAAACGAAATAATGCTATAGGTGCGGTAACCGGTAAGCTTCTTAAAGAAGATGGGACCATTCAGAATGCAGGGCTTTATGAATTACCGAATTTTTACTGGGAGGAGCGGGGCGCGGGGAAAGAAAACAAAAGATATAATACTATAACCGAAGTTGATGCCATTTCAGGCGCGTGTGTTTTGTACAGAAGAAAGGCTTTGGGGCAGGTTGGCTTGCTGGATGAAGATTTTGTAATGTTCGGAGAGGATGTTGATATGTCTTTTAGATTAAAGAAGAAAAGATGGAAGCTAATTTATGTCCCTAAAAGCGTGGCTTATCATAAATTGCATGGTAGCTGCGATGAGAAATTTGCCCGCGATTTTATTGAAAGAAATAGATTACTGTTTATTGCCAAACATTACCCCTTCAAGCTGACAGATGCTTTATTGGGTAGCGGACATTTTATTATAAATGAGGAAAACAAAAATAGCGGAAGGCTCTTTGATCTCATGCCAGATGTATTTATGAAATTATCCACGGAGCACGGGCAGCAGGCGATCAAAAAAGTGATAAAGAATTTATTCGGGGAATTAAAAAAGATTGTAAATTACGAGAATAAAAAATTAGAGGCTGATTTAAAAAATGTTTTAATAGACCTCGCCGGCACGAGAAAAGATAGAGAAGAAATAATAAAAGACAGAGATCATTATAAGAATAATGAAAGTTATTATATTCAAAAAATCTATGAAAAAGATGAATGGTACAAGCAAGAGATTAATAATTTATCCGGTAAACTGAAAGAAAGCCTGGATGCAATCTCGCTAAAAGACAACGCCGCCCATGACGCAGAGCAGAAGCTCCATGCTTACCAGAAAGAAATCGAGGCCCTAAATAATAAAATCAAAGAAAGCCTAGAAACAATCTCAATTAGAGAAAATGCTATTCGTGATATAGAACATCAGCTTGGCATTCGTCGGGAAGAAATAAATAATCTAAATACTAAAATCAAGGAAAGTCTCGATAACATCCTCCTTAAAGACAATACCATTCAGGACGTAGAACAAAAACTCCATGCCTACCAAGAAGAAATCGCACGCTTTAACGATAGGCTAAAAGAAAAGGACTCGGCTATCTTTGATAAAGAGCATTACATTGATGAACTCTCAGACAAACTGTGCAACCTCCAACAGGAATTAGATGGCTATAGAAGCTCCCTGGAAAATCTAAATCAGAAATTACAGTTGAATAACGAATCCTTGGGAGAGAAAGAATCAATTATCTTAAGACAAAACCAAAGCATTAAAGAGACCTCTGAACAACTTGTCCACATACAAGAAGAACTGAACAATTCTAAACAGGAAAAAGCGGCAATTGCTGTTAAACTCCAACAGACATTAGATTCTATTGTTTTTAAAGATTCTGCCCTCATGGAACAGGACCATTATATCGCAGAGCTGCATAATCAGCTGGATAACTTAAAGAGCGACCTTAACGTGCGTAAGGAAGAGTTGAATATCCTCTCCTCTCGTCTCAAAGAAAGCCTAGAAGCAATCTCGCTTAAAGAAAATACCATCCATGATATTGAACGTCAACTTAACGTTCGCAACGAAGAAATCAATACGTTCAATACTAAGCTGAAAGAAAGCTTAGAATCTGGC
>Ga0315294_10003980_pt1 | contig 16103 bp, 12 predicted proteins | sample YL17G13_40_MG_FD_203626 | JGI IMG/M metagenome (GOLD analysis project Ga0315294, IMG submission 203626) | Sediment microbial communities from Yellowstone Lake, YNP, Wyoming, USA - YL17G13_40 | ecosystem: Environmental > Aquatic > Freshwater > Lake > Sediment | place: USA: Wyoming | collected... | reverse complement strand
GTAACGAGTTTCCCCACCGCAGCCTGAAAGCACCGGCAGCAATCCTGCCAGCGCAAGGGATAAGACTACATACCTAACCATTCCGGTTACCTCCGGACACTATCGACTTATGTGATGCCGGCGGCTGCCGCATGAATAATGAATCTGCCGACGCGCCGCTGAGGCATTCATGCGCCGGAACACCTCACCCCCCCTTTTCGGGGTTCCTTTACCTATAACATGATATCACCGGAGTCTACTAGTTCAAAACGCTTGATTCACCCATGCTCCGTTCCGTTTGACCCGGCTGAAAAAAAAGGCCCGCCTTTTTCGTGCGGGCCGTCTGACTGTTCCACAATACCGGGTCCGCTACCAGTCCTGTATGTTACGGGCGACAGCCCCGCTTACCTGGCCGGGTACAGCGCATCCGGCGATCCCGTGTGGACCATTGAAGACGAGCACGAATGAGAAATCGACGGCGAGGGGAAATTCGAGGGATCAGGGAGCCGGGTGACTGCATTGCCTGAAAACTACCTCTGCGTTGGCGGCGGATTCGGAGGAGGAGGATATCAGGATCCCGACTCAGGCGAAACACTCTACAAATACAGCTCAAAGGACGGCATCTACCTGAGTTTCCTCGATTCCAACAGAAACCCCGTTACCTTCTGGGTCGCTATCGATGAACGCAAGAATGACTCAATAAGAGCAATCATGCCGGTAGATATCGCTTATGACGGCCGGACCAGACTGTATGGTCTGGGCCATAACAACAGCAAGGTATTTTCCGTCTCTCCTCATGGGCCCACCATCAAGAAAGGCAATATGTTTGTTTTCAAGCTCAATCTGGAGAGGGCGTACTGAGCCGCCGAAAATGCAGAAATATATGATATGATGCGGCAACAGACATTAAGGACGCCGGTAAGGTGATCGATAAACCAGATATCCCGCCCATTACCGATAGTCAGGCATCGCCTGTTACATGGCGTACGCTTCTCTTCGGGATCATCGGGGTGACGGTAATAACCGCAGTCCTGATGTGGCCTGCCGTTTTTCAGAATCGGATCCTGATGAGCGATGCTTGGGTTCTGCACTATCCGTGGGCTGTCGAGCCAAGCCTTGAATCTCAAAGCAAGGCCGGTGGTGCAGCCGACAACGGATCGGAGCCGTATTCCGTCAAGCAGCCCTATGTCCTGGCATATGACATCTATTTTGAGTACTATATCTGGTATGCCTTTGAGAAGAAGGAGCTTCTTGCCGGTCGAATTCCTCACTGGAATCCCTATTCGTTCTGCGGCTCGCCCTTGTATGCGAATCACCTCGTGCCGCTCGCTCACCCTCCAATGCTGGCGGCACTTCTTTTCGCGTCGGTAAGCCGGATACACACGGTCGAGACATTCCTCACGCTGTGGTTTGCAGGACTCGGGCTTTTCCTTTATCTGGTTGTGCGGCGTCTTAATCCGTGGGCAGCATTGATTGGTGTCGTGCTCTATCTGACCTGCGGTCATTTCATGCCGCTTGTTCCCTACCAGGCCTCAGGCCTGATGTACCTGCCATGGTTGCTTTGGGCATCGGATGCGCTCGAAGCGCGCCCCTCGTTTGTACGCGCGGCTACATTTGCGCTGATTATCGGTTTCCAGTTTGCAGGGGGGCATCCGGGCTATGTCCTGCCGTTTGTGTATTTCGTAATCTTTCACAGGCTGCTTTTGTGGATCTTCAACCGCCGGCCGCGGCCTTACTGGCTTAAACGGGTGGGGATTTTCGCCCTGGCATTTCTGTTGGGGGGATTGCTCTCGATGGTGCAGAACATACCCACATGGCAGCTTCTCAAGCTGTCAACGAGAGAGGTTTCCGAGTCTATAGAGATCGGAAATAATCCTTACGGTCTCGATGAACCCGTGACAGGCGACCAGGAAGCGACCGGGATGCAATCAGCCCGGTCGGTCGACGCGTATCCCGGAAGGGCTTCGATATTACTCGCCCCCGTGTTCATGCGGGAGATCGAGCAACTGCACCCGTACGTGGGTTTTCCCATAGTTCTCCTGGCGTTCATTGGCATCCTGTATGTGAGACCTCTTTCCGAGAGGAAAACTCTCATTATTCTCCTCATAGCCTTTACGATGATCGCTGCGCCTCCTGTCTTTCGCAAGATTGCGCCGTTTCTTCCCGGTCTGAGTATGTCTCCGCACATCTCCGTGGCCACCCCCCAATTCCTGCTTATACTTATGGCCTCTGTCGGTTTGCACAAGATGACGAACGGCTCTGCGTTCAAGAACATTCGATGGAACTGGGCATATGCCGTGTTTGCCCTTGCTGGAGCAGTATTGGTTGCTCTCCTCTTCGTTCCACTGTCTGTGTTGAAGCCGGACACACGGTGGGAGATCGAGCACGTGAATCTGGCTGTCGCCGTTGTGGCGACCGAGATTGTCGCGATCATCCTGATTGCCGCCGCCCTCTGCTGGGGCTTCCGGCGATGGTGGCTCACCCGGCTCGCGATGCCCCTCGTGCTGATCGCAACAGCCTTTCTCGGGCATTTCTACCAGTATCCCGTCTTCACAAAACAGCCCATCATGCCGGAGACTGCGTCGACCGCCGCCCTGCCGAGATCGTCGATGTATCGCGTGGCTCGACATTCATCCGGACCGGCCTTGCACGCCCCAAGCACAAGCCGACCTCTGACATTCGGTGGAAATCTCCCCATGTGGGTCGGATGTCAAGACGCCCAGGGCGCCGATTCATTCACGCTTATCCGAAATGCCGATATCTTCAAAGCCATCGATCCGAAATCGCTCGCTTGGAACGGTCTGGCTCTCCCTTTTACGGCCCCGAAAGCACTTTCAAACCCGCTTCTGGACGCCATGGCGGTCGGAACAATTATCTCGGACAATCCCAATCTCCTGTCCGATCCTGACGCGATCGCGAACCCCGAGGAATGGGAGATAATTCACACCGGCGGTCTCGATATCTACGGACGGAAAAACGCACTTCCCCGGTACTATCTTGCTCACCGGGCTTTGTGGGCCACAGACCATTTGAGTGCAATCGACCTTGTTCAGACGACATCAATTTTGCGCGGCGAGCCGGGCGTAGTCCTGGAAGGGGACGGTTCAACTCCGGAGCCGCTCTCGCTGGGAAGTGGGAGTCAGGGTCAGATCGTTATGGTGAATGAGAACCCTCAGGTTGTCGAATTCAAAGTCAACACGCCAAGTCCTGCCTGGCTTGTGCTTTCCGACAGCTATCACCCGCAATGGCGCGCATTTGTCGACAATGCCGAGACCAAGGTGTACCCGGCGAATGCCGCGTTTCGAGCTGTAAAGGTTCCGCCCGGCGAGCATACCGTGGTGTTTCGCTACATACCCTCCGATTTCTATCTCGGCGCATTGATTTCGGCATTGGTATTGTTGATTCTTGTCGTGGGCGCCGGAATTGAGGTCCTTGTCGGCAGAGGAAAAGACTGACGTCTTGCTCGGTACATACGGGAGACATCGTAGCGCCGCTTTTCCAACCGGCATGGGCCGGCCGGAAAGCCGGCGCACCCCGTCCTCATGTCGAACCCGCCTTTGCCTCGACACTTCCCCCCCGCTATAATTGATCCGCCTGAATGACTGACATCACGCCCGATACGGATTTCGACGTTTCCGCCATTGAGCTGGAGGATGTTGTCGCCGGGTACGGCGACAAGATCGTGCTCGACGGCATCAGTCTCGCCGTACGCACCGGCGAGATCTTCACCGTCATCGGACTTTCCGGCAGCGGCAAGTCGACGCTCCTTAAGCTGGTGATCGGGTTTCTGAAGCCGATGTCCGGACGCGTGTACATCGACGGGGAGGACATCACCGACTACTCCGACCATCAGATGCGCAGGGTGCGGATGAAGATGGGTATGGTGTTCCAGCACGCGGCGCTGTTCGACAGCCTCAATGTCTACGAAAACGTCGCCTTCCCGATCGTCTACAGGGGGGGCATCTCGAGAAAAATGATCCACGAGATTGTTGCGGAGAAGCTCGCCGATGTCGACATGGACGGCACCGAGAGGCTGATGCCGAACGAGCTGTCGGGCGGCATGCAGAAACGTGTCGGCCTCGCCAGAGCGCTGGCCGAGGACCCGTCGATCATCCTGTACGATGAGCCGACGACCGGCCTCGACCCCGTGATCACAAACCACATCAACCAGTTGATCCTCAGAACGCGAAATCGGTACGGCGCTACGAGTCTCGTCATAAGCCACGACATGGAGAGCGTCTTCCGCGTCTCCGACCGCGTCGCCCTCCTCGTCGACGGGCACATCATCTTTGTCGGAACACCCGATGAGGTTAAGGCTTCCACGCTCCCCGAGGTCCGCGCCTTTATCCAGGGTGAGGAGCTCGATCCTGCATCTCATCACCATGAGAGCAACGTGTGAGGTCCCGATCATGAGATTCAAGATACATCCTCTCCGAATTATCCTGCTTGCCTCGATCCTGTCGATTCTGTTCCTCGGCTGCGGGGACCGGAAGGCGCAACGGCTCACCCTGACCATGCTCCAGCGCCCCGCCAGGTCGGTCTGGGTCATCACGTCCGACGACACCACCCACATTTCCCCGTTACAGAAGGGCGAATTCACCCTCAGCCTGCCGGCGACCGAAGTGCTTTCGTATTGGTCAACCGGGATTCTGAAGAAATCCGAGGGCAAGGTCGAATGGCTGGAGCTGGACGAGGCAACGGGAACATACAAATCGGTTCCCAACGACCTCACTTCGTGGATCACGCCCATCGCGGTCGACTCCCTCGAGAGAACCATCTACGCGCTCGGTCACACAGTTCCGCCGATGCGGCAGCTCGAAGTGCACTTCCTCTACGGTCGCGAGCCCACTAAGGCGGGACAGCTCACCGCCGACAAGATCGAAACACTCAGTCCTCTGCCCGCGAACGGATGGCCGGTTTTCTACATTGACCGCGAAGTCTCGCCCGGGGCTGTGAACATCGACAACTCTCCGACCAGGAAGCTCCGCATCTACGGGGGCACCAACATCGGCGGCGAATTCCCTAATGTCCTTGGGGTGTTCTTCCTTCCGGATAACGTGGTCCTCAATCGCGAAAACGAGGGCTGGTTCCTGTGCGAAATCCACGGCGCCACGGTGTACCAGCGCACAATGAGCGTCGATACGATCCCGGGCAAGCTCCGACCCCTCACCAGAATCGGCGACATCGTTCTGATCGCGTCCGATGAGGTCGAGGGCGGCGACCCGGCCAAGTCCACCGAGACCGAGAAGAAAAAATCCGCGGACGAGAAGGTCAAGTCCTGCACACTGTATTCCTATGGGGCGTACACGAGGGATATCGTCGAGGTGTGGAAGGCGACGCTTTCCAACGGTCGCCCGGCCATAATTCTCTCAATCGCGGTGGCGGGCTTGAACGATTACTACATGGTCCTGGGATCCCTGCCGGATCAGAAAAAGCTCACCGTAGTGCACTACCTGAACGGCCAGACAACCGATATCGCGACCGTGACTCTGAGAAAGCCGGTCGAATCCACCTCGATTTTCCTTCTCAACCCTCCGAAAACAGAGGGCTTTGAGACCGCAGAACCTTCCGCGGGTCCGACCGAGGAAGCGGTCACACCATCGGGAAGCGAAACCGAGGACGCAGTGTCCGGTTCGACGGGGGAGACGGGACCGGCCGTCCCGAACGGGTAATCGGGCTTTTCATCCGTCACAGCCTGCACAACAAAAAATCGAAGCCCTGCATTTGCCTCGAAGAAAACCCAGACTCACGATCAGACACACAGCAAGCGGGTCGCCTTGTCTACCCGAGGCGAAGGTTGGAAATGTGATCTTCGCCTGTGGACTTCTGTCAAGTGGCTTCCTTACTGATAGCCACGATGGGCAGGTAGTCTTCGGTAAGACTTCGGTTGTAAGGCATGACACACTCTCTTTCAATCGGACTCAGAAGTCATCAAAGAGTCCTGGCTCAGGTTCTTTCTCCAAGTCCATCTTCTCAATAGAAAACCTAGCAAGCAGGTTACAGACCTTCACCTGAGCTTCAGGAGATGAGAGTCTGAATGTCCATCCGAGTTTCAGATTGCCAGATAACGTGTCCTTAGACTCGGCGTTCACCATCAAAACTAGCCGCTTTAGCAGATCCCTGACAAGCCCTCGCATGTGCTTCATCGAGTCCGCGTTTTCCCATTTGTCATAGACCCCCGGCATAGCTCTTCTAAGAAGGTCCTCAGGGGTTATTCTGATGTCTTCTGGAGGATGTGCCCTTCCCATGGCTCCTAAGATCTCAGAATGAACTCTCTCATACAGGACTCGCTTACAGAAAGCTCTTTCTTCGGGGGATTGGTCGCAGTCGGGATCATAAGGCACCAGGTAGAGAGGGCGAGGATCTGTATCACGATGGAAAGATGCGATACACATGACTGGATCGGGTAGTCCAAGGAACATCCCGGAATTGGTATCGATCGTCAAATTTAGTGACATCTCTTCGTTCATGGCTACGACTTCCAAGCCCAAGATGGCATAATCACTCGCATGCCCCAGCGATGCAAGAAGCTTTTCTTTCAATTGACGCAATGTCCCATCGAGCAACACCCGGTCGGATTCAGGGGTTACGTACAGGGCTGCGCCCTGGCTAACATCCGAATCGGCCAAGCCGAGACTCTCATGGAGTCTCGGACCACAGATGATGAGATGAGTTGTCGCTTGCCGCGCTGTGGACGAGTCAATCCCGAAGGATCGCCCTTTGCACTCCATGACAGCAAAGGAGCGGTCATACTCCCTATTAAGCACCACGTCAGGTCGGTACCTTTCCTGATGCGTAATTCCTCGGGCTTTCATTTCGCTGAGGACGTCCAAAGGAGGGCCAAGCAAGGGTGCGATCGCATATACTTGAAAACCAGCCGCGCTAAGGAGCGGGTTCCAAGAAGCATTCTCAGGCAACGGAACTGCCATCCACAGAACGGCGTTGACTTGAAAGAGGGGGTCTCGCACTAGGTCATTTGGAGAGGTCATAAGGAACCTCCTGAGAAGAGCTGTCCACAATCATCGAATATGGGACCTGACCCAGATAGAACTCGGCGGCAGGATCAAGATATCGTTGGATGTTGGTTACCAAACGGTGAACGGTATTGCCGCAAGTTCCCCTTGGCACGACTGCCGTGCATCCCTGGGCGGTAATCTCGAGAAATAGCGGGCGCCACAGATGCTTGTCTAGGCCGTATACGTGAGCCTTGGTCGGGCCTAATGTGATCGGGTGACCCCAGAGTCGGAATCGGTTTTGCGGTCGCCTGAAAGTCGAATTTAGCCAATACTCGAAGACCGCTTGTGTTAGTGGTTCCGAGAACCTAGCCACAAGAGGTACCCCCAATATCCGTTGGAACTCGTTAGGAAGACCAGTGGATACTTCAGAGCCAGACCATACTCGCTCTTCCGTCTCTCCAAGCATCTTCTCGTAGATCCTAGTCACATAAAGAATGTGGCTCCGATGGTCCCTGAAGCTGTCGCTGCGGTTAGTAACCTTGCCATTGTCACAGAAATCATGCCCTCCCTTGCCCACAGAAGATGGGAAGCGAAGCTGACTTATCGCATGCAGAGGTGAATAGGTCTTCTGGAGGTCACCCAGCTTTTCCTTTACGACTCTAACGCGATCGACAAGCTGAAACCGAGCCGCTCGCCTTTCAATAACAACCCTGAGGTCGTCACCTAGGATATCATCGTCGTCGGTTGAACTATCTCTGATATCTGGCGGACTCACAGAAGGATTATCTACGTCATAAATGCTATCGTGCATGAAGACGATTCTGACATACCGATTGGGGTTGCTTACTTTACATACTAGGTTCCATAACACATTGAAAGTGCTGCCACTCAACCAGACATGGTCGATCTCCGGAGCCGTCATTACAAGCCGACGCACCAATGCCTCAAGCTCTCTTGAATCCATTGTGCTGTACAAAGCTACGATCCTTGGTCGAAGGCGCTCAAGAAATCCAATCGTTCTGCCTTCAACGACACTCTGATAGAGATCTTTCTCAAGCTCCTTCAAAATCATTCCATTCCGAGCAAAGAGCTTAACAACATCGTCGCCATGGTTACCAGCACACCCCAGAGTTTCGAGCAGATTGGTTTTTACCAGTGGCTTCCTCGTCTTTTTCTCAGCGAGCTCTTCTTTACGTTCCGCTGACCAGCCGTCGAAATAACGGATCATTTCATGACGCGATTTGATACGGGCAAGGTCAAAATCCCTCATGGTTATCACCCCAGGTTAGATTGGGTATCGCATGATCGCACTGCCGAATCGCATCCGCCGGTATCTCGTAGAACCTTGCGGCGACTATTCCACGTTTCGCATGATCCGGCTTCTCTGCCGGATGCTGGATCGAAACCGATTGATGGCTTTCTTCAAGCGCCTCCCATACTACCCGCAATCAGTAGGTTTCCGCAAGCCGCTGTACTCTGTACCGCTCAATGGCAGTGAGTGTGACCGGGTCTGCCGCCGTTGGTCCCCCGACCTCGATTCTCCCTACACGATCTCGACCTGCTCGAAGCTCTCGACGCCTTCATGCAGTGTATCGTACTTTCTGAATACGTGGTGCAGCCCGATCTGGCGGAATATCTCCCTGATCCTCTCGTTGAGGCCGGCGAGACGGATGTCGCCGCCCTTCTTCCTGGCGGCCTGCAGGAGCGACAGAAGCGCGCTCACGCCGGAGGAATCCACATACGCGACCGACCTGAAATCCAGGAGAAGCTCGCACGACCCGCTCTCGATCCGGTGCATCAGGAACTCCCGGAACTTCTCGCTTTCGGGTATTGCGACATCCCCCTCGATCGTAACGACAGTCACCTTATGATCCTGTTCGCAGAAGACGTTCATCACTGCGCCTCCGAAGCCCTGCGACCCCTGAGCCCTTCCAGAGCAGCCTCCACGTTGGGAAAAATGTCAAACACGTGATGCAGTCTCGTCAGCTCGACCACCATCTTCACCTGCGCGGTCAATCCGGTGAGATATACATTCCCGTTGTTCTCTTTCGCCGTCTTCAATGCGCTCACAAGAGTGCCCAGTCCGGCGGAATCGATATACCCCACGTTTTCCAGGTTGATGATTACGCTCTTCTCGCCTTCGAGAATGGCGGACCTGATCTCTTCCTTTGCAGGGCCGGCGCTGCGCGTATCGAAGTCCCCGTTGATATCGAAGATCAACGAACCCTCGCTCTTCCGCCGATCCATTTTCATTGCTGTTTCCATCCGAACACCCGGAGTCAACTATTTTTACAGCGTTTTCACTCCATTACTAATATCGTTCCATCGCGCTGTGGATTCACCATGAACCGGGTTGATTGAACCGTTTCGTTGCCCCTGCTACCATCTCGGATTATGCCCGATGATCGTGAGAGCATTGCGCGAGTCGGCATGGATTCAGGCGGCACCTTCACGGACCTCGTGTGGCTCCATCGGGGTCGTCTCGGTGTCGCAAAAGTGCCGTCCAGGCCCGACGCTCCCGCCGAGGCGGTTCTGGACGGGCTGCGACGGGTGCCGGGCCTTGCGCATCTTGTCTGCCACGGAACGACCGTCGGCACAAATGCCGTCCTGGCGCGGCAGGGGGGACCGGCCTCGATGGTCGTCACGGGCGGGTTTCGCGACGTGCTCAGGATCGGCAGGGGCGAGCGCGAGGAGCTCTATTCGCCGTCTCCGTCCAGACCCGCTCCGCTTCTGAGTCCCGATCGGATATTCGAAATCGACCTCCGTCTCGACAGCGAAGGTAATCAGTTATTTGCCCCCGATCCGGCATCAATTCAAGCTCTCGCGCGACTGATAGGGCTCTCGGGCGCACAGGCGATCGCGGTAGGAATCCTGCACTCGACCGCACATGCGTCCGCCGAGATCGACCTCGCAGACCAGCTCTTAAGGCTCACTGGATTGCCCGTGTTCCCGTCGTCACGTCTCGCAGCATATCCGCGCGAATACGAAAGATGGTCCCTGGCTTCCCTGGCGGCGTATCTCTCGCCCGTCCTCGGCAACTATCTCTCCGAGCTGGAGAAGGAATGCCCTTCCAGGCTCGCGCTCATGGGATCATCCGGCGGACTTCTCTCGCCCGCATTGGCGCTCGAAAATCCGGCCCGATGCGTCCTTTCCGGACCCGCCGGGGGAGCTATCGCCGCCATGTCGCTGGGATGCGACCGCGTCCTCGCTCTGGACATGGGAGGCACGTCGACCGATGTCACGCTGCTTGCGGGGAAACTTCCCCGGACGCGCGAGGCGGTCGTGAGCGGCGTTCCGGTCCCCCTGCCAACCATCGACATCCACACGATCGGCGCGGGCGGCGGCTCGATTGTCAGGGTCGATGCAGGCGGGATGCTGGCGCTCGGTCCCGACAGCGCGGGAGCGGATCCCGGCCCGGCATGCTACGGTCGCGGCGGACCCGCCACGTTCACCGATGCCGCGCTTATGGCCGGACGGCTTGTTTCCGAGCGTTTCCTGGGCGGCGAAATGTCGATTCACAGAGATGCCGCCTCCAAAGCTCTGCAGGCCGCCTGCCCCAAAGGCATGAGTGTCGACGATCTCATCGACGGCATCCTTGACCTCGCGATTGTCCATCTCAACTCAGCCCTGAGGAAAATTTCCGTCGCACGCGGCATCGATCCCGCCCTGACCGGAGCTCGATTCACTCTCGTTCCTTTCGGAGGCGCAGGGGCGCTTCTCGCGATCGAATGCGCGCGGGCTTTGGGACTGTCCGAAGTGCTGCATCCCCGCGCGAGCGGAGCATTCTCGGCGATCGGCCTCCTGAGCGCGCCTGTCGCACTCGAAGCCGAAAGAGCGATCATGCTCGAGGTCGACCGCTGTGGCCATTCGATCGGACGCTCCAAAGCCGAGCTCATCGCCCAGCTTTCGCGCGCCCTCGCCGAATGGTCGAGCACCGAGACTCCGACTTTCTCCGCCACTCTTGAATGCCGCTACGTCGGCCAGACCCACGCGCTTGAGATTCCGCTGGATTCAAAGTCGATGCCGCTCGATCCCGAGAGAATCCGGTCCGATTTCGAATCCGAGTACAGGTCCAGATACACCTATGTTCATGAAAAAACGCCCGTCGAGATCGTGACGGTCCGTGTGCGAGGCGAGATCGGCACTGCGCCGTTCGATTTTCCCGACATTGACACGGTCGATCGTTCGGCCCGCCCGTCCGCCATCCGCCGGATGAACATGCGCATCGACCGTGCCTGGAAAGATGCGCCCGTTTACGACAGGGACGTCATTCCGATCGATGAGCCCGTCCGCGGACCCGCTCTGGTCATCGAGGATTTCGCGACGCTGTATCTTCCTCCCGACACGGTCGCGCACCTCGACCGAAAGGGCCACATGCATGTCGAGCTTCACTGAAAATCGTCACATTGACTTTATCGAACCCGCTCGGCTCGCCGTCTTCCGGGCGCTTGTGGAGGCATTTCTGGACGAGATGGGCGAGGCGCTGCGTCACGGCGCGTTCAGCCAGAACATAAAGGAGAGGCGCGATTACTCCTGCGCCCTGTTCGATTCGTCCGGCGATCTTGTCTGCGGAGCGGCGCACATCCCGGTGCATCTCGGGAGCATGGACACCGCATGCCGGGCTGCGATTGCCTCAATCAAAATGCGCCGAGGCGACGCGGTCCTTCTGAACGACCCTTACTCCGGCGGGACCCATCTTCCCGACCTCACCGCGATCTTCCCCGCCTTCCTCTCCGGTTCCGATATGCCGGATTTCTATCTCGGCGTGCGCGCTCACCATTCGGACGTGGGCGGTATCGCGCCGGGAAGCCTTCCGCTCTCGTCGAGGCTAGACGAGGAAGGCATTGTCATTCCTCCCGCCCTCATTCTGGATCGCGGCGAGATTGTCGAGAGTCTCGTCAACCGTCTCGCCGAAAGCTCCCGGCAACCTCGCGAGCGAGCGGGCGATCTGAGGGCGCAGCTTGCTTCGGGAGCGGTCGGTCTGAAACGCATGGATGAACTTGCGCGCAATCGCGGCGTCGAGAACATCCTGAGCGAGTCAACGGCTCTCGTGAATCACTCTGCAAAGGTGCTGGAATCGTTTCTGTCGACCATGACGCCGTCGAGCGGCAAAGGCGTCTGCAGGATGGATGAAATCCCCGGCGAGCCGGGCGCGACGATAGATTGCCGCGTTCAACTCACCGGCGATCCCGTTTCGCATCTGGACATCGATTTCACACACTCATCGACACAGCATCCGGGCTGCCTGAACGCGGTACCCGCGGTCGTCAGGTCGGCCGTGATCTACACGCTTAGGCTTTTCCTTCCTGCCGACACGCCGACCACATCAGGCCTTCTGCGGCCGGTAACGATTCGTCTCGGCGAACGAACGGTCCTCAATCCCTCTACGGGGGCTGCGGTCGCGGGCGGGAATGTCGAGACAAGCCAGGCGATTGTCGAGGCGCTCCTGATCGCGCTCGGCGACGCAGGCCTCGACATCCCTGCGTCGAGCCAGGGCACGATGAACAATGTGCTCATCGGCACGGTCGATTTCTCCGGCGGACGGGCTTTCAGCTTCTACGAGACCATCGGCGGCGGAGCGGGAGCGACAGGGTCGGCCAACGGAGCATCCGGAATCCAGACCCACATGACGAACACGCGGAACACGCCAATCGAGGCGCTGGAGCGCGAGTTTCCTTTGCGGATCGGAAGCTACGCCATACGCACGGGGTCAGGCGGGGAGGGAAAGCATCGCGGCGGCGACGGGATCGTTCGCGAGTACGAAATTCTCGCGCCCGCGCGTCTGACAATCCTGAGCCACCATCGCACATTCGGCCCTCCGGGCGCGTTCGGAGGAGGCCCCGGTCTTCCCGGCCGGAACACTCTTATTCGAAACGGGGTAGAGACCATCCTCCCGGCACGCGCGATGATCGATCTTGTGCCGGGCGATATCTTGCGAATCGAGACTCCAGGCGGAGGAGCGTATAGTGCTCGAGACCCACAGCGTGCCGCGTTGCGCCCTTACATATAATTGCGGTAATATTTCGTTTCCGACAGTCATTGGACCTGAGCCTGGAGACAAGGAGATCAACCGATGTTCAAACTAGTGAAGGACTATGAGGGATCGCAAGTCCTGATCGCCCAGATAGACAGCACCAAGGAAAGATGCATCTTGGTTTCGCCTTATGTCCAACTTTGGGGCCATGTGAAGTCAGCGCTCGAAAGAGCTCTGGGACGAGATGTATCGATTGTCGCCTTCATTAGGAAACCTGAGACCGACAAAGACAGAGACAAAACGAAGGAGATCGCCAAGGATTTCGAGAAGCTCGGTATTGAGCTGTTCACTGTTCCTAATCTCCACGCGAAGATCTATGCATTCGATGATTCGGCCATCGTGAGCTCAATGAACCTGTATGACTTCTCTCAGTCAAACAGCATCGAGCTGTCAATACTCATAGAGAAGGAGCCGCTCGTCGATGAGATTAAGACTTACATAACGGAGCACATACACAGGTGTGCGGAACCTTTCGAGCAGAAGGCGCAGCAGAAAGGGAAAATCAAAGAGGGCTCGTGCAAGTACTGCGGCAAGAGCATCAAGTATCCAGCTTGGGGAAATCCGGTGTGCCGCGAGTGTTACACCAAGAGAGAGGCCGAGGAGAAACAGAGGGCGGGTGGTAGGGAAAATGGACAGGGCATACTGGCATCCTTCGTCAAAGCAGTCGGAGATACGCTCGCGCAACTGGGAGGCGATAGGGGCTTCTGCATCCGATGCGGAACCGCAATTGAGAATGATCCTGCCCGCCCTCTTTGCGATGACTGCTACAAGAAGTGGGCTCAGTACAAGAGGCCTGCCTTCACGGAAAAATACTGCCTTGCCTGCGGGAAACCGTCGAGGACCAGTTACGCGAAGCCGTATTGCATCGACTGCTATCGGAACGGATAGCACCAAACACCGCCTGGTAGTCCTTCGCTAAAACTCAAACTCCGTTCCTATCCCCTTCCGGGACGTTTCCGTCCCCGGATGGTTCCTACTACCTGGTTAAGCCAGGGTTCAGAGCCATACGAATCTTACACCATGAAGATCAGTATATCAAGAGTGAAAACGAACCGGCGGATTCCTAAAACTCAAACTCCGTACCAATCCCCTTCCGGGACGCTTCGTCATAAACGGCTTTCGCGACGGACATATCCTGTATCGCAAGCCCGACCGACTTGAACAGGGTTATCTCCCCGTCCCCGGTTCTGCCCTTGACCTTCCCCAGGATCACTTCGCCGAGGCTCCCCGCGACTTTGTCCCAGCCCCATTCGCCTTTCTGAGCCGGGATGATGAAATCGCCCGCCTCCGCCTTGCAAGCGTCGATGAAGTCGCAGATGATGCGGCTTTTCTGGACGGTCAGGGTGTCGAGCTCGCGATGCGCGGGAGCGTGCGACCCGATCCCGTTTATGTGAGTGCCGGGTTTGAACCAGTTTCCGTCCACTATCGGCTCATGCGCGCTCGAAGCCAGGATCACGATGTCGCTCAACGGCACCTTGCCCTTCGGATCCGCGACCTGCTCGACCGGCACGCCGATCTTGTCGACGATCTTGCCCGCGAACTCCTTCTGCCTCTCCGGCGGATCGATGGAGAACGCGTAGATTTTGTCCAGAGGTCTCGCCTCGTGGACGCCAAGCACCTGCGTGAAAGCCTGGACGCCGGTTCCGAAGATCATCGCGGTCTTCGAATTTTTCCGGGCCATGTATTTGGTCGCGACACCGCTCACTGCGCCGGTACGCATCGCAGTCAGGAAGCCGCCCTCCAGAATGGCGATCGGAAAGCCGGTGGACTCATCCAGAAGGATGATCGTGCCCATCGTCACCGGGAGCTTGTGCTTGTTCATGTTGTCCGGGTAGACGGTGACAACCTTCGCGCCGAGCGCTCCGAGGCTCTTGATGTGAGCGGGCATGAAAAGGGCGACCCCGTTCTGACCCTCGGGCCTTATCGGGGTGCGCTGCGGCATGACCGCGCCGCCGCTCGCGAGGTCGGCGAAGGCCTTCTCGACCGCGTCCATGCACAGCGACATCGTGAGGAACTTCTGGATGTCCGCCCTGGTCAACAGTCTTGTCTTCATTTCCTCCTCCGTTTCTCCCTGAAGAAGCCAGATGTCAAATATGATTTATGCCGGTACTGTTTTCCCGACTCGTTTCAGCATGAAATCCTCGAACCGCGCGAACGCTTCTTTCAAAATCTCCTCCTGCGGCAGGAAGACTATCCTCAGATGATGAGTTCCGGGCCTCTGCCCGAACCCGTCGCCCGGAACGACCACCACTCCGGTTTCCCTTATCATGTCGGCCACGAACGCGCTGTCCGGCTCGTCGATGTCGAGCTTCGGGAAGGCATAAAACGCGGCTGTCGGCCTCACACACGAGACGTGCGGGATCGCGTTCAGCATTTCGTACGTGATATCCCGTCGCCTGCGCAGCTTCTCCTTCATCTCAACCAGGTGGTCGTGAGGACCCTCCAGCGCAGCCTTGATCGCGTACTGCAGCGGTGTCACCGCGCACAGCCTCGCCCGCAAAAACTTGTTGATCGCCTCGACATAGTCCTCGAGTATTTCTTTTCTGCCGCTTACCACCGCCCACGCGATACGAAAACCCGGGACCAGGTAGCTCTTCGAAAGACCGTTCATCGTGATAATGGGCGCTTCGTCCGAAAGCGACGCGATGGAAATGCTGTCATCCCCGTCAAGCACAAGCTTGTCGTAAATCTCGTCCGCAAAAATCACTATGTTGTGCTTGACGCTGAGCTTGACTATCTCCTCGAGGATGTCCCGCGAATAGCGCGACCCGGTCGGGTTGTTGGGGTTGATCAGTACGAACGCACGGGTGCGAGGTGTGATCTTCTTCTTGATATCGTCGATGTCGGGCTCCCAGTTGGAGTCCTCATCGAGGAAATAGGGCACGTTGTTGGCCTGGAGCTTTGAAAGCACAGCGGAGTAAAGGGGGTATCCGGGCGACGGCGTGAGGACATCCTCGCCGGGATTCACCAGCGCGGTCAGGCAGAGCTCGATGCACTCGGAGACGCCGGAAGTGATGAAGAGGTCAAGCCACTTGTCGATCCCCTTCCTTCTCACTTCCTTTTCGACCGCCGCTCGCGCCTCGGCTACGCCCGACGAGTTCGCATAACCGGTATGGTTATCGAGCATCGCCTTG
>Ga0315294_10003979_pt1 | contig 16105 bp, 13 predicted proteins | sample YL17G13_40_MG_FD_203626 | JGI IMG/M metagenome (GOLD analysis project Ga0315294, IMG submission 203626) | Sediment microbial communities from Yellowstone Lake, YNP, Wyoming, USA - YL17G13_40 | ecosystem: Environmental > Aquatic > Freshwater > Lake > Sediment | place: USA: Wyoming | collected... | reverse complement strand
AAGGACTACCTCACTTTGAACCAGGCCGCGAGAGAGGGCGCGAGGAGCGCGGCCCTGAGAGCGGACGTCCCGTCCGTTAGGGATAAGGTAAGGGCGAGCGCGGCGGGCTTCACGCCGGAGCAGAGCGATCAGATCACGGTCGTTCCTTCTTACAGGGTGTACGATCCCGACACGGGCATCTGGAGCGCGTGGAACCCCGGCCTGCCGAGCAGCACGGCGAATGCGGAGATCCAGGTGAGAGTGAAGGCGACCTACGCTCACCAGTTGATCGCGGGGTCGTTCTTCGGTCTCGGGGACACGGCCACAGTATCCGGCGATATGGTCATGCGCAGGGAATAACCCGGCGAGATGGTCTGTAGAAGACTGGCAGGGAACGGATAAAGTCCCCCTCACCCTAGCCCTCTCCCGCAAGGGGGAGAGGGAACGGCCGGAGGCCGGGTGAGTGCGGGCCCAGTGGAGTGAATCGTAACCCGGAGGGTTTTGCTCGGCGGTAGCCCAGGAATTCATTCCTGGGGATTGCTCTGGAACGGCTGTAACCCGGAGGGTTTCGCTCGGTGGTAGCCCAGGAATTCATTCCTGGGGATTGCTCTGGAACGGCTGTAACCCGGAGGGTTTCGCTCGGTGGTAGCCCAGGAATTCATTCCTGGGGATTGTAGGGCATACTAGTGCCAAGTTGCGGAAATCCACGTCTTATCGTAGGGGCGACCCTCTGCGGTCGCCCGATCTCCGGGAGGCCGCTGAGGGCCTCCCCTACACGGAATGCGGACTTACGCAAGCAAGTACTAGGGCATACTAGGGGAAACAAGGAGGACGGAAGCATGCGCTTATTCAGGTTCTTGCACGGCAGGCGCGGGGCTACGCTCATACTAGCCGCCATCTCTCTGGTGGTGCTCATAGGCATGGCTGCGCTGGCGATAGACGTCGGCCAGTTGTACATCGCCAGGCAGAGGGCGCAGAACGTATGCGACGCGTCCGCCCTGGCGGGCGCGCAACTGCTCACGGGTTCGGAGGATTGCACGGCGCCGGACGGCCCGCCGGCAACCGCTGCCGTAAGGTGCGCCGACGGTAACAATGAGATGGTGCAATCGTGGCAGGTCGAGGGCTTCGACGTCACCTTCCCGACGGAGGTCGTCTACGAGTCGGACCGCCAGGCCGTGATGGCGGTCGCGCCCGGCTCGGCGATCAGGACGACCGGATACGTGCGGGTGAACTACGGCTTCGCGCGAATCTTCGGTTTCGACACCAAAGATGTGTGGGCATCGGCGACCGCCGTTCTGGGGCCGAAGAAAACCCTCACGTCCGACCTGCTGATTCCGATCCTGCTGTCCGATCAAATCGCGTATCAGGACTTCCTGTTCGGAGATGAACGCGAGTTCGGAGTCGTGGAGGACTGGCAGACAGGGTTCCTGGGGCCCGGGAACTGGCTCTCAGCTCGGTTCGAAGGCGACCAAGGGGAAGCTGACTACATAGACAGACTCGCGGGAACGGCCGACCCGGTAACCGTGGCAATAGGTGACTACATCGGCACTGAGCCGGGAGCGGCAAGCGGCGAGGGCACAGCAGGCAGCAAGACTTACGCGGGCCTCATCGCGAAGAAGTTTCAGCCAAACGGAACGGTGAAGGAAAAGGATGCGGGGCGGATACTCCTGGAGACGGATCCGAGATTCCAGGCGTCTACGACGCCTCCGGAGTATTACCGCACAGGGTACAACCCGGACGCATGGGATAACTGGCAGGACGCAAAGGACCCGGCGACCGGGATGTACCCGTACAGCAAGCGCATCGTGATAATGCCCATCATAAGGGACTCCGAGGAAGCGGTCTCCGGGGCTTCCACGCCGCTCGAGGTGGTGGGCTTCGCGGCATTCTTCATCACGAGAGTATACGAGACCGGAGTATACGACGGCGAGCCGCGCCTGAAGGGAGACATAGAGGGACATTTCATCCAGTGCATCATGGGAACGGATGAGGATGCGCACTGGGTCTTCCCCGCCGAAGGAGAGGTGGTAGACGACCCGAACATGGTGCGGGTTGTGCGTCTTATATCGTAAACTGTCAAGGAGGTCAAAGTTATGAACCAGATGCCCAGGAGAAGGATCATTGCCGCGGCGATATGCCTGGGGATAGTGACTGCCGGGCTGGTGTACATATACCTGTCCAGGCAGACACAACAGGCTCACGCGCAAGTACAGGCGGTGGCCGCGAAACGCGACATAGTGAGCGGAACGATCGTGGACGCCGGCATGGTGGAGATCCAGACGTTTCCGGCCGACGCGCTGCCACGAGCGGCTGCGGTGAATGAGGAGTCCGTGGTCGGCATGGTCGTCATTTCACCGATCAAGGCGGGGGAGCCGATATCGCGGACGCAGGTAGCGCCAAAGTATCGCCTGTCCCACATAGTCCCGCCGTTCATGCGCGCGGTCACAGTCGCCCTGGATCCGATCATCGGCGTTGCCGGCTTTCTCAAACCGGGCGACCACGTGGATGTCGTCGCCACGTTTGACGTAAACGAGGGCACGGTGACCAAGACGGTGCTGCAGAACGTGGAACTGCTCGCTACCGGCAGCGAGGTCGTCGCGGAAGAGATAGACCCGGAGACCGGAAAACCGGCCAAGCCGAAGCAGCAGCCGAACGCGACGCTGGCGGTCATGCCCACGGATGCCGAGAAGCTCATCCTCGCGGAATCGAAGGGAAAACTGAGGCTTACGTTGAGGGGCGCGGACGACATATCCATCGTTCACTCGCGTGGAGTGACCGGCCGCTCCGTCGTAGGCATAGTTCCGCCCGACGTACCGGAGAAGGCCAAGCCGAGCGCTTCGGCGCCGAGGGCAGTGGCGCGGGAGCCGGCGCCGCTCCCATGGCAGATCACCCCGCTTCCAGGAACGGAGCTCACCGCTCAATCCGGGAAGAAGGTTCAGGTAATCAGGGGCAGCAAGCTGGAAGAGACTTACGTTCCCGAATAGCCAGGAAGCTATTCGCTCAGAAATCGCTTTCCAAAGGAGGGCCGGGGGTAACGGGTATCTGCTTTCGAGCAGCACGGTTTGACCCCCACAATGAAAACCATGAAGACATTCACGAGCCTTATTCTAGTAACGGTAGTGATGATCGCGCTGTTGCCGGCTGGGGGACACTGCATTCCCAGGAACATGCCGATGGAGAAGGTGCTCCAGGTAGGGGACAGCGAGATCATCGGATGCAGGGATATGACACGCGCTGCAATCGGCGACCCGTTGATCGCGGATGTGGTCGCCATGTCTACAAGCGAGATCTTGGTGAACGCCAAGTCACCCGGCAGGACTGTCCTGTACGTCTGGGACGCGTCGGGCCGGAGGATCTTCAAGATAGTGGTCCAGCCCACCGAACTCGACATGGCCAAGCTCTGCGCGAGCATCGAGTGCGAGCTGAACGACCCGCGCATATCGGTCAGAGGCGTGGGAAACACTTTGATCCTCGAAGGCACCGTTTCCAGGGAGGCCGAATCGAGCCGCGCGGAAGCGATCGCTCGAGCGGTAGTCGAGATGTCGGCCTTCCGCGGGACTTACACCGAAGCCAAGGCGGAGGAAGTTAAGTCGGTCGCGCGGCCGGAGGGCGATTCCTTCGTGCTCGAGCGAGTCACGGCGCAGAAGGAATCCGACGTATCCGCAGAGGTCGGGCTGCGCTGCCCGAAGATCGTGAACCTGATCCAGATCGAGAAGTGCATTGACGAAGTGAGCGTGCGCACGCTGGAGACAGCGGCGGCTCTGCGGCAGGCGTTGAACAACCCGGCAATCGCCACTCGCGCTCTGCCCGGCAGCGTCGTGCTCGTGGAGGGCAAGGTCGGGACGGAGGCCGAGCTGAAGCAGATTGACCAGGTGATGAAAGGCTGGGAGAAGGAAGGCAAGGGCGTGACGGGCGCAGCCGGCGAGACCAGCGAGAAGGTCACCATGGTGAACGCCGTTCAGATCAACAGCTCCATCGCCCGGCAGATCATGGTGCGGGCTCAAGTGGTGGATATAAACAAGAGCGCCTTGAAGGACTTCGGCGTGGATTGGGGCCGCGTAGTGAGTACGCCCGTCGTTGTGCAGGGAATCGGCACCGTAGCGACCGATGTCAGCGTCGAGGATCAGCCCTTCCTGATCGGTCAGACCAGCCTCGGACCGTTCGACTTATTCGGCGGCGGCGACATAAAGAGGTTCGATCCGATCGGCGCCAGAATAAGAGCCCTCGAGCAGCAGAACAAGGCGAAGGTCCTTTCCGAGCCGAATCTGCTGGTACTGGACGGGCGCGAGGCCAGCATGCTGGTCGGCGGCGAGATCCCGGTGCCCGTCGTTCAGTCGGCTCAGGTCGGCGGAGCCGGGAGCGTGACTATCGAGTACAAGGAATTCGGCGTTCGGCTGAAGATTCTCCCGGTGATAACCAGCGAGAACACACTGCAGTTGAAGGTGATGCCTGAGGTGAGCTCGCTCGATTTCGCGAATGCCATAGTGCTGAGTGGCTTCAGGATTCCGGCGCTGCGAACCCGAAGGGCCGAGACGACCGTGGACATCAAGGACGGCCAGTCGTTGATCATCGGCGGCCTGCTCCAGAACGAGACCGCGAAACTCGTGAAGAAGATCCCGCTGCTGGGCGACCTGCCGATCATCGGCGAGCTCTTCAAGAATCGGAGCTTCGTGAACAACGAGACGGAGCTGGTGATTATCATCACGCCGCAGATAGTGAGACCCACTGCGATGGCAGAGGGAGAATAGGAAGAGAAGCCCCAGGCCTGAGGTCGCGGTGCGAAGCGGGCCGGTGTCCTCAGCCTGGGAATTCGTCCGACATATCGTGCTTTTCGCGCACAGGCATTTGAAAAGGCAGTAACAATGTCAGTTCGAGTACTTATAGCAGAAAACGACTCGGCGCTCCGGAATGAAATGAGGGAGATGGTCGGGTCAAAGGACGGCTGCGATGTGATTGCGCTGGCCAGAGACGGCCAGGAAGCGATCCAGATGGCGATGCAGCTCGTGCCCCACATGGCGTTCATCTCGCATGATCTGCCGGGGATATCCGGGCTGCAGACGTGCGAGACACTGAGCGCGCTGGCGCCGGACATCATGCTGGTCCTCATCTCGGACTCGAAATCGCAGAGCCGCATGGAGAACGCCATGCGCGCAGGCGCTCGCGCCCTCATCACGAAACCGCTGGATGGTTCGCATCTGAGCGCGCTGATTGACGAACTGGCCGCTGCCAGACAACGTCGGGAATCGTCCGAGGTACTGGAGTGGAAGGACCCGTCCGGATACCCGAAAGTCATAAGCGTCACCGGCGCAAAGGGCGGCGTCGGCAAGACCACTGTAGCCGTAAACCTGGCGGTCCTCCTCGCCAAGCGCCTGCCGAACAAGGTGGCGCTGATAGACCTATACGCCCAATTCGGCGACGTGGCCACCATGATGAACATCACGCCGAAGCACACCGTCGCGGAGCTGGCGCCCATCTGTGACGAACTCGATGCCGACCTGCTTCAGACCTATATCACCAAGCATCGGTCGGGGGTTCACGTCCTGGTAGCGTCTGTGAAGCCGGTCCCACTGGATGCAGTGACGGCTAAATGCCTTGACAACCTCTTGTACACACTGAAACGCAGCTACAGGTACGTAATCATTGATTTGCCGCCGATGCTGCATGAGTCAACGCTGCACGTATTGGCACATTCGAACACGATCCTGTTGATTGCCAATCTGTTTGAGCTGACGACCGCGACAGATTCCAAGAGGTTCTTCGATGCGCTTCAGCAGGAACACATTTCCAAGGATAACATCGGGGTCGTACTCAACAGAGTGTCCAAGGCAAACCGGTTGAACACCGCCGACGTTCAGAGGATGCTCGACTGCGGCATCCTGGCCGAGATTCCGAATGACAGACGGCTGGTCACGGCCGTCAACCAGGGAGTTCCGTTCGTTTTGAACGATGGCGATTCACCGGTCGCCAGGAGCTTTGAAGTGCTGGCAGAGGCTGTGGCAGAATCATCCGGTTATTCGACGAATAGAGACGGCTCTGTCGCAGAGAGCAGAGATTTGCGGCGGAGGCGATAGGAAGTAGACATGGGAATCTTGGGTAAGGGAAGAACAGACATGGGACTGCAAGAGTCGGAACTTGCGGAAGGACAGTCGGGCGCGCGGAAACTCATGGCTCTAAAAGGCAAGATCCATGAGAGACTGATGGACGAGATGGATCCGGGGGAGCTGGGCCAGCTCGACAGCCACGCGATGACCCGCGAAGTCCACAAGATGACGTCCACCGTCCTCTCGGAGGATGGACTCGCGCTATCGGTCCGAACGCGCGAGCAGATCGTGCGTGAGGTCATTGACGAGATCGTCGGCTACGGACCGATACAGCCGCTGCTGGACGACCCGACTATCACGGAAATCATGGTGAACGGTCCGAACCTGGTCTATGCCGAGAGAAGCGGCAAGCTGTTTCTCACGGACAGGATATTCAGGGACGACTCGCACATCATGCGGATCATCGAAAAGATCATCATGCCGCTGGGACGCCGGATTGACGAGAGCTCGCCCATGGTAGATGCAAGGCTTCCCGACGGCTCACGCGTGAACGCCATTATCGCGCCGTTGGCGATAAAAGGTCCAACGCTCACAGTGCGGAAGTTCTCCCGCGAGCCGTACACCATAGCGGACCTGATCAGCTTCGGAACGCTGACGCAGGAGATGGCGGATTTCCTGCGCGCATGTGTCATCGCACGACTCAACGTGATAATCTCAGGCGGCACGGGAAGCGGAAAGACTACCACGCTCAACGTCCTGTCAACATTCGTTCCGAATGACGAGCGCATCGTCACGATAGAAGATGCTGCCGAGCTTAAGCTTCAGCAGGAGCACATTGTCATCCTGGAAAGCAGACCGCCGAACCTGGAAGGCAGAGGCGAAATCACCATTCGAATGCTCGTTCGCAATGCGTTGAGAATGAGGCCGGATCGGATCATCGTGGGTGAAGTCAGAGGCGGTGAGGCGCTGGATATGCTCCAGGCGATGAATACGGGACACGACGGTTCTCTGAGCACGGCGCACACAAACAGCCCGCGGGACACGCTCTCAAGGCTGGAAACGATGACGCTGATGGCCGGCACGGATCTGCCCTCGAGAGCCATCCGCGAGCAGATAGCCGCCGCGATACATCTCATCGTGCATCAGAACAGGCTGCGCGACGGAAGCCGGAAGGTCACCCACATTACCGAGATTCAAGGCATGGAGGGTGACGTGATCGTCACGCAGGATATATTCCTGTTCCGGCAGCATGGCGTGGATCCCCAGGGCAAAGTGATCGGCGAACACGCCCCCACCGGCCTCCGCCCGAGGTTTGTGGACCGACTGCTGCAACAGGGCCTGGAGCTGCCCGCAAGCATGTTCAAGACGAGGTGATAGTTTATGGAACTCCTACTGGTAGGGGCAGCCTTTGTCGGCACGGTCGTAATCGTTCTCGTAGTCGGAATGCTCACATCCATGGGCTCGAGGAGGACGAGCGCCAGGCTGAGAGAATTGGCTCAGACCCCGACCTCGCCGCGGACTTCTCGTCTGACTCCGGAAGCAGGCAGGGAAGATGCCGCGCCCACGTTGACCAGGCTGCTGGGCGGGTACCGTCTGACCGAAAAGCTGTACGTCGAACTCGCAGCAGCAGGGCTGCCGATCCGCCCAAGTGAGTTTGCAGCGATTGTAGCCGGCTGCGTGATCCTTTCTCAACTGCTGGCTGCACTGCTGGTCAAGAGCGTTCTGGCCTACGTCTTGCTCGCCGTTGTTGCGGCGAGCATACCCATACTGGTTCTCAAGTCGCTGCAGCATAAGCGCCGGGCGGCCTTCGACGCCCAAATCGTGGACGCAATCCTGATGATGGCTTCATCCCTGCGTTCGGGTTTCAGCTTCCTCCGGGGAATGCAGATGGTGGCAAACGAGATGCCTCCGCCCATATCCGTGGAATTCGGGCGCGTGATAAGCGAGGTGAACGTGGGTAGGCCGATGGAAGATGCCCTCAGAAGCGTTGTTGCCAGAGTGAGCAGCTATGATTTCGACCTGGTGGTGACCGCTGTGTTGATACAACATCAGGTAGGCGGCAATCTTGCTGACATTCTGGAAACGATAGCAAATACGATCAGGGAGCGCGTCCGCGTGTTAGGTGAGATGAGAGCTCTAACAGCCGAGGGGAGAATATCGGGTGTCGTGCTCGTGATACTCCCGATCATAATGGCAGTTGCTCTCGCACTGCTAAACCCGAAATACATGTCCGTACTCATCAAGGAGACCATCGGGCATTATCTGATTGGCATAGCGATCGTGATGCAAGTCATTGGCGGGCTCATCATCAAGAAGATGCTGGTGATAGACATATAGGCAGGGAAGGGTTGGCTTCATGTTATTGCTGATAAGCGTAGGCAGCTTCGGAACAGTTGCGCTCCTGGTCATCGGGCTCACTATGAGATCCGAACGAGAGATGATCCAGGAAAGGATGCAGACGCACGCACAGCCCGGCGCCATGGCCGTGAGTTCGGTCGAACTCGATCTGGAAGCAGCGTTCAGAGATCGGATTGCGCTGCCGTTCTTGCGATGGCTGGCGGCTGTTGGCGGCCGGCTCACTCCCACCGGCGCGATGCGGGTAACAGATGAGAAACTGGAGACCGCCGGGCGGCCCTGGAACCTCACCGCTACGGAGTTCACGGGGCTGAAGGTCCTCTCGATAGGATTGCTTACGGTCGCGGGCATCATGTTGGCAAAACTGCTCGACACGCCGCCCCTTTCAAAGCTGGCGCTTCTAGTCATCTTGGTCTTCATCGGCGTTATCCTGCCGGATTACCTCCTGCAGCGCACGGTCAACGAGAGGCAGGCCAAGATCCGCAGAGCACTCCCCGACACTCTCGATCTGCTGAGCGTGAGTGTGGAAGCGGGTCTGGGCCTCGACGGGGCGATGCAGAAGGTGGTCGAGAAGCTGAAAGGCCCGCTCTCCGACGAGATGGAGCGTGCGCTTCAGGAGATGCAAGTCGGCAAGCTGCGTGCGGAGGCGCTGAAAGACATGGCAGGTCGCGTGAAGGTTTCCGAGTTGACCATCTTCGTGGCGGCCATATGCCAGGCGGAACAACTGGGGGTAAGCATCTCAAAAGTCCTGCGCGTACAGGGCGAGACGCTGAGAAGTCAACGCACTCAGCGGGCTCGTGAAGCGGCGGCAAAGCTTCCGGTGAAGATGCTCTTTCCACTGGTATTCCTCATATTCCCCGCGATCGGAGTTGTCATCCTCGCTCCAGGAGTGATACAGATCTTCAGAGCCCTGGGGATAACGAGGTAGACATCGGTCCTCAGCCGCAACCCACCTCCGGAGCGTCGCTCTTCGACGGTCAGCACCGGGTGATTCCCGATACCAGATACCCGATCCCGGATACCCGATACCAGATACGCGGCTCGCAATCGCGGGAGTAGCCGTCGGATAAGCTACGAGCAGGGGCTGTAGGAGGCGACTCCGACCTGTCCCGGAGCCTTTCGGGATCGCCGATCTCACTTACGGGTGATCGGGGTTTTGAAACCCCTCCTACAACGGCAAGGGGCTTATCTGGAGGCTGTTAGCTCAGGATCAGCTTTATCGCAGACGCGGCGGCGAGCGTGAGGATGATCCGGTCGAACAGCTTCTGAGGCATGCGCGGCAGCAGCCACTTGCCCACGAATACACCTGCCAGGATCGCCGGAAACGTGATGACGTTGAAGAGAAGCGACTGCGGGGTGATTATAGGTTTTTGCGGATTCATGGCGGTCAGGACAAAGTAGATCGGCAGCTTGCTGACGTTCACGACGAAGTAGTACCATGCAAGGGTCCCGATGAACTCCTCTTTTGACACGCGCTGAGCCGCCATGTAGATGGTCATGATCGGCCCGGCAGCGTTCGAGACAGTGGTGGCAAAGCCGGCGGCGGTGCCGGTTGATGCGACACCGACCTTCGATTTCGGCGTAAGGCGCTCGGCCACGCGGCCCTGCATGACGTACAGACCCAGCATGAGGAGCACAAGTATGCCGATGAGGATGCTGAGGACGTCCTTACCGCCGCCGAGCCTGCCGGTCGCCCAGAGCGCCGCCGCTCCGACAGCCATCCCGACGACTACCCAGGGCAACAGGCCCACGAGCTTGTCCCAGTGCGCGTGCTGCCGATACCAGGCCACGGCGAAGCAGTCGCCGAAGATAAGCATGGGGAGCATGATTCCGACCGAGGCGCGTCCTCCGAAGACGTTCGCCAGCACGATGACCACCAATATGCCCGCGCCCGGAAGGCCGGTTTTCGATATGCCTATGAGCAGCGCGGATGCCGCTCCGAATATCCACTGCCACGGTTCGAGGTGCATTGACACTCCGTCGTCCAGGAGACGAATCCAGGGCACAAGTCCCGACGGCTATTGTACACTCAGGGCGAGCTGTGGCGCAAGGAGAGAGCAGGGCTGTAACAGTTCACGCGCGTTGATAGGAATGTTGGCCGAACCTCTCCCCTGGCCCCTCTCGCTCGACTGAGCTCGTCGCAGGCCGAAGCGGAGAGGGGAACCTCTCCCCTGACCCCTCTCCGAAACGGAGAGGGGAATTTCCCCCTTCCCGTATCGGGAAGGGGGTCAGGGGGTTAGGTCAGAAAACAGCAGTCTGTCAGGAGTCGTGAACTCTTACGGAGAGCTTGCCACCGGTCGTCGGTTGAGCGTTGAGGGTCGAGTGCTTCCAACACTCCAGTACTCCATCACTCCATTACTCCGCTCGGAGTGGGATTGAAGAGTAAGAGGCGAGAGTAAGAGTATGAGTACGAGTATGAGTAGGAGTGGGAGATGAAGTACACGCGGGGAAGTCTGGGGCGCGTGTTCGTCGCGCGGTTGGAAGACGGCGAACTCTTGAACAATACGCCGGACAGGTCTATAATCAGGTAGGTTCGACGATATGGGAGGCTGAGGATTGTGCTGCCCGGCAGGGGCCGCACCGGATTAAGACATGCTTACGGACAATATCCTCGATCTGATCGGCAATACGCCGCTCATCCGGCTGAAGGGTGAGAGCATCTACGCGAAGGCGGAGTTCCTCAATCCAGGGGGAAGCATCAAGGACCGAGTCGCGCTGGCGATGCTGGAAGGCGCCGAGCGCGACGGGCGTCTGAAGCGCGATTCGATCGTCATGGAGCCGACCTCCGGGAACACGGGAATCGGAGTCGCTCTGGTCGGACGGGCAAAGGGCTACCAGGTGCGAATCGTGATGCCGGAAGGGATGAGCGAGGAACGCAAGAAGCTCATCCGCGCGCTGGGAGCCGAGTTGATCCTGACCCCGGACAGCGAGGGCATAGCAGGCGCCGTGAACCGCGTCCGCGAGCTGGCCGCCGAGGACCCGCGAATCTTCGTGCCCCAGCAGTTCGAGAATCCGGACAATCCGCGGGTGCACTACGAGCAGACTGCGGTCGAACTCTGGCGTCAGATGAGCGGTGAGATAGACTGCTTCGTGGCCGGCGTCGGAAGCGGCGGGACGCTCCAGGGCGTCGGCAAGTTTCTGAGAGAACATAAGCCCGGGGCCAGAATCGCGGCGGTAGAGCCGAAGAACGTCTCCGCGCTCCTCGGACATGAGCCCGGCCTGCACCAGATCCAGGGCATAGGTGACGGGTTCATTCCCGCCATCCTGGATGTCTCAATGATTGACGAGGTTGTCGAGGTCACGGACGAGGACGCGATCGAAACGACCAGGGAGTTGGGCAGGGATCTCGGCCTGCTGGTCGGCATCTCCTCGGGCGCAAACGTCTGGGCCGCGCGCCAGTTGGCGAAAAAGATCAAGGGGAGTATCGCCACGGTGCTCCCGGACCGCGCCGAGCGCTATTTCAGCACCGCACTCCTCTAATCCCGCACTGCCCGCCGGCCTCCGCCGACTCAGTAGGGAACGCCCAGTAGGGAACGCTCGCCTGAGCGTTCCGGAGCCCCGGCGGAAAATCCAGCGTCCGAATACTTCGGAACGGACAGGCGTCCGTTCCCTACATCTCAAGTGTCCGCAGGGACACTTTGCGCCCCTGTTGCCGTGAATTCACCCGGATTATTCGTGTCATTCTGAGCGCAGCGAAGAATCTCGATTCGCAGGCACAAGATCCTTCGCTCGGCTCAGGATGACAAAATGCAGAGTGCAGCCTGATCGAGCGTGTCGTGAATAATCCGGGTTCATTCGCAGGGGCTCGACCTGCATTTCCACGTGCTCCGGGCAATTCCACCGCAATTGCGAAATCGCTTGCATTTCCACGCGGGTTTGTGAGATACTGATAACCACAATTGCTGAGCCTCTTATTGCCTCGCAATTATGATGGCCTATAGGATGCCGGGCGGGCGATATCCGGACGGAGCGACAGCCAAGCAACCTCAAGCAGCAACAGGAGGAGCTACATTGCCTCGAAACACAACGGCTCACAATACCGGAGCTGCGGCGATACGGCTCGCGCTCGGACTCGCGCTCGTCATCTCGGCCGCGTGCTGGGCTCAGCCTTCTCCGCAGGGCGATAGCGCAGAGTTCTTCCGCAGCGTCGTGGGCGAATGGATCGGAATCTGCGAGCAGAGCACCGACGGCGAACAGGCGGATAATAAGTATTTTCGCGCTGTCATCAGGCAGATTGATGACAAATCCTTCAACGGTGAATTCACGTACTACAGATACGACGAAGCAACGCGCAGTCCGCTGCACATAGGCGATGCGACCATCCTTAGCACCATCGAGCCGGACGGCACAGTCAGAAACGAGATCACCGGGCGCGGCACGATGCTTGTGGACGAAAGGCCGAAGCCCCAGGAGCATGAGATCGTTGAGGTTCTGAGTCGTGCGGACGATGGCAGTTTGACCGGCCGGATGGATGGAAGGATCAGCGTCGGCGACCTGCCGTTCGGCCTGGGAAAAAACGGCAGAATCTACGACGGCAGAAGCACATGGTCGCTCGACGACGGCGTGCTGACGATCCACCAGTCGCTCAGGGCAGGATTCCGCGTGCTTTTCTTCAGCAAGTCCTTCACGGTTGTGGCGCATTCTACCGCCAGACGCGGCTCGGACGTAGTCAGCCTGATGACCGAGAAAACGAGAATTGCCGCTCAGCCGGAGGGACGTGCTCCCAAGGGCTCCTAGCAGGCCGGGCTCAGGCGAGGCCTCCACCCTTTATTTCACCAGCACGTTCACTACCTCGCCGACATACATCCTGTGGTAGTCCTTCTCGGGATACCATTCGTGAATAGTCGGGTCGAGGAAGTTTCGAGGATCCACGTCCTGGAAGTAGATCTTCCTGCACTCGATCACCATGCGCGCTTCGGCGAAGCAGGTCGTTCCCGGCAGGACGCCGGGCACGGGAGTGAGTCCTGCGGCAGCGGCCTTGTCAATATCCCTTCCGGACTTGCTTCCGCAGAGCTCGAGCGCAGGTCGGTACTGCTCCTCGAAGAATGAGAGGGTGAAGTGCTCCTCTCTCTCCATGAACTCATACGTGTAACGCTGCGGCCTGATCACGCAGAAGCAGATGTGGGTACTCCAGAGCGCGCCCATACCTCCCCAGCCGGCGGTCATGGTGTTGAATCCTTCGGGAGGCCCGGCCGTGATCAGCATCCAGTCCTTGAGTATGAGCTTGAACGGCCTGACTTCCAGGTCCTCCGGGTCTATCTGCTTGAATCCATTCACAGCGTGTGCCTCCTTGTGTGCCGGGGAGCCAGCGGGCAGACGTCGGCCGCCGGAAGAATCTCCAACACCGACATGAGCAGATCATTTGAACGACGCGGTGATGTCCTGCTCTCCGACATCCGCAGCCTTCTTGACGAACTTCGACTTCGCGCACAGGTCCTTGAGCATCGCCTCGAAAGCCGCGGAGTCCAACGGGAGTTCCACCGTGCTGTCGGTCAGCGATGAATACAGCATGGAGTTCGCGATCTCCACGGAGTTGATCCCCTCCTCTGCCGGCGCTATCAGATCAACACCGTCCAGGATGGCGTCCACGAAGTTCTGCGTTACGGCTTTGTGGCCCGCGGACTTGCCGACGACCGGGATATCTATGTTCCATATCTCCGGCCTGGCGAAGCTCTGCTCCGACGTCCTTGCGAATTCCGACGCCGGCACTTCGTTTCGGGTGAACTGTATCCTGCCGCCTTCAACGATGATTTTGCCGCGCTCGCCGGCGATCTCAAGGCGATTCGTTCCCGGCGCTTCGCCGGTGGTCGTGACGAACACGCCGGTTGCGCCGTTCGGATACTCCAGGTAGGCGGTGACCTGATCCTCGACCTCGATGTCGTGCTTCACACCCAGGCCGCAGAAGGCTCGGATATTAGAAGGCATCCCGAACCACCACTGCATGAGGTCGAGGTTATGCGGGCACTGGTTCAGCAGGACGCCGCCGCCCTCGCCGCTCCAGGTGGCCCTCCATCCGCCGCTTGCGTAGTATGCCTCCGTGCGGAACCAGTCGGTCACTATCCAGTTGATCCGGGTGATCGCGCCCAGCTCGCCGTTGCCGATGAGCTGCTTGAGCTTCTTATACAGCGGCTCGGTGCGCATCTGGAACATCGCCGAGAAGACCAGCTTCGTCTCCCGGTGCGCGGCAATCATCCGCTCCGCGTCGGCTTTATGAACCGCGAGCGGCTTCTCCGTGAGCACGTGAATGCCGTTTCGGAAGGCGTCTATGCCGATCGTCGTGTGGTCGTAGTGCGGAGTGGCGATCAGGACGGCATCCACCAGGCCCGAGCGGATGAGCTCACGGCTGTCAGTGAAGGCCTTGACGTCCGACCATCGCTCAAGCCTGCTTTCATCCGTGTCGCAGACGGCGGTCAGCTCGGCGCGGCTGATCTCGCCCGCTTTGATGTAATTGGCGTGATGCGATCCCATGCCGCCCACGCCGACGACTCCGATTCGTACTTTGTCGCTCATTACTCATTGCCTTTCTGCAGAATTGCGTGTCCCGGCAGCAGGCTTCGACTGGCTCAGGATAACAGGCTCGGCGGCTCGGGAGGACCCTCGCCCTCCCGGATTCAACGTTCGATGTTGGGCGTTCGATGTTCGACGTTCAAATTCCCTTGGCGTTCTTGGCGCCTTGGCGGTTAAAATTCCTACTCCCGATACTTGTTTGTAATCGGCAGGCGTCTGTCCTTGCCGAACGCCTTCGGAGTGATCTTGATGCCCGGAGGGGCCTGGCGCCGCTTGTATTCGTTCCGATCAACCATGCGGACAACCCGCCTGACGGTCTGCTCGTCGAAGCCCATCGCTGCGATCTCGCGGACGCTCTTGTCCTCCTCCACGTACGCGTGCAGTATGGGATCGAGCGTCTCGTAGGGCGGGAGCGTGTCCACATCCTTCTGGCCGGGTCGAAGCTCGGCGGACGGCGCGCGCTTTATGATGCTCTCGGGAATAACTCGCCCGAGGCCGTTCCGGTACTCCACCAGCTCGTAGACCAGGGTCTTCGGCACGTCCTTGAGAATCCCGAACCCGCCTGCCATATCTCCGTAGAGCGTGCTGTATCCGACCGCTATCTCGCTCTTGTTGCCGGTCGTCAGCACCAGCCAGCCGAACTTGTTGGAGAGCGCCATGAGGATATTCCCGCGCGTCCTCGCCTGAAGGTTTTCCTCCGTGACATCCTGCGGACGCCCGGCGAACGCATCGGCGAGCGTGGACTTGTACGCCTCGAAGACCTGCGTGATCGGGATACCGTAGTGCTCGATGCCCAGGGCCTCCGCCAGCTTCACTGCATCGCTCTGTGTCTCCGCGGACGAGAATTGAGAGGGCATGACGACAGCCACAACCCGTTCCCGGCCAAGCGCATCCGCGGCGATAACGGCGGTCAGCGCCGAGTCTATTCCTCCGCTCAGGCCGAACACGACGCGGTCGAAGCCGTTCTTGTCCACGTAGTCGCGCGTTCCGAGCATGAGGGCCTTGTATATCTCCTCCAGCCTGCCGGGAGGTTCCATGAGGCAGGATGGCAACTCCGGACGAGAACACCCCTCCCCCGGGCCCCCTCCCTCAAGGGGCGGGGGGATCTTTATACGCTCGACGGGCCGCGGGCACTCGGCGCCGGCGCGTTCCCTCTCCTCGCGGAAGCGCGTGTCCACAAGGCGGCGGTGAAGCACATCGTTCACGTCGAGGTCCACCAGGAC
>Ga0315294_10003976_pt1 | contig 16110 bp, 24 predicted proteins | sample YL17G13_40_MG_FD_203626 | JGI IMG/M metagenome (GOLD analysis project Ga0315294, IMG submission 203626) | Sediment microbial communities from Yellowstone Lake, YNP, Wyoming, USA - YL17G13_40 | ecosystem: Environmental > Aquatic > Freshwater > Lake > Sediment | place: USA: Wyoming | collected... | reverse complement strand
AATATCATAGGTGCAATCCTGCATAATGCAACAATAAATTTCACAGGGAGCCAGGACTTGACAATCCTTATTTGCCTGTTTATATTTCTGATAATCCTTTCAGTGTTCCGAATGCCGGCAGAGGTAACACTAGTCATGGGTATGCCATTCATCATTGCCCTGGCCGCGTATTCATCAATTGCTCTGACTGTGTTGGGCTGTATCATCCTGATCCTGGCAGGTGTCCTGGCGAAAATCATATGGGACTAGATTTTATATAAGGTGGTACGTACTTAATTTAGTACTCTCCGGTTGTCACATAGATATAAATATAAGTATAGGTATGTACGTTGTTATGGGCAAGAGAAAGTACACAGCACGTGTCGCCATTCGTGCAGCAGGGAAGTATTGTGTTTGCATACCTAAAAAATTCATTACGTCGGGCGAATTCATACCTGGTGAAATTCTAGACGTGTCCATAAGCAAGATAAAGGGTGGGATTAATGCAACTAAGACAGCCGACCAATGAAGTAGTAGTGCAAAGCCGCTATAATGCCAGACGTTATGATCCTGCGTTGGACAGTCGCGACGAGGCAAAGAAGGGTCACACCTTCGGTGGCTGCACAGATGCTATTTCGCATTCTCTGGGTGGGTCCGTAGCGGTAACGCCGGCGAGGTTTGCCCCATCATCCTTTCTACCACCTGGAGATCATACTTGCAGTAATTGTCATAACAAGCTGACTGATAGGAATACTTCTGGCATATGCAACAGGTGCCAGATTAGAGGAATACGGTCGGAAGGTATCTGCCAACATTGCGGCCAGCATAAGGTTTTTTTCTCTGGGCGAACCTGCCAGAAATGTTATGTCCGGCGCTACCTAGAACGCCGCGCAGGCATGAGGTCACTATGATTCAGGCCTTGGAAAAGCTCCGGTTCTGTTTCAGGTGTGGGTGTAAGGATCTCCAGCTCGTGGAAGGTTACGAGCAGATCATGGAATGCAACAGATGTGGTGAACTTAATGATTTTGACGATTGAGAACGAGCTTAAGGCATGGTTGAATGATAAAGTCATAGATGGCGTCCTGACAGAATTGGATGCTGCGTTTGTGTATTCTAAAGTCATGGAAATAGGTCTTGAGCGGACCCGGATAATGCTCGATGAGATACAGATAATGATGGAGGCGATTAACGATGTGCAGCCATGAATTCACACAGATAGCGCAAGGCCAGCTAGTGAGCGGCAGGACATACTATCTATACCGATGCACGGGATGCGGCAGGGACGATCTCGGGATAGAGTCGTTCTTTTCAATGGAGCAGAGAAAGGAGACAGAGGCATTGATGCCTTGGATAAAGGTGAGAAGATGAAACAATCAAAAGAAGAAATTGAGTTCGACCTATGGTCAACAGAATCATACTGTCTCAAGGCCGTAGAGAATGACGGCGATGCCCTGCGTATGTCAAGGTGAAAAGAATCTTCCTTAGCATACTCAAAGCGAGGAAACTATAATCATGGCACGGGATATGAGAGACGTAGCAATGGCGACATCTACAACGGGTTTGCATCTCGTTTCCCTCCAACGAGTCTCTCTCCTAGTGTGTCACGGAGAACATGATGATTAATTTTCAAGCGATCAGCGGCCACCATAAAGTCATCGTATGCAAATACTGCCACAAAAGGATAGAAGTCAGAAACATCAACAGGCAAGTATGTGACGCGTGCAAATCGCACGTCTATAACCAGTTTTAGACGATAAAAAAAGTAGTGATTTGACATGACAGACCCCCGAAGCACAATCCGACACCCTACGGAAAACGGACCGTCAATTCCGACACCCCCTCCCTCCTTCATTTCCTGTGGACCATTGGAAAAGAAGCTGTTGCGGTATCTTCTTGAAAACAAACATAAGCGCTTCAATCGGTCAGAATGTCACCGGGTTCTCGACCGTGCCAAATCGACGATAAAATACGCATGCGACAGCCTAATCAGAAAGGGCCTGGCCATGCGCCCATACATAGGTCAGGTAGTCATCACAGAACAAGGTGAAGAGGCCTTAAACGTGCTGTCGGGGGGGATCGGAAGTGTCCGTAGGGAGTGTCGGCCGGGCACCCTTTCGCAACACTACACTAGATATGTTTGCCAAATTAAAGAATGGCACACCCTGACACCATTGGATATCGCGCGTCTGCAACCAATAAAGTCCCATTCCCTACCCTTAGTGAACATGACCCAGTGGTTCTTGTACTATGAGGACGCAACAATCATCCTAGGGACCAGGACATGCAGCATACGGATATTTGATATAGTGGCAGAGGACAGCGAGGAATCCCAATACCAGACATTCACCAAGGCAATAAGGTATGTAGAGAAGATCAACAAATGCGTGCCTCTAGAGAGCATAGAACTCGATACAGCGCACTATGCCAGGGTATCTAGTTACCTAGCTGATTTCCTTTCTAAGATAGACAATCGGTATTTTCTAGATCTCGGTAATGGTCAGAAGTTCTGGGTAGACAATAGTGGGGGCAAGGCAGCAGAGGATGAGACCAACTCTGGAGAAGTGAGAGAGCGCGTGGACAGTTTCATGCAAGACATGATTCATTCCGAAGGCATGATCTCAGATATCGACAAGATGAAAGAAGTGCTTGGGCTCATGGTGCAGCTCAAGATGCTAGAATATCAAGGAACACAACAAGCGCCACAACCACAAGGGAGGCCTGATTACTTTGGATAAGGAGGAAGAACTACAATGCTGATATTCAATGAAACACCCTTTCAGCGCATGACACCAGGAGATGATCCCAAGAAGGACACCTTCAATGTACACCTAAACATAGAGGAACGCGCACAACTCAACGCGGACAAGCTCCTGCTCCAGCAGACCAAGGACAGCACAGCCCTTAAGCAGCTTGCGTCGATAGGCTCAAAAGTGCTGCATGATCCTTTACTGGGCGGTTTTGCGCTCATAATAATGGACAACATCAGACGGAACGCAAGATCTGGGGTTATGCAAGAAGAAGGACAGAGACGCGCAAAAGTGCAGCAAAAAGCTGAGGATTGCGACACAAATGAATCCGAGGGGTGTGCCTAGACAGCGAAACATTGAGGGCAATCCAATTACTCAACGTGAGCTTCATTGCAGCAACCTTCCCATGACATCTTTTTCATAGTAGTTTGTATTCTTGAGGACCTTGAACGGTCTGATCTTATGAGCTCGGAGCTTGAGTTCGATCCATGGAACGGACCTGTTCAGTTCAAACGCCATCTGCTGTTTGGTGAGCAGCCCTTGTGCCTTGACAGTTGTCTTGAGCAACTCTTTGGTCTTGAGTTGTGTACTGAGCAGGTCAAGCAACTTCTCCCGCACAGGGGGTAGATTCAAAAAATGCCCTTTGAAGTTTGGGAATACTTTACTGTATGCCTCTGGCTTTACGACAATCTTGCCCATATAGTGCCTGAGCCAGTACATCTCACTTAACCCATATCCTGAGAAATTGCCCTGGTGCTCATTACGGTCGTGAAGATGCAACAGCATGCGCGGGATCTGATTGTCAAACAAGTCACTATCGATGACATTGAAGTTGGGGATGCACATGATGACTATGATCCTGAATGTGCGGAACGTCTGGAATGTTCTGTTGAGCTGCTCATTGAACCGCGTCAGAGCACCACGCTTTTTCAGGTCGCCCTCATCATAGATCAAGACCACCAGTTTTTTGACGTAGCACATATACAGTTTCTCCTGGAATGATATCCCACCATACGCATATTGGTCACAGGTGGTCTTATGCAGATCTATCTCTCCGCCGCTTATATAATCCGCCATCTCCACAGCGATAGTGGTCTTACCTTCTCCGAGGCCGCCATCTACGATAATCATGACTGCCTTATTCAGCGTGACACGATCCTTAAGATCGTCAAGATTTTCGGCCAGGCATTGGCTGAACGGTAGTCCATGTTCGTATAGATACTTAGAGGCCATGATGCTTATTGGATACCTCAACCCTGGCGCGGTCGAACTCTTGCCCGTCATCCCACTTTAGGACTTTCTTATCATACATCCAGTCTGTGAGATTACGGAATAAGTCTATGCATTCGTCCATGTCCGCCTTTCGGATGATCTTATTGTATTGGTCGCATTTTGTTTTCTCCTTCCTTCTCATGCTGGACCTGATGAAGTTCCATAGCCCATTCAGGTTACCGATAAAGGGCCCCTTGAATCCAGTTGTGCCATACGACTTTTGATTATAGTATCTAATCAAACATTCATTAGTTGTCATCCACTGTTCGATCAGGCCAAGCTTAAGCCGATCTTTCGGAGAAATCATGACCTCTTTATCGTAGTCATGCCCTGCCATAGCGAACCCCCCAGTATATACCTATATCTATATATGCGCATAAGCTCATAATCTCGCCCTAAACAATCTATTGCGATATGCAGTTCCTTCCCGATGCTTAGGCATGCCTCCGCATTCTATGAACCCAAAGTTCCAGAGCCTGGTAAGGTCATCACATATGCGCCGTGTGTCTGCCTCTATGCCTTGCGCCCGGATGATTAGGTACAGGTCACCGCTAGTATGATACGAATGATCTCCAGACTTCCTAAGGTCTATCATACACTGCAACAGCTCTGCTTGTCCCATCTCAACCCCTAGACAGGAACCTAAACTTGCCTTTGTAACCGGCCTTTCGCGCGCCTAGTCTTTGCATCAGATAGAAGAAGAGCACGGTGTTCGGCAACGTCGCAACCCACGTGATACCTATGAGTATGCCTACAATCCATCCTGGATAGAACGTACCAAGAATAGAGAATAGTGCTGGGATTTGCCATGGCATATAATAGACAGGCCGGAGATTAGTGTGCAACACAGTTATCTTCTCTATCTTAACTTTTCCTATTAATGGATGGATAGTGTACTTCAACCTATGCGAGATATCAGAGACATATTCTTTGAGCGAGTCGTCAGGCTCGACAATCACATCAAACTTGACCATCTTATATCACTCCTATAGCTTGGCTCTTGACAGCATCGACTATCATCGGCACTATCTTTTCTGGCAACTTAGTAATCATATAGGCACATACACAGACCACTATGAAAGTGAGTATCGCGAGCACGAGCAAGAAGAGAAGTATGTTCTGCTGCATGAGCGGTCTTTGCCTGATCCTTTTGATGATGCTATCTACGATGCTTGTGTCATGTCCATCATGGCTATCACCATTCAACTTCACTATCTTCTTATTAACTTCATCGTATGTGAAACACTGGACACCCATCTCTGGATACACATCTTCCCTGTGCAGGTTGATGTTATTTATCAGTAACCCCCCTCTGCTTTTGTATTCAGCCATGTTCTGGTCGTGCGGGAATTTGACTATACTATAATAGATTCCTTTCAAGTCGATAGCCCTGGCAAGCATGAACTTCCCTCGCGATCCTTTGACGCGCAACAGCGTGATGAGGTACCCTTTGCTCAGAAAATTATATATGAGCAGGGACATAACTATCATACCAACTCCGAAACCGATATATATTAAGACGTCAATCATAGCTTGATTCATTCTTTCTTACCTCCAAATAACCCGCGCTTCTCATCGCGTGTCTCTTCTATCTTATGGTGCGTGAACGTGCCAAGTGCAGTCCTTAAGAATCCGTTATCGCTCTGCGACGAATCTATCATAGCGGCCACGTCTCCCATTATGACGACTGCACTTTCTACAAAACCATGATCCAGACAATCTTTAGCGAGCGATAGATCGTAACGTACCAAGTCAAGCTCTCCCCATTTCCGTTTCAGATTTCCGAGCCGAATATCTTTCTTGAAGATGTCTAGAAGCTTAAGCAGATCCTTCTTTACGGTGACATCATGGACATTACCATCTTCATCTTCTACTTCGACGTAACCTACTACCATGTCGGTCTTGTCTCCAGTCTGCCTTCCGCTCCAGTCCGGCTCTATGTTCATCTGCTGCGCGTCAAGATCGTTAAGGGGCACGTTACGTTCAGCCGTCTCTTTTTTCATTATAGTTCCACCACGATAGAAATGTCAGTCCTGAGAACACCGTAAGCCTTGTGATATTCTTTGTATAGACTATCCTTGATTTGTTCTTTTGCGATGCCAGGTACCATTGACTTCAATGCGCCGAAAAATCTAGGTGGAAGTTTAATCTCGATGTTTACGCCGGATTCTGACTTTATGACTTTCCCGAACATCTTAGCGATGATACCGCGCTTCTCTGCAATCATCTGACAGATTGCTTTCTTGCCATGGTCGTTCATGGGTTCTAGTCTGACAATCATCGGTTCCTCCACAGGTAGATTATATGATTAAAAAGAAATGCGATGCCCAAAATAAAAAAGACGAATTTTGGGAAATGTGTGTTTGGATCAGGTAACCCAGCAGACTCTCCAGGCTGTAGATATTCATTATAGCAATTTGCTGTCCCACACTTTGTCGTTCTGTAAGGTCCGCAATCCATAGGGAAATATGTATAAGACAGGTTTAGGTTGTTGCAGACTGCCCACGGATTAAGACACATTTTTGTATCGGTACATTTTATTGTCATCTGTTTGCCATCGTGAGAATTAATCATATACACCATTCCCAACAGGGCAACGACAATTACTGCACAAACAAATATGGGCTTATAAACATAATTTTTGATTCCGCGCTTCTCAAGCAGCGCGTTAATGTCTAGCGGATTTTTATATGTCATTAGTGATACCATCCAGACGGTCATTGATACAGTCGCGGACGAACTGCGTGAAATTGTTTTTATGTTTTGTCGGGAGCCGATGTCTCAACTTCAAGAATCGTTCATATTCTTTGGTCAAATGCGGGCGTACGATTTCCACAAGCCCAAATTATTACGGGCACTGGTATATTTATGTACGCTTCTGGACTATTTCAGACCAAAGATAATTTAGATTATAAGACAATAAACAACTTTTTTGTTTAAATAGCATCTTCCTTTTAAGTTTGAGGATGTCATATAGAGAGCATGACGGGTGATTCTTCAAATGCTTAAGGGAATAATTGCTATTACCCTATCGGCTGTATTGCTAAGTGGTCTGTTCATGACAACGATCCACGGAACCAATACCACAGGCTGGACTGCACCGGAAATTGCGATGTGGTCTTTCCTTGGAGTTGCGGCAGTGATCGGACTCGTGTACGGAGTACTGTCGGTGTTCGGCCTTGTTTGATTCTGGGTTTACGGTGGCAGTACCACCTTTTTTTCATAAGGTGACATCAAAATGATTCTTGAAACATTCACTATATTCTTGTTCATCACTGCGATCCTTCTATTCTGCGGTTTCCAATATAGGGTCCCTGTCCTGGTAATTGCTGGATTCACTATCATGTTTGTTCTGGGGATTTCGTTTCAAGCGCCAGGATTGGAATATCAGACCAGCGCAAATTATACAGCATCTACAATCACTTACATATATTCTTCCTACAGCAACACAGACTTATCCTATCTACTGCTTGTGATTAGCGTGCTAGGGTTCATCTCTTCATTCTTCGTCAAGGAGTTATGGGGGCAATGAAAAAAATGTTATTCTGTGTGTTGTTTGCTATCCTTTTTTTATATGCATGCCAGAAAAGTCCGTCATTTTTAATCCTGCAACAATCAGCAAATAGCAGCTCCGCAAATCTCAGCCCGATAACTTTCTATAATGGGAATGTGGGTATAGGAATGAATTATTCGTCTTCACTACTGTATGTAGATGGGAACAAAACCTCTCATTTCAGTACGATAGATTCGCCATGGATTATGGTGGGCGGGTATTATAACCATCTCCTACAAACAGAAGTCATGGACCATAGCACAGTAACATGGAAAGGCAACTACATAAACCGAAGTGCTGCGAATATACTTTATGATCCTAGAAATGCCTTGACTGCTGAATGGCTGCAAGGATTGAACAATGTCTCAAATTTCAGCCAGACTGTGACAAATACCATATCCACAAACATAACCTGCTCTGCATATATCATCAGCTATAATACAACATCCACAGTCTGTATGCGGATAAATATGAACGAAAGCAACACATCAAACACTAATGTAGGCATACCTGAATGTTTCAACATCAGCGGCGATTGGGAACGGTATGCGACAACCATAGAATTGCGTGCGTCTCATGTGAACTATTCTTTGATGTTCAACTTCTACCAGAACAATGTGAGCATATGGGCTGCACAATGCGAACCTAATACCCAATTCCCGTCCAGGTATTCAGGTGCCTTGACAACTGGAGCAATCGCAACATATACCACAACCGCGTTAATACCGACAGCATTGACCATCTCTGGAACATTCTCCAGCCCGACAATAGCAGGCGGTACATTATCAGGATCAACTGTGACGGGCACAGGAGCACATTACGCAAACATCGCAACCACAACAGCCAATGTATCATATGATGGGTTCGTATGCGCCGCATCAACAGCCGCAACAGCTCCAATCCCAGTCCAGAATTCGCCACGGTTACGCTTTGCAGCCAATGTCTGGAATAATACTGCAACCAGCATGTACCAATATTCAATGCTCCTGAAAACAAACAATCTCACCAAAGAAGTGAATTTCACAACGTTCATCACGCTCAACAATTATAATCAGACAAACTATACAATCTCGGAAGTAGTAACAACCAACTTATCAAACACAAATTATACAACTGTCCTGAACACGAACCTAACACTGCCGAAACTCAATAGCGCTGCAGGCGGATACCTGTGTATTGCGGCAACAACAGGGAGAGTATATGTAGGTACAACATGTCCTTGAAAACATTGGAGGAAAACATGAAAGAAAAAAGCAGATACCGATACAAGATATTTGATGATGCAGGGCTCCCGCTCGACAAAGGGAAAGGGACCATCGAAGAGATTGAGGCATCAATCCGCAAACTCAAGAAGCAAAAACTATGGTAATCGTGAACTATAACCAGCTATCGCAGAGTGCCAAGGATAGGCTTTACGATATTGGTTATCGTGAGGGGAATGATGGTAAAGCGTATGATACCAGGTCAGGCAGTTATGACTCTCAAAAGAGCGGGAACAACAACCCTGCACCGGAAAATCCTGAACAATTGAAAGAGATAGCGATCACTGCAGAGATGACGAGCAAAGATCTTCTTGAGACATGGAAGAAATCAGGCAGCCAGGACTATAAAGATTTGCAGAACATGGCCAAGATATCTATGGAGATGCAAGAGCAGAAGAAGAGACGGGAAGAAGCTGCAAAGCCAGTGTATAATATCGCGCAGCAATCATTCAAGGATGAGAGAACAGGGGTGAAGGTTGAAGGTCGCGCGGTCACAGATGAGCGCTATCAACAGTCGTATGATGTCAATCAGCTAGATCAGAGAGACCGGACTTATCGTATATACAGAATGAACAACAACAATCCTGCGACCACCAACACTCCCACAACACCCACTATATCCGCGCCAGAAATCAGGATCAACAGGCCAATCAATCCGCAAGAGTCGATGATCCCTGAAAATAGAAAGACAATGCTGAAACCAAACGAACCACCACCACCATCACAAGGGATACTCGAAGCTGCACCGGAACGGAAAGGGTGGCTCGGAAAATGGCAGAGGGAGAAAGAGATAACTTCTCTTGAACAGCTCCGGACGACTGATCCGGTGGCCAAGCAGACTCTAGGATTGAAGGCATCGGGAATAGCTGGGGCTTTATTCTTCCCTAACTTAGCGAAATCGGCTGTACTACATCCAATAGATTTTGCTATTGGATTAATTTATCCTGTGCCTGCCGTAAAAGATGTAGGTGAGCGCTTGTTGCAAGGTGATCCTGGGATTCCCGGTGAAATAGGTCCCATAATAGTCGCAGGTGGCATTTTCGCAGAATCGGGAAGGGTTATGATGAAACCAGCCCAGGCCACGTACCTGAAATTCTCTAAACGTGGTGTGCCATATGCTGAGACAGGTATCCAAGTCATTGAGGATGTCAGTGTAAGATCACCACTTGAAGAGTTGCGGCAGTTCGAAGGGCAAAAAGCAGACACCATCCATACAACATTCAGCAACGAGATAGGCGAAGGTACAATCCTTAAGGCAGGGGCACGCGAGAAGGTCGGCGCGTTCAGGCAGGAGATAGAGCAATACAATTTCTTTCAATCTTTGCCCAAGGAGAAGCCTCTTGCATACGGCGGATATATTGGAATTGACGAAGGTGTGAGTATGAGCGTCGCGGATGTCACACTATTCAAGCCGACTGCCAAAGCATTGGTATTCAGGGATCAGCCGATCAGTCCAACACCTCCAGAGATCATAAGTAAGGGAGTCAAGGCAACAGTCAAACATCACACAGAAGTACCTGGCACATATATTGCTGCGGAAAACTTGTTAAGTATGAGCACTGAACACCAGGTCACAACATCTGTAGGCACAGAAGCGAATCCTATATTCCAGCTCGAGGCGAACAAAGCAGGACCGTTGGCTGACAAGTTCACATATTACAACCAAAAGAAACCAGTCCCTAGCATCTTAGGCACGTCTGCGGGAAAGCAGTTATTGGCAGAGATGGCCAAGAACCCAAGCAAGTTCTTAGGCGACCGGAAACCTAGCATACCCAAGGTCAGCAACCCAGAGATAAGTATGATCATGAAGGACCTTAATGGAGAGAATGTTGCTGTGACTGGCGGCCTGGCGCGTAAGATATTCACTGGCAAAGGAGCTGTGCGCGACTTAGACATTGTTTCTGTAGGCAACGAAGGTCGAGCTCTGGCCGAGAAAGTGCAGAAGGCTCATCCAGATAAGTTTGAAATCATCCAGCACGAGAAGATACCTGAGATATTCCGGATTAAGAGCAAGGCATCCGGCAAGGTTGTAGCAGACTTTGATCCGTTATCTATGGCCGAAGAAGGCCTACTCAGGAAGGATAGCTTCACACAGATAGAAGGTGTGAAGGTAGTCAAGTCCAAGGTGCTACTCAAAAGTAAAGCGCTCCAAATTCAGAAAGGCAAGATCACAGCTGGTGGCAAGCAGTTCAAGAACATCGAGCAGCTCACAGGGGTATCGGAAGAAGCGCTTAAGAGCACAGAGAGCACAGCGCATCCGGTGGTACAGAAGGTATGGGATGCTTTGACATCCAAGAACACCAGGATAGAGTTCAAAGAACTAAAGCTTAAGCAACTCAAGGAAGCACGGACAGAGGTTGGCGGAGTTAAGAAACCCAGCAAGATCGTAGACTTGGCGGAATATAACAAGAGCTATGAACCGCAACTCAAGGAAGCACGGACAGAGGTTGGCGGAGTTAAGAAACCCAGCAAGATCGTAGACTTGGCGGAATATAACAAGAGCTATGAACCGACCCGTAAGGTATCTGCGGGGGAACTATTGTTGCGATCACCAAAGTTCTCGGTAATAAGATCGCGCGGATTATCCGCAGGCATGGCATCAGAAGCCTCAAAAGTCCTTTCAGATACGTTCAAATCCAGCCCTAGCAAGTCCAAGGGTAGCTTATCAAGCGCATTCTCTAGCCCATCCAGTGGCTCTATGGGTTCGCGCCTTTCGATAAGTTCAGGTTCATCAGTTCCAAGCATAGAATCATCCTTTAGCGCAGGATCAAGGGGAAGTTCAGGAAGCGGGGGAAGCAGGGGTAGTGGAGGCTCCGGCTCATCAGGTAGTCGAGGCTCGCGAGGCAGCTCACCTGTCCGATCTATACCTGGAAGTAAAGCAGGCCCAGGCCAAAAATCCCCGCGCGTCATATCACATCCATCTCCGCCTAAGTCAGGGGATAAGGTCGAAGGCTACAATGTCTATATGAAAGAATACGGAAAGATGGTCAAGGCAAATAAGAAACCCTTGCCTCGTGACGAGGCAGAGCGTACTGGCCGTTTTATCGCAGACCAAACAGTAAGTGCATCGTTCCATCTATCCAAGATTGATCATAAGGTCCCTGCAGCGACCAGGGCCGAGAAATTCATTGGTGAAGCTTCTCCATACAAGTTCCAATCAAGTAACAAGCGACCCAACTGGACGAATGAGAAGCGCACATTCAGGATTGACACGCCAGGAGAGAAGGCAGGGTTGAGAGTTGCAAAATTCCTTAAACAGAATCGGAAGGTGAGACTATGAACATAAGAGCAATAATTCAGGCAACAAAGGAACGAGTCAAGGGTTCGATAACTAAAGGTCCGCTTGACGATGCCCAACTTGACGCTGAGATCACAGGCTTGGCAAAGCATAAGGCTTTACTGGATAAAGCTGGAAAGCGCGATGAACTCAAGCGCAGTATATTTGCAACTGAACATCCGATAATATCAGGCATCGGGAAAAAGATAAGCGCCAATGTTGCAGCAAAGCATAAGGCGAACAAGAAGAAAAACGACAAGCGTTTGTCGTTTGATCTTCCCGAGAAAAAGAAGTTTTGGGAGGACTAAGGAAATGAACAAGAAAGGAGGGGTGATAAGCTTGATCTTCGCTTATTTTGTATTTATAGCTATCTTCTTCCTTTACTTAGCTGGATTCATTGGCGGCATTGTCACAGAGTATCAGGCCACATGGTGCGTTGATGGTGTATTATGTTTCTTCTGGACATATCTGAACCTTTGGATATTTCTGGCAGCGACAGCTGGATTGATTGCAGGGGTAGCTTTTTATGGTCAGAATTAATTTATCACTCAGACAGTTGTTGATTCTGATACTAGTCAGCGTGATAGCTATGTCTTCTGTTGTCGCAATATCTGCTACAGGCGGAAACATCACTTACTATTCAAACGCAACAGGAAATTACAAAATACATACATTTTATTCAAATGGCACTTTCAATGTTACAGAAACTGGAAATATTGAGATACTTGTCATAGGCGGAGGTGGCGGTGGAGGTTCTGCACCGAGTGGCGGTGGTGGTGGTGCAGGTGGGTATTATTATAATTACAGTTATCCAGTATCGGAAAAATATAACATTACCGTAGGATTAGGCGGTCCCGGTGCTGTATGTGCAGTTGCAACTTGTGATGGCGGAACTGTTGGATGGGGATTTCTTGGTACACATGGACAAGATTCTGTACTATCAAATGGAACAATTTTGATAACATCTCCCGGTGGTGGAGGTGGTGCTGCAATGAGTAATAATTCAGCAGCAGTTCAAAATGGAGGTTCAGGTGGAGGGGATGGTGGTACAGGAGGTGCAACAACAGCAGGAATAGGAACACCACCTTACGGTAAAGATTCAGGAAATGGATCCAATGTCGCAAACGGGTATGGTGCAGGCGGTGGTGGTGGTGCAGGCGACATTGGCAAAAATGGTACTTCAACACTTGGTGGAAAAGGTGGATATGGAATTAATAACTCTATCAACGGTACTCTGATATGTTATGCAGGTGGTGGCGGTGGTAGCGCATATGATGCTCCACAAGGTAACGCATCATGTGGTGGTGGTGTTGCTGGAAGAGGATTTACACTTATACTAAAAGCACAGAATGCTACCAATTATACAGGAGGTGGCGGTGGTGGCGGAGCTGGATGGGGGTTTACAGGAGCAAATGCGTCAGGCGGATACGGTGGAACGGGTATTGTGATAATTAGATATCCATTTGATTTTGTAAATGTCTCTGTGATTCCGTCTAATGCTTATAATGATACCGGCACGAATTTCACAGGTTATGCATCAATCATTGGAAATTCCACGCCTGTCACATGGACATATTATTTCAATACAACGGGAAAGAACGTGACTGGTTATTTGTTGAATTACACAAACACAACAACAGGCGAGGTATGGTCATTCACAGCAGTCACCAATACGTCTGTAAGTGCTTCGACAACATTCACTATACGAGAGAACATCGCGCCAGGTGCATTTTTTTTGAACAGTGTATCTAATCATTGCGCGGGACCTGTTTCATATGTACCTTATTATGTGGTTTGTGCAGCAGATCCTGTTAATGGAACACCTTACTTCACAAATTTCCCAATAAATATCACAGCCAACATAAGCGATGACTACAGGTTATCTACAATCAATCTAGTCATCAAAAACATCAATGGGACTATGATATTGAACGAAACCAACTCGACTAACTATTCCACATTAAACTTTAGCAGAATTCTCAATCTAGCCAACTACACAGACGACCAGACATACATTGCGAACTTCACACTGACTGATTATTTTGGAAATATCAGAATAGTATCTGGTATGTTTGCTGTCAATGCCGACCCTCCAAACACAAGCCTCACTTATCCTGTGAACGGTTCTATATATACTGGAAACTATACAGGGCTTATCATCTTGAACCTGAGCAACGTGTATGGTCCCATAACCTGTTCTTTGAACGATAGCAGGTGGAGCATCTTATTTGATGGAAACACTAGTAAAATATTTTTAAATAATTCTGTCATCCCAGAGACATCTATATATTTTTCGTGGAATTGTAGTGATCTGGGCCAATATCGTATCGGCAACGGTGCGTTCTTTTTCAAATATAATGTACTGAACGTCACTATATTTGATATTGTAAATAATTCTGTGATCACATGGAGCAACATCTCAGGCACAATATCTTCAGATACTTATTACAACAGCACATATTTAATCACCAATGGCCTTTTGAACGTCACGAACCTTGCGTATGGCGAGTACACGGCGACTTTCTTGTCAAACATTTATGCTCCAGCGACTTATAGATTTTTTTCAGGGTACGGTGAGACGACTAATCTGAATGTATATTTATCTTCTTCTTCGCCAGAATCTGTGTTGTTCACGATCCAGGATGCCGCGCAAAATAACAAGGTTATCGAAGATGCTTATGTTACCATATTTCGCTATGTGAATGATACGCTTACGATTGTCTCAGTATATCATAGTGATGTGACAGGGAGAGTACAATTCAATTATACACACGGCACACTCTATGCTTTCCTTGTGAGCCATCCAGACTATGAGACTAAGAATTTCACGCTCAACCCAATAATATTTTCAAGTTACGATATCAATCTTGTCCCAACAAGTTCCGCCGGTGACTATGATGGTGTGCTGGTAAGGCTTCTTGACTCGTATGTTGTAAGCGGCTTGAACAATGTCTCAATCATCATCACACAACCTGACGGGTCACTTGCACTCTATGGTGTGAATTATTCGTACGGTGCAACCACAGGGGCAGTATCAGGTACGAATGTATATGGTGAAATTCTCACTATTATAAACTTGAACATTTCATCTACAAGTTCAACACAGGACACAGTGCAACTCACTGCTTATTACGATACTGGAAATGGAACTATGATTCGATATTTTACTATTCCTATAATCTCAAACAGCACTGCAGTGAACACGCTCAGCACTGACCATGGAGATATGGGTCTTGGTGTGTTCGAGCGCTATTTCCTGGTGAACATTGTAGCTGGGGTATTCGGCGGTTTCATTGCGATTTATCTGGGCTGGCTAGCTGGATTGATCTCTTTCGTTTTCATCATGGGAATATTTGTTTTCACCCATCTCATAAGTATATATTTCATCTTCATCCCCGGGACATTCGTCGTGATATATATGATCTGGAGAGGTATGAACCCATGAACAAAGCTGGAGCTGCTCTATTGTTTATCTTGCTAGTGGATGTGCTACTATTTTTCTCGCAACTAAGTATGGATGCTGTGAACCCAAACCATTCATTGTTGTTCGAGAAAGACAAGAGCATTATCGGAGACTATGATTCCGGGAACCTGACTGTCAAAGGCTTCAACACTAACGAACTGCCCTCATATGGCGCGAGCGTTGAAGACAGCAGTGGAAACATATTCACAGACACTTACGGTGTTTTCATGAACTGGATCACTCAAAAATGGGATAGTTTTGTGAACAATCCAATAGTGAAGATGGTTAACGCAGTACCTAGGACACTGAGCCTAATATTCAATGCGACACCTGAGATCTCATTCGCATTCGGGTCGTTATGGCACGTGTTCACTATATTTTTGGTTGTGCAGTTCGCGAGGGGTGACTGATGGTATTTTTCAACGAGAGCAATATCATAGGTGCAATCCTGCATAATGCAACAATAAATTTCACAGGGAGCCAGGACTTGACAATCCTTATTTGCCTGTTTATATTTCTGATAATCCTTTCAGTGTTCCGAATGCCGGCAGAGGTAA
>Ga0315294_10003975_pt1 | contig 16110 bp, 12 predicted proteins | sample YL17G13_40_MG_FD_203626 | JGI IMG/M metagenome (GOLD analysis project Ga0315294, IMG submission 203626) | Sediment microbial communities from Yellowstone Lake, YNP, Wyoming, USA - YL17G13_40 | ecosystem: Environmental > Aquatic > Freshwater > Lake > Sediment | place: USA: Wyoming | collected... | reverse complement strand
ACGCGATTCCCCTGGAAGAACAGCAAGCGACGCTGCGAAACTCCGTCAGGTTGCCTTCGAACAAGGCGTCGTTAGAGATCTGGGACAGGCTCCAGGATTTCTTCGTCGGCTATGCGAGAAGCGAACAACCGCTGGAAGGGTGGGCGGAAAACGCCATTGCAGTTTTGGGCCGAGACGGGTACTCAGAGGATCATGTCAGGTGCGTCCTTGGCCCCTACAGCGAGTACCTGGGACAGATCGCCGAGGGATCGCCGACGTCGCACGCTCCGGCCGAGCTTCCGTCGGCGGCAGAATCTTTCGCAGATAAAGGACAAGAGATGGATAACGAGAATCAACCAGTAGTCGAGGCGGCGGAGAAGGCGACGGTGCAGGGGGCAGGGCCACCCGTGCAGGACGTTGTGAGGGCGACACGCTTTGAGGTGACAGACGAGGCGGGGAGAACACGGGCGTCGCTGGGGGTAGGGTCTCACGGCGTCACCGGCCTGGCTTTGCTCGACGCCGAGGGGAAGCCACGGGCAGGCCTGGTGACGGATCCTGACGGCACCCCGCACCTGCATCTGCTCGACGCGGAGGGGGAGCCACGGGCAGCCCTGGCGACGCTTCCTGACGGCACCCCGAGCCTGCGTTTGTTCGACGCGGAGGGGAACCCACGGGCATCGCTGGGCATAGGGCCTGATGGCACACCGAGCCTGGCTTTGGCCGACGCGGAGGGGAAGCCACGGGCAAGACTGGCGACGCTTCCTGACGGCACCCCGGACCTGCATCTGTTCGACGCGGAGGGGAAGCCACGGGCAGGCCTAATGACGCTTGCTGACGGCACCACGAGCCTGAGTTTGTTCGACGCAGAGGGAAGGCAACGGGCAGGCCTGGGGATGCTCTCTGACGGTAGCCCGTGCCTGACTTTGGGCGACGCAGGGGAGCCGCGGGCAAGTCTGATCACGCTTCCTGACGGCTCCACGAGCCTGTTTCTGCACAACGCAGAGGGGGAGACGCGGGTAAGCCTGGCGATGCTTCCCGACGGCGCCGCCGGCCTGAATTTCCTCGACGCGGAGGGGAACCCTCGGGCATCCCTGGGGACGCATCCTGACGGCACCCCGCAGTTGGCGCTTTTCGACGCGGAGGGGAAGCCACGGGCAGTCCTGGCGACGCTTCCTGACGGCACCCCGGGCCTGACGCTTTTCGACGCCGCTGGCAGGGTTACCGCGACAGTGCCAAAGTAGGAAAGCACGTTTGCAAACCAGTGGTGAAGGGGCACGGGGCGGATGAGGATGCCCGGGGAAGTCGAAAGCGGCAGAACAGGGCGGCTGAAGTGAAACGCGGGACGGACAGCCAGCCGCTGTAGAATGCCCCCATTGCGGGAACGAGATCGAAATGAGGACGAGAGGCTAGGTGGTCTGCAAGAAATGCGGCGCGTATAACCCGAGCCGCGATCCCTTCACAGAGGAGCCAACTGTCTGTTTCTTCTGCGGTGCCCGAAATCCGAACCTGTGGCAGAGGATGGCGGCGGCAGACAGGGCGGCAGACAAGATGGAGGCAAAGGCAGAGGCGACCAGAACCCAGTGGGAGGGTGCGCTCAAGCAAGTGGCGGCAGGGGACGACACGGTGCGACCGCAACTGCAGGAACTCGGCGAACAATACGGGAAACAGGTGGATAAGGCCAAGAAGTTGAGGTCGGAGGGCTTCGAACGCTTCAAACACCCGGGCAATGCCCCGATGCCCTGGTATTACTGGAAGGAATGGCGGAGGATGGAACGGCACGACAAAGTCATCTTGTGCCTGGCCGTTCTCTTGTGCGTGGCTATTGGGCTTGCCGGCAGGTTCTATTACAACCCCAGCAGGCAGGTGTTTTACGAGGCATATCCGATCGTGGCCGACTGGGACTCCGGTATTTACCATGCCCGCATGCAAAGCGCCTCCCTCGGAGGGCCTTGCGAGTGGGTGGACAGGATCAGCCTTGGGCACGTTGTGGATTTTCCTCACTCGCGGGCAGCGGCGAGGGCAGGATACAGGCCTTGTAAGGCATGCTTCGGGCCGGGGAGTCTGGAGCGGCGCTGGGAAGAGGGCGCAGAAGATATTGGCCACTAAGGAGCCCATCAGCCTTCGGTTGTAAAGTGTGCGCATTGTGGACAGGAACTTGAAATTAGGAGGAGAGAGAAATGAAATCAGCAAGTCTTACCAACGTCCTGCTACTCGTGATCGCGGTGGCCTGCGTGGGGAACTTCTTCCAGGGGCAGGCGACCAAGAATCCAGGTCACGCCGACAGCGGCGCCACGGCCGCGGTGCTAAGTGGATACCTCGAGGGGCAGGCGGAGCGCAAAGCGCAAGAGCAGGCGCAGGCAAATTGGGAGCGCGAGATGGCGTTGAAGGAAAAGCAGTTGGCAGACCTCGAGCGCAGGGTGGCGGCGGTAAACCGCTCGCAGTCGTACGGGCCGCCTGCGCAGTCGTCCGGGCCGGTGCTTGTCACAGTGGTGGGCTGGATGCCGAGCTTCATCCCGGACTCCCAGGCCGTGCCCGTCAGGGTGGTTGGTGGTTCGCCGTTGAGTCTACCATCGCCCACCGTTGGATTACCTGGTGGGTCCATTGACTCAGGCAGCCGGATCGACCTTCTCTGTGACCAAATCATCGGCTGCCCAGCTGACAAGCGCGAGCAGTTACTGCAGGCTCTCGTCGCGGCAGGCGAAATCACAGCGGAACAGGCCAGTGGGATCCGTGACCTCTTCGCGCAGGTGGCGAACGGCGTCCCTGTCCAGAAGCGGGAAGGCATAGCGGGATCAATCAGCAATCCATGACCCGAGAGGCTATCCCCGCCGAGACCTTGAAAGCCGCGCGCCAAGCTGCGGGCGTCTCTGTTACTGAACTCGCCCGCCGGCTTGGGCCCCCTTCCCTACTGGATGATCCCCAGCCGCACCAGGTGCTTCCTTACGACCTCTTTCTCCTCTGGCGTTGACTCAACCAGGGGAAGCCGCGGCGGTCCCACCGGATGGCCCGCCATCTCCAACGCCGCCCGCAACAGCGGCGTCGGCAGGGTGTGTTCTCCCGGCGCCATAGACTTGAAAAGCGGATCCAACGCCATGTGTATCTCGCGCGCCTTCTCGTTCTCCCCGGCCAGGAAAAACCCGATCATCTGCCGCATCTTGTCCCCGATCAGGTGCGATCCACCGCTAATCACCCCCGCCGCTCCCTGCGCCAACCCGCACAGAACCATTATGTCGTCGCCATTGTAAATCGTGAAATCGTCCGGGGTAACCAGGGCATACTCGGTCATTTGGGTCGGGTTGATGCCCGCCTCATCTTTGATTCCCTTTATGTTCTTGATTTTCGCCAGCCTGGCAACCGTGGCCGGCGCGATGTTCACGCCGGTCAGGATCGGGATGTTATACAGCATGATTGGTATCTCAACGCTCTTCGCCACCGCCTCGAAATAACGGTAAACCCCCTCCTGAATCGGCTTGCAGAAATACGGCCCCACCACCATCACAACCTCATACCCAATCTTCTCTGCCGCCTGGGTAAGTCTGACCGCCTCCCTGGCCGATGCCGCTCCAGTTCCGGCGATCAGCGGAACCCTCCCGGCCGCCGCCTTCTTCACCACCCGGTAAAGCTCCACCCTCTCTTCATACAACTGGGTGTTGAATTCTCCCGTCGTGCCCGTCACGATCAGAGAATCGCAGAACTTCCTGGTGATGACGTGATCAACCAGTTTCTCCATCTCTTCGTAGTTGACATCTCCGTTGTCTCGCCTGAACGGCGTTACGAGCGGGACGAGTATATGTCCGAGTTTCTTGGCCAGCGTTCCTTGCGTTCCCATGCTTGTCTCCTTTGTGGCATCAGAAGTCATTTCAAGAGCCCGGCGGCAACGAGCGGGCGGACTCGAGAGTCCGCCCTACCCAGCAAGGCGCCCCTTTGAGGGGAAGCCCTGACAATGTTTGTCCGCCGCAGGCGGGTAGCAGGGACTCTCCAGTCCCTGCTCCTCGAAATGAATCTTAGCAGTGCTTATGGTAAGAAGCCCGATCTGATCATTTCCTCCCTCAACTCGCGCAGTTCCTGCTCCGGGAGTTCGAGGATTGGGCTTCTTCCCTTCCCAACTTTGCGCCCCGTCAGGTTTATCGCCGCCTTGATCTTCCCCGGAAAGGCATCGCCCTCTATCTTCCTCCATACCGGCAACACCCGATAGTGGATCTCCTTCGCCCGCTCCAGATCCCCTTCCTGCACCGCGTTCCATTGCTCCACCAGCAGCCTCGGGAAGAGAGCCAGCACCGCCGATATCGCCCCATCCGCTCCCAGTAGGTATGACACGTAAAGCAGATCATCCTGAGCGCCAAAAACCAGCGTCTTCCCTTTGCAGGCGAAGATCATATCGGTCAGGACGTGAATCCCCCCGAAAGACTGTTTGATCCCGATAACCCCTTCAATTTCACTCATCTTCTTCATCGCCTGGGGCGATACCGGGTTGCTCTTGACGACATTGTAAACGATGATCGGCATCCCAGTTTCTGCCGCCAGAACCTTGTAGAACTCGTGGTTGCCCGCCTCCGTCGCCCCGAAGTAATGGGTCGGCGTCACCATCAAGACGTCCGCCCCCGCCGCCTTCGCCGCCAAGCCCGCCCTCACCGCCTCCCGAGTCGAGTTCCGAATAATCCCGCAAAGCACCGGCAAGTCCGCCTTGTTCTCCTCCTGCACGATCTCCACTCCCCGGGCCAACTCCATGTCCGATAGCACAGCGCCCTCACCCGTGCTCCCCCCAAAACTGATCCCATGCACCCCCGCTCCGAACATGAACCTGACCTCGTCCCTCAAAGCCCCCTCGTCGAGGTCTTCATTTGCCTTGAACGGCGTAACGGTCGGAGGAATGATTCCTCGCAGCACTTTCTTCATCTCGATTCTCCCTTGTTCCCTATCGGTTGGATTCACTCCCGTCATTGCCTTTGTCGCCGCCCCTCTCCACAGCCGAAACTCCAGGCCCGCCTCCTCCCCCATGGCCTACACATCTCATGCACAACGAAAGGTCTGGCTGCCCAAGTCGGAAAACGACACAACATAAGTCAGCTTCCCGAATTCGCCTGCGCAGATACTACCAGAAACATGTCCGACTGTGAAAGCCTGGCTACCTGACTCGCATTCCAGCCGAGAAGATCGCCCCGGCCAGCACGATCCCAACCAGCGGCAGTCCAACGGCTGCCTGTCGGTTTCCCCCCATCCGCGATCCCTAACATCAGGTCAGAAACCTGTGCCAGGTCATGACCGAGCTCAAGATAATCCTCGAGATAGTCTCGTTGAAGATGCACTTCAGACCGCGCGGAGCAAACCTGCAAGGCGAACTACAAACCATTTCTCCTGCCACTCTCGTGCCCTCTCATGCCCTACCAGGCCTATGAGTGGGTAACTGTGCCCACCTCGCTCCAAGGGCTTCAGGCAGCTATTGTGATCTCCTGTTCTGAGTCACGACGGGAAGCATACCGAATCCCTCCAAAGGTGACAACGCTGCTGCCTGATGCGTGCGCCCCAAAGGATCGCCCTGTCAGATTGCCCCGCGAGTGAAACGCCCACCGGACCATCGTCCTCGGGACCAGTCTGTCGCAATGCGAGATCGTGTCGTGAACCTCATGAACACCTAGTCCTGTGGCCAGCCCCGAAGCGTTACAAGCACAAAGCCAGGATAACGCTGGTCGTCAGCGGATGATTCTCAAAGGGGCTTGCTTGGAAAATGTCTGTTTGCCATAGTACCCCATTGGACAGTTGAGATGGGCACGCAAAGGGTAAGCCATTGGGCAAGAGTGAGCGTCATAGCAGAGAAGGTCAAGGCCCTGTGCCCGAGGCCGTGTTCGACGCCTTGACCACGCGGCTATCCACAGACCCACGCGGTTCACCCGCAGCACCACAGGTTGAAAGTCATTCTGGGCTCTTTGAGATCCCGCGCCAATGGGACTCCCCCTCCCCGCCCAAGTCCGACCGTTACTTCCGCCAAGAGGTACGAGAGGTGGACTGATCCCACTGCGTTCCGGCTGCGGAACCGCCTTCCTATGCTATCTTTCGAGCATTGCCCGGCCGGCGGCGTCCTGTCTCCGCGAGGGCCAGGGCACTAGTGTCGAGTCGGGCATGCCTCCCAGGCTCAGGCATTCCAGCTCTCCCAGTGCAGCACCTCCTTCAGGGGCCTTTTTACGGCCCTCGGACTTGAGTCCCGGCTCCGCCCGACAGGCACCAAAGCCACCAGTTTGTACCCCTCCGGCACCTTCAGCTCCTTTCGGATATCTTCCGCGTAGGGCTTCTTGTCCCCAGCGACCCAACATGACCCCAGGCCGTGCGCCGTCGCAGCCAAGAGGATGTTCTCGACGGCCGCTGATCCATCCTCCAGGTAGTATTTCGTGTCGCGGCAGAAAACGACAATACAGGCTGGGGCCTTCGCTATGAACTTGCCATAGTCGGTTTTGGCCGCGAGTTGCCTTCTCATCGTTGCCTCGGTTACAACCACGAATTCCCACGGCTGGTCATTTCGGGCCGTTGCTGCCAGTCTCGCGCAGTCAACCATGTCCTCGATAACCTCGCGTTCCACTTCAACCGGTTCGAAATCCCTAACGCTCCTTCTTTGCCTGATCGCCTCGATTGCGTCCATAGTGCTCTGACTCCTCTTCTCCTGAGCAGTCACAGGGTCGCCAGAATTGACCTCTGCTATCTCCCTAGTATTGCCCGGCCGGACGGATCTTGCCGCCGCGATGGCCAGGGCATTAGTTTCGGGTCGGGCCCGCCGCCCAGGCTAAGGCATTCAAGGTCTCCCTGTTTGCACCCGAACACAGCCTCCAGTTTGCCATCCCCGTCCATGTCCGCAACCGCGGCGGATTCAGTGATCTCCTCATCGTTCGCAGTTGTGAACCGCCACTTGAGTTTGCCCTGATCATCCAGGCAGGAGAACCAGCCCTCGCGGTCGCCCACCAAGACTTCTATCCGCTTGTCCCCATCCACGTCGGCCAACACCGGCGCGCTCTTTATCTTGCCGAAGGCGTTCCACTGCCACAGCAGTTTCCCGTCGTTCGAGAAACAGTAGAGCCGTTCGGTGTAGTCTCCAAGGACTATCTCGATCTTGCCATCGCCGTTGATGTCTCCCAGGGCGATGCTGGTGTAGACGCGACCGCCGAGGGGAACTCTCCACAACTCCCGCCCGTCCACTCCTGCCAGGCAGTAAAGCGAGCGCGCATCCAGGACTGTCAGGATCTCCGGCTGCCCGTCACCATCCAAGTCCCCAATCACCGGGCCGGTGCGACAGGGCTCGTCCGTCTCCATCGCGCGCCAGATCTCGTGGCCGTCTCCTTCGAGGCAGCGCAGCGAGCCATCCGTAGCCGGAATGAGCACGTTGGGCTTGCCGTCCCCGTCCACGTCTCCCACCGCCACCGGCCCCCCGCACTTAGGCTCCTCCTTCAACCCGCGCAGGTTCGTCATTGTATACCGCCAGCGCTCCTTGCCCTGCGCGTCGAAACAATAGATGATGCTGCCAGCGCCAATAATGACCTCTGGCGAGCCGTCGCCATCGAGATCCGCGGCGGTTGGAGCGCTGTCGTCAACCGAAGCCTCCAGCGGAGTGCTCCAGATGGTCTCCCCTGCCCCGTTCACTGCCCAAACCTCGCCCTTCGGCAGCTCGTTGGTCCCAGCAACTTCAAGCCTGCCCTCCCCCCCGACGACGACGTCCATGGACGGGGCGTAGGCTCGGCCGTTGGTCCCAGCAACGACTTCAAGCCTGCCGTCCCCATTTAGGTCAGCCAACGCCGGAGACGAGAGAATCGGGTTCTCGCTCTTGACCCGCCAAAGTTCCCTGCCATCCGCCGCGAAGCAGATCAACGCCTTCTCATCTCCCGAGGCAACGACAACCTCTTTCTGTCCATCCCCGTTCACATCCCCCACAGCCGGCGAGGAATACCACCCATCTCTGTCCTGATAGGTCCACTCGACGTGATGAGTCCACTTCACCGGTGGTGGCGTCCCACCCATTTGCCCTTCGGGGAAGCGGGGGACAACTTGTCCCACCACCGGAGAGTCAGCGGGCAGGATGAAGTAGTGCACCGCGGTGCTCAGCACCGGCTTCGCGCCAGGGCGGCCGTACTGGTCAATCACCTGCAGCGCCACGGGAAGCGGCGCCGCCTCCGTGCCATACCGCCGCCAAGCCGCGACCACAACATCGTTCGGACGGCGGAAAACCACCCCGTACAGGGGATCCTGCCAGGGCATCACGCCCACCAGTTCGCCGTCTGCGATGACGTCGGCACAGGCGCCGCTGGCCCGGATCACCGACTTCTCTATCATCTGAGCGCCTTCATCAAACGCCATGGAAAAGTTGTCCAAGAGGCCGAAGAAGTAGTACCACATGTACTTCTTCACGCCAGCGGCCAGGGAAGTGAGATATGACCGAACGTAGATATCCGCTTGGTCGGCTTGCGATTGTCCCCTGCCCGGGGTGTGCCAGCCGATCTCGGTGATCCAGATAGGGATGTCGGGCTTGCCATACTCCGCCATGATGTCCCGCAGCTCTTGAATAGGTTCGGCGAACTTGATCTCCGGGTTTTCACCGTAGCGGTAGGGGTGGATCGAGAGGACATCCATGTAGTCGGCTGCCCCATTTCGGCAGATTTCGCGGATGAAGTCGGGGTCAGTTGTGTCTACAATGTCCGCTGTCGATCCGCCAAGCACGACCGCGCTGGGGTTGGCCGCTTTGATGGCGGTATAAGCGGCCTTGAGCAGGAGAGCGTAGTCGCGCGGGTTGCGATTAGGGTTCCAGAAGCCTCCGATGTTCGGCTCGTTCCATATCTCCCAAGTGTCGATGCGCCCCTTGAAATGGCTCGCCGCCTCATAGGCGAACCGGGCAAAGTTGTCGCGCTCCTCGTCAGTCGCAGGAGCGTGGTTCTGCTGATACCCCTGCCACAGAACCGGGGAGATCTTGACCCCGTGCTCGGCGGCGTCGGCCACCAGTTTGTCCTGCCGCGTCCAGTCGTATTGCCCGGGTTGGCGCTCAATCTCGCCCTGGGTGAAGTCTGCCCGCATCCAGCCGATGCCGGCCTTCGCCACCAGGTCGAAGCGGCTGCCGACGCTGTTGTTGCCGAGACGGTAGTCCTGCTTCGCCGAGGCGGGCGCAACCCCAGTCACACTCAACAGAAGGAATGCTGCAGCTACAACAGAAAACGTCCGTGTCATCTTCGTCTCCTCCTTGGTCTTAAGTTCCTGAAGTATCATACCCCAAACCGCGATAAGTCAATTCCCGCAGGCGTTGCAGCACGCACCATCCCGTCCGACCATCCTCCTGCCCAAATGCCGCAAGGGGGGGTGATTCCCTCCCGCGCGCGTAACCATGCCAACACGAGATACCTCGCCCCCGGGACTGCCGACCATCCCCGATCTCCCCGTGCTCCCATCCGGCACAAGCCCCCCACAGCGCCCCAGGACGCACCTTTCTCCCGCCCCGACAGGTAAGAGTGCGGCCCCAATTCCCCCTTCGACCGCCCCGAAAACCCTCTTGACATGAACCGAAACCCGTGCATGATAGATTATGATAAGAACCGGTATATTACGGCACTCCTTGATTCGTGGCGGGCGCGCCGAGTGAGAAGGGCAAAGCGATGGGTGGTAGTGGCGCCGGACGGCAGAACGTTCGGACAGACCGGCAATAACACTATTGAGTTTCGTTAGTTAGAGCGAATGCCCCGGGGTGTCATTCTGAACGAAGTGAAGAATCCCGGCCGGAGACCCCGAGCCAACCCTGGATGCTTCGCTGCGCTCAGCATGACAGGCCCTGCTATGCCGGGCCGCACTGGGCACCTCACCCTGTCCCGCGAAACTCACTAAGGGAGGAAAAAGGGATGACACTGGACTTCACGCAAGACGAAACAGGGCAGTACCGAACTTACGTCAGGAACCGGTTCGTTGACGAAAACACCTTCCTCACGATGGAGCGGGAAGACGCGGCGCCGCCCAAGTTCGCCGAAGTGAGCGACTTGCTTCCCCGTCCGACGTGGGCGGGACACGCCTCCGCGGTTGAATGCTACTGGAAGGCATGGGAGATCGCCTTCCGCAACCTGCGCCAACCAACGGCGCAGAGCGGGTTCGTGGCCAACTTCATTGATTCCGCGTTCTGTGATGACCTCTTCATGTGGGATTCGGCTTTCATCCTATTCTTCGGTCGCTACGGCGAACGGGCATTCAACTTTCAGCGCACGCTGGACAACTTCTATGCCAGGCAGCATCCTGACGGGTTCATATGCCGCCAGATTCGGGAGTTGGACGGCAGAGAGCGTTTCGCACGATTTGACATTGGCGGCACCGGGCCGAATGTGTTGGCGTGGTGCGAATGGGACTATTCCGTCAATGCGGGTGACCGGGAGCGGCTGGCGCGAGTCTTCCCCGTGCTAGTCGCCTACCACCAATGGCTGCGGATGTACCGTTCTTGGCCGGACGGTTCCTATTGGTCTTCCGGGTGGGACAGCGGCATGGACAACCAGCCACGGGTGCCCCAGGGCTACCACGTGTATTGGAGCCACGGCTTCACGTCGTGGATAGATGCCTGTGTTCAACAGGCGTTGTCTGGGAAGATGCTGCTGAACATGGCTGAGACGCTTGGCAGGACCAACGACATCCGCGATTGCCAGGAAGAGATCGAACGCCTCTCTGCCTACGCCAATGAACACATGTGGGATGAGGCTGCCGCCTTCTACTACGACCGGTTTCGAGATGGCGGCCTCTCGGACGTGAAGACGATCGGCGCCTACTGGGCGCTGCTTGCCGGTGTGGTGCCTCAGGAGCGGCTGGGCAGGTTTGTGGCGCATCTCGACAACCCCGAGGAGTTCAAGCGCCGACATCGCGTTCCTTCCTTGTCGGCTGATCACCCGATGTACCACCCGGACGGGAGAGCCTGGCTCGGCGCTGTGTGGTCGCCCACCAACTACATGGTGTTGCGCGGCCTGACCTCCGTCGGGCTGGACGGCCTGGCGCACGAGATCGCGACAAACCACGTGGACAGCGTGGTGCGCGTCTATGAAAAAACCGGCACGCTTTGGGAGAACTACGCGCCGGACAGCACCGCACCGGGCCAGTCTGCAAAGCGCGATTTCGTCGGCTGGGCTGGCTTGCCACCGATAGCCGTGCTTTTCGAATACGTTTTCGGTCTCCGACCGAATGTTCCGAAGGGGCGGCTGGTCTGGGACGTCAGGCTGCTGGAGGAACACGGCGTGTCGCAGTATCCGTTCGGCGAGGTTGGCCTGCTCGATGTGCGGTGCGCTGCCCGATCAACTGCAACGGAACGGCCTCGGGTCAAGGCATCCTCAAGCGTTCCAGTCGTGCTCGAAGTGCGCTGGGAAGGCGGAAGAGAGAGCATCCCTCTGCAGCCGGAGTAGGCTCACCGCGGAGGAAGTCCAGGGGAGAGTTGCAGGTGGGGAGCCCCTGTCTATCGGGTGTGCCGCCCTTCCCGGCCTCGTGCTCGCTGCGTCCGGGCTCGAGGCGAGGAGCGTCGGTTCTTGCGCACCACCAGATGCTGCGGCACACAGCCCTGTAGCGGGAAGCACCTGCGCCCTTGACGCCCCAGCGCCCCTCCGCCTATCATCCCCACGTATGCTCGGAGAGCCCAGTCTCGCTCTCCTATTATCTGTCGATGCACGGAGGAAACCATGCCCAATCTGAAGGGAACCCAGACCGAAAAGAACCTGCTCGCCGCCTTTGCCGCAGAGTCTCAGGCACGCAACCGCTACACCTACTTTGCCAGCCAAGCCCGGAAGGATGGCTTCGAGCAGATCGCCGCCATCTTCGAGGAGACCGCTAACCAGGAAAAGGAACATGCCAAGCGCTTCTTCAGCATGCTTCAAGGTGGCGACGTTGAGATCGCCGCCATCTATCCCGCCGGCGTGATCGGCAGCACCTTGGAGAACCTGCGAACTGCGGCCGCCGGCGAAGGGCATGAATGGGGCGTCCTCTATCCCAGCTTCGCCGACACCGCCCGACAGGAGGGATTCAACGCCATTGCCACTCTTTTTGAGATGATCGCCGTCGCCGAGAAGCAGCACGGCAAGCGGTATTCCGATCTCGCCGCCAACATCGAAGCGGGTCGCGTCTTCAAGCGAGAGCAATCCCTCAAGTGGAGGTGCCGCAACTGCGGGTATCTGCACGAGGGAACCGCGGCGCCACTAGCCTGTCCCGCCTGTGCCCATCCCCAGGCCCATTTCGAGATCCTCGGCGAGAACTGGTAGCACAGGCCGGCAAGCGAACCATCATAGCGCCGCCTAGTCCACAGAGTCCGCCGGGCAGTCGCCTCTGTGCGAGCCCGGCCTATACTGGCGAGTGAGGTGACGCCGCCCATGCCCACCATACACTGCGCCAACTGCCCCGCCAAGAAGAGGGTCCTCCGGCCTCCGACAAGCCCCGGTGACTATCTCATTCCCCCCGGCTGGTCGTGGCTACCGTTACTCGGTTACCTCTGTCACTCCTACCTGGCCAAACTCCATCGCCAGGGCAAGCCGGTCCCCCTGGACAGGGACTTGGTCGGAAAGCCCCTGATCCCGATTCCAACTCCTGGGTCGGAGACCGGGGCCAAGATTGCTCGCCAGAGACCAGACGGGACAACTTCGGCGCCGTCCCCCGCACCGGTCCCCCGGGCTCTGAAGAGAACTGCATTGCTCGGTGATGATGAAGTTGTTGCGACGGTAACAGCGGTCGCTAAGCGCCAGCGGACTATGCCGGGCACTTCGGGGTGACGAAGACGCTCCTGAACGGGAGTCAGGGTTGACTTTTCGCAGGGCACGGCCCCATCCTTTAGAGACTGGAGAAAGAGCGGGCAACAAGCATGACTCGGATGTCCTCTATCGTGTGCGCAGCGTTTCTCTCGTTCACGGCGAGGGACTGACAATCGGCAAAGCCAACTAGTTGGACGATTGTCCCAAAGGCGATAAGTCTTAAGAGAAAGGGAGTTTGTCATGCAGAATGGCATCAAGGGAAGACGCGTACTGGTTACCGGATCGGGAACCGGTCTTGGGCGGGAGATCGCGCTGGAGTTCGCACGGGAGGGTGCGGCGGTTGCCCTGCACTATGCGCATAGCGACCAAGGGGCGGCATCGGCAACGGCCGAGATCCAGCAGGCGGGCAACAAAGCGAAGGCGTTCAAGGCAGACATGGGTTCCGTCGAACAGACCCGGTCACTGGCAACACAAGCCATCAACTTCCTGGGCGGCCTCGATGTGCTGGTCAACAACGCCGGTATCACGGCGAGTATTCCGTTCGAGGAGACCACCCAGGAACAGTTCGATACGGTGTTCCAAGTGAATGTGCGCGGACAGTTCTTCCTGACGCAGGCCGTACTCCCGGCACTCGTCGCTAGTCGCGGCGCCATCGTCAATATCACGTCAATTCATGCTTTCGAGGGTTGCATCGAACACTCCGTTTACGCCGCGACTAAAGGCGCGATTATTTCCCTGACCCGCGAACTGGCCATAGAATTGGGAATGAAGGGCGTCCGGGTCAATGCGATTGCGCCGGGTGCCGTGCCCGTGGAGAACCATTTCAAGCTGCTCCAGGACGTGGAAGCGGAGACGATGCTTCGCGATCTGGGCAAGTTGATTCCTTGTGGCTTCGCGGGGGCGCCGCTTGATATTGCAAAGGTCGCGGTGTTTCTCGCCTCGGACGCCGCCCGCTACATCGTCGGTCAGACGCTGGTGGTGGATGGCGGCACCACCTCGTGGATGCCGTTCGGCGAGGGCTTCAAAACGCCGGGACTCCGTTTGGGGAAGGGTTATGTCCCCGGTCTCTGACCCGAGCGGATTCACCTAACACGTAAAAGGGAGATTTTCACATGCAAGGTTGTACCGGACAATTGATGACGCGAGTGAAGAAGGGGGATGTCCTGCTTTTCGGCTGTATCATGGATTCCCGCTCGGGCAGTGCGGTCGAGATGTACCACGAATGCGGCTATGATGTCATCATGATCGACCGCGAACACACGGCGCTGAACGACGAAACCATCCTCGAACACGTTCGCCTCTGCCGCGCCCTCGGGATTCCCGCGATGGTGCGCGTCGCCGACCATAGTTACCATGAGTTCAACCGCACGTTGGATCAAGCCCCTGACGGCATAATGGTGCCGCGCATCCGCACCCGCGCCGACGCCGAGCACGTCGTCAACACCGTGAAGTACCCACCGCTCGGCCAGCGCGGCCTCGCCGCCAGCACCTGCCCTATCGGCAAATACATGGGCTGGCGCAACGTCACGGATCAGGTCGCTTACGTGAATGAGCAGCTCGTCGTCGGCATCCAGATCGAGACCGCCGAGGCGCTCGCCGACGTGGACAACATCCTCTCGGTGCCGGGCATTGACATGGCGGTTGTCGGCAACGACGATCTCTCCATGGGGATGGGCATTACCGGGCAACTGGACAACCCGCGCTATCTCCAGGCGCTTGAAACCATCATCGCCGCCTGCGAAAGACACCACGTGCTCCCCGGCCTCGCCGGCGGCGACCCGACATGGGTGCGCTATTGGAAGGACAAAGGCATGCGCGTGTTCTGGTGCGCCGCCGACGTCGTCTCGATGTGGGACGCGACGCGGAAGGCCATCACCGCCATAAAGGCAAGCCTGGATGCGGAAGCCTCGCCGACATCACCGTTTGCCGCCACATCCAAGGAACAAAGTCGGCACGTTCGCTCTTCGAAATAGTCACCGGAGCCTCATTATGCCAACCTGCCCATCGCCGCGTATCGTGCGACTCAATGCCAATACCTCTCCTCTGAGCGAGTCTGAGCGCCAGCTACTGGCGACCCTCAACGCGACCATCATCGAGGTTGAAGGCGCAACCGACGCGGAAGTATTGGCCGCGTGCCGCGACGCCGACGCTATCATGATCGTTTCGGCCTATCTCCGCGCTCCCGTCATCCGCGAATTGACCCGCTGCAAGATCATCTCACGCATCGGGACCGGCGTGGACAAGATCGACATCGAGGAAGCCACGCGCCAGAGCATCATTGTGAACAACTTGCCAAACGCCTTCACGGACGAGGTGGCGGACCATACGCTGGCCTTGCTGCTAGCGGTGGCGCGGCAGATCCCGTTCCTGGACCGTGAGATGCGCCAGGGTCGTCGGCCGCTCAACCTGGCCCATATGCACCGGCTCAGCGCGCAGACAGTGGGCATCATCGGCTTCGGCCTGATTGGCCGGGCCGTGGCGAAGCGCTGCAAGGCCTTTGGCCTGCGGGTGCTCGCCAACGACCCCTGCCTGACGTCCGAACTGGCGGATCAGGAAGGCGTAACCATGACGAATCTCGACACGCTTCTCGCCGAGTCGGATTTTCTCTGCCTGTTGTGCCCGCTGCTCCCGCAGACGCGCGGCATGCTGGCCATGCCGCAGTTCAAGAAGATGAAGCCGGGCGCCGTGCTTGTCAACACCGGACGCGGCGAACTGACCAACGAGGACGACCTCGCCACGGCGTTGCAGGAAGGCGTCATCCGCTACGCCGCGCTGGATGTCTTCGGCATCGTCAACGTCTTCGACGCGAACGGCTTCTCCATGGAGCACGCCTTATTCAAACTCGACAATGTGCTGCTGACGCCGCATGTGGCAGCGGCCTCGGAAGAAGCCGCCGCGGACTGCCAGCGGCGAGCCGCCCAGGCGGTGGTCGATGTCTTGAACGGCAGGTGGCCGGAGCATGCGGTCAATCCCAGCGTGAAACCCTGGTTCGCGGCATAACGACCACACCTACTCGGGCAGGAGAGTTCCGCGGGGGCAGCCTCTCTGCAGACTGGAGAAAGCCGGTTTTGTGCTCAAAAACACGTAAGCTTCCGGCCATATGAGGCCGACGCCGGCAGTTGACGGGAAGGCGTATCGAACTGTCGCGAAAACAGTAACTGGCTCCCCAACTATCGCCCCGTTCGAGATGAGCTCCGCGGCCCACTCTCCTTGCACCACTCCTCGGCCCGCTTCACAAGCTCCTGATAGGAAGGCGCGAGGGCTGACCCCGCCAAAGCTAGCGGTAGGCGACGGCAATCTGGGGCTGTGGGGCGCGGGACGAACTCCGGATCAACCTGGTAGCCATGGCGCAGGACGACCTTCAAAAGCGCAACCGAGGTCATGGCGCCCTCATCCACCGCCACCGTTCGCAACT